>VFQN01004308.1_pt1 | contig 18939 bp, 25 predicted proteins | sample 3512371 | NCBI WGS metagenome assembly VFQN01 (sample SAMN10412370, study PRJNA504923) | tailings metagenome | isolation source: Replicate 2 from Balatoc abandoned mine | place: Philippines: Itogon, Benguet | collected 2017-08-28 | reverse complement strand
ACCCTGGCAGCCCCGCCAGCAGCAGCATCACCGGCGGCACCCGCCCCGGGGGCTTTCCGTTGACCACCCCCTGCTGCACAGCGGGCCTGCGTGGGCCCTTGGCCCTGGGCTTCTGCCCCGCAGCTCCTGCCGTGCCACCGCGTGCACCCGCGCCAGGCCCGCCCCCGTCCCCTGGGGGTTGTGCTGGGGAGTCCTCTGACAGCACCTCTTCGCTGCTTGTGTTAGCTGCCCCTGCGCTATCTTCAATCAATCCCACAGAGCCATCCAGTGAGCCGTTGTCTGCTGTACTTGCTCGCATGCTGCAATGGTTCACAGGCTGTGTGGCGTCGTCGGGGGGAGGTGGGGAGTATGGGGAGCGGTCGAGCAGAGGGCCAGGACTGCGGTCCATGCCTTGCCCTGAGGCAGAGCTGGGGGCCAGCTCCTGCGGCTGTTTCTCTACGCTGCCTCCAGTTGCAACATCGCCACTTAACTCCACGCGAATGGCAAGGTCTGGTCGACTTGCGACGAGAGAAAAACTGTCGCCAATCCCAAGGGTGTATGACTCGTCTGCAAACGCGGATAGCATTCAAGCCTTGAGCTTACACAGCAGTTGCGATGCTCTCGCGTTAGCGCTTCCGCACGGGACTACAGCCCACCCGCGCCAAGGTTGACCGCTTGGCCCCCAGCCCTTGGAACGATTACTGTGGGGTTGGTCCTGCCCTTGCCAGTTACTCGCACACGATTGCCGACGAGCTCCACTATCGCTTGGCACCTACGAAGCCCCCTGTCCTCGTCGTTACCGACAGCGCCGTGGCCTATCTTTGCCATTGCAATTTTTAAGCATTTCACCTTGACACGGTGACAGCCTCAGCGTAGCGGGCTACGTCAGCGCGGCCAAGCGACAGGGGAGCAGTCCCCAAGGCGATGGTTTTGCCCGATGGAAGTAGAAGCCTGGCCATACAGCAAGGGTACCACCGGGCAGGCACCCGTAATATGCATACCAAGCGTGTAAGGAACGTGAAAGTGAAGCAGGAAGGAACGGGTCCGGATACCCAAGGCCACCAGCACTCAGTACCAGCAGGGATCAGGGGAGGTTCCCCGCCGGTTTCCCCGTTCCCTGCCCGGCCCAGCCTGCAGTGCAACCTCCCTTGGCTAGTTTGACAATTCCCCGGGTCTGCAGTACCCTGTAGTACCCTGGTCGTACTTTGGTAGAGCACGGTCCGGCATGTTTCGGTTACCGCAGGGTCACCTCCCTGCAAATGATGGTTGTCAAGGTTGCCGCCCAAATGCCACCTGGCGCATTGCCAATGTAGCGGTTGAACATGTAGTGAGGCTCCCCCAGATTCTGCTTGTAGGTCCTAGGTGCCCCACTGCCCCTCCTGGTGCGGGTACTCCGGCCGCTTTCAGTTGTAACCTTCGCAAGTTACGGTGGGTCGGTGGCCTCTTTGGCGGTGTTGCTGTAGTGAGCGTGCCGAAGACAGGGGACACCATACTCACCTGGCCGGAGACTATACTGACCAGTACTGACCGAGGACGGGTTAAACGTGGAACGGAGCGTGGTTTACTACGGCGCTAACAAGCCTAATCCCAGCGGCACGACCTGGCACGCCACGCGGAAGCACGGGGAAGCACCCCTGCGCAAGGAAGTGACCTGAGGTGACAGCCCCCTGTACACGCCGTGCCGACCCCCATCGTGCATGCCGCTCACGCTTCTCCTGCGGTTCCCTGCCCTGAACTGCCTTATACCTGTAAGTCGTCGTGGCTGCCACGGGCGCATACATCTGTGCCTCCGTGCGCAGGGTATTGTCACGGTCTAGCGTGGCGGACCGACCATCTTTGGCGGAGTGCAGTTGAAGAGCATTTTGCTGCATTTCTGTTGGTGTTTGGTGAGCTGCGAGCATGAGCCATGGAGGTAGAGCTGCAATCGGTGGTGCATGCAGGATCACTGCCGTACGTTGCGAGCGTTTATATGCGCAGAACCGCGACGTTGTCGCTGGTTCCTGCACATTTTCGTGCTTCTGTACATATGTGACGTAGTGGACCCCGCTCTGGACTAGTTGTGTTCCGGCTAGCCTGAGCGTATACCATCGGACACTTGTAACACGTTTGCACGAGAGCTGTATCCCGTTTACCGTTCCTTTAGCAGTTAGGAATAGCTGCTGGAGTGCATGTCAGATCGTTTATCAGCGCGTCCCTGCGGCATTTGGCGCTGCCGCAGCGGGGGACGCCATTGTGCAGGAACCGACCAGTGACCTACGCGTCGCTGGAGATCAAGTGCGCCAGCTTATTTTGGATGATGATCTCTACACCCAAGGGCTCCGAGGCCTCCACCGACTGGCGTCCGGCGCGACCTGTAGAAGCCGACAAGCAAGGGGCGCAATCAGCCGCACCGCCGCAATAAGCCGTCCACCGTCGCATCAGGCCCCGGCGAGCAGTCGACTGTGGTTGTAACGAGCATTGGTTTAGCATAGAATTAGGTAGGTAGAGAAAGTTGTCCGGGGTGAGCATTTCGCTTTGTTCTTGCGATCGCTATTTGGCATCATCATAGGGATACCGGCACTTTTCGCGCTTCATATTTGAGTAAGAGGCATTTGCGGTTGTTGAGTAAGCGGTTATTGCAGGGAGATGCTAGCAGCTCCAGTGGGCACGCGGCTCCGATCCTCGCCGGTCGCCCCAACGCTAGCGCATTCTTACTGGGGGGGACGCACAGAAGGCAGGATGCAGGTCTCTTCTGCCCCTACCAGGCAGCGTACCATCGCATGTGGAGCATGTCGCATTTGGTTGCACTACTTTTGGTGGCCTTTTTGCAGCGGACTCGCACTTTGACACGCGTGCCACGTGCTTCGCCCGCTGGGGGGGGAGTGGCCACCACTCACATAGAACGCACATTTGCCGGTCATAGACCGTGACAGCTGTCACGGTCTAGCGTGGCGGACCGACCATCTTTGGCGGAGTGCAGTTGAAGAGCATTTTGCTGCATTTCTGTTGGTGTTTGGTGAGCTGCGAGCATGAGCCATGGAGGTAGAGCTGCAATCGGTGGTGCATGCAGGATCACTGCCGTACGTTGCGAGCGTTTATATGCGCAGAACCGCGACGTTGTCGCTGGTTCCTGCACATTTTCGTGCTTCTGTACATATGTGACGTAGTGGACCCCGCTCTGGACTAGTTGTGTTCCGGCCAGGGGAGGGGTATGCAACTCGCCGACCGTTGGCGGTTATCGCCCGCATGTGCCCCAAATTTGACCTGTGACCCCCCAACACGATGCCCAGAGAAGTGTCAACGTGTAAAGTAAGCATATAGCTTCACATATAAATGATCACCGGTGCAAAGCGTGACGGTCATTTCGGCACTTCCATAACTGCGAGCATGTAGGGCCGGGAGCGCCTGTTTGGCGCCCCTGCCGGCGTCTGAGGTCTAGTATATGTCTGAGTAGATCTTCGGAGGCTGCGATGGCTGAAGAAGTTTTATTTAGGACGAGTATGCCTGCGCATGCTGTCGATTTTGGAGTCCAGAGCGATATGGGGGCCCAGGGGGACGACCGCGACCCTAACTGGGCATATGTATGCATATGTCGGAGCTGTACTTGGGCAGACTACGCTGGTCCCCGCCGGTTCTGTGCCGTTCTCTGCGCCTTTACCCCTGCCATCGGTCACACATACCCTCGGCCAGCCGCGGTTGAGCCTTCAGCGGACTGGCAGCAATCTATTGGGTATCAGTAGGCGTTGCGCAGGACCAACGATCTCCATTCCCCCTTATTGCGTAGTTGGCCCCTGTCCTGACCGCCAGGGGACGGTCGAGCAAGTGACGTCTAGAATACCCAAGCCCGCCTGCGCAGTCCCTTACAACCTTATGAATGCACAGTACATCCTCTATGATAGCTCCGTGCAGGGCTGCGCTGTGTCCAGAAGCCCTTGGCCCCTCATGCGAACAGCGGCCCCACGATGCTGAGCCCGGGGGGCGGTTTCCTAGCCTGCCGACGACCTAACGGCCTGATGCAAGTGCTTGTGCTTCCTTGAGCGTCGCGCTTTTCCCGGCACCGTCCAGGATAGTCGTCATGCCCAAAACCTGGCGGGCCATGCAACTTGCAGGCACGTACCGACAGGGCCGCAGGCCATTCTAGGTGCTAGAATGGTACAGTACATGAGCTCTATGCACCTTGAGCGCAGTAACGGCGTGTCCCGGAGCCCCTGGTCCCACATGCCAACAGCGGCCCCAAGATGCTGAGCCCGGGGGACGACTTCTCAGCCCACCGCCGCCCAAAACATGTCCTACAGGACACTCTGCTTCCTTGAGCGTCGCGCTTTTGACGGTTCCAGCCAGAATGGTCACTACGAGCGGATGTCGGAGGGCCGCGAACCGTTTTTCTATGTGCCAACAGAGCCAACGTGCCATTCTATGTGCTTGGATGGTTCAACATATGTGCTGTGTGCCCGTCGCATACAACGGGGCTTTGCCCTGAAGCCCCAGGCCCCTCATGCTAACAGCGGCCCCGAAACGCTGGGCTCAGGGAGAGGCCGTTTGGCCCGTCGACCTCCCAGGGACGCTTTTGAGTGGACTCCGCTTCCTTGAGCATCGCGCTTTTGTCGGCTTACTGCAAACTGGGGTGCAATGCTCTACCGAAATAGCACATAAAGCTCGCGTCCTGCCCACCATTGCCTAATTCTAATGTTTTACATGTAGTCTAAGGTAGTACAGTCGGCGTGGACGCAAAAAGGCGCCGTCTGGCCTTACGCCCTTTGGCGCCCTGAGAGGCTCGCGGCCAAGGAACGCGGATTGCCACCGCCAGCATACAAAATAATAGCTGACACATAGTTACGTGTTTGCGCACTGGTGTGGGTACAAGTCAGGGGGTCACAGGTCGGAATTTCGCCCCATGCGGGCGATAACCGCCAACGGTCGGCGAGTTGCATACCCCTCCCCTGGTTCCGGCTAGCCTGAGCGTATACCATCGGACACTTGTAACACGTTTGCACGAGAGCTGTATCCCGTTTACCGTTCCTTTAGCAGTTAGGAATAGCTGCTGGAGTGCATGTCAGATCGTTTATCAGCGCGTCCCTGCGGCATTTGGCGCTGCCGCAGCGGGGGACGCCATAGACCGTGACATATCCCCCCGGCCCTCGCTCCACCCTCAGGACGCGCTCCCTCCGCCCGTCCATCCCTACGCCGCCCTCGCGGACGCACGTCTCTTCTCCTTTCCCTGCGGCGCCCCCTACCCGCAGCAGCTGCTGCACGTGGCCGCCAGTGGCGCCCTCACCGACCCGTGGGTCAGGCTGCGGGCGGGGGACTACAGTAACCTGGCGCTCATTGTCACACAGGTGGTCGTCATCCTGGTCGCCGCAGCATCAGGAACAGGGGCCGCCCGCCAGGAGGCGACGCAGCTGCGCGCAACAGCCGTCACTTCAGCCTCCACGCGCGCTGCCAGACAGGGCCCCCCATCCGGCCGTCCCGTCCTGGACATCACTCGACTGCTGGCTCCCCGCCAATGCAGCCCTTCCACACCCTCTTCTGGCGGCAGCAGCAGCATGTCTCCATCCCCGCTGTACAGCTCCCTGGCCACAAGCCACCTGATGAGCGTCAAGTTCCCGCTCACGGGGGGAGGCCTGAGCGGCAGCACCTTCCAGGCAGCTTCCTCCCGCGTCCTGGCCGCCGCCCGGGCCGCCTTACGGCACCGCAACGGCAGTGCGGCAGCCGCCGCCGCAGCCTCCCAATCCGCCGGAGGCCTGGGCGGTGCATATGGCAGCCCGGGCGTCGCTGCATCGGGCCTTGCGTCCCCGCCGCCACCCCGGCTGGTGCCCCTGTCGTGCGTGTGCGTGGAGGGCTGTGCGCACCTGCTCATGCTGGTGCACGAGCCTGGTGCATGCGCCGGGATGGAAGCGGCGGGGGCTGACGAGCAGCAGCTGGGGCCAGGGCAGGGACTCCTGCTGCGGCACACGGTCGTGGACGTGCCGGCCGAGGGATGGGGGGAGGGCGGCGAGGCCGAGGTGGCTTCCGCGGTGGACTCGGCCATGTCGGAGATGCTGAGGTGCAGTGAGGCTGCTGATGGTAGTGGGGAGGGAGCCGGCAGCGATGGCTGCATGGTCAGCTGTGGGCAGGCGGCGGTGTGGCCGCCAGCCGTGCCCCTGGTCAATGACGACGGAGTGGAGGCAGCAGCAGCTGCGGTGAGCGATGGCGGTATGGAGGATGCGGCTGACAGTGGGGTGGTGGTGGTGGCGTGCGGAGCGTCGCTGCTGCGTGGCCTGCTGGAGGCGGTGCAGTGTGTGGTGGCGGGACCGGGGGACTGCGGTGGGGGCGGGGCGGCGGCTGAGGAGGAGGAGCAGGACCACGTGTTCGTGGACAGCGTCGTGCCAGTGGTCTCGGAGCCGGTGGTACCGGTGGTGCCGGCGGCGGCTGAGCAGCACGAGCAGCAGCATCAAGCGGCGGGCAAGGCCGAAGCAACGGGGGCGGACGGCGCGGCAGGCCAGGGTGTGGGCTACCTAAGGTAGGCGTTATCTTGCACGACAGCCTGCCTGCCTATCATGCTCGGTCACAGGACAGGTACTGTGACTCGTCTGCTTGCCCACGGCACACCTCCCTCAGCCGGGGCAGGCAAGACGTTGGCCTATGATGCACTATACCTAAACCTTATGTCAGTCCGCTGCCTCCCCCGCAGGCTGCATCTGCCACGCCTGGCGCTGCTCCGTCCCGGCGCTCTCACGCTGCACCTGCTGCCGCCGCAGCCCACCGCCGCCACTGCTGCATCTGGCCCGAACCCAGCCCCGTTCGGCCCCAGCTCTCACGCCCCGCTGTGCTTCCTGCCGCTGCTGGTGCTGCCCGCCGCCGCCGCCCGCGAGGTGGCGCAGCTGCACGCGTACGCCGTGGCCAGGGAGATGAGATGGGGGGAGCAGGGGCAGCGGCAGGACGGTGCGGGAGGCGGTGGGGAGAGCAGCGACTGCACCGTGCGGGCAGCCCACGGGCTACTGGGAGGCGGGAACGCTGCGGCGGCCATGTCCGCCCTGCACAGCCACGACATGTACGGCATGGCGTACGACTTCGGGGCTCTGCTGGACCTGCCGTACACCATCGCCGACAGTACGGCAGCCGACGGTAGCGGCCCATCCCCCGACCCGTGGGTCTTCTGTGGCGTGCTGCGGCTGCTGGCGGAGCAGGGCATGGGGGCCTGCCTGCGGATGGGGCTGGGGGCGATGCAGCGGGCGGGGGTGAGGCTGCAGGCAGGGGACGGCGGTGCAGCAGGGGACGAGCAAACCGTGGACGCACGGGCGTCGGCGGGCCGCGGCGGTGATGCTTTAGAGCCCAGCGGCAGTCACGACCCGGATGCGGCTGCGGCAGACGATGCAGGCGCTGAGGTCGACGCAGCTGTGGCCTTTGTGCTGCAGGCAATGGCAGGGCAGCCGCAGGGGAAGAATCCCGACAGAGGCGCCGCGCGGGGCAGCACGACAGAGGGAGCACCGTGGAGGCAGGAGGGGCCAGCGCAGGAGCACGAGCACGGGGCGCAGCGTAGCAGCTCGGTGTCGAGCGCAGATGCAGACGTGGAGTGCCTTCAACCCTCTCCGAACCCTGGCGCCCTACCACCCCCCAATGGCGTGGGGGGCGCCGCAGCCCCTGGCATTGTTACCGACCCGTCCTCCTGCCACCGCCCTTCTTCACCTTCTCCATCTCCACCGCCCTTTCTTCCTCCACCGCTCCCGCCCTGCTCTAACTGGCGCTGGTGGCTGCGATCCCTATTTGTAGGCTTCTCCCCAGCCCCCTTGGAGTCAGCCTACCAGCGCTACAAGGCGGCACGGTCCCGCGCCTGCGACATTGTGGCGCTGTTATCCCACGTGGCCATGGCATCCATAACCCTGGTGCGCATGGTCCAGGACACGGGAGGTGCTGGAGGCACGCTCGGAGGCGGAGGAGGTGGCGGCAGCTGTGTGGCTGAGATGTGCTGGCCGCGGGCCGAGGCGTGGGGCGGCGTCGACCCGCAGCTGGCTGGCCAGGTGCTGTGGCTTAGAGTCAGCCTGGCGGCCTTGCTGCTCCGCACACGGTGAGCGGACCGGGGCTGCGCAGCCATATCAGGCACTGTGGTTGGAAGCGCCTCGGTCTGGGCTTATGCTACACTGTACGGCCTGCCGATGTCCTTGTTGCGCACCATGGTACGCTCACACCTAGCGCCATCGCAACCCACAGCAACCCGCCCCACCCCGCCCTACCAGGCACCGCAACGCCGCACTGCTGATGCGGGCCCTGACCTGCGCCGCCGCCTTTATCCTCATCGCCTGGAGCGCGCCACAGCCGGACACGGGCACAGGCGTGAACCTGGCCACCGGTGCGCGTGGCGAGGGCAGCCCCCATGTGCCCTGGTTCGACCCAATGCCCACTGCATGGGCGGCCAACGGCCGGGCTGCTGCATTCGCTGTGGGAGCCAGCCCTGTTGCGGGCGCGTCCGGGTCAAGGGGCTGTAGCACGCCAGCGCGTGCCCCAGCCTGTCTGCGCACTGCGAGTAGGAAAGTCGGGCACATACAGAGCGCAAGGAGTCGCCAAGCAACTAAGACCTGCTGCAGCGGCCTAATATACCGCGGTGCCTGGCAGTTGCTCTACGCCTTGCAAGTCACCGTGCTTGCACCTAAGCTGTCGATTGCGCGATGCGGTGGCTGCTCCCGTTCCGTAAGGCTCCTCTTTACACCCTCGCCCGTCGCCTGCTGCCTGCTCCCCACAGCTGTCCCCACGGTTCCAAGCTCTGGTGGCCATTATGTACCTATTGCCGAACTTCCTGATGGGTCTTAAGGCGCAGCGGCACCTGTACCGCCTCCAGCTGCAGCAGCAGCTGGCGTGGCGCGCAGCGGCGGCCTTTGCGTTGGGCCACGCATTGTGCGGGCTGGTGGTGTCGGTGGTGACGGACCTGGCAAGTCGGGCGGCATTCGTGGGGGAGCTGCGGCGCACGGGGACGGCAGCGGGGCAGGGGCAGGGGGAGGAGGACAGCAGTGGGAATGGGTCCAATGGGGCCAGCGCGTACGGGCAGGAGATGGAGAAAGGAAAGGCTCTATGCGTGATACGTAGGGTTCAGGAATAAGGAGTGAGGGGCACGCAGCAGACGTGGTATGTACGGCTGGCACCGGTATAGCTTGCGGCATGTAGCTATTACGATACTGCTTGTGGCGACGACTGCACATTGTGTGCGCTCGTCTTATTACCTACGCATGTACGTTACTATGTACCGCTTTAAACGTGCAACGCAACGTACTCATGCCCGTAGTCGCCTAGTAGACGGGTGGTACTGCGAATGCGAGTAGAAGGACCCCAATAAAGCGTTATACGGGCAGGAGGACAGCGCTGTAGCATATCAATGCGTTAGTCAGTCAGCCTGTTCTTACGCGTGAGGGGTTTGAGTTCCCATGCGCCCCTTAGGCTGGGCTTGCAGATCAGGGTTGTGGTGGGTCCGTGTATGACTGCGCCGGGCTGCGCACGCCGTAAGGAGCGCCAGCCGCCAGGCATTTGTGAATTCGCTCCTCCATCAGGGACTGGAGTCCCGCTGGCAGAGGGGGTGGAGATCCAGTGTCTGCAGGTGTGCAGGCGGTTGGATCTAGCCAGATCTAGCACGACTTTGATTACATCAATGGCTGGTGTCACTGGCTCGGTCAGGCTCGGTTGATACGTGGGCAGCGAATCCTTTTGGCAGTTGGTTTAGGAGGCACAACAAAGCCAACTTGCACTGTCATGGTTGCATTAGACATGGTGGTGCAGTTACGCCGTAGTGGCAAGGTTGTAACAAAGTAGTGCATGCAAACACCCCCATCAGTGGAAGATTGCTGCAGCTGGAGGCTCGGCCTGGGGCGAACAGATCCAGGCATTCACCTGCTATGACAACCATACAAGCGGGGAGCAGGCGAGCAGCGAAGCACGTGCCCGGGGTCTTGGGCGAAAGGCCAACCCTTCACCGGTTCCGTGTATTATGGCGTTGCAATGGACGCGCTACAGCCTGGTGGGGGCCCAGCATGCGCGGAGCATGCGGCTGTATAAACACCAGGGCGCTCCCATGCTGCCCATGTGAAGTCGATAGACCATTGATCACAGGTTCTCGGTTGAAATTTTTTGGGCAAAGCAATTAGTCCTTGTATCTTCGGCAGGACGACAGCTGGCAACAGCCCGGCTTCGGATATCATACCGGCACGTCATACCGGTACCGAAAGTTCTTTACCCAACTTTCCTGGTAGCTCAATACCCTTCGAATATCGACCACATTATGTATTGTGCGTTGAGCCTCCCTGCTACGGCCTCGGGTCCCATCTACAGATGGCCCGTTGCGACAGTCCGTTCTGTTCCTTCGCTTTCACAGAAGTTGTTGGACAAGAGGCCGGGATCATCCTCTCCACACGAACTTGGGAATGGTTGGGCACCACGGTGGTGCAGTCGTGCAACATCTGAGCGGCGAGCTTGTCAATCGCCCGAGGCAGCCAGGAGCTGCTATCAGGAGTCGTCGCTGTGGGCTGCGAGCTTGGTAACAACACATGACTATATAGAGCTACATGGAGGCTGCCTGCGGGCACGCTCAACCAGGAGCTGCATACCGGTAATGCTACCTCTCCGCCCAGGCACACCAGGACATGCAGGTGCTGTTTTCCCCCTCAAATGGTCCCGTCCCGGCCACAGTATGCGCAACATCTGCAAGCGGAAGAGGAGGCTGGGTCCTGCACGGCCCTGGGACACGTGTTTCCCTATGACTATGCGGTACGGGTACACAGGGAATCGAGCTCAACAAAGGCGACATTTAGGCTGGGGCTCCTTTGCCAGGGCAGCACAGGTTCCTGCATAGCCCACTCACGACCGGCCCTGGTTCTTGTTGGTTGCTTTATAAGTTGTGGCATGACAGTGTGTTGTGGGCGCACTTTGCTTGATAGTGCCTAGCCACCTGCTCCAAGCGTGCATCGGGCCTGCCCGATGGCACGTGCCGTTCCTTTGCCTGTCGTAACACGGCAAGGAGTGGCATAACGAAGCCTCACAGCCCAGGTGAGTGTGAGTGATACTGCGTTGCAGCATGGTTGCGCGCGTGGGGTGCGGGTTCCTGCGATGTTCATGTGGGTCAGCAGCAGGTTGCTTGGGGCTTGGGCGAGCCGAAGCGCAAGCCAAGGCTTGCAGCACGTTGCGACCCGTGGGTCAGGCCACACACCGGCAACTTTGTCATCAGGTCGGCTGTAATAGCACCTTGTAGCCAACTTTTGCGTTTGGTCTGCTGTACTGGCACATGGATGCATTAGAAGCTGCTGCATTGGCCCTGGGCAGTGTCGGCCTCCGAGGAGCACAAACTTACCATGTCGGCGGTCGGTCCTGCCACTTGAGCATTAAGGTTGCGCACGCATACCACATTTATGAACAGGATTTCCCTTACTATGACGTGTTAATATTGGCCAGTCCGTATAGGCAAGAAGGCAACCCTGGGGCCCTTGAATTTGCGCTCAAGGTTCCGCAACCTCACCTCGGCGGCACTGCGCCCTACACTAAGAATGCCGGATGACAACAGCCAACCTTCGTTTGCCAAAGCGGCACTGCGGCTCGCAGTGCAGCGCGGCCGGGAGCAGGTTCCCTCTCGTCAGGGCGGTGTGCTTTCCTTCTCCTCCTGGTTCGCGCTCGACGCACGCCGGTTGGACATCATACTTCTGGTGCTGGAGCTCGTGGCTCTGAACTGTGACTACATGCTCAAGCTCTACTTCCGCAGGGCTTGCCTGCCTGTCGGCGGCAGCCCAGACGCAGCGCTGCAGGCGAGTGACTCGGCAGTGCGCCACGCACGTTGCGGAGCTTAAACGCAGGCTTTTGGCTGGAAACAAGTTTTTATTATCAGCCTTCCTTGTGCTCAAGGTGCTGTAAAGCCGGCATACTGTCATTCAGTTGTCAAGCTCTTTACGTGTTTATGTCACATGTGGTCCTTGCGCAGGTGACCCCGGTTCTCATGTTGCAGTATTCTATTAGAAAATGATTGTTCCACTGGCCATGTCCTGCCGCTGCAGGCCCTGCCCTTTCCGACACATATGCGTGCTGCAAGCAGCACCGCAACCCTGGCCTCCTTCCCCTGCGGCGCCACCTACCCGCGGCAGCTGCTGCACATGGCCGCCAGTGGGGCCCTCACCGACCCGTGGGTCAGGGTGCGCGCAGGGGACTACGTCAACCTCGCGCACAACGCTGTCCAAATGACGGTCGTCATGGTCGCCCTCCTGTATCCCAAAGTCTACATGTACACCCGTCACTGGCTCTTCTTCCTTGTTAACGCTGCCGTGGTGATCGGTATGGCTCTCTCCGTTAAATGGACTCCCCCGGACCTGCTGCCGCTGGTCGGGGCCGCCTGCCTCAGCCGCTTTAAGGGGCGCACCATGCTGGCGTATCTCGTGTGGAAGCCCATCTTCGTGCTGCGGGTAAGCGGCGCATCCATAGCCTACAGAGGCGCCTAAGAGGCGCCAACGCGTTTAGCTCGACATCTGCTGCCTCCTTCGAACACCATACGGCGGCAGCATGCGGTCTTACGGACAGCCCCTGACCATACGACAGCTTTTTGCTACTCTGTTGTGAGCTCATGATGCCTTCTTGTTGACTCGTGCTCCGAACACACGCCGTTGCTGTACTGCAGGTACCCCCCTCGCACCAGGCACTCTTCGGCCCCCTGCTGTGGGCGCTGACCATGTGGGTCATGCACAGTATTGACCGCGCATTGCCAGGAGCCGACATGGGCGGGCATGATGACGTGGGCGGGCGCCACGTGCCAGGCCTGGTCACCGCAGCCATGTCCTTCATCTCCATGTGCGGCCTGCCGTACGCCGTAGCGGTTGCGATGGAGAGGGCTGTGCTGTACCGCAAGTACGACTGGTACGTCAGGAGAGAGGGGCGCATTGGCGTGAGCAGCAACAGCAGCAGCGGCACTGGAGGCGGCAGCTCCGCCGGGGACGAGGTCCGCGCCAGCTGCAGCAACATTACACAGCTGTCTCAGAGCAAGGGTGCGGCCCGAAGTCCGAACCCGCCCCGCAGGCCTACGGAAGCTACCTGCATGCAAAGCCAACGGTCGGCTGTGGCAGCAGCCCCGGCGTCACCCATGCCAGCAGCTGGCACAGGCAGTATCGCCAGCGACAGCGGTACTGCCAGCGGCAGGGGCGGCCCCTCGTCGCCGAGTTCCCACACGTGCTCTCCCAAGGCGACCTCTGACGGCACTTCGCCGCGAGGCGCTCCGTCAGCCCACACGTGCTGTGTCGGTGACGTCAGCACAATCAGAGCCATCGCCGCCAGCCCGGTGCGTCGCAGCGGCAGCTTCCAGCAGCACCGCCAGATGCCCGCAGCAGCAGCCTTTGTCGGCCCACCACAGGCGACCCTACAGCGGAAGGCGCCGCTGCGCGTCGCTGCGACCCCCAAGTCTCCAGCCACGCCTCTCGTCAGGCAGGGGCCTGACACGGCCCGCCCCGTGCTGGACATTGGCCATCTGCTGGACCCCCGCCCCCGTCGTCACTCCGCGCCCGTCACCGTCTGCAGCAGCAGCAACCTTCCCTCCCTCTACGCCTCGCTGGCCAGCAGCAATCTACTGAGCGTCAAGATACCGCTGCCGCACTCAGCTGTGCCGGGCTCGCCTGCGGGGGACAGCACCTTCCAGGCAGCTTCCTCCCAGGTCGTGGCAGCCGCCAGTGTCGCCATCCGCCGCCACAACGCGGCCGCGGCGGCGGCGGTAGCGGTAGCGGCATCTTCGTCCGCCGGGGCCTGGGGTGCTGGCGCTGGTGGTGGTCCGGACGTTGCCGCGTCATGCCTGGGGGCCACGCCGCCACGTGTCGTGCCCGTGTCGTGCGTGTGCGTGAGGGGCTGCGTGCACCTGCTGTTGGTGGTGCACGGGGTTGCCGGCGGTCCAGGGCAGGAGGGCGGTAGGCTGCTTGCGAGGCATGCCAGCGTGGAGTTGTTGGTTGGAGAGGAGGAGGAGGGCGGCGGGGCGCAGCTCGCATCGGCTGTGGACTCGGCTGTGTCAGACATGCTGTCGCAGCTGGGCGGAGGTGCGGGTGCTGGTGGGGAGGGAGGCAGCGGCATCATGGGGGGCAGCGGTGGACACGCGGCGGTATGGCCCCCGGCAGTACCCATGTGGGAGGGCCGCAGGGCAGCAGCTGCAGTGAGCGGGGGCGGGGAAGAGGAGGCGGCTGACGGTGGGGTGGATGTGGTGGCGGCGTGCGGTGTGTCGCTGCTGCGTGGCCTGGGGGCCGTGCGGTGTGTGGTGACGGGGCATGGGGCCGGGGTCGGAGCGACGGCCGAGGTTCAGCTTGGCAGTGGTGGCGGCGTGGAGCCGTTTGGGCAGGGGCCGGAGCGGGGGCGGGTGTACTTGGACTGCATCGTACCGGCGGCGGTGGAGGTAGAGCAGCAGCAGCAGCCGCTGCTGCCGCAGGGGGAGGGGGAGGCTGCTGCAGAAGTTGCGGAGAGGGTGAAGTACCTCAGGTAAGCCTGCTAGGCCATGACGGGTACCTTGTTGCCTGCCAGTGACCTGCTAGAGGGCCGTGCTGCTCCCTGGTATTTGATACGGTGCACGCGCCTGGTTTGCGGTAAAATGGCATGAACGCCTACGTCGGATCCCGCAGGCTCCAGCTGCCCCGCTCCGCGCTGCTGAGCCCTGGCGTCCTCACGCTGCACCTGCTGCCGCCGCCATCTACAAGCACCCCACCGGACCACCTCGCTTCAGTCCCGTCCGGCCTGCCCCGGCCCCACCCCCACGCCCCGCTGTGCTTCCTGCCGCTGCTGGTGCTGCCCGCCGCCGCCGTCCGCGAGGTGGAGCACCTGCACGCGTACGCCGTGGCCAGGGAGCTGGGGTGGGCGGAGGAGGAGGGGCACGGGGAGCAGGGGGAGGGAGGGGAGCAGCTGCAGCAAGGTGCCGTCGAGGGCAATGCGACCTACAACACCCGCGTCAGCGACATGCTGATGGGCGTACGTGGCTGCGTTGCAGCGGGGGCTGCGGCGGCCATAGCGGCCCTGCACGGCAACGGGATGTACAGCCTGTCGTACGACTTTGGAGCGCTGCTGGACCTGCCGTACAACACCGCTGACTGTACGGCAGATAGTGATGTCGCCCCCGCCCCCGACCCGTGGGCCTTTTCTGGCATGCTGCGGCTCATGGCAGAGCAGGGCATGGGGGCCTGCCTGCGGATGGGGCAGGGGGCGATGCAGCGGGCGGGGGTGCGGCTGGAGGCAGGGGACGGCGGAGCAGCCGGGATGGGTGCAGGGGTAAGGGCCCCGGCAGAGGACCATGGCATCTCCATGGGCGCCATGCGAGGCGCCAGCGTAGAGGGCCCCAGTGGCGCAGGCGACCAGGGCCTGTTGGTGCAGGGCAGCCTGGAGTGTGAGCAGCAGCAGGACACGCAGGACAGCCCATTTCGCACCCCTGGTTCCGTACCGGAGGCGCACGGCCAAGGCAGCATTCTCGTCGACACTGCGCACGTGCGGCCCTTCGCACAGGCTTCGTGTAAAGGCACAACAGCCGGCGCTGGGCCGTCGGTACCGCGCTCCCCTGACCACTCCACGCCACCGCCCCTTCAGCACCCGCTCCTTCCGGCCCCGCCCCCGCACGGCCCGAACTGGCGCTGGTGGCTCCGCACCCTGCTGCTGGGCTTCCAGCCCGCAGGCCTGGAGGCCACGTACCAGCGCACCTTCAAGGCCGCCCGCTGCTGCGCCTGCGACTGCGCCGCTCTGGCCCTGCACGTGGCAGCCGCCACTGTCAGTGGGGTGCGGACGGCGAGGAATGGCGGGGAGCACGGAGGCGGGCAGCAGGACGCCGACTGTGCTGCAGGCGTGTGCGGGGTGCACACGTGCCCCCCGTCCGTGGGCGCACGTGGCGGCTACGACCCGCAGCTTGCGAGCCAGGTGCTGTGGATGGGCAGCAACCTGCTGTCCCTGCTGCTGATGGCGCTGACGCCGCTGCACGCCCGGTAAGCGCGCAGAGCATAACGTCCATTTTTTAAGACGTGTCCTGAGATTTTGGGGCGTGGGGGCTACGTCGGGCTGTTATGCCCGCTCCTTCAGTGCGCATGCCTGGTGCCTTATCCTTGGTGCCGATACGCCACACATAGCTCACGCCCTTTGCCTCGTGATGCTGGTTTTGGCGTGCATTGCCAGCCTTGTCTTGCAGTACAGCCGTCAAACCTGCAGTACGTCAGGTGCATGTTGTTACATCCCCACATGAAACCACCTGATTTCTCACCCCGCCAACCACAGGCACCGGAATGCCGCGCTGCTGCTGCGTGGCTTTTTCAGCGCCGCCGCACTCACCGCCATCACCTGGACCGCGCCTGTGGGCTCGGACCCGGCGGTGGGCATGTTCGGCGGCGCAGCCAGCCACACGCGGCCCTGGTTCCTGGTGCCGGATGGCTGGGTCATCAACTGCCAACGCTACAGCCTGCACTGGCTGCTGTTCTCGCTGTGGGACCCGGCAATGCTGCAGGTGGGTGCGGGGGACGGAAAGGCGAGTGCAGGTGCGGTGCGGAGTCGGGTGCGGATTTGAGTGCGAGGGCGGGTGTTGGTGTCAGCTGCAGAGCGGTGTACCGCAGTGTGGAGGTCAGTCAGTTGGAGGGTGCGAGCTGGAGGGTGGTCCTAGGTGTGGAACGCATGCGTGCTTAGTATCCCAACCAGACCCTGCCCCAGCCCGAGCCACAACCGGATGCCCACTCTGCCCCACAATAAGCTGCTGCATGGTCCTAGCCCCAGCTGATACCACTCTTGATTTGCAATAATTGTTGATCTCGTGCCCTTGAGCACGAGATCACAGGCTGTGTCGTTGTTGGCGGGTGTGCGGTGGCGCCCACGGCAGTCGGCCCCCAGTAGGACTGCGCTTTGAAAACATGCGCCAGCACGCACGCGCTCTGCATGCCTCCCTTTGATGCCCCGCGTTTCTCTGCTGCTGACGTGCACCCTTGCTGGCTGTGACGCATTCCCTACCCGCACCCCCCAGCTGTCGCTGCCGCTCCAGGCGGTGGTCAGCGCGGCGTACCTGGTGCCGACGGCGCTGCTGCAGCTGCGGGTGCACCCCGCCGCCGCCGCAGCCACAACCGTGGGGGAGGGGCATGGAGGTGGAGGTGGTGGTGGCGGCGATGCCGCCGCCTGGCGCGCCGCTGTGGTGTACGCTGTGGGCACCGAGGTGTGCGGGTTGGTAATATCGGCGGTGACGGACCTGGCGGGCCGAATGGCATTTATGGCGGAGCAGCAGCGCAGGGGGCCGGCGGAGGGGCCGCAGCAGCCACGTGCGGAGAGCGGGCCGGGTGGGATGCAGTGCGAGAGTGCTGGCGGAGAGGTGGTGCAGGAGGCGGAGGTCAAGCCGAAGGTGTATAAGGCGCGCGGGGACAAGGATGGGGCTGGTGACGAGGGGAAGGGCGCGGGGGTATCGCGCGCCGCGAGGGTTGCGGCGCAGCTTGCGGGCGGGGTGTAGCGGGCGGCAGGGGTGGCGGCCGTGGCGCACCACCGTTGATAGGCGTCTGCTCACAGGCAATGGTGAGCGAGAGACGGCGCAGAGTGCAACATATTTGCAAAACGGCCTATAGGATTGTTAGTATTGTTAAAACAAGCTTTATATGAAAATAGGTGACAAAGTTGCACTGTTGCACATCTATTGTTCTAGTTCGTGGAGGCCATGGCTGGTGCCATATGGTTTCGTGGCTTCTTGCATACCACACTGCATACATGGTGGGCCGTGCACGCTCGTCTGGTTCGTAGGTGTGCAGGCAAGTTCTATCATTATAATTTGGCTTGGCGGCAGGATGGTAAGACAGGCGGGGCATTAATTAGGCTTACATTCGCAGAGTTATGCTCATGTGCGTTAACCCGTGAGGACTCGTGTCGCTGCTGCACGCCAGTTGCACCTGTTGCAGGAGGTGGCAGCGCGCAGGGGCAGCAAGCGGCGCTGCAACAGAGATTGGGTGTTGGTGCGTGTAATGGTCGTTTGCCCAGGAGTGCAGGGACAAGCACGGGCGCAAGCATCAGTGTAACGGCCCACGAGTGTCGTACAAGGCGAGGGTTTGAGCCCCCCGCCATAGAGGGTTTCGGAGGGCTCAGCCTCAGCGCACCTCAAGCGTCAGCCTGCGTCAGCACGTCATCAGCCCAGCTCTCGCTGTTCCCGGAGCAAATCCCCGGAGGGAGTTGTGAAGGGCGAGCGCCACTCAAAGTCTCCGTCGGCCGAATGCTGCAGTGCGGCAGGTAAGGTGACCCGTGGGTCAGCCTGTCGTGTCTACACCGCGCATGCTTATAGCAACCAATTTTCAGCGTTGCGCCTTTGCCGCGGTAAAGTTTGAAGGTTTGTTACGGGATGGCTACGCATCCATTGTGCGCGCTGGAGGTGTAGAGTGTACTGCTATCAAGGCGGCATGGGCGTCCAAAGCCCTCTTCGCACTTGATGCGGCTGCTGACTGGTCGCCAAACCCGATCCTGCATTTCTACCTTGCGTACAACCTTGAAATTTATCAGAACATTATGTCTTATCCACGCGCCACACAAGCCTCAGCACTGGGAACCTTACGGACGGAGCGCCCAGTCCTTGGCCGGTCTCGGGGCAGGCGTGCAGCTATAAAGTAGTCACACGGGCAACAGGCAGCAATGCGGCCAGATGCGTCTCACGGCTTGAAGCCGCCTTCGTCGCCAGATGGAGCACTCCCCTTCTCCTCCTGGTTCGCGCTCTACACGCGGCGGTCGGACATTGTTCTTCTGGTGCTGGAGTTGGTGGTCCTCAACTGCGCCCACATGATCAAGCTCACGCTCCGAAATACATGCCTGCTCGTCGGCGGCAGCCCAGACGCCGCACTGCAGGCGAGTTGGGGCGGTGGCCTGTTTTTTTTTTTTTTTTTTTTTTTTTCAGGAGAAGGGTTATGGGGTTATCGGAAACCTATTTTTTTCGGGTAGGTCCTCAAGGTCGTCTCTTTACTTGGCTTGAAGCTGACGACGCAGGGGGCTCTGAGGAGACAGGTTTCGTCAAGCTTGCCCACACCAGTAAACTCCTGAACA
>VFQN01004307.1_pt1 | contig 18940 bp, 26 predicted proteins | sample 3512371 | NCBI WGS metagenome assembly VFQN01 (sample SAMN10412370, study PRJNA504923) | tailings metagenome | isolation source: Replicate 2 from Balatoc abandoned mine | place: Philippines: Itogon, Benguet | collected 2017-08-28 | reverse complement strand
CCACCCCCCCCCCCCCCCCCCAGCCCCCCCCCCCCGCCCGTCCGCGGTTCACCCCCCCCGCCCCGCACCCCGCCTCCACCCCCGCCCGTCCGCCCCCCGCCGCCTCCCCGCCGAAGCCCTCCGCCCCCGCCCGTCCGCAGCCCGCCTCCCCGCCCACCGCCGCCAGCGCAGGGGTGCGAGCTGTGCTACGTGCTTAAGAACCTAGACAGCTTAGAGTTCCCCATTGACGCGTGCGATAGGTTCGAGCAGTTTGCCAACAGCCGCATGACCCCGGCCAACTACCTCCAGAACGGCCTGCTGGTGGAGCCATGGGTGTGCACCGAGGACGAGGCGGATGTCGTCAAGGTGCGTGCTGGGCATTTCCGGTACCTGTGTAGTTGGTCGGTAAGGTACAGCTACGTATGTAATGAAAATATAGTGGTCAGGTGTCGCATGGTCACATGGGGCTTTGAGAAATGGCAGGGCCACGTGCAGTGCTGTGACCCATGACATGCGTCGAGGGCAGGGGCTCCAGACGCACCTACACCCGCTACCTCTGATCGGCCAGCGAATCTGTACAGACCGGTACCTGGCGCACGCTGTGCGGACGCATGTGCGCGTTGTGCTGCAGGTGTGCGCCGTGTTTGCGACCCCGGCGGCTGCCCAGATCGCTGCTCAGTACGTGTCCAACAACAACTACCGCCTGGTGGAGGACCTGGTCAAGTAAGTGGGACAATGCCCCATAGCTGAGCAGCACCTGGGAATGACAGCTGGCAAATGTGTTTCTAAACATATGAGGACTTGACGTCGAGCATCAAATTCCACAGCCCGGCCGAGGACATGGTCCTCAAGGAAGGGGGCATGGGGGACCTCGCTTCCCCCAGCACTCTTTGCCAGGTCTCCCCTGCCCTTGGAGGGTGCGGCCTCGGTTGGTAGCTTCCAAGGGAACAAGGGTACTGCTTGCGGCTTTACACGTGGGCTAGCAGGGGCGTAGGCGTTCTCAAACCGCCCTTCCAAGTACTGTGCTGCAGTGTACGTGTGGTTTTGTCACTGCGCTGCGGCGGTTTGTCGGTTACCTGAAATGCACGATGCCGTATGCCCCCGTGACCGCAGGTACCTGGAGCTGGATGACTTCATCTGCAACAAGGCGTACCTTGTGTTCATGTCCGAGTGAGTACGGCAACAAGCGGCCCTCAAGCGGCACATACAGGGCGCGGTCATGCAGTATGAAGGCAGTTTCACGGCACGGTAGCCCTATTCCAGACGCTCAGAATGCACGACATACTCACCTTGCAGCCGCATGCAGCATATGGTCGTAATGCCCCTCCCCGCCCACTACGTCCCACCCCGCTCGCTACCACTTCCCAGGTCCGACTGCGTGTCCCCTGCCCTGGTGTGGATCCCCACGTCCTGCACCTCCGACAGCTCCCCTCCGCCGCCACGCGCCAGCCCCCGGCCCCCGCCCCCCGTCAAGAGCCCCTCGCCCCCGCCCCGCTCCCGCCCGCCGCCGCCCGTCAAGAGCCCACCCCCGCCTCCTCGTTCCCAGCCCCCGCCGCCGCCTGCCAACGGGGAGTGCGAGCTGTGCTACGTGCTGCAGAACCTCAAGAGCTTCACCTTCCCAACCAACTCCTGCGACCAATTTGCGCTGTACGCCAACAACCTGCTCACTCCCCCGTCGTACCTCGCCAACCGCCTGCTGCTGGACAAGTGGTACTGCATTGACGACACGGCGGACACAATCAGGGTGCGTCCAGCGGAGTGCCTTTTAGGCGCTTCACCCGTGCATGTGTTGCAGGTTGCCGCTACCGCATGCTAGGCGGCGTGTGTCCACCACTAAAGCTCTGACACGCTTGCACAAAACCGGCAGCTGCCACACCTGGTCTCAGGGATCCCTCCATGTGCCCTGCACCGTGCGATGGGGGGCTGCTGGCACGTACCACAACCTGCATGACAGACGTGGTGAACTGCCCTCCCTCCTGTATCACTGGCACGGCTGGCACGTACTAGTAGGGTCGAGTACAGACGTGGTGTACTGCCCTGGGTGCCGTACCACATCCGTCGTACGCCCCCAGGTCTGCGCCACGTTCGCCAACGCGGCCGCGGCCCAGGCTGCCGCCACCTACGCCGCCGCCAACAACTACCAGCTGGTCTCCAACATGCTTGCGTGAGTACCGACCGCTCTTGCATTACCGATACAATGTCCAACTGGGCTCTCCAGCATGTACGCCAACCACGCAGCGGTATGAAGTTGGGCGTAGAACTACTAGTACTGTCAGCTGGGCAAACCGCTCGGCCCCGCGGCCTCCACAAGCTCCCGCGCCTTACCCTGCACTCCAACAACACAACGCGCCCCGGATCCTGCTTCCTGCACCCCTCTCCTGCCACTCCCACAGCTACATGAAGCTGAACGAGTTCATCTGCAAGAAGGCCTACCTCATCTTCACCTCGGAGTAAGGCCCGTTCCCACGATCTGCTAGTATGTTACTGCCAAGAGCATAAGCATTGCAACGAGGCCTAGGTGGATTGGAGCACCCCTCCTGCTCAAGGCAGTCTGTCGCCTTTACCGCGTGTCTATTCGGATCTGCCGTGCGCCACACCTACGTGCCACCGCCACGTGTAGACCCTAAGCGCGTTGCCACGTGTCGTGCCGCAGGTCCGTGTGCGCCCGGCCGCTGCTGGCGTGGACTCCCCCGGCCTGCAACGTGCCGGAGAACCCCTTCCCCTTCTGCGTGTAAGTCACATACGTGCTTCATTGGGCTTAAATGGCGCCCCGACTTGAGGATGGACGCAACGGATCTCCATGCAAGTTACACAGCTTGATGCACCGCCGCCCGTAGGCACAGTTCCAACTGCGAGCCGTAATGCTGCCGCAGTACGGCGTTTGTAGGGGGGATGTCCACGGCCTAACCCCTCTGCCTTTCACAATGCTTGATATTAGTTTACTTTTGCCTGCCCGTGCAGCTGCAACCGCAAGGCCGCCTCCATGCCCTTCGCCATCGACTTCCAGTACACCGTTCAGGGGGACAGGTGAGGCCGTGCAGTGTCCGCCCTGCGCAAGAACTCCTGTCCTGTCACGACTGCTGCCCTTGGCTTTATAGCTCGCAGTGGCGTTAATGCACACTATGCCCGAGCCAGGGGTGCTGCAGCCCTGCCGAGCACGCTCGATAACCTAATAAGGAATCGCTCCCATCCCGGTTCGGCTCAACAGGTACTGCTTCAACCTCAAGCAAGTCGCTCCTATTGACCCTAACAACTCGTGCGCCAAAGTCAAGGAGCTGCACAAGATTGAGTTCTGGGTGGGTAGCTGCATGATACGCCTATCTAAAGCCGGCCGTGCATGGCATCAAGTTCTAGGCAGGTGCAAGGGCCGAATCTACGCCCCTGACCTACGCTGGCGTGCAGTCGTGGGCATTGGGAGAGTCCACGGAGTTGCAGCTGTAGCGAGTGGGATTGGCTCAAAATCTCGGGATGAGGAACTGGTGGATACGGGGACAGGGCCGTGTAGGGCTGCTCCTTCATGGACGCCTGTGGATGTTCGCAGCGATTATTGCTGTGGGCGCGCGCTCTGGGCTATTTGTGCTGCTCTGACAACTGCATACTATGATAACACCCACAACTACATCCCGGCTGACATGCGCAGATCGACTACAGCAAGCGTACGGCAATCCGTGGCGTGTACGACGAAAACGGCAACTCCTTGTCCAATGTGTGGAGCGTGCCGGCGGTAAGTCCCGGGTAATTGGTGCACCTCAGCTGCAGTCGCAAGTGAACCACGCCACAACCAGCCAGAACGAACGACACGCGCCTTGCATGTCTGCAATGAATGAGTCAGCAAGCGGAAAGCCCGCGTCCGTTTTCTTCCTTTGGGATGCCCAGTCCCCACCCCCTTCGTCCCTTGTCCGGGGACACCGCACCTAGCAACCTACCGGTGCTACCCCATTCCACCCCTGTCCCACAGGACAACTCGCTCAAGGTGGCCCCTCCGGGCGCCAAGGCCTGGAGCGTGGATTCGCTCAAGACCAGCACACGTCAGATCTGCATCCAGACGGACGGCACCGCCATGTCTGAGCTGTGCCTGGGCGGGTGGTGCTGGACCTCCGCCTTCGATGTCAACCAGAAGTGGTGCGTTCAGGGCCCTGGGTCCGGGTACTGGGGCAGGGGTTGACGGCTTGACGTGATGTGCTCCGGCCAAGATGGGTGGGCACGGTGCACATCGTTGTGCGCTGCAGTACGGTAGGAAAGCGGAGACGACGTACTGTGGTTCTGGGGTTTCTGGGCGAGCAGTAGGCGACGGGGGAGACCCTTGCCATGTGGGTTATTAGTCGGCTTCGAAGTCCTTGTGCCTTTTTTATGCTTCTGAGCCGACTGCTTGTGGTTAATGCAGCCTGCGCTGATGTCTGCCGCTGCCCTTTCATGCCCCTCCGCAGTTGCCCCCGGTACTTCAGCACGTATGAGCGGGTGCCTCCGCCGGGCGTCCAGGGCCGCTGATCTCCCGCCGCTGGTGGCACATCCAAGCGACGCATGGAGTCCAAGTTACACAGCTGCATTCTACTATGTCCTTCTTTTTAGGTGCCTGTGGATAGAATCGTATACCGGTACCGGTACAGCATGAGTAGCGTGCGTCAGGGCAGTTACTCGTGAGTCTTGGCATAGCATGAAGACTTGCTGCAGACACCTCTGCCAATCTCCCAACATCCTTTCCCTTTGTATGTGGGATGTGCATCTTCGCATTTGACTCGAATTGCGTGCTACGTCAGCTGTCATACATAGCTAGCGTTACAATATCGTGTGCATGGTTGATAGAGGGGTTGGATCTGCGACTGGGTGTGGCCGTAACTCCCGCTGTGCGACCTACCGTATCGTTGTACGTCGACATGTTTCGGACGCCAACAATGGCCACGTGCGTAGCCAGAACAGCCTGCTGTTGCACAGGTAGCCCAGAGTGGCCACATACCCCCAAGCACAACCAGTCCAGGTAGCACAAGTGCAAACTCGGTTTCAATATCTCGGATAGTGCGTTTCACTGCCAGAGGCATCCGCAGGCAGCTTGTGGGTGCTGCCGTGCGCGCATGAGCGGCCCACGCGCCGTGTCGAGCCCCACCCCGAGGTCAAACCCTACCATTGTCAGGTACAACCGGCCTGTAACTGAAGGCCACCCTACGCGGTGCTCAAATGCGCCCAGTCGTAGCTAGCAACCGACCGTTGCTGAGGTCAACCCGGACCCCCGCCTCCCCCGCAAGGCGCCCGGCAGGCACGGGCGGCGCGTTCCCTGGGGCACCTCGGCCGGACAGCGATTGAACTCCATCCGGTCCCACAGCCAGTCCTGGGTCCCGGGCCATTGCCTGTGGCGCACGTGCAGCTCCCGGAGCAACGTACAGTCCCTGCTCAGCTGCTAAGCGGAGAGGGGCGTCCTGGCGTTGACGTGCGCCGGGCTGGGTGTCCTGGCCCCAGGCGTGGCGAGGGGGTTGGGTTGCAGGCTCCCAGTGCTCCAAAGGTGCCCGGTGGTCGCCGGCTCGCGATAGGGGCCCTTGGCCAGCATGTGCGTACTGCGGTATGGGGATGGTAACACAAGCAGAAGGTCGGCAGGGATGGTCAGTGAGCGGGCTGCGTTCCAGGATAACACCATGCGCTTAGCTGTCGTGAGTAGGCCTTTTCCATATGAATGAGCCAGGTACAGCACAAAGGGCATACGGTAACAGCACACTGCTGGAGCCATCATGTCTACAGCCTACCACTTGAGCCTCTCTGCCCACCTGTCCGGCCCAGGCCTCCTGCTGCTGCGGCGGCGGCGGCGCCGCCGCCCTGGCCGCATGCGGCAGCAGCCGCACCGTCACCTCCACGCCGCCCAGGTCCGCCGCCGCCGCCGCCACCCTGCTGATTAGCGGCCGGGAGGCGGCCAGCAGCTCCGAAGCCAGCGAGGCAGCAGCCGGGTCCTCCAAACCGCCCACCAGCAGCCCCCCGCGATCCCGGCTGTAACCGCTGTCCCTGATAGATTGCTCTCCGGTCGGGTATTCATGCCCCAGGGACTCCGGGCCCCTGCGGGCGTCTAGCGAGGGACGCCCGGGATCAGACCCAGGGCCTGGCCAGGTGCTGTGGGGCCATGGTGCGCTCGGGTGGTGATCAGCACCGGCGTGCCGCGTGCGCTGGGCCCTGAGCGCGGCAGTGCCGCCTGCGTCTGGGGTCAGCTGGTGCTGCTGCCAGGGCGCCGCCTCCCGCCCAAGGGTATCTAGTCGCACCATGGGCCGGTCGTGCGCTGCAGAGCCTTGCCCGTTCAAGCCACGCCCGCCCGGCTGGTACAGCTGCTCCTGCGCAATCCCCGTTTGGCCATCACGGACAGCGGGCATGCGGCCCCCACCTGGTGCCTCATCCTGATTGTGCCACTGCGCCTGTGCAGACCGCTCTGCTGATGATGGTCCTGACCGGCTTGTTACGCCCGCCGCCGCCGCCACCACAGCGCGAGTGTCGGCGTGCGCGGGCCGTACTCCACGTGGCAGATACGGCTGCACCCACGGCCGCTGCAACGCCTCCGCTGCACCCCTACCGAAAGACCTCCCAACCGTCGCCGCGGTGCTAACCGGGCCGCCCTGCCCCGAGCTCCCTCCCACGCTGCCGCCGCCACTGCTGCCGCACGGCGTCCAGCCGCCACCGCCACCTCCGCTGGACTGGCCACTTCCGCTGTCGCTGTCAGTCCCGGCTCCGCTGCTACCCGGCACCCAGCGCCCTGAGGCACCTGTGCTGGTAGACCTTGGCGCTGTGTGGACGGGCGGCCTGGCGGAGGGCTGTAGTGACGCTGCATAGGGCGAACTTGCAGTGGCAGATGTGCCGGTAGAAGCCCTGCCAGCGGAGGCGGTGGGAGCCAGCGAAGGACCACTTGGTGCGCGGCCTGATGCATCAATGCCCTGTGCAAGGCGCAGCTGCTGCTCCAGAGTGCTGTGCTGCCAGCCGTCGGAGGGCGCGGTGACAAAGGTCGTGGGGCCGGTGATGACCACGTGGATGGTGGGGGCCGCTGCAGCAGGAGCAGCTCCAGTGGGCCCCTGCGCAGGGCTCTCCGTGGGGGCAGCGTGTGGAGCGGCAGCGGCAGCCTCAATGGCGCTTGTCCCAGAGGCCGTAGGCTGAGGCTGTGTGCTAGTTGAGGCCGTTGGTGCGCCTGCTGCGGCAGGCTGTTCTTCATCGCGGCAGGCAGCGTGCAGCACCGTTGGTGTTGCACCCAAGGGCGGCGGGTCAGGTGCCAGCTGCGTCCTCGGCAGCGCGGTGATGCCAGGGGCCGCCTCGGTGGCATCGGTTGAAGCATAGCGTGCTGGCGTCAGCGCAGCACCAATATCGGGCGAGCTGCGTGCCTCCGGGCCCGCTGCACTCGCCCAGCGTCCGAGTGCCGTGTCACCACCGGCAGGCAGCACGCTGCAATCCCCAGCTGCCGGCTCCCCCTCGTCCGCCTGCGACCCCTCTCCTGCACTGCCATCCGCAGGAACAACAGGCCCTCCCCCTGGCGAGCCCTGTGCGCCCTGCCACGGTGCAGGGTGATGCCCTACCGTACCAGGGGTGTCAAGGTCCCACAGGGATGCCGCCATTGGCGCCCCCGTCCCTACGTCCAGCGACAACGACTGCGTTGCAGAGCTGCAGTCATGCTGCGCAGCTCCCTGGCTCAACTGTACGTCGCCTGTGAGAGGTGCCATTCCGCCGAGGGGCCCAGACCGCTGCTGGTGCAGGTCCACCTGAAGCTCCATAGTGCATGGCGGGGGCTCCTGCTGAGCAGGAGCGGCTCCCTGCTGGTCCACCGGCTGCCGCGTGGGTGCCGGTGGGTGCAGGGGGCTGGTGCAGGCGTCAGCGCAGCCATGCGGGGGCCGGGGCGCCCTGGGGGCCCTGGCGCTGCGCTGCTTCCTGTTGCTGCGCTCGCGGCCACGGCTCGTGTCACGGTCGCGTTGGCTCCGCTGCGGCTTGGTGTCCTGGTCCCTGTCCCTGTCCTGGTCCCTATCTCGCCGCGCGCTGGTGCCGCGGGTGTGCGCGGCACCTTCACGCGTGGGGCGGTGGCTGTGACGCTCCCTGCTGCTGGTGCGGCCGGCGTCCTCTGGGGGCTGGCCCCGTGGGGAGCGGTGGCGGCGGGGGGGGCGGGAGGATCCCCGGGCGTGGCGGTGCCGGGTTCTTGCAGGAGACGCTTCCGGCGTAGCACCTGTAAGCGTCAACGGCAGAGCGGTTAAGCAAAAACCCAGAGTACTGCCATGCATGCCGCTACAACGAATCTGCAACGTATGCACCAACAATGCTAGCCCGCTGGAATGCATAGCAAACCCCTGTCCACACCTAAAAACCATCCCGTCCGGAATGCAATGCCCATACCCCACCTGTCCCTGTCATGTTGGAGCTCCGCTCCTTGCGTGCCTCCCCAGGCCGCTCCTGCCCTCGCCCTCCGTCCCGCAGCACCGCCCCCTGCTGCTGCGACACCGTCGGGCTCTGCGCCCGCCACAGCCGGCACCGCCTTGGCCACACCGCCTCCCCAAACCCCTCTTGCTCCCTTCCAGCGCCGGCCCCGCCCTCCTCTGCGCCCCTCCCACCCTCTCCCGCAGCTGCCCCACCTGCATCCCCGCCGTGCTGCTCCCAGCGCCACCATGACGAGGACGAGGAGGAGGCTGCCCCTGGACCCCGTTTGCCTGCTGCAGCGCGCTCCTTGTGCACCCAGAACCACGGGTCGGTATCCGAGCTGGCAGCCGAGCCGTCATCATAGCTGTTAGCCGTGTTCGCACGGTCGGCGCCACCCCTGGCTGCGCGGCTGGGCAGGCTGCCGTCGTCGTCGTCGCTCCTCACAAGGGCGCTGCACAGCGGCCTGAGGCCCGCGCTCTGAACAGAGAGGCGGTAGAGGGAGCGGATGACAGGGGATGTCTCTGTGCGCCGGCCTGGGGAAGCGGCGGCAGCGTGCGCCGTAGGGGCTGCGGCCAAGCGACCGGGGCTAGGTGTGCGCGGTTTCCTGGTAGACCTGGAGTGGGCTCCGGGCCGGGGGTCGTGCGGCGAGGCACCAGCACCAGCAGCGCCAGCGCGGTCAGGCCTACGTAGCCGTGCGGGGTGCGGTTTGGCGTGGTGAGCAGAAGGCGACGGGGCACCCGTGCGAACCCTAGCGTGGTGGGCGGCGCTGCGCGCGTGGGGGCTGCCCGCTGGTTCACGCGGCCGGGAGTGGTCTCGACTGCCAGTGTGTGCTGCGCTGCGCTCGGCTCGTGCAGCTCCTTGCCTGGACCGGTCCCGCCGGCCCCCGCCCCTCGAACGGCTGCTGCTGCGACTGCCGCTGCTGCCGCCGCTGCCCGCGCTCCGGCTGCTGCTGCCGTTGGGGGACCGCCCGCGCTCGGCCCTGTGCTCCAGGCCGCCACGCCGCGACCGGCTGCGACTGTGCCCCTGCTGCTGCAAAGGCTGCTGCCGCTGCGTCTGATGCTTCCGGAGCAGCATGATCAGCTCCTGCATCTGCTCCCGTGAGGCAGGAACGCCAGGATGCTGCAGGCCTTGACCGTTGTGCTCACCCGCTGCTGCTGCTGCTACTGCTTCAAGCAGTCGGCCTTCCCCATCGGACGGCAGCGCGTCGGCGCCGCTGCCCTGCAGGCCCAGGGCCCATTCGCGCACGTGGTGCAGCGGCAGGGTGGCCCCCTGCCGTGGTGTGTGCGCTTCCAAGGGCTCATCCAGCACTGAAAGGATCTCCATGCGGTCAGAAGCAGGAGGGGGCGACCAGAGCCCGGCGGTAGGAGGTTGAGCAGGCGGCGTAGAAGATGCAATAGTGCTGGGAGGACCAGGGGCAGGGCGAGGGCGGTGCTGGGAGGAGCGGGTGCTCCATGCCGCCTGGGAGGCCGTGGCCAAGGGAGCTGCCGTGGACCGGGCCCCCGACCTGACTGAGGGGGCACGTATGCTGGCGGCAGGGGAAGCGCTTCGGGAGGTTGCAGCGGATGGCAGGGGTTCCGCTGGATGTGGAGTTGCGGACAGGGAGGTGGCTGGGGGAGCGGAGGGCTGGAGGGCGAGGGAGCTGGCATGGCTTGCCTGGGGCTGCAGCTCGGGGTGCAGCTCTGCACCCGTGCCCTGGGGCGGCGGCTGACCTGCTGCTGGCGCGGGGCGGCTTGTCGAGGAAGTCACTGGTTGCGGTTCGACCGGCGCAGCGGCCGCGCCTGCTGCTGCTGCGGTGGCGCTCTCAGCTTTCGCTGCCGTGCCAGTACTGGACCTCTCCGCTAACAGGGCAACGCTCGGTGCTGGTTGCGAAACACCCTTCTCACCGCCGCCGAACGTGCTCTCCGCGCGCGACCCTGACGCCGCCGCCCCTGCACCGCCACTGTTTTCCAGCTGGCCGCTGCTGGGCACTTGCTGCGCCTGCCTTTTCAACAGTTGTGCGGCATCTGTGCTTGATTCAGCTGCTGCTGCCGCCCCTGCCGCCCAGTCCTCACCAGTGACGTCACCACTGTACTCCGCGGAAGCAGGGACAGGCGCGGATGGACTTGGGCTGGGACCGTCCTGCACTGTCAGGACAGCATATGCACCACGCCGGCGGCGCGGTGCTGCAGACATGGACGGGCGGAGGGGAGGCCGGGGTCCCGGGCGACTGAGCCCGTCTGCACCTGCGCCTGCTACCACATCCTGATCACCGTGAGCGTGGTAGCCACCCGGCACGGTCGAGGTTGCTGACTGTGCAGGCGCGACAGTGCGGCCATCGGCGTGCCAAGAGGCGGCGGGCTCGGGTGATGCGGGTGCGGCGGTGTTGCTGCCGCTTGAGATGGAAGCGTCGTCGGCGCTGGCACTGTCGTCGTCGCTAAGGCCCTCCGTGTGGCTGCGACTGCTGCTAGCTGTGCTGAAGCCGCTGCGCGTGGGCAGGTGCGCAGAGCTCAGGCCGGCAGGCTGCCGCTGGCCGGAACGCGAGCCTGCATTTCCTGGGGCAGCCACACCGATGCGGCCGCACGCACCTGCTGCGCTGCGCCCGCTTTGGCCATGCAGTGAGGCCGACGGCGAGCCAGCGACTGCGCCGCAGGACAGGCTTGCCGTCACTCCTCCTGTGGCACATGCGGTCATACGAAGCTTATGTAAAACGGCGGGACGGCGACAGACCTTCCACAGACGCTAACAGCTCAACGACAAAGACCACGAACGTGCGGCCAACAGGAGTACTGCCGCATTGTTAATTTGGCTTGGTCGGGCATGTCACAGATGTGTAGCTTACCTGGGCTTCGCTGGACGCGCTTCCTGCGGCTGCCGTATGCGCCCACGGCGTGCCCGGGAGACGACGAGTGTGACCGGCTGTCGCCCAGGCGGGCCACCACGTGGCCCACGGCCGGGTGCTGCCCCGTGCCGAAGAGCATGATTCCAAGGGCAGCCACAGGCTGGAGCCCTGGACTGGCTGGTGCCGTGGGAGGGCTGTGTGCAGGTGACGAGCGCGGCGCAGCTTGGCCATGCTGCTGATCCCCAGCAGAGGCCGAGGGCACGCAATGCAGGCTGGCCGGAGCCGGGGCCCAAGCCTGCTGCTGCTGCTGCTGCTGAGCAGCCTCTGTAAAGCTGGCAGCCACGTAGGAGGGAGACGTTGCACCGTTGTGCGGTCCTGAGCTCTGAGATGACGCGCTTGCGGTGTGCTGCGGTTGCTTGGTTGTCGGCAGGGCTGCCCCGGTCGTTGCGGAGACATCGGGAGCTGTGCTTACGCGGCCATCGTAAGCCCCCAACCCCACGCTGCTTGTCGCGTTAGGAGGGGCCCCCATTGGCCCTGGCTCTGTCGCTGCCCCACCGATGGTTGGACCAACGCTGTGAGTCATAGCTATGTCAACTGGCAACGGGGGATGCTCAGGAGCTGGGACCCCTGTCGCAGTGCAGGCAGGCGCTGGTGCCGCCTGTTGGTGCACCAGCGCGCCACCGGCTGTGCCTCCACTGGTTGCCACATGAGACAGGCTGGCCCTGCTTACCCTAGGCCGCGACTGGGAGGCCCAGAGCTGCCCATGGTGGTGTTGCTGTTGCTGCTGTTGGGGCATGCTGGGCTGGGCCCGCACTGGCCGGTGAGGAGAGATGTGCTGCTCCCTCCGTGCTCGCGCGGACTGCACGGCGGACAGCATCGCTCGCCAGCCATGCGACTGTGCGTTGTGGGGAGGCCTTGACGGTTTTGGACTTGCGTCGCCGCCTAGCGGTTGCTCTCCAACAGCCCAGCCATAGGACTGAAGGGGAGGCATGACGTGTCTCCCATTTTCCATACATGTAGGCACTTGGGTGGAGTCTGGGCGCCTGAGCATGGTTCTTAGGCATGCTGGCCTTCCATCGGCTACGGGAGGTGGACTACAAAAGGCCGGTGACACAGGTCGCACAGGTTGCCCGACTGCTCCTAGCCCGACGACAGGCTAATTAAAGGGCGTAAGGTGCATATTGCATGGAGCCACAACCACTCTATGGTAGCCGCGGAAGCTGAAGTTCCAGTGTTCCATGTTGCAGTCAAGTCGAAGCGTACAAGTGGGGTCACAGTCTACCAATGCAATGCATAAGCCGCATAGCGTTATACCTATCACTATATGTACCTGACAAGAGGTCAAGTGTCGCTGAGCTTACAGCTGTCAAGGTTTCGCAATTGGACATGGGGCCACAACTGAATCGGCACGGCATCGGGGTCATGTGCAAGCTCTGCTCCAGATTCGAAACACGCTCTTGATACCTGGAAACAAACCAACTTACAGCGAAACTACACGCGTTGCTTTCGGGACACACCTCCTCCCGTCGTTGTGCGCAACGCCTTGCCATACAGTCTTGCTGGATTGGACGCAACCGCTCAGCATGTCTCAATTGTGTCGAGGCGCACTCCACTTTCCGGCTTGTTCTCACGTCCCTAGGCCGCTGCAGGGACCACCTCTCGTGACTAGGGTCGCTCCAGCGGCCAGCCACACGGCGGCCACACGATGTTCAGCAGCTCCAGACGATATCACGACATTTCTACAGGCAGCAGATATTGTCATACAGCACGGCCATCTCGCTGGCGGGATAGAACCCAATGCTGTCCCTGCCCCAGTGCAGCCGGCGACGCACCATACACATACAGAAGTTCAGTGCACATTATCGGGTAAGTCGACGCACAGTCAGCGATGGGTTGCGTCAGCACAGAAAAAGTGGCTGGCGAAAGGGCGCGTTACGTGTCGTTGTGGCAGCGTGTCATTGGCAGGATGCCAAAATTGCAGAGCATACAAGAAACAGTGAAACTAGGGTGGGGTAAAGCTATAGCTACTCGGGGTGCTCCCCGGTGACGGAAGGTTGACAGAGTGGCTGGTGTGGACACCAACCCGTCGCCGAAATGCTGCGCTCGCAGGCCTTGACAATGCGGTATGCGTTCTTGAGGAAGTTGAGGATGACGATGAGATGACATCGCTGGTGTCGTCGAGCGGCTCGGTATGGAACTCGTTGGACCAAGCGGCCAGCACTCGCCTCGAGTCGGGGGGCCTGCTGTCAAAGGCAATGCAGACGTCCCTGCTCCTGTCCCCCTTCTGCTTCTGGGGAACCAGCATGGTGGCGATGAAGGTATGGTATGCCTACTGTCCCGCTTGCGGAACGCTTGCCTGCACTCCTATCGGGCCCCTCCGGCCCGCAACCCGGTCACCCGTGCCGTTCATCTGCCAGCCGGAACCCCTTACCCTGTGCTGTCTGGTTCGCCCTACAGGGCGTCGTGCCGCACACCACTCCGCTGCTGCTCGGTGCGCTGCGGTTATTGCCAGCCGGCTGCGTGCTGGTGGCTTGGGCCGCGTCGACCGGGCGGCAGCAGCCCGAGGGCTGGAAGGCCTGGGCGTGGGTGCTCGCGTTTGCGCTCGTTGACGCCGCCGCCTTCCAGGTGAGCTAACTGCACGGTGATGCAAACCAGCACTGATCCTCTATCTCCAGCTGTAAGCTACCGCCCTCGCGCTTGCACCCCTGCAGCGTCCTTGTTAGTATTTGGACAGCAATGCCCTCAGTCCACTGGGCTCAAACCTTCCACCTAGCCCAGGCTAGGGAGCGTACTGGGACGTTATAGGTTCTGATCGGCTTCCTACCTCACCCGACAACCGATAATGGTGCACGCTTGAGTATCTCAACCTCCGTCGCCGTCTCCCGGGTGCCCCAGGGCTTCCTGGCGGAGGGCCTCACGCGCACCAGCGCCGGCATGGGCAGCGTCATCATCGACTCGCAGCCGCTGTCGGTGGCGGTGCTGGCGGCGGTGCTGTTCGGCGAGAAGCTGACGCCGCTGGGGGTGCTGGGGCTGGGCCTGGGCGTGGCGGGGCTGGGGCTGCTGGAGGTGCCTGGGCAGGACCTGGCGGAGGCGGCAGGTGAGGGATGCGGGGCGACGGCAGCATAGCGGGACGATCGCAACATGGTTGGCTGTGTTTCTTGCATGCCGGCGACCCGGCGTTGCTGTGGCATGGGCGCATGGCACAGTCTGGTTGGGTCCAAGGTTAGCAGGCTTTACTCGAAGGGGTAGTGGCACGTGCTGCCATGCGGCAGGCATGAAAGGGACCGGCAGGTATACTTGGGTCGTCATGTGGGTACCCAGGCGCCCTTTTTGGTCGTTTTCCTGCAGGGCTGCTGGCATCGGGCGGGTGGCAGCCGCAGCTGCCGTCGAGCCCCGCCGAGCTGGCCGAGTCGGGCGAGTTCTGGATGCTGGCGGCGGCGCAGGCGATGGCGCTGGGGACAATCATGGTACGCCGGGCTGGGAGACGTTGGGGTTGATATGCGTTGGCAGTGAAGTGCTGTGCAACCTGCTCCACGAACCTGCTCTGCGGCAAGCTTCAGTGCAGTCCTGGAAGGACACTGTTACTCTGCGACGCTGTGCTACACAACCACAGTGGGGTTTCGCTTGTCATGCTGAGATGCATGTGCGCTATGGCACTCCACACGTGTTGCTCCCCATAGGTGCGCTACGTGATGCACCACGTGGACCCCATCATGGCCACCGGCTGGCACATGATCCTGGGCGGCGCCTTGCTAACGGCGCTGGCGGCGGCGGCGGGCGTGCCGGAGCTCATGCCGGCGGCGGTGGACACGGCGCTGCTGACGGAGGTGGCCCCGGCGGCGGCGCAGGCGGCGGGCGAGGCGGCGGCGGCGGCGGAGGGCGCGCAGCACACCACGGCGGCGGCGCTGTTGGCGTCGCTGCAGGCGCAGCTGGCGGGCCTGACGCCCACCGACATGCTGGCCATGTCGTACGTGTCGCTGCTGGGCGGGGCGGCGTCGTACGGCATCTTCTTCTGGGCGGCGACGCACCACAACCTGACGGCGCTGTCCAGGTGGGCCGCCGAATCGGTGCAGAGGTCCTTGCGTTGCATGCTTTGTGACTCCAGTGTATGGGCAAGCGAAGGATTTGGCCTGGTGTAAGGTGGTTCGACCATGCGTTGTGCTGAGGGCCCATGTATTCGTGCTTGTCCCTTATGCAGTTTGACCTTCCTGACGCCCGTCTTCGCGTCCATCGCGGGCTACTTCGCGTTGGGGGAGGTGCTGTCGCCCATGCAGCTGGTGGGAGGCGCGGTGACGCTGTCAGCCGTGGCGGCCATCAACTATAAGCCTAAACCCAGCGAGGAGGGGAAACCCATGCCCACAGCACAGAGCGAGCAGCGCTAGCGGGTTCCCCGGGGCTTGCGATTACTCGAAATGCATGTGAAATGTACGGCAGAGCGTGTGACATTATAGAGAGGGTGCTGAGTTGGCCTATACTAGGCCGGTGGTCGGAGTGAGTGTGAGCGGAATACGTGCATTTGGAGCGAGGCTTGGAGTTGCGGGCCATTGTCTTTGTCCGTGCGTGTTTCATGTTTGATTACATGGCCTGCATATCGCATCCTGCGCAGTAATGCATTGAGCGGGAAAGCAGGGTTGTCTACAGCTTGTGTCGTTCAGCCCATCAGCGTTCATGTACGTCCGGAAGCAGTCTGATGGCAGCAGGAAAGGGCACATGAGCCTTGATGGTAGAGAGACCGTTCCGTGCAGCTCCTGTGCTGTCGCGGCACGGCAATCTGCACATGGGTATTATAAGGCGGCCCCTCCTTAACCGCACGCACCGTGACAGTCTCACGTGAGGGTTGGGACATGGAGACCTTGGGAAGTATGACTATGCTGTAGCATGACTGTGTCATTGCAAGTGCTTGGCCGCTGCTCAGCTTGAGGGCGTTGTGGCCCACAGCGCGTGTGCATTGCACGTAGGGGCCATCTCGCGACGGTGCGTACACCTGCGCGTGGAGCAACTGTTTGTATGTTGCTATCAGATTTGCTTTGATTCATGTTTAATATGTGTGGTGTCTTCAGGTCTTTCGGTGTGCAAGTGTTTTGGGTGCTGGAACGCATGTTGTCCGCCGCTTGGAGACGGAAGCGGCGGGTTGGCTGCTGTACGGCGGGTCAATGCAGGAGTGAGGCAGTGACAATGGACCCATCGCATTTGCCCTGGTCTGGTCTTTCGGTGTGTAGCTGTGTAATGTGTTGATACACTTCTTGTCAGCCGCATGGTGGCGGAAGCGGCGGGTTAACTGCTGCACGGCGGGCTCCCATCCAGGAGGCAGGCAGTGTCAGCGGGCCTATCGCATTCGCCCTTGTCTGAGTAATTGCTCGTGGAAGGTGTGGCAGCCAGGGGCCTGGTGGCAGCGTTACTGCAATGCCAAGGTACGTGAGGAAGGGCACCCTGTAAGCCATGCGTCCCTTAACAACGTGCCGTACTTTTGAGCCCGCAAGCTGTTGCCAGGACTGGTCCCTCCTGGTAACACCTGTTCAGCAGGCCTCTGCGCAGCCTCCATCCATACCCAGGGTTGGTCAATTAGTAGAGGGGTGGCCAATCAACATGTTGCCACTGGGGCCGTGGCCGAAATGAGCTCGTCAGTTCAGTATTCCGCTTCTGCGGGTTCAGGCGGGTTCAGCGTAGCATGTCCTGTACAGGTGCCCTCGCTGCTCAGTCGCGCTCCTTGGAAGCATTGCTGAGTGCACGCATTGAGGATGGGGCAGCGCGGACAGGCCGCATGATTACAACACACGCACTGCAAATCTGCAGGCGCCGGTTCTTGCTAGTACGTGGGCAGCTGGCACAGCTCAGCAGGGGCTAGCTCCCAGCCCCTACTCCCCTGCCCTTGCCCCATAGACCCTGGGCCCTAGGGCACCCCACGGCACCCCCCTGGTTCCTGCTTCTTGCTTCCCAGCTCCTGCCCTTCCCGTCTCACTAAGGCTCCTGGCCCCTGTCAGGAGGGCAGCCACGCCCTCTCTGGCCCTCAGGAGCGGCTAGCCCCGAGCCCCGAGCCCCCACCCCCAGGCCCCTGCCCCCTACCCCTGGCCCCTAGGGCACCCAGCGGGACACGCGTGGAGTTCGTGGAGTGCGTGGTGTAATGGCTGTGGCACTGCTGCCGCCGCTGCTGGACGGAGGGGTCCGAGCTGCATGACAGTTGCCGGCCTGACTGTGATGGTGTCGAGGGTGAGGGGGGCGCTGAGGGGCACTGGCCAGCCCAGGCGCGGCAGCAGCATGGCAACGACGGCGTCGACGGACGGAAGTTGCTGGTGCTGGCTGATGGCTGTCTTGGCCGCAGCCAACAAGCCAGGGTGGATGTCGAGGTGAAGGGCCTCCAGCTGCGCTGTGGTCGCATGGCGGTCTCCCAATGCGCCGGATAGCCACATGGGCGGGTCAAGGTACTGTCTGACCAGCGGTGGCCGCCGGTCTGCTGCACTCCTGTGCGTGGGGTGCTGAACACCTCGTCATACGGGATCGTACACCTGAACCAAGTCCCCTATCGTCTGGAGGCGACGGCAGTAAGATACGGTACGTTGAGGTGGTGGTGTTCGCGACCAGGCCGGCGCTCAGGTGCACCTGCGGTAGGCAGGAACGGATTGCCCCACAGTGGAGTGTTGCAGCACCACGCCCCCGGGAGGAGGGGCGTTTCTGCTACATCCACCATCTGCGGCAGGCTGCCAAACGCAAGCACCAGGTGCTGTGGCTCCGCTGGAAGCGCCATGGCTGCGTGGAACTGGCTGTGTGGCTGCGCTGTCAGGACCGCCATGGGGCGGGGCAGGCTGGATGTAGGAGGAGTGGGAGGTGGCGCAGTGCCTGCTGCCAAGGTGCCCTTCCCCCCAACGATTTTCCTGCGAGGTGACCAACTTGCCGTCTGCTTATATAGCTAATTTGACCGTAAGAGGGCAGGGGGCAGTAAACCCGGAGCCTTGGCGCAATGGATAGCGCATCAGACTTCGGATCTGAGGGTTGTGGGTTTAAGTCGAGGAGTGCATGGTGGGGCCAAACACATTTTCAACGCGCCCCGGTCGCGGGGCGCCCACCTGCCGGTGTGTTCAGGCCCGATTTTTCCTGCGTGGTGACCAACTCTCAGTGTGGCTGTATTGTTATCATGCCTCCATTCGGTCATAATCAGGCAGGACCGTGTGTCTACTGCGCGCCCAAGCGTGATGACTGCTGTGGGCGGCTACTGCAGCTGGTGCGTCGGCCAGTGCAGCGGCTTAGAGGCACGTGCACGCGCGGCAGGTCGTACGGATGGGAACTCGAGGCAAGACTTCAGAAGACCAGAAGACTTCAGAAGACCATGCGTCATATCAGCAGATGCATTGGTTGGCGACCTGGGCCGTGGCCTACCAGTACTATACTACCATGGCCCACCCCCATCCCTCCCGTCTGCCCTCCCACAAAGCAGGCCACCATCCTGCGCGCCCCCGAGCCCCAGGTCCACCCTCCCCGCTCCTGTACATTGCTGGCGCCCCAATGGAGCAACTCCTCAACTTAAGCAGCACGCGGATGCGGTGCCCGTCCCCAGCAGCCAAGGTGGGGGCAACGTGTATTAGCTGCAACAGGATTGGGGGCAGCTCCTGTGCCATTCCTGTGTGGCAGCGTGTCGTATGCTGCTGCCTCTTTTGTAGCTCAGCATGCTGCACAGCCTAGTGCAAATGTGTGTACGGCAGGCCGTACTGATGGGAACCCCCCCCCCCCCCCCCCCCCGGCCCCCGGCCCAAGCGGCGTCGGGCGAAGGGCGTGGGGGCCCCGCACCAAAGCAGC
>VFQN01004306.1_pt1 | contig 18942 bp, 32 predicted proteins | sample 3512371 | NCBI WGS metagenome assembly VFQN01 (sample SAMN10412370, study PRJNA504923) | tailings metagenome | isolation source: Replicate 2 from Balatoc abandoned mine | place: Philippines: Itogon, Benguet | collected 2017-08-28 | reverse complement strand
ACCATACCATACCATACCATACCATACCATACCATACCATACCATACCATACCATCCTGTGAACCCACGCCATAAGCCATTTGGATTCCACAGTTCGTTCAGCAAGGGGACACCAAAACTGGTAGGGTGCTCCCCGAACACCTGAGTCGACGCGCTTGTACACTCGCATGGCTAACACATAAAAATGCATGAAGTACGGGCAACACACATAGCCCAGAGCATTGGTACACCAGCCCCAGAGCAGCTTAGGTTCGGGTAGTGTGGCGACCATCACCACTCTGTGGTAAGACGCGGGATGTCTTGCAGCTGGTTGCAGCTGGCATGAGGAGTCCTGTTGCACCCATGGCTCAGCCACAGGTTGAGGAGACTGCCCAGCAGGACTGAACCATGCCACCACCACCACATCACGCTACACCCTGGCCCCTCATGTACGCACCGGCACCTTGATCACCGTACAATACATCATAGCAGCAGTACCATAAACCGCCGCCGCTTCCGTTGCCGGCACGGACTCAAACCTGCTGTCACCATCCTACACTGACCCTCAGTACGGAAACCAACACCCGTCCCTGTTGCCTTCCACCTGGCCGCCCCGACCTCGCACGCCTGTTGCCTTCATCAGCGCCGCCCTTCCGCCTTTCCGTCCGCCCCAGCGGCCGGCACCGCCAGCGCAGGAGCGCCGTCCTTCCGTGGGTCGCACACCGCGGTGGCACGTCCCGTGGCAGCCTCGTACAGGATGGCCTGACGTGGGGCGGGTGCACACACATGTGGGGAGTGCAGGAGTTGGGAGGTGCAGGGCATGGTTGCTGCGCTGGCTGGATGTCGTAGCCTCGTACAGGATGGCTTGCCGTGGGGCGGGCGTGCAATTGTGTGGAGGAGGGCATGCAGGTGCTGCTTGTTAGCTGTGCCGGCTTGCCAAGACCGTATTGCGGCAACGGGGGCGGGCAACTAAGGGCCGCCGGCACGGGGGACACACTGCGGGCAAGTTGGCTCTTGGAGCGGCAGGGATGCTGATGCTTCGATGCACACGGGGCAGTACGGAACTCGTGGCCTGGTACGTGTGTACCGGGAGTTGGAAAAGCGGGGGGGGATGGGCTCAGGGGGCGCGGTGGCGTGGTCTTGTGTGCGTCGCCAGGTGCGGCCAGCACTGGCAAGTGTGGGCCGTTTGTGCGCATGGGACTGATAACGTGGGCGGATGCAGAGATATGCTGTGGGCTAACTGGTAGGTCGCAAGCAGACGGGCCTGGCTGCACTCCGTAGTCCGTACACCCTCCCAAATGAAGAAATGATCCTCCGCGCCTTAAACCTTGCGGCTCCTGCCACGCGATACCCCGTCGCACAGCGCCGGCGTAGCAAGCGCCAGTGCCCCGCCCTGCCCCTTCCCTTGCGGCCCCCTCCCCCAGGTCATCCACACCCCGCCCCGCACATCATTCTGCTGCACCCACCCCGCACCCCCGCCCCGCACCCGCACCTGCACGTCCCCCAGCTGGGAAGCGATGTAGCTGATGTTGTTGCCCTGTGGTGGCAGCAGGGTGGCGTGGGGCGCACGGGTTGGGAGGTGACACGTCTCAAGTGTCCGGTCGCCGTGCCAGTGGGGGAGGGTACCGCATGTACGTTGCCGACTGTACGGCAAGCGCCGTCCAGCGATGTGTCTACGCACTGCACTCCGTGATCATGCCGACCGCCCGCCACAAGACAAGTACGGCACGGTTGGCGATGCAAAGAAGGAAGTAGAGGAAATGCGCGAGGCTTGCAACCTGCCTAGCCAGGAGTTACCGGTTGAATTCCTGCCACAAGGTTCCATGGGTGGAGGGGGGTAACCGCAGAGCGGCAAAGGGGGGGAGGGAGGGTGCGCACGCACCTTGTCCTGCAGGCTGGCCACGATGGCAGGGTCGTTCCGCAGGGGGGTCTGCCAGGCGGTGTAGTTCTCAACCAGCACCTGGGGGTAGGGGTGTGTGGGTGAAGGGGCGGACGTGGGTAAACGGACGCGTGGGTACAGGGAGCAGGAGCAAGGGCAGGTGTGTGCTAGGCGTGTGTGCTAGGGTGCATGTAGTGCTAGTTGCATGTGGTACTAGTAGAGCAATGTGCGGTGGTTAAGCCACTCTTTGCAACTCGTTGGCCGCAACCGGGACGGCGCGTTGGGGACGGAGAAGAAACCACCGTGTAGCGGAGTAGAAGGGCGGCGCGTGTGCGGTTACTGGCCCTGTCAAGCCACCAATTGAGCATTTTGACGGCAAACCGCGTTTTAATGGTTGCTCAGCAGGTACCGGTCAACGAGATGAGCCGAACATAAGGGCCAGCCGGTGCTGCTGGTCACTTTTAGGCTGTTAGCCCTGTGCGAAGTGCAGACCCACCTGTGCTGGGCGCCACTGGTGGTGAATGCGTCCAGTGCCCACAGCCTTGAGCGGCTCAACGCCCTCGTACAGAATCCTGCAGCAGGAGGGGGCGGGGGGGGGGCATGGGGCACCAGCTCTCGCGCGCCTCGGCGGTGTCACACAACCGAAGTGCCAACCGACGCACACAGTTGACTGCAGCCCTACCAGCGTCCGACCAGGCACCGTACGGTACCGGGACGAGCTACCGATAATGCCGTATGCGAGCGCGAGCTGCGTTGGCATGAACACCGGGTACGAGTCCGCACTTCTGTCTACGGAACGGATGTGGGTTAAGCACTTGGCGGCCTTAGCCAGGAAAGGCTTCAGTTCCCACGGCGCAGCCCTGTCCGCCATGCCAGCACGCAGGCATGTTTGGGCTGCTGTCACGCCCACCTGAGCACCGTCAGCATGGCTAGTCCACCCACGGATAGCCTACCCACGGCTAGCCCACCCACGGATAGCCCACCTGAGCACCGTCTGCATGATCCCTGTGATGATGCGCGGTCCATTGCTGGCGCCCACCACCATCCTCAGCGCGCCCCCCTGCAGCAGCATGCTGGGGGACATGGACGACATGGGCCGCTTGCCGGGGCCGATGTAGTTGACCTCTGGAGGGGCGGGCGGGGCAGGGGTAGGGGGCAGGGGGCGGTTGGCGTGCAACAGGGATGTGGCGGTGCAGGTAGGGCAGGGCGGGTGCTTGTGGTGGGGGGCCATGCGTGCAGACAGGTGGGCAAAGACGTGGGTTAGGTGCCGTACAGGAATGGGGATGTCGAAGTACGGCGTGGCGTGGTGGTGGGCTACCAGACAAGGTACCGGTGCCGGTAGGCAGCCAGCTTGGAGTACTAGGACCCACACGGCAAAATTTCACCACTTGATCTGCCCTTTTGGTCTGCAACCAGGACAAGCACCTCCCTCTGTGTGCGCTGAGGCGTGCCTGATCCCTCCTGTCCCCCGCCCCGTGTTCCCACCTGCCGGCTGCAGGTTGTAGTAGTTGGCCTTTCCGGGCTGCGAGAAGTCGTCCATGTGGTTGTTGAGCAGGATGCCGGTGCTCCTGCGAACAGTGTACGGCAGGGCACGGCATGTCACGGCGCCGCGTAAGGCACGTGCCATGAGTACGGTACAAGGGGTGAGCACAAGGAAACGGGGGGAACAAAATGCTAGCCAAGAGGTCTACCTCAATCGCCACCCCCCACACACGGTTGCACGGCTGTCCCTGCACCTTCACCCACCTGGACAGCACGTAGGCCCCGAACGCGGCGTTGATGGAGGAGGTCATGGACACTGCGTTGCCGTCATCGTCCACAATGGCTATGTGGGTGGTGCCGTGGTCGTCAGGGGAGGCGCCCACAATCTGTACGGCAGCGGTACGACAACGGACGACAAGGAACGGGAACAAAGCAGGCGTGAGTGTATCGCTCAGGGTGTTCGGTTTGCATTAGAGGCACCGGTGTGTGGGAGGTAGGTGAAGGGGCATGTGCTGTAGGGAGCTGGGATGTGTGGCATGGGATGCTATTGCCAACCCCAGGTGCGAGTGGGCTGTGGGAACAGTGAGCACCCCTATCTACATACGGCAGTGACCACTGCCGTACGCTGCACAGCCGGTCGGTCGTACCGTGGGGTTCCAACTGCCGCCGTACGCCTCCATTGGGAGCACCCCGCTGTCGTTGGTGGCAGCCCTGCGGTCGTGGGTCACGTGCGGGTTGTGCGCAGGCAGGGCACGAGGGCAGGGAGACGGGGCTGCCCGACATGCCGTACCGTATGGGATCAAGTACCGGTACCTGTAAAGGCACACACGCGTTCACCCCGAGCGTCCCTCCTGCAGTGCATCACGCGGAACCAGTCTGCCTGCTTCCATTCAGTGAACCGTACGTCATAAACAGTACACAGGAACAGCAGTCAGCAGTGGAGTATTAGAGTAGCCGCCAGCGCCGCCCCACGCAACAGGTATGATTCGTACGGTGGCAGTGTGCACAGGTGCGCCCGACTGTACCAACGGAGCTCCAAATTCCGTACCGTACCGTACCGTACCGTAAGGCGTGCACCCCACCTGAGCATGTCCACCCAGGTCGCGTTCTGCACGTCCGCCAGCACGTCCGACATGTTGGCGAAGCGGGAGGCCGCCAGGGCTGAGGCGTTGGTGGTGGTGCTGCTGTGGTCGAGGTCGTACTCGGGCCCAGGGTCCCCCAGAGCCATTCGCACCGCGAAGGCGTGCTTCATGGCCTCCACCTGTGCAGGGGAGGGAGGGAGGTCCGACAGGCGGTTTTTGGGGCAGGCGGCAGGGGGATGTGGAGGCGTGTAGGTGGATGGAGGATGCGGGCATGGATGGAGTGTGAAGGGGGCAGAGGGCGGGGTACCGTACGCGTACGCAGGCCAGCGCGGTCCCAACGGCAGCACCACCACCCCGAAGGGAACCCTTCATTTTTCCCTTCGGGGCACGGGGAGCGGTCGTGGGCCCTGGTGTCCATTAATTGGATGTGTGCGGCTACTTGCCGCTCCACCATGCCGTTCTGCCGCGCTGAGTATGGTGCGCTGTACTTCGTCGTGGGTAATGCGCCACTCTCGCAGGAGCGCCCAGGTGCGCCTGGCGCTGGCGTACGGGATCCAGAGGACCATTCTGGAACACCCCCCCCCCCTTCACTCCTGCCGGAAGAGGTGGGGGTGTTACAGCATGGTCCGCTGGAACCCGTACACCAGCGCCAGGCGCACCTGGGCGCCCCTGCGAGAGTGGGGCAGGTATGGGTTGGAGGCAGGGAGGGTGCACAGGCTGCCCGCTAGTGCGGCGTTGCGGCACGGAACGTGTTCCGTTCTGACACGCCTCCGGGCAAGCACGCGCAAAGATGGCCCGATGAAATGCTTTAAGGAACAAGCGCTGGTAACGGTTTATCGCTCTCCGCCCTTCTAGGTGCTGGCAGATGCAGTTTCGCGGATGACGACGGTGTTCACCGGTCTGGCTCGCGCTGAGCGCGAGGTTTGATGTTCGCTATATCTATCGCGCGTCAAGTTGTACCAGAAGGATATTGGCAACACTAAACACAGGTCAGAGAGCAAATCGCGGCAGCCTGCAGACCCGTGGGTCGTTATGAGGTTGGAAGCCTTTGTTGAGGTGATGCGCAGGCCATGGCGTACAACGCGCGCTTAACGAAGGCCGTGCGTAAATACCTGGCGTTCGCCTTTCAGGGCAGTCCACCGAGCAGGAACGACATTTTTTTTCGCTACAGACATTGCGCCGTACCGCCAATACGCGGACACGACCCCTATCAAGCTTCAAGGTGCGGAAAACGTTCTCTTTACCATGAAACAGCCCATTTAGGCGGCCCTGCCGGTCGGCGACCCCACCCTGCGGAACCCTGATGTTCTACCAACAAGTGCCTGTTTTACCCGACTCTTCGCATCCAGGAAGAAGCAAGAATTTCTGCGCCTATAGTATAGTGGTTAGTACACCTCGTTGTGGCCGAGGAAACCCCAGCTCGAATCTGGGTAGGCGCATCTGATTTTGCCCAACAGTACGGCATCGAACTAGTGGCTCAGATTTTTGCTTGTTGGATACAGTTGTACGATTAACTTACTACGCATGTATGCAGTATTGTTGCTCTGGACCACGGGGACTGGCCTTGCCTTCCAAACCAAATTGGTCGCGAAGGCTTCCAGCTTCAAGTAGCTGGCTGCGCGAATCATATACGAGAGAATTCAATTTGTGCGCATACATCGGCAAGGGTCCTGGGCTATTGTAGCTGCGGCGAGCTGCTGTCTGGGCGACTGTCGCATGACCAATGAACGGCATTCACGCCTGTTTTCTTGCGATTAAGCACTTGCCGTAGCAGCAACAACTGCATCTGTGGGCCGCGCGTGCCGCTCGCTGCTGCTGCAGCAGCTTTGGCGTCAAACGCGGTGACCGCCCCGGAACGCGTCGCACAAAGTAGGCCTCGGGCGGCTACACCCGCAGCCCTCCTGCGCTGGCCCCCCACCCCCATCCACACCCACCGTCCTTGTTTCAGTGATACATGCTTTGCCATCCCTGCACATCATCCCACTACACCCACCGTCCTGTGCGCCGCCAGAGCGGGGTCCTTGCCGTACAGCTCCCGCAGGCTGCCCCCCTGGTCAGCGCCGTAGCCCAGCACCAGCGACAGCGCCAGGCCCAACACCCCACCGCTGGGGGCCGCAAGTGCAGGAGCAAGGGCAGGAACAGGAACACGAACATTCGGGGGAAGCGCAGGACTTGCTGGTGGTCATTGCGCAAAGCAAGTGCGCGTGTGCAGGCACAAGGGGTGCCCGTACATCAGCGCTACATGAGGACGCGTGGCCGGTGTGCTTGCTGGGATTGCAAAGCACCGCTTGCAAGGCTGTTCACAGGTGTTACAGCCTTAGCGCAGTACTGGTATGGCCACTGCAGCTGCAGACCTGCCGTGACTGCGACGCAAGCAGAGCCGCACGCGCCGTATGGGGTGTGTGAGGGGGGCAAGAGTCACACCGATAGCGTACCTGGAGGGTGGTGGCGGCGTGAGCAGCTCCAAGGCAGGTACGTCGCCGTTGGCGGGCAGGGTCATGCGCAGAGGGTGCGAGATGCGCGGCTGCGCAGACTGCGGGCCGGCAAGCGTCGCAGCGGTGGGGGAGGGGATGGCGAGTGTGAAGACCAGAGGCGATCAGTGCAACCATAGGGAAAGGGACGTTCCTGCAAAGAGCACGGCCCGCTGCCACCCAGATGGGAGAGGGGATGAGCGGATGACACAGCGGGTGCAGGGCGGGGTTTGCGGTCTGGTAGTGCGGCTGCCAGTACTACGCAGCTAACCCCCACCCCAGACACTGCCTTCCCCCGCTTATACCATGCGGTTGCTGCCTGGCATGGCCCACCCCACCTTGAGGTCCTCGATGGTGACCACGCCGCCCTCCGCCTGGATCTCGCCCGCCAGCCGCCGCAGCCGCTGATCGCTGCCGTACAGGTACGACACGCCCTCGCGGGCAACTGCAGGAGGGTTGCCGCACACCGGCAGGGCGCGGGAAGGGAAAGCTGGAGACAGGTACTAGCTGCGACATCGGTGGTGATGGTCTGATGGGCGAGGCTACGGCAGCCGGCGAAAGGTCAGCCCTGTGTGCCTTGTGTGCATTCTAAGGCCACGTGGCTTGCAGGCAGCAGCGGGTGGCGCCTAAGCCCCGTTGACCACAGCCCTGGTCCCATGCAGGTGGCACTTCACCCAGTACTTCACGCACGTCAGCACGCCGTGGGCCTGACTGACACAACTGCTGGCAACCCTCGCGCATGACAGCGCCTTATGACAGCGTCTCTGCACGCCCATCCCTTCCCAAGCGCGACCAGGACTCACTGCCTTCCAGGGTGGCCGCCAGAGCCGGGCGCTTGCAGCACAGCTCGCCCACCTGGACACGAGGGGACGGGGACGGGGACAGATGGGGCCACAAGGCTTTCGTTTAGACTGGCCAGTATACGAGGTGGGTAGGCCAGTGGTTCGATGTGAGCTGGGAGGGCAGCGCAGGGCGCCCGCTCTCAACTATTGGTGCCGCGGCTCACAGAATCGGTCAGCCGGGGGATAAGCAGAAGCACTCCAGTAAGCAGTGCTGTGTTCTGGGCATCCTAAGAATGCCATTACTCCTGTAGGTTACACTGCAAATGGCAATTGCCCGTCTGCACTTCCTCGCACGCACCTTGGGCGGCCGCAGTGAGCTGTTGCGGTCACGGATCAGGAACGCATCGTTCATCAGGTCGTTAACCTGCATGGCATGCCACCGGGTGGGGACACAATGCATTAATGACCAGAAGTGACGGGTGCCGCAACGCATTGATACGTTGCCCTAGTGAGCTTACTGTGAGCTTGTCGTGTACGACAGCCCGCAACAGGGGGCTCGGGTAAAGCCACGCCACGCCGCCTCCAGCGGCACGTGCAGCTGGCAGGCCGAACCACGCACCACCCCCTCCCAACCCTTGCCCCTATTCCCGTGCATGCAGCCCGCAGCTGCAGCTTCACCTCTTCGCCGTAGGGCATATACCCCCTATGCCCCTCTACAAAGCAGCAAAGCGCCTTCCTTCTTACTCGTCGACTAGAACGGCGAGAAGCATGCACCCTCCGACATACATTTGACACTAACAGTAGCACCAGGACCCCATCCTCCGGGCCCAGACTCCAGAAACGACCGCGCCAACCGCTATCGCCTGCACTGCCTTCTCCCACTTTAGTTGCAATACTGGCGCCTGTGTGTCTGACAACGTACCTTGAGCCTGTGCAGGATGTTCGGCCCCGAGACCACTTCCACGTAGTTGGGGTGCGCCACGAAACCGTGCCGCGCGATGTCGGCAGCCGGCTGCACCAGGCGGGACCACGGCAGGCGGCCGTGCCGACGCCAGGCCAGCTGCGCGTGATGGGGGCGGGTGTGGGGTGTGTGTTGTCGATGGAGTGCCGGTAAATGCAGGTTAAGACTGCGCGCGCTGCAAACAATGCTCCCAGTGGTTGTTAGGGTGGGCAGGGTTACTTGGGTTGTGGTGGAAGTGGGTGCGTGTAACCCTCGCACAGTTCGATGCTGGCCCCAGCACGCAAGCTGCCAGTGTGCTTGTGAGGACCAGGCCACAGGTTCAGCTAAAGCCCCAGGTCCAGAAAGTCACATGCCTACATGGCGACATGGCCTTCCTCTTAGCTCAGGCCTGCAGTCACAGCACGGGGCCACGTGGCGTAAAAGGGCACGCTACGTGAGTGGGCACGTGCAGCCCAGCGCACCTCGAGTCCCTTGAGCTCCAGGGGCACGGCCACCGCTAGCCCGCCGTACAGCGAGGACCTGTTGCCTGCATGGGCACGAACAAAACTGCCGGAGAGTGCTTGGCGCCGTTGTGCGGCAGCGACATGAGAGACACCCCATGTGCTTAACGGCCTCAGGGACGGCCAACTGTAAGGCGCCCTAGCCCCCACCGGCCCCCCGGGCACCGCAAGAGCAGCTCTTGTGCAGCGCAGGGCTGGCTCACACCGCCTCGGCGGCACCGCCCATCCACAGGGAGCACTCCCGCGTGACTGGGCTGCTACTGGGCGATGCGTCCACCTTAAAGCACAGTTGTATCTACACTCACGTGTGCGTGCAAGCCTCACGCTTTGTCGCTGAGCGTTCCCACACGAGTGATCGATTGCAGGCATGGTAAGTCCGGCTGTATGCACCATCGAACAAGCCCCTACCGCTGAACATGTCGTAGGTGGCCGCCGCCGGCGCCACCTCCCGCGCGTTGATGAACTCGGTGCTTCCGTTGGCCAGGCGGATGAGCGCGAAGTGCCCGCCACCCACGCCCGAGGCGAAGGGGTTGACCACGCCCTGGCACAGGCACGTGGCAACCGCCGCGTCCACCGCACTGCCGCCCTCCTGTACGGCACGACGTGGTACGAGCATACGACATGAGTCCGTATGTGAGGTGCGTGACCGCGTCAGCAGAAAGCATGTGCAAACCGCGGCGTGGCAACCGCGCTGCCGCCCTCTTGTACGGTAAGGGTACGGCATGGTCGTCAACAGGAAGACAGGTTACAAGACTCAGTGTTAAGCAACTTGACCCATATGCAAGTGGATAGTGCTGCCCTCCTGTGAAACAGCGTGCCTGTGGTTTAGCGGTTGCGTACGGACGTGATAACCCAACTCGGCAAAGGCGTGCGGCCCCGGAGGTATGGCTCCAACCCGCCTGCAGAGGATCTCTACGCACACGGGGCTGCTCCACCCACCTGGAATGTAACACAAAATGCCAATATGCTCAACTGTGCAACCACAACCACAACAAAACCACCCACCCACCTGCAGTACGGCAGCCCCGATGTCGGCGCAGCGGCTCTGGTCTGACGCCACCACGCCCTTGTCGCCCACCACCTGGACACGTGCCGGCACGTGGCACGCATGGAAGGGGAGTTGGCGAACCGTCAGTGTGCCAAAAAAGAAACGGACACAGCAGCACACTACGAACAGTTACGGCACGCCTTTCCAGCCATCTCTGCCTGTCTGTCAATGGTGCAATCTCGCGCGCTGGCCGAAGCATCCCACTCTCCGGCAGGGCAACACGTCAGCCGTGCAACCGCCGTGTGTGTACTGCATGGCACGTGTGGTTCCCGGCGCGCACCTTCCTGGGGTGGCCCCTGTAGTCGTGATCCAGGTTGGGCAGGGGGTCAGCCACCACGCACAGTGCCTCAGAGCCGTCGCAGCCCTTGATGCCACCTGCCACGTGGCAGCGGCAGCACGGCGCATGCACGGCAGCAGCATAGCACAGCACGTCATGATGGACATGCAGCACGTGGCGGTACGACATGGAGGTGTGTTCAGGCGCCACGTGTTGCCCCGAGGTACAGTGCCGTACTGGTGTCCGCATACGCGCCCAACTGGGACTACATTGCTTCACCTGGCGGGCACCTCTACCCAGGGCTGCGGATGGCCGGCTGCTACCGTACCCTTGCAAGGAGCACAGGCCACCTGCCCATGTGCATAGGATATATCCCCATGCTCCCATGGATTCGGGCGCGTGCTGCACGGCGTGCATGAGTCCTGAAGGCCCATAGGCTCAAGCTGTGTGGCCAGGGCTCAGGGGCCCTGGGCGGCGCTCAGCAAGGAGCTGCAAACTGTGCCGCTCCAGGAACGCATGTAAAAGTGTGACAACGCAAAGCAACACCGAAGCGTCAGGTACGGCTGACTGTATTGCTCTCATACCGCGAGGCTCTTACCCGGGGGCACCACCAGCGGGGGCGGGGCGGGGCTGACGGTCCCGCTGCTGGCGCCGCGTCCCCCCTTGCCCACAGTCGCCACCAGGATGATCAGAACCACCAGGGTCACTCCTGCGATTAAAGGCAAACGGACGACACGATGGCGAAGAGCATTCTATATTGCTGTTAATGAGGTATTGGGTAGTTTGTGGGATTGACAGGACCGCATGGCGTCGAGCAGTGACGGTGCCCCAATTGCCCGCCCTGCCACGTGTTGCACAACCCCCAGGAATGCGCGTCGTGAGTCGGTCATGCAAGCAGCCAGACCCACCAATGCAGCTCCATATGCCAATGTTGATGTACTTTTGCCGCCTGCTCGTTGGAGGTCTGCTGGCGTTAGGGAAGGGGAAACGGCGTGGTAGAGGATAGAGTGGGCAGGCCCGACCGGGCGCGTGGGGTCGAGTCACTGCGAAATAGCCTTGCTGGCGAGGTCCTTAGGCCCAAGCAAGGGCAGCGACTCAAGTCATGCTATAGTATACCTCAAAAGCGGTTCTTCCTGCTGTTCAACGTCGAGCGCCCGATAGCTCGGCAGAGCATCGCCCTTTTGCTCCATTTTGCTGCGCCCTTTCCACAGGCGGGGACAGGTCCCCGCAAGTTTACGGCTTCAGATACAAAAAGAGCAATGACTGCTTTACTGGGATGTGGTCGCAAACAAGACGGCTGGTTCCGCCAGGGCGCTCTCCATGCACAGTGCAGGCCAGTGGACGACTCGTAAGTGTGACCCCCCGAAAGCTAGACACCCCCTCTTTACTAGGTTATAGCAAGTCGTATAGGGGAGTGTGAGGTTGATCCGCGGCGGGGCATTTAAGCTTGGCTCGGCGTACGACACTGGGTGGACATGGCATCATGCCCAGGCTCCTGCAAGGGGCGTGCCGCTCACGCCTTAGCTTGCTCATCGCATTCCTTTGCTGGTGCATCGCATATTTACGCGCACGGTGGCTGATGGTCAGCTCGGGGTCAGCAACTCAGCATGGTGCCACGCCAACTGCCGTGCTGCCCGCCAGCAGTGCCTCAACGGTATGATGGCCCCCCGGTCGTCAGGTGTAGACCTGTCCCCAGGATCCGTAGTACCATGCAGCATAACATGGCTAGCAAGTACACTCATGCAAGGCATACGGTAAGCTGGTACCGTATGCAGGTTAAGCAGGTAAGTGACAGGGGGTTCCACGGCCCAACCCGGGTTCAACCGTGTGCAACACGTGCCACACTAGAAGTGTTTTCCAAGCGCGAGACGCCTTAGACATGTGCATATGCATCTTTATAGCCCATCTGCAGACTGTGTAGCGTGCTTTGAATATTGCACGGTTGGACACGGAGCAGAAGGACCCTGCAAGTCCCCACCAACAGACCACACCCCCCGTACCCCGAACTTCGCCCTCTGTTAACTGAGGGACTCATATAGGTCAATTAACTGCTTGGAAGTACTCGGGGGCCCTCGCTGAGGGTGTAGCGGGCGCGAAAGCCTGTTATCATCGGCCAGGGGCCTTCAGGGGGAGTTCCCCTGCCATAAGCAGGTTTCGGCGCGCACACGAGGGGAGCAGCAGGTAAATGTGTTGTTTTACAGTTTCGGAGCCTAGCCCCGTCCCAGCCGGCTAGTCCCGACCCTCAGGGACACGGGGGTTCCAACCCCTCTCGCTGGAGAAAATGATGCATGCATGCAAATCCAAGGTGTACTTTAAAACCACCGTACGCTGAGCATAAAGCTAACTGCAATATTGGCCAACTGGCCGTATCTTGAGTTCTGGAAGCAGTATAGTAGCTGGCACAAGTGCACATCGCCCGCCTGCATGCAACACAGGAGCAGGACACCACCACCACGACAACCTGTACATCCTTGCAAACGTGCCACGACCAACGGACGGATTAGGAGCAGCCAAGAACGGCTGAGCTTCCTGGCCGCAGTAAACAGCCCCGGTGCAACACCAAAGCAAGCATACCGCATGGCCACAGCTGGGCAGCTGACCCTGTCCTTCCCGCTGCTGTGGTCTCTCAACAGCCCGATGCCGATAGCGTAACACACTCAAACAGCACCCACACCACATACAGCAGCACATACCGGGGCATACAGCAGCACATATCAGGCGGCGGCGTTCTTCCTGTACAGGCAGGCAGCCCTGTCCGGCGGTGTGGCGACCAGCCTCTGCTGTCGCGACGCCTTGGGGCAGGCCCACGTCTGGTTGCCACAGCGGTAGGTGGTGAAGCCCACGCAGTCGGCCCTGCCGGTGCACAGCGCGCCGCCCTGCTGTGCGTTGTTGGTGGTTGGGCTGGCCTTAAAGGCGGAGCAGCCCGAGGGCAGCAGGTTGCCGCTCGGGGCGTCAAGGTTGGCCTCAACTGAGTAGCCAGACAGCGCAGGGCACTCTGCATGCCAGGGCGTGCAGAAGGGGAAGGAGTGAAGGGGCAGGAGGAGTGCACGGACGTTGGTTTGCGTCCGCGCCTGGGGAGCAGGGGCAAGGCAGGGAGCTGCTGCGTGTAGACCTCGAGCGCGGTTGTGCGTGTACCGTATGCAGGGGCTAGCTGTGGGCTGGGCTGGCTGGGCAGGGGCTGGGGCAACTTGGCTGCGCTGCCGCCCCCGCAACGAGGACGGAACATGCACTTCTGTGTGGTAGATAGCCGTGCGTACAAGTGCGCGCACACGGTACTACTGTGCCAGCATCAGGTCACTCACGCTTGGTGACGAAATTGAAGCGGCAGCTGTAGGCCTGGGCGAGGGCCTCCACCTCGTCGGGAGACAGTTGGCGGTTGTAGGCGGACAGTACGGCAATGTCGCCGGTGAGGTACTCGCCGTTGTGGCCAAGATCCAGCTGGCGCCTGTGTGCGTGTGATTGAATGTGCATGAACGACAGGGCGTCAAATAGTGTGGTGGCGCCTCCTGGGCCCACCAGGTGCGCGACAGCTGACTGCTGCTGCAGGCCCAGCCACTCCGCAGCACGTGCGTTGGTGCAAGAGTCGGAGAACGAACAAGCAAGCCATGGGGCAGCGTTCCAGGGCACCTCCGACTCGCCTGCTAGCAGCTCGTGCGCTCGGCTGAGCATGTACTGCAAATCAGCAGGTGCGTTCGCGGGTGCAGTCGCACGAGCTCTGTTTGCCATGCCGCTGGAGCCGAAGCCGGACATGTCAACAACTCCGCCAAGACCACGTTCCGCTCTACAACTTCAAGGCTTTGTGTTTAGCCGGGTTAATATGTACTGCAAATACCAAGCCCAACATACAACGGCGCGGCTTCTATCCAGACTGGTCGAGAATGCGTGCAGTACCAAGCCAGGATGCTAAGCCACCCACTTGTCGACACCCAGGATGAGCAGGTCTGGGTCCAGGACCATGGCCTTGCCCTTGAAGCGACGACCAACGGGCTGCTCGCCCTCTTGGTAGCGGTGGTACGTGTATGTGGTGCCGCTGGCCGAGCGCGTGAGCACCTCCATGCGCCACTTGTTCAGGGCGGGGCTGCACGCACGGGTTTGCGGTCAGCACGGGACGTATTGCAGTGCCAGCCTCGCCGGCAGTGGACCCGTTCCGCAGCTTACGCAGCTCTGTATACGGTGCGTAGCATAGGCAGCGAAGCGCAAGGCAAATAGACAATGTGGGTGCTGCAGATACTTACGGAAAGTCCGTGCGTGGCATCGGGGACACCGCTACACAGCAACCCCAGCAGCTGGATGCTTGCTTACCGGTACTCCTTGTGGTCATGCGTGCTTACCACGGGATCTGCGCGCCGTACGTCAGGTTCAGTGCGTGCTGGGTCTTGTCCGAGTACAGAACAATGTCCCTGGTTTTCCACAGCATCTGATTATCAATGTCCGTGGCGCTCCGTGAGGTGGTGAAGTAGGCCTGCTGGGGCCGGGCGAGGCAGTCCGTGCTGCCGGTGTCTGGACCGGCAGGGCGGCTGATGAGGACGAAGGAGAAGGGGGCGGCGGCGTTGGTAGCGGGGCCCCAGGCGGCTGAGGAGGAAGGCCTGCTGACGGTGATGTTGGTTTGGTACTGGCCGTAGCACGAGCCGTAGAAACCCACGTAGCCGTTGGGGCAGTATTTGCCAGCCGTGTCCACTCCAAACGAGCAGCCGTCGGGCGCAGACGCATCTGTGGGTGTGTTCGCATACCGTACGAATGGTTGGCTTAGTAGATGTGTATGAGGCCAACAGTTGTCTGTGTTTGAGGTTCCAGTGCCAGGCCAGCGAATGCAGTGTGTGGCGTCACGCGCAGCAGGAGCCTAACCGTGGTGAGGAGATAGTAAGGCCAGCATAGCGTGCCTAGGTAAAGCCAGCACAGCGTGCCCAGGTAAGGCCAGCACAGCGTGCCCCACCCAGCAGCACCCGTAGCTCCGTGCATGTACGCATGTGCAGCCGCGCGCCGGAGCGCACCCTCATGCCATCCACCGGAGCGCACCCTCATGCCATCCACCGGAGCGCACCCTCATGCCATCCACCGGAGCGCACCCTCATGCCATCCACCGGAGCGCACCCTCATGGGCACCCATACAAGCCCCACTTGCCATTCGAGAAGCGCACGACCCTCCCTTCGGACGCCGCAACGGCCGGCACCACGCTGAAGTCCCGCCACGTGGCAAGGCTTGTGTTACCCTGGGAGTTGGCCTGCCCGTGCGTCACGCAGTCAGCGCATGCGTCCAGGTTGAGTACGTCGGGCGCCAGGGCGTACGGCAGGGCCGTGGGCAGGGAGGAGCTGCCGCTGCATGCGGAGCCCAGGCCTGTACGGCGACGCACGTGGCAAGGCGGGGGCAGCAGGAGTGTAAAGTGTGAGCGGCGCTCCATCTCCAGGGGCAAGGCCGGGAGTGAATGCCGGCGTCCAAGTGACCTTTGGGATGCACTGCTTAGGTGTGGTTGGTGCGCAATGCAGCTGGCGATTGGCTTGAAAGGGAGGCGGACAGGAGCCATGACGAGTGGAGTGTATTAACGCGGCGGTGCTCGCTGCCAGCAGGGCGGAGGGCAGGCGGCAGGAGGCACGTGGCGCCCTCGTGCCTTCGCACCCAGACGTTCTCACTCGGAACTGCCATCGCGCTTGTGAGCAGCAGCAGCTGCAGCAGCAGCGCTGCGCAGCGGTCCATTGCCAACCGCTTGATGTAGGGCTGACAAAAGGCCTTTGGTCACCCGGCAGCCACGCGGCGCACTGTTACAGGTTAGTTTGTTCCTGCTTGTCGGCAAGCCGATGCCAAAGCACATGCAAGGAGCCGGGCGGCGATGTGTATCTTTACGTTAGGCCGCGTAACAGTTTGCCAGAGAACAAGGGGTGTGCAGCTAAGGCGATTACCAGCCGCGTCCGCTTTATTGGGGCGCAAGTGGGCCACTGGATCGTACGGCAAAGGCCCATGCGGTGAAGCTACATGCAGCATGTCGGGCAGGCTGACGTTGTTTCGCCTTGACGTTGTTAGCTGTATAACGCACCTTGTGATGCAATGCATTCCGCCTAGTACTTAGGCCTAGCCTTGTTTTCGTAGAACAGCGCGTCGGACTACCACTTGTGTGACAAGGCCCGCCCGACTGCCAGTTGGGAGCAGAGCCCTGGAAGTTATAACGCAGAAGTGTGTCAGGAAAAGTGACGTGAAGCGCTGGCCAGACGTTCCAGTCACCTGCAGCAGCTGACTCCTTGGTCAAGCGTGGCCGCATTACAGCGCTGACGGTAGGGGTCCTGTGGTTCGCCTCTTCAGAAGCAAGCCAAGGGACTGCTGGGTCCCTGAACTTCGCAGCGGCTGCAACGGCGTCCTTTTGCTGGGCCAGGCGGAATGCAATACAAAACAATAATGCCAAAAGCTTTACTGTTACTCTTAATACTGTGGCACAGCAAATTGGGCGCGCACCCTTTTCCGCCCATTCCCGCCAAGCGCAGCTGCCAAGCGAAGGGTGTGTCCGGTGCCGCTGGGTACTCAACCACCTCCCACACACCTGCACACCCGACACACCCTCCTTGCCCCCGCCCGTATCTCACACCTTTCCGCACTTACCTTGCCTTACTCCGCACAGTCGCACAGCGCAGTGGCGGTGTTGGCCTTGTTCCCCAGGTGGCTCCCTCTGCGCCACTGCGGCGATTGACAGTGGTTGGTGGCAGGGCCTGCAACGCACGCGGCAAGGCAGGGAGTAGTCAATGCGCGCAAGGAGGCAGGTCTCCACGTTTCGTTGGCGTAACTTTACCGGTTCATACTTGACACGGGTTTATGCCCCAGCTAGCCAGCTGCGCGCTTGCATGTCAAAGCACAGGGGCTTGGACCCGCGTGGACCACGGGCCCATGGAGCACATATATATGCGGCGGGGCTGGCAAGTGAAAGCAGCACCAACACCCCCAAGCGGTCCTGCGTCGAGGTGCATCCACGTGTATTAGGATGAGGTGCATCCATGTGTGGCTGGGGTGCCGGCAGCACTGGGCGCTAGACATGCATACTCCGGCAGTGTACCCTGTGCACGTGCCACCACTGCGGTCACGCAGCGGGCACCGGCACCAGTGTGCACCTCTGGTCGCCGCAAGCATGTCCATCTCCCGTCCCCAGACAGCCTCCACCTTCAATGTCAAGCAAACCGTACCTTATACTCACGCATTTCGTCAACAAGGAGTGGCACTGGGCTGCGAGACGGGCACGCACACCGCCACGCCAGCCACTCCAACGCCGAGGTTCCAGCCGTCCATTCCTGCCCTTGCCGCCTTGGCATCTGAGGTTGCAGGGGTACTTGCAAGGCATGGAAAGGGCATGCTAGCATCTGCCTCCATAGCTCGTGCTGAACAGCGGTCTCCTCCTGCCCAGCCAGAGCAGGTGCTGCTGCGCCATCTATGCACCCACCCTCGCTACTCAGCAGCCGCTGGAGCCGCTTGGAACACGGTACACCTGCAAATGCGGCCGTGACTGGGCTGCGGACGTTGCGTAGCGGCATGCCAAAACGCACACGGTCCCTGCACGTAGGCTTCACGCCTTCGCCCTTCGGCTGCTGTGATGCTGTCGCCGTCGCCACCCCTTCCTGCCCTTCTCTTGTACCAGCGCCAGTTAAGCAGCCGCACCCTCCAGCGCGCTGGGGTGCAAGCACTACCAGTAGTGCTGGGTAGTGCTGGGCACTGGCGCTGCTGGTACTGTGGCTGGGAGTGCTGGCACGCGCGTAGATGGTGCTCCCGGCCCTCACCGCAGCGGGGGCAGGACGGGTGGGCAACTGGTACCGTAGGCACAATCCGGCGGTGTGGGCGAGCGCTAAATTCAAGCAGTAGGAGAGAACATATTTTGTTAGAGTAATCGCTAGTTGTAGGTGCGTTGCACGTCGTCGCCTCGCGCTCGTGAAGATACAAATTTTCGGGCAGGAGGTTGAACGTTGTTACAGCCAATGTGGCATACTGTCTAATTTTAGCAAGATAACACTATACAAATGCTCCTGTGTGATCGTCGGGTATGGGGCACCCCACAGAGTCCCTGCATCCCCCACGCAGCTCTCCTCCTAGCAGCGCATCCTCGAACGTACGACATACTCGGACGGACGGGCTTGGACATGGGTGGACCAGCCGAGCGCAGCAGCTCCGGGAGCTTGCGCTTCCCACGCGCCACGGGTGAGGGGTGACCGTGGTGGCGACATGGGGTGACGCCACGGGTGACGCAGCGATGACCAGGGGCCCTCCTGACGGTGACCTCGATTTAGCCTCTCCCAACTCTCGCGCCCGCTAGCAGTGGGCGATGCAGTTAGCCTTCATTTGTCAAACGCTGCGTGAAGCAGGCATGGGCACGGGTATGGATTCCCGTGGCTGGCGCATCCCAGGCTCCTCCCCGGCAATCCGGCTGCGCAAGCTGCCGGTGCGCTGGGCAACCAGCCTACAACTAGCGGAGGTGCATGAGCAGCGCAGGCAGCTAGCAGAGGGCTACGTGCGGG
>VFQN01004305.1_pt1 | contig 18944 bp, 15 predicted proteins | sample 3512371 | NCBI WGS metagenome assembly VFQN01 (sample SAMN10412370, study PRJNA504923) | tailings metagenome | isolation source: Replicate 2 from Balatoc abandoned mine | place: Philippines: Itogon, Benguet | collected 2017-08-28 | reverse complement strand
AGGTACCATGACTACTCGCAAAGAAGGACGCTTTCAGCATTTTACCAAAACTGGGCCGCTTGGGCAAATTTATTGGAGCCAAGCTACAGGTGCTCAGGCGTTTTGGGGAAAAGTAGAAGCTATGTATGGGAGAGCTGGTATCGGATATGATGGCAGTTGGTTGGGCTTACCAAAAACAAGCTGTGATCCCAGCAAAGCCGATAACAACCAAGATATAACTTTTGAAAAAGGTAGTATCAAAGTAGCACCTAGTTCGGCAGCTGGATGCGGGACTTATTATGAAGTGACAGGTTTACCCACCAATGTAAGTGGGGTAAGGACCAACTCACCACCATGCTATTAAATACTAAGGTTTTTAAACTGTCTACTTTTTAACGTTTTTCAAAAAGCACTTTATAAAACATGAAAAAATCAATTTTATTATTTCTGCTTTTCCTCCTTTCTTACTATTCCAAGGCTCAAGAAACTACGTGGCGAGATGTACCTGCCAACGAGCTCAATGGCGTAGCTATCAATGATTTACAAGGACGTATGCGCGAAAGCATGACTTATGCCACCCGCTATGGGTTTGGTGCGGGAGTACCTACCTTTGAAAATGGCACTCAAAACGGCCAAATCGTCTACGGAACAGTGCTTATCCCCAAAAAATATGTGGAGTTTAAAGATATTCCTCAATCAGAATTGGGAAATGTGGATTTAAACAACTTTCAAGAGCGTGTCCGCCAATCAATGACTTGGGCCGCCAACCACGGCTATGCAGCAGGAATTCCTACTTTTTATCATGCCGATCACGGCCGGGGAATCGTATGCGGAACGATACTCTTTAAACCCGATGCCGTTACATTCCGCGATGTTCAACAAAGTCGCATGGAGATGATCAACCGCAATGAGGCGGGTACGGCAGGTTGGGTAAGGTCGGTAGTAAGATATGCCGCTAAAATAGGTCAAGTGGGGGCTTTTCCCACCTTTCACCAAGCTACGTATAGCGACAAAGGATTGGTTTACGGAGTCGTTTTTTTCAAAAAATGAAAAAAGTGGAGGCGAGTTCATTCTTTAGTGACTGTAAAAAAATAAATACATATGAATCCTAGTAAAACATGGGTTGGAGCGGCGGTAAAGGTGGGAGGACTTTTAGCCGTTGTTGGGGGGGAGTCTCTGCGGGGCACGGTTGTCAGAGCAGATGCGATACTTAATCCCCAAGCGTATTGGACCATTTGTTCCACGATGGGGGTAAGGTTTGGATTAGGAGTGGGAGGTGGTGCAAACTGTGTAGGTATTGTAGTGCTTAATGCGACTGTCATAACCGACTTGCATACTTTAGAAATAGGGGGTTGGGGGGTAAATGCGGGCTTAGGATGGCTAAAAACGCCAAAAGTAGATCCAGAGATTTACCCCATTTTTCAAGCAATGACAAAAGGTGTAAAATTTTGTAATGATATAAATAGAGCGAATATGATTACAAATTTTATAAATTCTTTGTCTTCAATAGAAGATGCCGTAAAAGGCAAAGTTAATCCTTTTGCTTTTGTTTTTGATATCCCTTATGGAGGATGGAGTGCTGAGCTTTCTGTTGTAAAAACAATTAACTATAAACTCCAAGTTCAGGATTTAGTGACCTGGGAAGAACGATTTTTATAGTTTTTAGAATCACCAGAATTTAATGATATTATTTCTAAAGATAGTAAATAGAGATAAAGTACCAGATTGAGCAGGGCTGGTGGTAAGAGAGGTAACAAAAGCTTATAATCCTCTAATTTACAATCTGCTCTCAACGCACACTCAACCAACTCCCTACTACACTCAATGCCCTTACCGTTTGCTCAGTTTTAGCTTGAATCTATCATAAACGGGTGAAGATTAGCACTGGAAATAGAGGTGAAAATATAAAAAGCCCCTATAGAATTGTTAACTTTTAAATTTTATTAAGATGAAAATCCTCAAGAAACTCGGCTGGGTTTGGGTGTTATTAATGATTAGCATGGTGTCTTGTAAAAAGGAAGATTCGCCACCAACCCCAACGCCCGTGGCTAAAAGCTCAGCAAAAGCTATTACGAAGTTTACTTTTGCGGCACTCAACCCCGCAGTAGATGCAGCCATAAGCGGTACTACTCTTTCGGCTACAGTACCAGCCGCTACGGATATTACCAAGCTTGTCCCCACGATTACGGTATCTGATAAAGCCACCGTATCACCTGCTTCGGGCACGGCGCAGGATTTTTCAAAACCCGTAACGTATACCGTAACCGCCGAAGACGGTAGTACGCAGGCTTATACGGTGAGTGTCGATAAAGAAAAAGGAGGGACAGTGTATATAGGCAACTTAGATGGTGTTTTTTATGCAATAGATGCGACTACTGGTGTCAAAAAATGGGAGTTTAAGACGGGGGCAAGTATTAATTCCTCCCCAACAGTGGTGAATGGTGTCGTATTTTTTGCCAGTTGGGATAAAAAACTCTATGCCCTCGACGCTGAGACAGGTGCTAAGAAATGGGAATCAAATCCCTCAACCGTCAAATTGGTGCAGCCTTTTGCTGCTCCTTTGGTGAGTGATGGGCTGGTTTATTATCCTGGTGACAATTATTTCTATGCTTTAGATGCTACGACGGGTACCAAAAAATGGGAGTTTAGAGATGATGAAATATACGGCTGGGAGGCTTCTCCTACGCTCGTAAATGGTATTGTTTATGCTAGTATTAGAGGAACAGGAGTTCAGGTAGGCATTTATGGATTGGATGCGAAGACTGGAGCTAGAAAATGGAAGGCAGACAAAACATTTATTACCGAGTCGTCACCTGCAGTGATTGATGGGCTTTTGTATGCTGGGTCGGAGTTTAGTGGCTTTAACGCCTTTGATATTTCATCAGGAGTGACTAAATGGACATTTGACAGCGGTTTGATTACCAATTCTTCTCCCACTGTTGCGAATGGCGTCGTTTATATTGGGACTAGTGCGATTGCTAATACTAACAATGATAAACTCTATGCGCTGGATGCTAAAACAGGGGCAAAGAAGTGGGAATTTAAAACTCCTGATGGCGGCCCTGATTATTCGTCACCTATAGTGGCTAGCGGTATCGTCTATATCGGTGCGGGAGGCACCCTTTACGCCGTAGATGCGACCTCTGGTATCAAAAAATGGGAAGCAAAACCTGAAGCCAACAATTTGATTGCTTCTGGGGCAGTTGTAGCAACGGGGCTAGTTTATCAGGGCATTGGCAAGAAACTCTATGCCTTTGATGCGGCTACAGGTACCAAAAAATGGGAATACGATACTGGCCGTACTATTGACCAATCGTCGCCTTGTGTAGTAGCCAAAGACGGTACGGTGTATCATGCTGGAATAAGTGGAATGGTACAGTAAAAGTAAATCGAGGGTTTTATTTAAAAAAACTAAAAAAATGGCTAAAAACATGATTTTGCATGATACGCGGCTATTGGGAAAAGCTCCTACGCACCTTGCAGATAATATTTTTAAAGTGAATAAAGAGCATAATATATCTCACATATTTGAGTGGATAGCCACCTACGCTCGTTCCCAAAATGGATTAGATAATCTTTTTATTATGTGTCATGGAGGTGCAAAACCTGCTGGAATAGAATCTGATAAAGCTGCCCAATCCATACCAAGTAGTGATGAGCGAGGGCTGGCGATTGGGAAGGAAAATCTTCTACTTTCTAATCTAAATGTGACAAGGGCATTGTATGGCTTGGTCAAAAAAATTACCATTTATGCTTGTAACATAGCCCAGCAAGACAAAGGAGCTAAATACACCGCAAACGATGGTGAGTTGTTTTGTAGTTATTTGGCGGCTTATACCAATGCTGAAGTAATCGCTAGCCCTATGGCTCAAACATATAATAAAATTGGAATTTTTGCCCCACTAATAGAAAGCGCAGGGACAATTGATTTTGGGGCATGGGAAGGACCAGTCTTCTTGTTTACGCCAGACGGTAAGAAAAAAAATCTTTGATTGTATAGAGGCTGATTTGGTAAATTGCAGCAACACTAAAAAAAGGATTGCTCCATGAACCGACATGCTTTTAGTTTGATCATGTGGTTGGGAGGATTTTGTTTGCAAATTCATGCACAACAGGTACTGACTCCCAATCACTTAGATACCTTTATCCAACAAATGATGACTCAGGCGAAAGTGCCAGTTTTGTCGCTTGCGCGACTTCGTCCCAACGAACCTATTTCTCTTAAAATGTACGGATTGACTAAGGCAGATTCTTCACAAAAAGTGGATGTCAATACCGTTTTTGAGGCGGCCTCGCTTACCAAACCGATTTTTGCCTATGCCGTAATGCAACTTGTAGAAGCAGGGAAAATCGATTTAGACAAGCCTCTTTATCAATATTTGCCTTATGCTGATGCCGCTTTTGATGGGCGGTATAAGCAAATCACTACGCGGCTAGTATTAAGTCATCGTTCGGGATTTCCTAATTGGCGACGTAATCGACAAAAACCTCGGGTAGATATGTTATTTACGCCGGGCGAAAGGTTTGGGTATTCGGGTGAGGGCTTCGTGTATTTACAAAAAGTAGTTGAAAAAATCACAGGAATCCCCATCAATGATTGGATGGAACAACAGGTTCTTAAACCTCTTAAAATGAACCATAGTGGTTTTGTTTGGAAAGCCGATTTTGAATCCGATTTTGCTTTTCCTCATGATGACAAAAAAGTGATTGGGCAAAAATACAAACCTACACAAGCCAACATGGCTTATTCTCTTCATACTACTTCAGCCGACTATGCACTTTTTTTAGAAGCCTTACTCGACTCAAAAGGACTAAACCAAGCCACGCTCACCCAAATGCTTGGCTCTCAAACACCACTACCAAAGCGTTTTTCGGGAGGAGAAATCGTCCCCCAATCTTTTTGGGGATTAGGTATGGGTGTGGAAAAACTACCCGAAGGGACTTATTTGTGGCATTGGGGGGATAATGGGGACTTTAAAGCCTTTTACATGGTAAATCTGACCAAAAAGGAAGGGGTAGTTTATTTTGCCAATGGTGAAAAAGGACTTGATTTTGCCGATGAAATTATACATTACACTATTGGTGGAACTCACCATGCTTTTAGTTTTTTGGGAATCAACTGGCAAGAAGAACTAAAAAAACAAAAGTGATTTTGGTGGAATAAAAATATCCCCCCTAAGCATCTTCATCGCTTAGGGGGGTATGACTAATTTACTTTAAAAACTTTCAGGGTAATACTTCGACTGCCTTTATTAAGCTTTAAAAAATAAGTTCCAATAAGCGTATTTCCCAAGGGAATTTCTTGACGGTGGTGAGCAGAATTGGTTTCAAAAGTGTTTTGTTTCAAAATATTGCCCTTCAAGTCAATGAGTTGCCATTGAATAGTTTGATTGGCTTGCTCTTTTACCAAAACTGTAGCCAAGGAATTTACCACAGGATTAGGAGCGATACTAGCCCAGTCTTTGAGTTCGGTACTTTCAATATTGCTATTTTCGGCATTAGCCACTCTGGCATTACAATTAGTGAGGGTGACAGTTTTAGAGCCAGTCATGTTTCTATTACAAGATGTAGTAGCTTGAGTAGCCACGACGGTATAGGAACCTGCGGCAGTTTGATTTCCAAAACTAATGGCATTGCCAGTGCCTGAGATTGGAGTGCCGATGTTGGTATTGCTGCGTCGAAGTTGGTAGACGAATCCTTCTTGCGAGCCAGATAAACCAATCGCCACGCCATTTCCGCCGTTGCAATAACTTCCACCCCCAGTGAGAGCAAAGACATTCGGGGTTTGTCCGAGGTAAATTGTAGCAGCTCCATTCATAGTGGTCAAACAAGCTCCTCCTTCTACGAAAGCTTCGATCGTATAAGTGCCAGCTTGGTTGATGTTGGAGAAGACAAGGTTGCTACCTGTACCAGAGATAGGTTCTCGGAAGTTTTGGTTGTCTTTCTTGAGTTGGTAAAATACTTGGTTTTGTGAGCCATTGAGGACGATAGCAGCGGCAGGTGTGTTGCCCGAACTATTAGCACATAGAGTGGCTCCTCCTTGTAAAGTAAAGACAGTTAGAGAGGAGGGTACAGAGTTAATCGTCTGCTGTGCGGAGCTATTGCTGCAAGTGATGTTATCCTGCAAACGTACTTGGAAGGTATAATTGCCTGCGGCAAGGTTGCTAAAAGTGTTGCTTTCTTGCCAATTGGTACCGTTTTTAGAATACTCAAGTGTACCTGTACCAGAAGCATTGACGACGGCGGTACCCGTGTTGGTGGCACAAGTAGGCTGAGTCAAATTTACCCCCGAAATGGTGGGAGCAGTGGGCACAGGGTTGATAGTTAGACTTAATGTTTCTGAAATGCAACCTGTTTGTGTGTTTTTAGCGGTTACTGAATAGGTCTTGGGGGTTAATTCATTAAAGGTAGTTTGTGTTTGATAATCAGTACCGTTTACGCTATATTCAATATTACTACCCGTTGGGGCTGTAATGGTAATGCTTCCGCTTTGAATGGCGCAAGTAGGTTGGGTAGTAACTGATGCCGTAGGGGCGCTAAAGGCACTGCATACTACTGTAATGACTACATCATTTCCGTCGCCGCCTATGTAAGAAATAGAAGCAGAGAAATTACTCCCTAGAAAATTGCTGATAGTTGCCCCTTCGGTGAGGCCAATAAAAGTACCGGTAATAGCATCGGTATTGTCATTATCAACAATCTTAAACGTCTGCCCTAATACAGGGATATAAGTACCACTCAGCGCGAGGGTGGCTCCGCTTAAATTAATCCCGCCTGATACGGTCAATTGGGTATATGAGCTTCCGGTACCATCGCCAGGCGTAGTGCCGTTGAGAACAATGGCGACGTCACTACTAAACGAAAGCGTACTGCTTGTTATGTCAGTGCCCGTAAAAGTAGGTTTTACCGCCGCAGGAGAGCTGCCTGAATCAAGCAGCAATGTACCGCCGCCTGTATTGATACTTCCGCCTTTGATATTAATATCACCATTGCTAATCAACTGCATTGCGGTGGCATTAGTCCGCGAAATGGCGGCTTCGACGTTGATAGTACCGCTATTGGCTGCGCCAATGACCAGCGTACCGCCACTTACTAGGTCTAGCTCGGTATCAGTTAGACTTAATTGCCCGCTTGTTTCGGTGCCTAGAGAGATTGAGCGAGCAAGAGTAACGGGGGCTAAGGTGAGGGTAGAGGTGGTTCCTATTTTACCAGAAAGCAAAGAAATATTATCTGCATTGATGGTGATTGTTCCACTATTTGCTGCGATTCCGCCGTTAGAGCCTTGATCTAAAACAAGCGTTCCATCGGCACCAGTTGAAATCGTAACGGGAGCATTGCCGGCATTGTTATTAAAAACGGAGCCTCCTCCGTTGGTTTGAAGGATTTTAAAATCTCTACCTGCCGTGGCTGATAAGCTTCCGCCGCTACTTTGTACATATGTAGTAGCAGAAATGACAATATCACGATCAGCAAAAGCTGCTAGACTCTGACCGTTTACATCTCCATATCCGTTTATAGTACCCAAAATAAGGTCACGTCCCGCGTTCACGGTCATCAACCCGCTTATGGCATTAATCCCGCTTGGAACCCCGTGCTCGGCGATAAGGTCTGAGGATGCCCCAGTAGTCTGGAGTGTTACATTACCCGAACCCTTCACTTGTTCTATGACTCGCATCGTACCGCTTGTCACAATGTGAATTATTCCGGAAGTACCTGTTGCCGTTACTCCATTTAGGCTAGCGTTTGTACCGCCAAGTGTTAAGTCCCCCGTGTTGGAAACAAATATTCCACCGTTGGTGGTAGAGCCTTCTAATTTGCCGATTTCTGTATTGATTGGGAAGGAGGCGCTTCCCACACCCGCTGTAGCCTGAAAAGCCAATTCGGTAACAATCAGACTAAACGTGGCAGAAGCACTAATAGTACTAGAAGTGCCTGCTTGGTCAATATTGATATTGATTGTAGCAGAAGATAGACTTCCACTGCCACTAAATGTTACATTATTTGTCCCACTACTGACAGAAACATTATCGATTGTTAAGGATGACACTAAATCGGCATCTGCAATTGTAATGGTGCTTGTACCACTACCAGTGGCAATATCTCCGCCCGCTTGGGTAAATAGGCCACTATTGAGTGTAAACGAGGTATTTGCTCCACTTTTACTAATCGAAATACTTTCATCAGTAGATAGCGAAATAAGTAAGGTATTGTTGGTGTTGTCCCAAGTGTAGGTGGCAGCAAACGTCCTAGTAAACATCAAACTTAAAAAGCCAATTATCAATGACTTAAAAGCAGACTTGAAAAAATGAGGGGTACATTTTCTTTTCATTGGTTGAGTATTTGATTTCTGGTAAATTACTTGGTAAAACAGAGAATTGAATAATACAATGTAGGCGTAAACTACTCTTTTATCGACAAGTTTAAAGAAGTAGCTTTTTTGTACGATAAAACATCACAAATGTGTGATTTTATACAAAAAAAGGGTTAATACAAATCCAGCATTCTTTACCATAAATCCAGCAATCTGACAAAAAAACTACGAAATCATAACTTTGAAGCTTCCTAAAACTAATACTCTGAAGGTAATACATGGTATCGTTCCTGAAATACTTTGGTGAAGTAAGAAAGATTCTCAAAGCCCGTTTGATAAGCGACTTCAGAAACAGTAGCATTTTTTTGCTTTAACAAAATCGCTGCTTTTTCTAGGCGATACACGCGGATAAATTCTACGGTGGTGAGATTGGTAAGAGCTTTGAGTTTTCGGAGCAGTTGAGAAGCACTTAGATTAGCGGCAGCGGCCAACTGCTCTACGCCAAAAGCGCTATCAGAAAGGTTTTTATCAAGAATAATTTTGATCTTCTGGATAAATACCTCTTCTAAAGATAAACTTGTCTCTAAAGCAGAGGGCGTAGGAGCGGCGGTCTGTAAGTAGTATTGTTTGAGGTTTTCTCTAATATTAACCAGATTTTGCACGCGTATTTTTAGTTCAGCGGCATTGAAAGGCTTGATAAGATAATCATCAGCACCAAGTCCTAAACCTTGGAGCTTATTGTCAAGAGTTGTTTTGCCTGTTAGTAATATGATAGGAATATGGCTGGTTTTGATGGAAGATTTGAGGTGTTTGCAAAGCTCAAACCCGTCCATACGAGGCATCATCAGGTCACTGATGATGATGTCGGGGATAGCGTTGGTGGCTTGTTCGAACCCCTCTATGCCATCTCCAGCTTCTATGATTTGATAATCATTCTCAAAAATCTCGCTGATATAATTCCTCAAATCTTCATTGTTTTCTACAATCAGCAGTACATCCCCGGAGGGGAGCTTTTGAGGCTGGTTGTTGACTAGTGTTTTATCAGTGACGGGAGGCGAGACGATAGGAACCTCTTTTTGAAAATCCAGCAGAATTGTTGCCGCCTTTTTATCAGCTGGCTGCAATGGCAAAATGATGCTAAAAGTAGTACCTAGATTTTGTTGACTTGTGACATGGATCGAACCTTGTAGCAAATTCACGAGCTCGTTGACCAAAGTAAGGCCGATGCCTGTACCTTCATAGTTGGGTGGGGTGGGGCTATCGACTTGAAAAAAGCGGTCAAAAATCTTCTCTAGTTGTTGGTCTGGCATACCGATACCGTTGTCTTTAACGATAATTTTAACTTCGTCAAAAACTTCACTATAGTAAACGCTGAGTGAAATATTGCCTCCATTTGGGGTAAATTTAAAGGCATTGGAAAGCAAATTGAAAATGATTTTTTCAAACTTATCGGGGTCAAAATAGACGTTTGCATTGGTTTGGTTTTGGAAAATCTCAAACTGAATCTGTCGGCTTTCAGCCAAAGATTGAAAAGAAGTCACCAGAGATTGAGTAAACTTTGCTAAGTCTCCAGCTTGCAAATCAACGGCCATTGCTTTGGCCTCCAGTTTACTGATGTCTAGCAGTTGATTGATAAGAGACAGCAGACGTTGGGCGTTTCGTTCGATAAGCCAGAGGCTTTCGAGGGTAGGAAACTTCTTTTTTAATTCTTGAATAGGACTGATAATAAGGGTAAGTGGAGTACGAAATTCGTGCGAAATGTTGGTGAAAAAATTGGTTTTGAGGGTGTCTAGCTCTTTCAGATAGTTGGCTTGCTGTTGTTTATACGACAGCTCTCTTTCGGTATCTGATTGGGCTTGTTGAGAATTGTGAATTATTTTTCCTAAAAAAAGGCCAAACACAAAAATCTCGATAACATACATTATGTAAGCAAAGGTGTACTTGAAAGGAATTTGGATTTGCGTAACCAAACTAATTTGAATCAGAATATAGCTACTGATACCCAACAAAAAAGGGGTAGAATAGCTCCAGTCGATTTTGGCTGAATGGATACCCGCAGCAATATATAGTCCAACGACCACAAGCCAACAAAAAATAGACAGATAGGAGGAGATTTCTAACCAATACCACTGATAATCAAAAATGATGCAAAGTGCAAGGATAAGCGTAATTCCGATGATAGTATTTAAGAGTAATCTGACAGGTCTGAGCGTACTTGGATAGGGCAATATGGACTGAACCACCCATACGTATCCAATTGGCATGATATGATAAGACATAAAATTGATGATAGTAGCGGTAGACCCAGGTTGGGTGAAAAATACTCCCAAGAGGCTATTGATACCCCAGAAGGCGAAGGTTCTTAAAATCAAGAAGTAAGAATAGTAGCGAAACGTAACATCTTTGACGACAAAAAACACCAATAACAGTACATAAAAAAGTCGAAGAAGGATAATACCATGCAAAAAACCATTGCGTTGGAGTTCAGTTCCTTGGGTGCTGATATATTGGGAGTAAGTATACAACTCAATCTGGGCATAATGACTCCGTTGACTTTGAACGCGGATAAAAATGGTCTTTTGGCTTTGAGGAGCAAGCTCAAAACTTGTATGAGGACTCATACTACCATAAAAAAACTCGGGTTTCGAAACAAGGGTGCCTTTTTTCTGAACCTCATAACGGCCCTGAGAGTCAGGTAAATAAAAGTCAAGGCTCTCGGCAAGGGGATTGCTCCACCTTGTCACCCAATGCATATTTTGAGGGTTTGTATTTTTGAGCTGTATCCTGAACCAGAATGTACGCTTTGAAAAAGGAATCAAAATATCTTTTTCCCTAATGGGCTTGAAGTCTTTGTGCTGAATTTCTTTAAAAGTAAGTTTAGAAGTACTATCTTCAAAAACTGCCGAATAAGGAGTGAGGTTAATCTGCGTTGGAATATCACTTATAGATACTATACTCTGACTATTAGTTGATAAGGATAAAAAGAAGAATAGGAAAACTAAAATTGATTCCTTCCATTTCATGCGATTTACGCTAAGGCTTTTAAGAGCAGCTTGAGTCTATGCTATTTCTATAGCTATTTAAGAGGTATCAAAATTACGTATTGGATTTAATTGCACAATACTTTTAGAAGTATAATATTCTTATTCAACATACTACTTCGCTAGAAAATGTCGTGCCTTATTTTATCTATGGGGCAAAATTTTCGACTTTAGTTTTCATAATCCCCAAAATGTACGCTTGATTCCCCAAATAAGATTGGCATGGTTGTTTTGAACGTATAGTTATGTACGACAACAAATCTTACTGAACTATGAAAACAAACATGAAATTGGTGGCCGCTTTACTATTGGTAGGAGGGCTGACCGCCTGTGGTAGCTCATCAGATACGGAAGATACCACCGAAAAAACAAACGAAGAACGAATCGAGGCTACTGCTCCTACAGAGGCTGCCGCAGATGCCCAAGAAGACGATGCTGAGTTTTTGGCAGAAGCAGCAAGTGGGAGCATGATGGAAGTCGAGTTGGGGAAATTGGCACTTCAAAAATCAATGTCGCCCAAGGTCAAAGACTTTGCTCGAATGCTCGTGGATGACCATACCAAGGCCATTGCCGATTTGGAAAATATTGCTTCTCAAAAAAATGTAGCTTTGCCAGTGGCTTTGATGGATAAGCATCAAAAAACAATCAATAAGTTTAAGGATGAGACTGGGAAAGATTTTGATAAAAAATACCTCAATATCATGGTGGATGACCATAAAGAAGATATCAAAGAATTTCAGGAAATAGTGGAAGAATCGAAAGATACAAATATCAAGGATTTTGCTTCTAAATCGTTGCCAAAATTGGCCGCGCACTTAGAAATGGCCGAACGTCTCGAACGTGGAATGAAGTAATGTTAAATTTAAAACGCTATACTATCATGCCGTGGACCAAGGATGATTACCCGGTTTCTTTGAAAAACTTTCGGGCACGGGTGCGAAATAAAGCCATCGAAATTGCCAATGCTTTGCTAGAAGAAGGCAACGACGAAGGTCGGGCTATTGCGATTGCTACCTCTAAAGCCCAAGAATGGGCCGAAAATAGAGGCATTACTATCAGAAAAAAAGGTACCTCTTAAGATAAATAAAGACTTTTTAAGTTTGAAGCAGTAGAGGCTAAAAACTTAGAAAGTCTTTATTTATAAGAAATATCGTCACTACTTGGCAATATGCTACCACCAAACCTTCGATATTACAAACAGCAATATACTTTGTAGCTGCTTAAAACTGTTGATTCAAAACATGATATTCGATTTTCGACATATAGGGGAAGTAGGGCAGTGATTCTATAAGTTTCTTCACTTGCGGCTCATCAATGCTTTTGAAAATTAAGACTGCATTTACTTTCGTTACTGAAATAAAAAAACTCTCCAAAATTTCTTCTTTTCGCCATAGGTTTACAAACTCCATTTCCTTTTTAGGAAGTTCTGGCGTCGATTTTATGGTTTCTATCCCACTATCCGACAAGGTTATCAAAACTAATATTTTATTCATATCCTAAAGTGTTGATTTTTTTGAGATTGATTTGAACCGCAAATTTAATGAGGCTCAATCTCCAAAAATTGTATCAAATCACTTTTTTGCCGAAGCTTTAAGGGGCTAACTCCAAACATTTGATACATGTATTTGTTCATTTGGGAAGAGTCATAAAAGCCGCTTTCTAATGCAATATCAGTAATTCTTTTTTTATGATTTGTAAGAATTAAAAATATAGCCCTTCTCAACCTAGCCCACAGAAGATACTTCGTAATGCTACTGCCCGTTTCTTGTTTAAATAGAAAACCTAATCGAGAGGGCGATAAGAAAACGTGATTGGCAATATCGTTGAGCGAAAACTGCTCTGTTTGGAAATTTTGGTTGATATGAGCTATTACTTTTTCAATTCTTTCATCTTTTTGTGTTCTCGATTTGTTTGGCTGATAGGACTTTATAAGGTTATATATAGAAAAATTGAGCCCCGAAATATTGAAGAATTTTGTAAGTTCGTCATTGTCATAAAACACTTTAAAGTTGTTGTTTTCAAGTTTTTCAAGAATGATTTTGCCAATAAAAGAGTAAGGTTCAATATTGATAATGGTAAGATTGCTATTACTACATTCACAGGCATGAGCTACCTGTGGTCTGATTACAAAACCGTAAATGTTTTGATGTTTTTTTCTTTCAATTGTTGAATGGAAGCGGTTGTCGGTCGTAAATACAATTTGGTATGCTGAATGCCGGTGAATTTCAACGTCAGATTTATAGGCTCTTAAGGCGAGAATAAAGTTGTCCATGTAGGGTATTTGAAATACTGTCCTTACAAATGTAGTGCGAAAGCTAATAGAAGTACAACTGTTGATATATTTGCAGCTGCACATTGGGACCAATGACAACTTGACCCAAACTATGATTTGGGTCAAAAATGGTGCAGCGTCTCCGACGCCAATCAGATAAGCTAAACTTTTTGGTCATGAGTATTTGAGAATCTAAGTACGCTTTCATTCACAAATAGGATATTCACTAACTCTGCTATGGCTTTTCCCACAAAAAACTTTTGTAGCCCTCATTCGATAGTCATTTTGGCGATGGCTGCGGTAATGATACTAAACACGACGAGCTGCTCGTCTCCTAAAAACGATACTATGTCTTCTAGCACAAACACTTTTAGTACTGACCTCGAAACCCTAAAAAAATTTAAACCCACTCTCGTTCTTGTTTCGCCCGACGATGATTCTGCACAGGTGGCCGTGGTAGCGGCTCTCCAAGGACGGGTCATGACTTCTACGGCCAATGGCGCGGCAGGCAATAGCTACGGCTGGATTAATCAATCATTGTTAAAAGAAGGGAAGTTTACCCCTCATATGAGTGCTTTTGGGGGAGAAGACCGCTTTTGGTTAGGCCCCGAAGGAGGGCAGTTTTCGATTTATTTCCAACCGGGCAAAAAGTTTGTTTTTGAAGATTGGCAAGTACCCGCTGTGATTGATTCTGAGGCGTTTGAGGTGGCCTCGTCCGACAAATCAAAGGTGGTATTTCGCAAAGCGGCTTCGCTTACCAATTACAGCGGTACTACCTTCGACCTAGCCATAGAGCGTAGCGTGGAAGTGCTTAGCAAGGTAGCCGTAGAGACGGCGTTTAATCTACCGCTAAAAAATGTAAAAACGGTAGCTTACGAGACCGTCAACCAAATCACCAATCAGGGTGCTGATTGGAAAAAAGAAACGGGCTTATTGTCGATTTGGATTTTGGGGATGTTTAACCCCTCGCCCAAAACTACCGTCGTTATTCCTTTTGGAGGAGGAAATGAAAATAAATCCAAAATCAACGATAGTTATTTTGGCAAAGTCCCTGCCGAACGCCTTATCATCGAAGACAGTGGGTTGTATTTCAAAGCAGATGGCAAACACCGCAGCAAAATCGGCTTGCCGCCGGGTATTTCAAAACCTGTTATGGGGAGCTATGATGCCGAAAAAGGTATTTTGACCATTGTTACTTATGACCTCGACCCTGCGGGCGATTACGTCAATTCGATGTGGGAAATCCAGAAAGAGCCTTTTAAAGGCGATGCCGTCAATTCTTACAATGACGGACCCGTAGCAGATGGGACGCAAATGGGGCCTTTTTATGAGTTGGAGTCATCGTCGCCCGCAAAAGCCCTCAAAAAAGGTGAAAGTCTCAGACATAGTAGTCGTACTTATCATTTTGAAGGCGACGAAAAAGATCTCAATGCCCTCGCAAAGAAGGCTTTGGGAGTAAGTTTGGAGGAGATTGCGAAGCATTAATACAAATCTCCCAGTGTTGGTGTAAGTTTCCCGAAAAAGTGGTTTATTTGTGAATAGCCCACTTTTTCACTCAACAAACCAACGCTTATTTATGAGAAAAATTCTTCTTTTTACGCTCATCACTTTTTCAGTTTTTAGCCAAAACCCCATCGAAACTTTTACCAAAGACATGGAAAAGAAAGATGGGTTTTTGCCCTTTTATTGGGATACTAAAAAGGGAAAAGTTTACCTAGAAATCAAACAGTTTGATACCGAATTGTTGTACTATCCCACTCTATCTCAGGGTATTGGTTCAAACGATATTGGTCTTGACCGGGGGCGTTTGGGGCAAGAGCATATCATAAAGTTTCAGCGCACTGGCAACAAAGTGTTGATGATAGAGCCCAACTATGGCTATCGAGCGGTGAGTCAAGACCCGCTTGAGCGTCGTGCAGTGGAGGAGTCGTTTGCACAGTCTGTCCATTGGGGCTTTGAAATTGCCGCCGAAAATTCGGGAAACGTCTTAGTTGATTTGACACCGTTTTTACTGCAAGATGCGGTGGGGGCGATTCAGGATATCAGTCGTACCAAACAAGGTACTTACAAATTGGATGCGTCGCGCTCGTCCATGTATTTGCCAAATACTAAAAATTTCCCCAAAAACACAGAATTTGAAGTAACCATCACCCTTACAGGCGATTCTCCCGGTGCTTACTTGCGCCAAGTAGTACCTACTCCCACCACTGTCACTATGCGTCAGCACCATTCGTTTGTGCAGCTTCCCGATGCAGATTTTCAACCCCGAGAGTTTGATCCACGCATGGGTTATATCTTTACTTCATTTTACGATTATGCCACTCCCGTCAGTGAGCCTATCACAAAGCGGTATATTGTGCGACATCGTCTCAAGAAAAAAGATCCCAATGCCGCATTGAGTGAGGCTGTGGAGCCTATCGTGTACTATATCGATCCTGGTGCCCCAGAACCTATTCGGACGGCGTTGGTAGAAGGTGCCAAATGGTGGAATCAAGCTTTTGAAGCTGCTGGTTATAAAGATGCCTTTCAAGTCAAATTGCTACCTGCCGATGCCGACCCTATGGATATACGCTATCATTTGGTCCAGTGGGTGCATCGTTCTACCAGAGGATGGTCTTATGGGGGTAGTATCATCGACCCACGCACAGGAGAAATTTTGAAAGGAAAAGTAACATTGGGCTCATTGCGGGTACGTCAGGATTACCTTATTGCTCAGGGTTTGGTGGGTGATTTTCAGACCGATACCACTAACGTAGAAGATATGATGGGGATGTCGATTGCCCGCCTCCGACAGCTATCAGCCCATGAAATAGGGCATACCCTAGGCTTGCCACACAATTACGTAGCGAGTGTGCACAATCGGGCTTCGGTGATGGATTATCCTCACATGCTGGTAGAGCTCAAAGGCGGAAAAGTGGATTTGTCAAATGCCTATGACCAAAAAATAGGAGATTACGATAAGTGGTCTATCATGTGGGGGTACCAAGATTTTCCCAAAGGTACTGATGAAAAAAAAGCCCTCAATGGTATCGTTGAGCAAATGTACGCCAAGGGACTGTATTTTTTGACCGACCAAGATGCCCGTCCCGAAGGAAGTGCTCACCCTCAGACGCATCTTTGGGACAATGGCGTGAGTGCGATTGCCGAACTAAAACGTATTTCGGAAGTTCGGAAAGTCACTTTGACTAATTTTGACGAACGTAAACTTCGTACGGGAACTCCGATGAGTTCGTTGGAAGAAGTATTTGTTCCGATGTACCTCTTTCATCGGTTTCAGGTAGAAGCTGCGGCCAAAGTATTGGCGGGTGTTAATTATCGATTTTCGGTAAAAGGTGAAAAAAACCTTGAAACATTGCCTGTCAATGGCAAAGAACAACGGGAAGCATTGGAAGCTTTGTTACAGACTTTACAACCTTCTTTTCTGAAAGTGCCTTCCTCGGTGTTAAAACTAATTCCTCCTCGTGCTTTTGGATATAACGCCAACCCTCGCGAAACTTTCAAGCGCCGTACTGGCCTTGTGTTTGACCCACTTGGTCCGCCCGAAGCTGCGGCCGGAATGACTTTACGAATGATTCTGAATCCTGAGCGTTTGAGTCGTTTAGTGATTCAGTCAGCGATTGACCCTTCTTTGCCAAGCCTCGAAGAAGTCATAGACCAGCTTCTCAATGCTACTTGGAAATCGACGCAGAGCCGTGCAGGATATGAGGGAGAGATTGAGCGGTTGGTGGAAAAACTTATCTTGACCCACCTTCTGGATTTAAGCCGAAACAAAGACGTCACTCCTCAGGTACGGGCTAGTATAGGATTGAAAGTACAAGATTTAAAAGCTTGGTTGTCAAGACAAACCACGGCGGATGTAAAGCAAAAGTCGCATTATTGGTTTAGTGTAAATCAGATAAAAGAAGCCGATTCTAATGCGTCAGACATAGTTTCTATCAACGCCATGACTCCACCTGATGGTCAGCCGATTGAGTCAGGCTATGAGTGGTTGGAGCCGATATGTGATTGGGAGCTACCCCAGTATTCACGGATGAAATAAGATACAAGACAGCCTGCCTAGACTTTTCAAGGATAATCGCCGAGAAGCCTAGGTAGGTGTTTTAGTCGAAAAAAATACTAGAGATAATCACCAACAAAAAGAAAACGACAATCACGATTAAGTAATAAAACAAATCGATGAAAGGGTAGTCGTGTCGGTTGAGCTTATTGAGCCACTTGTTGAGCATATGCTTGAAAGTGAGTTTAATGAAATATCAATTTTATTGGTTACTTTCTAAAGTAGTTGATAAAAATCCGCTACTTTTATCTATGTAACTTCCCCACAAATCTAATGCAAATATTTGTAAATACGCCTTTGAATGAGGCATTACGCCAGAAATTACGTCAGCAATTGCCAGCAGAGCATACTGTTTTTTTTAAAGTCGAACACCTCGAAGAACAACAACGAGAGGGCTTTCGACAATCTCAAATTATCTTGGGAAATCCCCCTGCGGCATGGTTTGAGGAAGCTTCGCCAAATCTTCAATTTTGGCAACTAGATTCCGCTGGATTTGATGGCTTCAGACATATTTCTTTGCCCGGAGCAGTAGTGTGCAATCTAGCCGATTACTTTTCAATTCCTTGTGCCGAGACAATCATCGCAGGTATCATGGCTTTTTATCGAGGAGTAGACGAACTTACCCTGCTCAAAGCCGAAAAGCGTTGGGTAGGAGCCCCGCTACGTTTTCGCCTCAATCTTCTGACGGGTAAACGGGTGGTCATTTTGGGGGCGGGGAGCATTGGTCAAGCCGTCAAAAAAATGCTTGCGGGCTTTGATTGCGATATAAGTATGGTAGCACGGTCGCATCCGAGTGCCAATATTCACTCCCCCGAAGCGCTTCTGGAAGTCTTACCTGAGACTGATTTAGTCATCAATTGCTTGCCCGGTATGGCCAAAGGTTTTTTTACGGCTGAGATGATAGACGCTTTACCTGCTACGGCTGTTTTTGCAAATGTAGGTCGCGGAACTACCGTCGACGAAGAAGCATTGATTAAAGCCCTGCAAGAGAAGCGCATTGCAGGTGCGGTGTTGGATGTGACAGAAACAGAACCTCTCCCTTCTGATAATCCCTTATGGGAAATGCCCCACGTCGTACTTACCCAACACACGGGCGGTGGTCAAGCGAGTGAAGATGAAGGGAAAGTTAGATTTTTTGCCAAAAACCTTACCCGATTCTTAGAAGGTAAGCCTGTCGAAAACCAAATCAATTTGTCAAGAGGATATTAAATCTAATAACAATGAACAAAAAAATCACGCTTGTGCTACTGTTGTTTTTAGTAGTTTGGAATATAGGCTTTGGAC
>VFQN01004304.1_pt1 | contig 18956 bp, 21 predicted proteins | sample 3512371 | NCBI WGS metagenome assembly VFQN01 (sample SAMN10412370, study PRJNA504923) | tailings metagenome | isolation source: Replicate 2 from Balatoc abandoned mine | place: Philippines: Itogon, Benguet | collected 2017-08-28 | reverse complement strand
TGAGGGCCCCGGAGAGCCTCGACAGTGACGGCTTATGATATATGAAGTTATTGGGCGCCAGGCGGAGCCGTCTCTTGCTTGTACTCAAACGCTTGGCCTGAGACCCCTCAACTGGTACCCGCTTGGGGACAGGCTCTCCGCGTGGCAGCGCCCCCCTTACCGCATCTCGCATGCTCCTTGCTACATCTGAACGCCAGACAGCGCAGCATATTATGACATTAATACATCTAATAGCATAATGTAGGAAAGACATGGAAAGTTGCTGAACTCTCGCCGCTTGCCGCGTTACCCGATACTATTCGATGCGCTGCACGCCTTGACCGTCAACACCGGTGTTAAAGAAGGAATAAGAATGGTCTGGCAGTTGCAACTCCGTGGTGCCAGGTGCCACAGCCTCGGCTTCACCACGCTTGCGTGGGCTCGAGGCCGAATCGCGCCTTACGCCCTTTCCATGATCAAACCACCTGCACACCCCAACACTGAAACGTATAATTTGAGCGGCCTGGGATCTCGGCTCTGCACTGACGCTAGGAACGGTCATGCCAAGCGAACCGCTGCGTCAGCGTCGTCAGCCAACGGCCTGCTGGGAGCCTCACCAGTGCGCCCAACAGCAGCGGCTTTCGCCTGCCACGTTCCCTTCGGCAGTGCCTCCGCCCCTTTCAGTGGCATCAGCTCTGCTCCTTTGGGAGGCAGCAGCCTCGCCGCAGTGTTTGAAGCTTGCGGTGGCCCAAGGACGCAGCAGCAGGAGCGGCTTCTAGCGCTGGAGTCCCAGCTAGCGCGCGGGGTGCTGCGGCGCATGCACTCAACTGATCGCACTGCCTACGTCGCTGCAAGTTTCAGCCTCTTGGATCAGGCAAGTACGGTGTGGTCCTTCTTGCGCTGCCTGTGTCCTCGGGGTAGGCGCTGCTGTGTACTGTTGGAGGGGTCGGGCCCCGCCCACCAGCGGTACCTTCTCATACATGCAAAATGTTTCGCCCTCACCTAGAACATTCTTTACCGTGTGCTGTTGTATGCTGCCACTACCGCTACCCGGTACCCACCCCTACCAAGACTCCCTCTCTTGCTCCCTCAGTCCCTCCCTCCCTCCCTTGCCTGCTGCCCCGGTTGCAGTTAAAGTCTAGTCCATCCCTTCCCGGCCCCAAGCCGCCAATGTGTTTGTGTAACTTTTGCGCCTTTCCTCTTTGCTTTGCTTCCCCCGGGTGCAGTTTGACGTGGGCAGCCTTGGCGCGCACCCCAACGTCATCCACGCAGCTGTGGCAGCCAAGCGCCAGCTAATACACAGCTTAGCCACGGAGGGAGCGACCAACGTGGTGTGCGACATCAACGATCTGGAACCGCTGGTGGCCGCTCTGTCAGCATTTGCCAGCGTGGGCTACGGCTGGGATGGTGCCGGTGTTAGCGGTGGCAAGGGCGGTGACAGAGGCCAGGGTGCAGGCCTGCAGGGTGCTTGGGCATGGGGGCCGGCAAGGGCAGCGGGAAATGCAGCAGAAACAGGGGATGGGTCTGTGGCAGCGAAGGTCCTGCGGCAGATGAAGTTGGTCGCTGGGCTCCCTGGCCGGATGCGCAAGGCCACGCGTGCCCAGGGCCTCTACACGGACGCGGACAAGCACGTCCGGCTGTGGGAGGCGCTGGCGGCATGCCCCCCGTCCGGTGAGAACACGTGGTGCGAGCAGCGGCTCCTGGGCGCCAGCGCACGGGTGCTCCAAGTCGACCCTCTGCAGTCTGTCCCCCCTACGTGGCCGTACCGCATGCTGCTGGCCCTGCTCAGGCTGCAGCACCTGCTGGAGAGGCCCAAGCCGTTGCAGTTGCTGCTTGAGCGCAGCGCGCTGCACGTTTCTGTCATGGACAACTCGGAGCTCAGCCAGACTGTGAAGGCACTGGGCAAGCTGTTGGAGGTGAACGAGAGCGTGCTCCATACTAGCGGTGCCAACAGTGACAAAGAGACACTTGCAACGCTGGGCGTTCTGGTGCGGGCGGTGCAGCATGCAGTAGAGCAGGTGCAGCGGCGGCTGACAGTAGTGGGTGATCAGGCGGAGAGGACGGAGGAGGGGCAGGAGGGGCACGCGGAGCTCGGGCAGCAGCAGCGTGCCGCGGTGCTGCCGCCGATGGCGGCACCCGTGGCACCGTGGTGGGCTAAGCGTGGCCGGCAGCAAGCGGACGTGACCAGCAGCAGCTTCGACGGGCGGGAGGCATGCCAGCTGCTGCAAGGCTTGGTGGCGATCAGCGAGGTGTTTGGGCGCTACGTCAGCAGCTTCAGCTGCGGTGTTCCGCACGGAGCGGAGGACCTCGTTCGGGACGCGCAGCTGGTGGCCATGCAGGCCGCCGCTGCGGCGGAGCTCGCCGTGTCCCAGATTCATAACGGGGGTCTGGAAAAGCTAACGGCCCAAGAGCTGTCAGGGGCGGCGCTGACGCTGGCGCGCAGCGGGTACGGCACAAGTGACCGCTACCGGGCGCTGGTGGTGGCGGCGGTGGCAGCGGCGGTGGTGCCTGCACCGGGGAGCTTCACCTCCACAGCCACCCCGGCCCACTGGGCACGGCTTTGGCACGCCCTGGCCCTGGCCAGGCACCGACCGGACGACGTGCTCGTACGGAGTACGGCAGCAGGGCTGACTAAGCAGCTGCAGCAGCAACAGTACGGTGGCGCCACGGCTGAGGACTGTGCCAGCCTGCTGCGATGCCTGGCCGAGCTGCGCTGTTGCGAGGAGGGGCTGGTGGAGGGGCTGCTGGGTCGGCTGGTGCGGCTGGGAGCGACGGGGGACGGTGGGGGTGTGGAGGTGCGTGACATGACCAACGCGGTATGGGCGGTGGCGGTGATGGGTCCGGATGCACTGCGGTCGCACTGCGGGGCGGTGGAGCAGCTGCTGCGGGCGGTGGTGGGGAGGTGGGAGCCGGGGCAGGTGGGTGTGGGTGCGGGCAGTCAGGACGAGCAGCTCAGGCAGCTGTGGCAGGTGCAGCTAGAGCTGGATGGGTTGGTGGATGGTGATCATGATGGGGGTACGGGTGCGAGCAGCGACAGCAGCAGCAGCGGCAGCGGCAGCAGCAGCCGCCCGGGTCACACGCTGCGGTGTATCCTTCCTCCTGACCTGCTGCAGGCTGCAGAGCAGGCCGCAAGGGAGGGCCTTGGGGGTGTGCCCGGGGCTGTGCGGCAGCTGCAGCGGGGACTGCGGGCGGAGGTGTGCTCCGTGCTGCAGGGCATGGTGGTGCAGCAGGGCGTGGGGGAGGAGGAGCAGGAGGGGCAAGGGGCACAGCAGGAGAAGCAGCGGGCGGGGCGAAAGAAGGCGGCGCCGGTGTCACGCACCACCGACAGCCGTACGGCGGCGGGGGCAGAGGAGGGCGCCAGTGTCACGCCAGTGTCACGGACGAGCGGGCACCGTACCGCAGCGGGGACAGAGGAGGGCGGTGTTGGCAGGGTCTTGGCGGCGGCAGCCGGCAGGCCTGCGCCCTCCTGCACTACCGGTATAGTAGTGTCAGTGACGCCTCAGCACGAGGTGGCCAAGCTGCGGTGCACCGTGGATGCGGTGGTGGAGCTGGGGCATGGGCGGCGGGTGGCGGTGGAGGTGGAGGGCCCGGGGCGGTGGCTGGCCAACCACCCGCACACGCGGACACGGACCGGGCCGGCGGAGATGCGGCGGCGGCAGCTGGAGCGGGTGCTGGGGGTGGGCAACGTGGTGGTTGTGCCTTGCTGGGCGTGGGAGGAGCTGGGTGGGGACAGGGGGCGGCAGGAGGCGTGGCTGGCTGCGCGGCTGGTGGAGGGGCGGGGGGCTGCTGGGGTTGAGGGTGGCGGCGGCGTCAGGGGTCGGAGGACGCGGCAACGGCGGCCGCGGAAGCAGAAGGGTAAGGGGGGGCAAGAGGGGGTTGAGGAGCAGCGGGGTGATGAGCAACAGAGACGGGGAGAGAAGTACGGCGGGGAGCAGCCGGCGGTGCGAAAGCGGTGAGGGAGGCCGCGGAAGCCGGCGGCGTGAGCGTTCTTTTCTTTTGTGGTGCGTGACAGCCAGGGGGCTTGGAGTTTGACAGCACATACACGTGGGCGGCGCCAGGTGGAAGCCATAGGGCCGCAGCAGGCGAAGGAGGAAACGAACGCGGCCGGCTAAGGAGGGTGGATCATGCAACGTTGAGGTTGGAACAGGGCTAGCGTGCGTGCGCGGGGGTGTGTAACACTGTAAGCAGTAACGGTTGACTCGGGGTCAGCGGGCTGCACAGCACTGACCCCTGGCACTGACGTGGGCAGCGCACAACTGAACCGGGTGCGCGTGCCTTCTGTCCGCGTCACTTACACGCCGCCGCTGCTCGTGTACGGTACCGGTACTGACATTCCCAGTGACCAGACAGCGGCGCCAGGTGCTGCTGCTTGCAACGTTGCAAGGCGTGCGTGGTGCTGCTTGCAAGGCGTGGTGCGAGATGCGCGGGGGAGTCCCCTGCTGGTGCACAGGTGCACTTGGCGGCCGTCCTTGGTCCTCCTCGCTCGTTGGCTTGCACACCTGATAGCCCACAACTGGTGCTCCATCCTTTGAGGAAGGGACCGGTGTGGATCGTGGACATCATCAGACCCCGACGTACGGCAGGCACGTGGCTGTGGCACGTGCCCGGGGGGCGGTGGTGGGCTTTGGGGCGCGCCTGCGAGGTTTCCTTCGCAGCACTGGGCTGCTGCACAAGAGGTGGAAGCAAAGGCGTGCCTGTTGATAATCCGTTCCTTTGGCATACAGCGAGCATGATGAGAGTCCCATGCAACATTGCAACGGCGGGCCCGTGCTTTAGTGAACGCCTGGGCCTTGGCTGGTAACAACTCGTGTCGCTGCCTACTGCACAAAGTGGTGCTAGATGCCATGCCTGCCCTGCATCTGCTGCGATGAATGGCTACCGGTACTGGTACTGGTGAGCGGCAGAGTACGGTATGGAACGGTTGGTACGGTACCTCGCATTCCAGGTTACATTCCAGGTGGTGTGTGGCCACACCACCTGGAATGTAACATAAAATGTCAAAAAAAAATGTTACTGACCAGTCCTAGTGTACGGTACGGCAGCATGGTGGCGCCTGCAGTAGTCTCCAGCAGGTACCATGCATACTAGGGCCGCCAGGGGCCGCCGATACTGCATGCATACAGCGTGTGCCATTAGAGATGTTCCTACTGCTTCCTGGCTGTAGTCATGCGGCTCGGCCTGCGTTGTCCCTTGCCTTGCTCGTTGACTGCATGTGCGGAGGGCGTTCAGCTGCAGGAGAGTCCTGGTGTGCGTTCCATGGCTGCAGTACGGAGTGGCTTATGTTGCATTGTCAATGTTTGTACCCTTGTTGCGTGTGGTACGGCATTTGAATCGGACGAGGTCCCCTGCACCTAAAAGTACGACAATCAGTTGGCTGCCGTGCTGTATTCCCCAATGTCTGAGTGCCTATCGTGCTGCAGCCAACACCAAGCCTGTGCCCTTGTGCTACTTTGTACCGTCAGCAGGCCTTAGAGTGTTGTGCCGCTCTAAGAATACCGCTCAAAGAATACCGAGTTCACCGCTGTGCGCATTGGCGATGCGTGCAAGCCAAGGACAAGACGGCGGGGGGCACAGGGTGCATGGGAATCACGCACAGTCGGAGCCCGTGTGCCTTACACCAGGGACGTAGATCATGCAGGCTGCTTGCGCTGCAAGTCATGGGCAGCAGCTCAACACTTAATGCACCCAGCACAGGGGTAATGGCGCTTGTCGCGCATGTAGCACCAAACACCCAAACATACAAGCCAATCTGCCCACGTTTGCGTGACTGCCGGACTCCACGCGAATGCAAACACCGATACCCTATTGCAGGAGACGGAGGCAAATAAGCAAGTCTGTTACCACACAATTGCGATACACCAGGACAACGACACGGGGACGACTGGTAACAAGTTGGTTGAGAAAGACGATGCATGCCTTACGCCATGCCAAGTGGCCAATGCCATTGGGGGCGGCACTAGCCCTGCCCGCCGCGGCCCTGTTGCTATGCGCCCTCCGCCCACCGCCCACACAATGAAACAGTGCATGAATCAAACATCAGACAGTGCAACTTGCACACAGGCACGCGCCGCCCACATCCTGAACCGGCGGCACAGCTACACCCTACACGTCCACTCTACACGGCGGTGGAAGGCGCAACAGGCGCAGCACATGGCAAAATGTGTCATGAGTTGCTGTTCTGTCAGATAGAATACAGTACATAGTGTACAGGTCCGGCGTGACAACCGTGCGGCCCCACGTGTGCCCCCCACAATGCGGGAAGCGGACGGCGCAGCGGGGCAGGACTGACGGCAGCACACGTCACCATACAAGGGCCCAAGCCCCGCACTTTGGCTTCTGAGGAAGCGTTCTAGCTCACCACAGCTCTCGGGACTGACCCTCTCGGAATGGCAACGAACGGGTGCAGCAAACCGCCACTGCTGCAAACATAATCCATCGCGCTTTGCAATCGAGGCAACCGCTGCACCCAAAAAATACGGCTGTCACGTTCAATGAATGTGGCCTGCGCTGGCCGCAAAAAGGGGGTGGCATTGCGGGGGACGAAGCCCTAGTTCTTGAGCTAACGGGACATAATCTCCGTCCGCACGTAGCTCACGAGAGTCTTAAAGATGCTTAGTCCTGCTGCCGCCAGGAGAAGGACCGGAGTCAGCAGCGTCATCAGGAGGGCCGCTAGCGTCTCCAAGGCTGACTCCACGGTTGAGGACAGGGCTGACTCCACGGGCGAAGCCACAGCCGCGGACCGCTTGTCCATCGTGCTCGACATTTTGACCTGCGATGCAGCAGGATGGAGGAGGAACCCTTGCCATGAATACAAGCAAGTTCTCTTGTTTGACAGGCGACGCCTCGTTACGCAGTCAGGAGACCTGCAGCAAGCGCATGTCACTCCGGCACGGTTGCATCTTGTTACCTTGCAGTATATTCCAAGACTTGGAGGTTGCTGGGCTCGCCCTTTTACAGTTGCTGACGTGTGGAGTCGCGTGCCAGCCGCGTCGCTTTGCTATAACGGTACTGAATGCTAACTACAATACAATAGCTTGCAGATGAACAAAAAGTTATTACAGCTGCAGCGTTCGAAGCCAGCTGTTAGTATCGACCGGAAACGGCCCAACCGCTCCCCATTCCGTTTAGGCCTTCGAAGCAAACCGCGCCATTTCCCCTTTCGTTTCACATGCAACATGTGTAGCACCCAAACAGCATGTCCGCAACAACAACACACGCGGTCGCCCCTAACAACCTGGCGGTCAACGCACGGCCGGGGGGTGGGGCGACAAGCAGAGAGGCACAAACCAGCTGCCAAGACCCACGCCGTAGCTATGCGCCCGGTGCAACACCACAATAGTGTTCCGCCTCAGGCCTCCGCCTTATGCACACACTTCCCAGCCATCGGTCCGCACGCCACCATCCCCCATATGCTGCGCGTCACCAAGCCCCGCACAGCCCACGCTCGCCCCCTCAACCACCGCCCGCTGCACAAAACCCCCACTCCATTCTCCCACGCCATCGCCGTCGCCACCAACAACATAAACGCCAGCCTACATCAACCACTCCACGGGCCAGACGGCAGGGGTCGTGACAACACACCCCTGCCGGCTTGCTTCCCCCTCTGCGCCCCCTCTTGCTTCCCCCTCTGCGCCCCCAGCAAGGCAACCGCTCGATGGTGCAGCCAGCCGTCTGGATGGACGGCGCGGACCGCGGCCCACGCTCAAATGACGCCCCTGCACCACCCCGGCTGGCTCTTTCCAGGCTGGGCGGAAGGGTCCTTGCCCCTTACTGCATCCCACGCGGGCGCTGCTCCCCTCTGCCCCCGCGGACGCCTCTACCTAAGCCCCATGCTGCCGCCGCTCCGGAGCCTGCAGCAGCTGTGGACGCCTCACCCGAAGCACCCCTATAGCCCCTGCACCTCCACCGTCCAAGCCCGCCACGTGGCGAGCACGTCGGGCGGCATCCACGCGGCTGTGAACTGTGTCACCCCAAGCCTCCCTGGCCCTTACGTGGGACCAGGGCCTCCGCCGCCTGCCCCCTGCCGCACCACACTGCTGCCCTGCCTCTGGCCCCGGCGCAGCTGCCGTCTCCAGGCTCCATCCTGCCGCCTGCAACCCATGCACCCCTCCCTCTCCTCCCTTCCTGCCGCTCCGCGCCTGCCTGTGCCAGCTCATCATGCCGGCACCTGGAACAGGCGCACGCCGTGGTCCCCCTGCATCCCGCCCTCCCCACCCCGGCCCCGCCTAGGCCGGCACCTGGGGTGCAGCCCTGCCGCCGCCGCCGCCTACACAGCCGCCGCCGGACCCGTGCCCCCTTCCCTTTCTGCCTCCCCGCCTCCGCTGATGCCAGCCTCCAGCAGCGCCGGTGGCCACCGCCCTCCAAGGCCGTACCGCCTCTCCCCACCCTCCCTTTTGGGCCCCTGCCTCCGCCTGTGCCAGCCTACGCCGGCACGTGGAAGAGCCTCAGGTTGTGATCCCCTGTCCCCACCAGCAGAGCCCAGGATCGCGGTCCCTTCGGGGTCCTACCAGCCATCCTCCCTGCCTCTCCCTCCGTCATGGGCCGCTGCCGCCGCTTACGCCGGCACCTGGTGCAGGCGCAGCTTGTGGTCCCCTGCGACCACCAGCAGCGCCCGCGCGTCCGTGCCGTGGCCCGCTTGGGCACCTCCTGAGCTCAGCCCACTGCTGCCTCTGTGGGTGGGAGGGAGAACAATAATCTTACGAAGTGAAGTGTGCTCGTTTAGGGATTGGGCACCTCAGGCAGCGCCTTGAGCTCACCCACTGCTGCTTCTGTGGGTGGCGAGTCAGGTGGGAGGTGGGTTCGGGGAAAGAGCCATGCTGTGGGCAGACGCCTGCAACTCTAGCTCGACCCCTGGGTCCGCCGTAGCTGCCGTGTGCACTGAGGCGCGAGATAACATGTAGTACAAATCCCCAGTCGGTAGCCAACACGCGTACACGCCAAGCCTTTTGTACGACAAGTCGCCCGTCCGTCAACGACAGACCCAGCAGACAGAGCCGCTTCTATTTAGGTTTGTCAAAAGGGTGCAGTCCCGGGGGCCTGGTCAGGGTGCTCTTGGCGGTGCTGCTGGTGGGTCTGCAGCCGGGCAGCAGCGGCAGCACGCGTGCCGTGTGAGCACGTGGCCGCTGGCGCCCGGCTGCAGGCCCACCAGCAGCACCGCCAACATCACCCTAACCAGGCCCCGGGGACTCCACCCTTTTGACACACCTGAGGCTACAACACAGGCCGTGCTAGCCATCCGAACTTTCAACCCTCGCACTCGGAACGTTCCAACCTACCCGCACACAGCCTACACCCCCACCCCCATCCCCCACCCCCATCCCCCACCCCACCGCAACAGCGCAGACCGCACAAGCTGGGTCCGGCGGCCCGGGCAGGTGGTTCTGGACGAGCTGAAGGTGCGCAAGAAGGCAGGCACCAGCGGCAGCACGCGTGCCTTCTTAGCACGTTGCCGCTGGCGCTCGCGGATTGGCGCACCTGCAGCTCGGCCGGAACCACCTGGCCGGGCCGCCGTACCTCGCCCAAACACAACCTAAAACACAACACGGGCGCACCTGCCTGTCCGTACTTCCCGCCCGCCCACCCGCCAAACCCCCCTACCCCCGCCCCCCACCTGTCCGCACACGCGGCCCTGCCGCGCCGCTTCTGCCCGTACACGCGGACACCCAGATCCCCTGCCCCCGCCCTCACCCCAGAAGTGCTCGCTCTTAACCACTTCGCCGCTCTACAGTTGCCTCACCTGTCCGGACACGCGCACCACGGGGCCCCAACCGCCAGGTACTGCCCTCACATGCCGTACACACATGCCAGGTACTGTCCGCTGTGGTCCAACGCCACGGAGGCGCAGGGGTCGTCGCTGAAGGGCTCCAGAGTCCTGAGGCAAGGGTGGGGGACCGGAGTGGGCGAAATGAGGGAGGAAAGGTGTGATCGGTAAGGAGTGCATAGAGACCTTGTCGGAAGGACTGAGGAGGCGCAGGGGCCGCCGAAGGGCTCCGGCGGCCTGTGGTCAAGGGAGGGGAGGGGAAGGGAGCGTCGGTGGCAAGGGCGCGTGGGGTCGGATCGAGGAGCAGGGTTGGGTCGGCAATGGCGTCGGGGCTCTTCCTTCTCGCTTCCTTAAATTACTAGATAGGCTAGCAAGGCTACGGCCCCAGCGCCACACGCACGCTGAAGCTCTGCAGCGTGCGCTGCGTAGCACCACACTACTCCCTAACTGGAACCGTGCAGCTTGCGCCGCACCGCGCCGCGCCTTTTGAGACTAACAACGCCCAAACAGCAGCCGGCGCCGCCCTCTCTGGGTCCGCGCACACGTTTCTTTGCAGCGGCGCGCCCTGTCCCCTAGGGCTACCACCGCCGTCTAGCTACCAACCTGTGCCTGCTGTACCAGCCGCACTAAGCCCGCGTGCCCGCCACACGGACGCAAGAAAGGCGCCCGTGTATTTGGGCGGCAGCCGCCCGCAAACTCTTACAGCCCCTTGAGAGCCGTTCGCTGCCCGACTGCAGGAGTCGCAAGCTCTGACAACCACCCCCGTGGAGGAGCACGGGTCGCAGTGCAGTGCCGCACGGCCGCCCGCCACGTTGCCATGTGCTGCTGATGCTTCGCCCTGTCATCACAGCAGGGCCCCAAGCCGCCCCTGTTGCGCGCAGGGCGCCCCTGAGCGCTCCCGCCCATCACCGCAGCGTACAACGCAAAGCGCGCGCCGCGTGCATAACCTCTGTCCCTCCGCCTTGTCACTGTCCAAGCCCAAACCTGACCCCCATGCGCATAACGAGCCTAGGACGTTTCTCATTGAGCTGCGTGGCACAGCGGCACTGCCACGGCACAGCTGACGGCCCCTGAATCGTGTGTCCTAATCTGGCGACAATCCCTGACCACCACCTGCATGACGCATCCCACACCCTCCATTTCCCTTCCCGACCACGCCCAGCCGCGTGAGGCACACCAGGGCCCTCCCCTTGTCCTTGCTGTCATCCTTTCCATTAGGCACCACCGCCTCGTCGTACACGCCGGTGCGCATGATGGGGCCCCAGCCCACACCCCGCCATCATCAGTCCTCCTGCTTAGTGCGGCCATGACGCCGCCGCCGCATTGTATCATATCCCCCCACCCCGAACCCCAACCCCGAACCCATCCCACGTACCCTTTAATACACACCTGCTGAAGGCACACCAGCGAGGCCAGGTCGTACAACGCCCACGTGGTGTCCGCGCCGCCCGTCACGAACCACCGCCTCCTTGCCGTGCTCCGACAGCATGGCAGCGCAGGACCGCGCGCTGCCCTGCCCTTCCCCCTGGCCCTCGGCCCCCGCCCGCCGCCACACGCGCGCCGTGCGGTCTGACAGCAGCGTGACAGCAGCACGTTGCCCTTGGCTGAGGCGAAGGCCACCCCCGTGGCGCGCTTGGTGCGGCCCTCCAGGCTGGCGAGCACGCGGCACTGGGGAAAGGTGTGGACGGGTGCGAGCTTGATGGCACAAACGTTGCACGTGGATGCAATGTAGCGTACATGTGCCCACACCCAGGGTGGGACAGGGGCCAAGCCAGGGCAGGGAATCCCACGCCACCACGCAAAGAAACAGGGTTGGCCATACCCATAGCCACACCCGTACACCCGCATGTAGTCGAACAGCTGCACACTGTCGTCTCCCCAGAAAAACAGTCACCCACCTCGGACAGCCCCCGACAATCGCCCAGACTACCCCCTGCGGTCGCAGCTTCCCGTTGCTCCACCGCTTTGCCGTGCACCCCTCCCCCGCAACACCTGTGCACGTAGGCCACCCATGCTGGTGTCTTTCCCAGGCCCAAGATCGTGTACATGCTTGCTTTCGGCCACCACGCACCTGCAGGTAGTCGAACAGCTGCACGCTGCCCTTACTAAGGGTTGCATTGACCTCCGCCCTGTCGGCATGAACGTCGTTCCGAACGCCCGCCTTGGGCCTGCGGCCGCCCGCGACCTGCACCCCGTCCGCGTGAGCCCCAGATGCAGCTTTCCGCATGGCCGCAAGGGCATTTGCGAATTGCTTTTGAGGTCGCTGAGCGCCGCGCGGGCCTCATCGCGCTCGCGCACCAGCCTGGCGATGACGCGTGTTGCTGCATGATGTGATACATATGATATCTGTGGTATAGCGCGTGGATCAGCTCTTGGTGAAGCTTGGTGAAGCTGCGGCTTGAGCTTTCGGCATGTACCGTTTTTCAACGGTTTGCGGTCGTTGGCAATGCGCTGTTTCCTCAGGGCCTCGAACTCGAACTCGAGCCGTACGTCCTTGTGTGCTGCTCTGATAGCCACGTTAAGCGTCAGCCAAATTCCACGCAAGGCTCCTGCTGCCAAATTCCACGCAAGGCTCTTGTGACAAGCTCAACGATGGCTATTCCACTTTACGTGTTGACAGAGACAACCATGAACAAGTTGTTACAATAAACAGAACAATATACAGTAACCTCTGCGTGCCACCAACCGCGACGCGGAGCCCAGCACCTCCCCTGCAAGCGCCCCCACCCTCGCCTTCGCCCACCTGCATCAGCCTCCTCTACCCATTGGCGGCGCGTGGGAAGTCTTCTCCTTTACCAGCTGCAACAACCGCTGGCGTAACTGGCTCTCCCAGCAGCGCGTCACCTGCAGTACCCCACAGCGCCCACAGCTGCTGCAATCAGGGATCCTTTCCGTCCGGGGGCTGCTCTCATTGGCGATGGAGCGGTGAAACAGGTCAACGTAGAACGATCAGTTGCGCCGCTGTGGCTCCTTTCCGCCTGCTATCCAGCGGCCGGCGAGCCTGCTGGTGGCCCAGCAACTAACACATTGCCCCTCGTGCCCACCGGTCCTCCTGCCTTCCAACCAGCCTTCCAGCTGGCGAGTTGGCAGTCCAGCCGTGAAAAACACTTAATTTGTACAGCTTATATTCCGCGTTTCCGCCTTCCAACCAGCCTTCCAGGCAGCAGCCACCACCTCCCATCTCGCACAGCTGGTCCGCTGCCTCACCGCAACCACCTGGAGAGCCATGCTCCGACGCGTTGGTGTCGGTGCCAGTGCCACCCCGGTCGCCCCGGGAACGGTCGCCCTGGGGGCGCCCCGTGGAGTAGAGCGGGCCCTTCCGTGCAACGTGCCTGTGCGCGACACGTGTCCCGGCGGGCGCACACGCGTCAGCCGCGTGTCGGCGGCAAGCTGCCCGCGGCGGCCCGCGTGCCACGTGTGCACGCGTGGGGTGGGGTGGGCGTGCCGCGTGGGGCACGTGCCACGTGCCGGGGGGCGGCAGTCAGCGGTGGGCGCGGCAGCAGGGGCCAGGGGTGGAGGCAGCGGGGGCCCGGGGGGGCAAGGCAGGCTGCTGGAGACGGGCGATGAGGAAGCGTGTGGGATTGCAGGTGTCAGCTGCTCCGGGGCGGGGGTGGAGGCGGAGGGGGCGCCGGCAGCGGGAGTGGTGGGGGCGACGGGACCACAGGCGGGGGTGGCGGCGGGGGCACAGGCGGGGGAGGCGGCTCCTGCCGTGGGCCGCCGGGCGCTGCTGCAGGGTGCGTAAGGGTGGCGGGCAGGGGGTTGACTACAGGGCGACGACGGGAGGGATGCGTAAACGAGTAGCGCGTGTGGGGGTTCGTTCCGGCGGCGTTAGCTGCTGCGCAGAGGCCCCGTGGCTTGGCTTTGGCTCTCCCTTGAAACTGCCGTACGTCACCCCCAGGTGCGGGTCTCCTGTACGGCACGGGGGCTGTCGGGGCGCTGGGGGCCGTCACCGCCACAGCGAAGGCCGCCTCACCGGTGGTGGCTCCATCCTCACCGCCGTCGGGGGCATCGGGGCCCCTTGGCCCTGCCCCTTCTGCTGCCGCCGGCGGTGGGGCGTGCGGCGCGCCCCAGGGCTGGGCAGCCCTCCGCGACCCCTCCATCAACCGGTGAGCACACGGCCGCATGACGGACCTGTGACACGTGCAGCACGGTCACAACGTGCAACATCTTCGTCATAATGCATACTGCATGAACACAGCGACCCCGCCATCAACCGGTGGGCGAGCGGCCAAGCCCGGATGTATCCTGGTGGCATTGTTGTGTCTGTCCTGGTGTACAGACGATTTCCCCATTGGCCGGTAAGCACAAGGCCACGTGCCACACCATGGCCACGTGCAAGGCTTACCAGTCGCCGTGCATTCTGTACAGCCTACCCACATTGCGCTTACGTGGCTGGCAGCGCAGCGTACAACCGCCATGCGGGCATGCAACCCGAGTACATACGGTTTCAACGCTTGCGTTTCCGCCTTACCTATTCACGCCCCTCTCCCCCATAGCGGCCTGGCCACGCCCCGCTCCGTGCGCGCCTCATACCGCCTGGGTGGTCTGCTGCCTCCCGCCGTGGTCTCCCCGGAGGTGGAGGTGGCGCGGGCGGCAGCGGCGGTGGCGCGCGCTGAGGGGCAGCCGCTGATGCAGGTGGGAGGGTTGGGAGGGGCCAACCGCAGAGCGGCAATTAATATAGACAGGGGGGAGGGGAGGGGAGGGGAGGGGAGGGGCTGTGGGGTAGCCGGTAGTATGGTGGTGGTGGGCGGTGACGGTGGTGGCGCGGGCAGAGGGAAAGCCCCTGCTGCAGGTGCGGGGTGAAGGAGCTACATAACCTATTGGTGGAGGGCGGCGGGGGGCGGGATGGGGCATAAGCGGTAGGAAGGTTTGGGCCCCGAGGGTAGGCATGGCGGGCGGGGACGGGGTAGTACGGCAAGCGGTGGCCGGCATGACGCATCAGCAGTACCCGTACTACGCTTGCCCGCCTACGTGTGCGCCTCTCTCCCCTTCCCCTTCCGCCCCACCCCCGCAGTACCAGCTGCTGATGGGTCTGAGGGACAGCGACGAGGCCACCTTCTACACACTGGTGCAGCAGGTGTGTGCGTGCCGGGTTCAAAGACGGTCGCCGGGCGGCCAGTCAAGGGAAGTGTTCACAGGCAGCCGTACGGAGAGCATCTAGTTGAAGGAAAGGCCTTCGAGAGTCCGGGATCCAAGGTGAAGGGAGGGGATGGATTTGGGGGTGGAGCCGGCCACATACAGAAGCTTGTGGGGCTTGAGCCTTGGCAGGTGTTTAGCGAGGGCCAGCGACGAGAGCGACATTCTACACCCTGGTGCAGCATGTGTGGGCGGGGGCGAGATAGGTGGATAGGCGGAGGTCAGCACTGGGCAAGGTCTGCACCCGGCGCCAAATTGCACGTGGTAAGGTAGAGCCTGAACCGCATTCTACGGTCGACGAAGCGCCTGGTCCTACCTAACGTCCTGGCCCCTTCTGCACACGACCCCCCAGGACCTCCCTCGCTACCTTCCTTTACACCCCCACGGTGGGGGACGCCTGTCTGGCCTGGGGGTCCCTACCCTTATTGAGTCTGAATTCTGTACCTTGGTGCCCCCGCTGCCCCCCCCCCGGACCTCCCTTGCTACCTGCCCCTCATCTACACACCAACCACGGGGGACTCCTCCCTCTCCCTTGATAAACGTTGCTCTCCCCCCTTCCCCGCCGCCCCGCCCAGGACCTCCCCCGCTATCTCCCTTTGATCTACACCCCCACCGTGGGGGACGCCTGTCTGGCCTGGGGCTCGCTGCTGCCCCCCTTGCGCCCCGCCTGCCTGCACGTGGGGGCGGGGGACGCGGGGCGGGTTAGAGAACTGGTGGGCAACTGGAGGCAGGAGCAGGTGCGTGTGTGGGGGAGTGGTGGCATGCGGTTGGGGTGGGGGACGCAGGGCGGGTGGGGCAGCTGGTGGCCAACTGGAGGCAGGAGCAGGTGCGTGGGTGGGGGAGGGGTGGCGGGGAGTAGCTCAGTCATACAATGCAGTTGTAAAGCCGCCCTGACTGACTCATGGACTGTGTATGCTGGTTGCTTAGGTGTAGCAGGCTGGGTGCGGGAGGGCGGGGGACGCGGGGCGGGTAGAGGAGCTGGCAGGTAACTGCAGGCAGGAGCAGGTGCGTACATGTGGTGATGTGTGGGTGCTCGGTTGCGGTCCTGACGACGGGCAATGACGCCCTTGGGATTAGCACACCTCTGACGCTGCTGCGCCTTGCGCGCCCGTGGTATGTTTCACACGTACACTGTCACATCTCCCCTCTCGCCTGTCAGGACGGCGAGCGCAGCCCAGGTCCTTGGCGACCTGGGGGCGCACGGCGCGGTGACACCAGCAACAAGATGTTATTCACTGTGCAATCATATGTGTATTACTGTGTAATATGTTAACTTGTCGTAATTTTTCCGCAGGCCTCTATCGCCGTCCTAACGGACGGCGAACGCATTCTTGGTCTTGGAGACCTGGGGGCCCACGGCGCGGGCATACCCGCCGGCAAGGCGGCCGTGTACGGCGCAGCACTGTACGGCAGCAGGTGGTGGGCGGCGGCGGCGGGCGGGCTGTACGGCGGTGGCGGCGGTACTGCTGCCCCGGAGGTGGTGCCTGTGGTGGTGGACGTTGGCACCGACAATGAGCAGCTGGTGGGTGGGGGTTACCATAGAGCGGCAAAGTGAGGAAAAAGGGAAACGGAGTTGGCCTGTGGAGAACGAGATTAGCGGTGGGCGGGGTTGGAGGGCTTTGCATGAGAAGGTACGAAATCCGGAAGGGAAGGGGGTTGGGGTGGGAGATGGGCGGTGTGCGCTGGATGTGGGCACTGACAATGAGCAGCTGGTGCGTAAGGGGCTGCGGGGCCGGTCAGGTGCTGTGTATGGGGAAAGAGAGGGTTCATATATCAACTTGCTGCAGCAGAGCGTGTGGCGCCGAGGCCAAGGCCCAGACCAGCAACCCTAGCGCACCTTTGGGTGCTTGGGGCGCCTCAAAGGCGGGGGCCTGCCGGGGAGGGAATGGGAGTGTGTGCTGGGTGTGGGGACCGACAATGCGCAGCTGGTGGCTGTGGGGTGAGGGTGGCTGAGGGTTTGGGATAGCGGGTGAAGGTAGGGGGAGGGGAGGGTTGCGGGAGGGTCTCGGGGGACGGGTTTGGGATGTAGGGATGTGCGTTGGGAACAGGGTTTGAGGCGGAGAGCAGGAAAGTCACGTCGGCATACAGACTGCGGTCGTCTACTCACGCTCACCCCGTAATCCACCCCACCCATACCCCCAGTTGTCCGACGGGCCGGATTCGCCGTTGGCGCAGGCCGCTATACTGGGCCGAATTCGCATGCCTTCCTGCTGCCTAACCCTCGTGCCTTACCCCGGCCTAACATCCTGCCCCCTCCCTCACCCATACCCCCAGCTGTCCGACCCACTCTACTGCGGCCTCCGCCAACGCCGACTGCGCAGCGCCGCCCCCGGGTCAGGGCCGCGGGTCCCCGGGGGCTCCCCTGGACCTGTGGTGGATGGGCGGTACTACGAGCTGGTTGAGGAGACGGTGGAGGCGCTGAGGGTGAGTGGGTGCGGGTGGAAGCCGGGTAAAGAGGGTCAGGGCCCCTGGAGGGTATACCTTGGCCCTGTGGTGGGCAGTACTAGAGGTGATAGACTGGACGGTGGAGGCCTAAGGGTGAGTGTTGCAGTGTGGGGAGTGTTTCTGGGACACAGGTCAAAAGGATACGCATTGCTTCGAACCAGCCTGGTTCTGTACTTGCGGGGCGGTATTACGAGCTGGTTGAGGAGACGGCTGAGGCTCTGAGGGTGAGGGCGGGGGGTTGGGGGCAAACACGAGGGTCAGGGCCGCGGGGCCCCGGGGGCACTGGGCCTGGCCCTGGTCCTGTAGGTGATGGGCGGTATTACGAGTTCGTTTGGGAGACGGTGGAGGCGCTGAGGGTGAGGCGCGGCATTGGTGGTGGCGTAGTGTATCTCGGTAAGTGTGTGCGGTACGGTCGGTACGTAACAGGCACCCGTTTCTGCCTTGGTTGCAGTGCCGCTCTGGGGTCCTCCTCCAGCCTCGCCACCGGTCCCTCGAGGTCCCTCCCTTGATGGGGTCGCTCGGTGCCCTTCCTCTTCCCCTGCGCCCAGTCCCGCTACGGCTCCCTGGCGGTGCAGTGTAATATCTCTCTATTCGTTTCCGCTTCAGTGACCTTGCTGCTCGGTATGTGCCTACCTCCCCATCTCCCCCCGTCCCCTCCCCCCAGTCCCGCTACGGCCCCTCCCTGGTGGTGCACTGGGAGGACGTGGGCGCGGAGCACGCCTTCCCGCTGCTGCAGGTGGGTGATGGCTGCATGATATTATAATATAACTACTAGACATATATTATATTCTTCGGCGCGGGAGAGGTGTGGGGGCGGGGCGCGGCGCGGGCAGAGCACGCCTTCCCGCTGCGGCAGGCGGGTGATGGTTGAATAATATGTAATGCTTTGATATATGCAGTATAATTTTCGGCAGGTGAGCAGGCCTTGTTGTGCTTTGGCCCGCTGGCCTTTGGCCCGCCGCCCTTCCTGTTCTCAAAACCCCCTTCTCCTTGCCTCCCGCCCCCCCCCCCCCCTTTAGCGCCTTTCGTCCCGCGGCGTGCCCACCTTCAACGACGACATCCAAGCCACAGCCGCAGTGACCCTGGCGGCACTGCTGGGGGCGGAGAGGCTGCCGGGGGTGGAGGCGCTGGAGGGAGGCAAGGGAGGGCCCTTCCTGTTCTTTGGCGCGGGGCAGGTGGGTGGGGGGTAAGGAGGGGCCGGCCCGGGGAGCGGGGTGCGGGGTGCGGGGCAGTTCAGGGGAGACGGAGAAGCGGTGTCCAGGGGCTGGGGGCCCTTGGGCGGGGCGAGGCATTTCGGGACGGGAGGGGAGCAGAAGCGAGAGGCTGCCGGGGGAGGAGGCTCTTGGAGGAGGCAAAGGCGGATCCGTCCTGTTCTTCGGGGCGGGGCAGGTGGGTGGAGGGGCGGCGGGAGACGCGGGAGCGGGACAGTTTGGGGGGCGGGACAGCGGGGATAGCCGGGGACGGGGGTCGGGGGCCGGAGGACGGGGAAGGGAGCTAGGGAACGATGACATCCAGGCCACAGCAGCAGTCGCCCGCACTGCTGGGGGCGGAGAGGCTGCCAGGGGTGGAAGCGTTGGAGGCAAAGTGGGGCCCTTCCTGTTCTTCGGCGCGGGGCAGGTGGGTGGATGGGGACGGG
>VFQN01004303.1_pt1 | contig 18956 bp, 18 predicted proteins | sample 3512371 | NCBI WGS metagenome assembly VFQN01 (sample SAMN10412370, study PRJNA504923) | tailings metagenome | isolation source: Replicate 2 from Balatoc abandoned mine | place: Philippines: Itogon, Benguet | collected 2017-08-28 | reverse complement strand
CAGAAACCGCAATTGCAGCAGCGAGGGCAGGCAGCATCAGGAAATTTCGCATCGGGGTCTCCATATGTTGATCCGACGACCATGCCGTCGGTACAGGAACCATGGCCCATGCCCGCTGACGTCGACCTGTTGATCGTTGTCAGGCTCTTGTCAGCTTCGATTACGTAGTCTCTTGCCCTTTGTGAGGATGATCTTGAATCGCCGATCTGTCCTGATTGCGCTTCTTGCGGCCGCGATGACGGCGCCTTTCGCGCGCGCCGATGACGACGACCACGAGCATGCCAGGCGCGCTCTGGAGCGGGGCGACGTGCTGCCGCTTGCGCGGATCCTGGACATCGTCGGCGGAAGGCTCGACGGTCAGCTCGTGGACGTGGAGTTCGATGAAAAAGACGGCCGCTACATCTACGAACTCAAGGTCATGTCGCCCGCCGGCAAGCTTTCGGAAATCGAGGTCGATGCGGCGACCGCTGAGATCCTCAAGCGCGAGGACGACTGATGCGGATTCTGGTTGTCGAGGATGATCAGCGCATCGCCACCGACGTGGTGGCAACCCTGAAGGCAGCGGGCTACGTCGCGGAGATGGCTGCGGACGGGGAGGAGGCGTGGTTCAGGGGCGACACGGAAGACTATGATCTCGTCGTGCTCGACCTCGGCCTGCCTAGAATGGACGGGCTGTCGGTGCTGAAACGGTGGCGGGCTGCCAGCCGCCACATGCCGGTTCTTGTGCTCACCGCACGAGGAAGCTGGCCCGAGCGGGTTGAAGGCATCGATGCCGGCGCCGACGATTACTTACCGAAGCCATTCAGGATGGAGGAACTGCTCGCCCGGGTGAGGGCATTGATCCGACGTTCGGTCGGCCATGGTGCGCCGGTGGTCGAGGCCGGCCCGCTCCGGCTGGACGCAAGACAGATGCGGGTCACGATGAATGGGGTGCCGATCTCGCTCTCGCCGCTCGAATACCGGCTGATGGCCTATCTGCTGCATCATAAGGGGCGTGTGGTGCCTGCGACCGAGCTTCTCGAACATCTCTATGGCGATGATGACGCGCGCGAAGCGAATGCCCTGGAGGCGGTCGTGGCACGCCTGCGCAGGAAGCTGGGACCTTCCGTCATAGAGACGCGGCGGGGCTTCGGTTACGCGATCCTTGGAGAGACCTTGTGAGCAAGGGCTCCCTCCGGCTACGTCTCCTGGCGGCCGGGGCACTGTCGATCTTGATTGCCCTCTCGCTGGCCGGCGCCGGGCTGAGCGTACTGTTCGAACGCCATGTCGAGCGGCGCGTGACGGCAGAACTGGGCATCTATCTCGACCAGATCGTGGCAGGGCTGGACCGCAATCCGAACGGCGCGCTGGCCGTGACGCGGCCGCTGGTCGACCCGCGTTTTGCGCAGCCGCTCTCCGGTCTCTACTGGCAGGTCCGGGCGGACGGCGAATTGTTGCGATCCCGCTCATTGTGGGACGACGAGCTTCGCCTGCCTGTCGATGGCGGCGAGGGCGGCCTCATCAGCGACTATCGGCTGGCGGGTCCGGGAGGCGCGGAGCTGATCGTGGTCGATCGCACCGTGAAGCTGCCCCAGAGGCTGGGCGGCGGCACTGTTCGCGCTGCTGTCGCGGTCGATGCGGCAGAGATCACGGCCGCGACCCGCGCTTTCGGCGCCGACCTTCTACCCTATCTGGTGCTTCTTGCCGCCTTCCTGATCGCCGCCGCCTATGCCCAGGTTGCCGTCGGCCTGCATCCGCTCGCGCGCCTTCGGGAGAGGCTGGCGGCGATAAGAGCGGGAGAGGCGTATCGGCTGGGCAATGAATTTCCGGACGAGATACTGCCTCTTTCGCGGGAGTTCGATGCCTTGCTGGATGCTCGCGAAGACCAGCTGAAAAGGGCGCGCGCCAGAGCGGCGGATCTTGCTCACGGCCTGAAAACTCCGCTTCAGGTGCTTGTCGGTGACGTTGAGCGCTTGCGCGGAACGGGACAGGCGGTCGTGGCCGACGAAATCGAACAGGTCGCCGGGGCGATGCAGCGCCACGTCGATCGGGAGCTCGCTCGAGCCAGGATGGGGACAGGACAGCCGGATGCGCGGGCGCCTGTCGGGGATGTCGTCCGGCGGGTCGTAGCCGTCGTGTCCAGGGGCCCGCGCGGGAGTGAACTGGATTGGCAGCTCGACCTTCCGCCGGGGCTGGAGGCTCGCATAGACCCGGACGACTTGGCCGAGGCAATCGGCAATCTGGTCGAGAATGCTGCGCGACACGCGCTTGCCAAGGTGTCTGTAAAGGCGCGCCGACAAGCTTGCATGGTCGAGGTCGTGGTCGCCGACGACGGTCCGGGCATCCCTAAGGATCAGATCGACAGGGCGCTTGCCCGGGGCAGCCGCCTGGACAGCCTCGGCGCAACCACCGGCCTCGGCCTCGCCATCGTCAGCGACATCGCCGAAGCCTGGCGTGGACGGATCGATTTCAGATCCGGTCCGGAGGGATTCGGCGCCATTTTCGAGGTCGAGGCCGCCCCGGCCAAGTCGTGAAGCACCTGACGAGCGCAAGGCGACTGGCCAGGCGACGGAAACGCGAGTACCGTCGCGGGCCTCAAGGCAGCCAGTCCGGCGTTGATGGATCCGATATCCGTCAGGAGAAGACGATGGCAGGCGAATGCAGACATGCAGCGCAAATCCGGGACGTCACGCCGACAGCCAGGGGATGTGAGGAATGCCTGAAGTCCGGATCCGCATGGGTGCATCTGCGTCTGTGCCGCACTTGCGGACATGTCGGCTGCTGCGACAGTTCACCCAACCAGCACGCCACCAAGCATTTTCACGCAACCGGCCATCCTGTCATCGAGGGTTACGATCCGCCGGAAGGTTGGGGGTGGTGCTATGTGGACGAGGTCATGCTGGATCTCGGAGAACGAACCACCCCGCAGATTGGTCCCATACCGCGCTTTTCCTGAGCAGAGACGGGAATCGATGGGAAACAACAACGCTTCCGCTAGAGAGACGACCCTTCGGCGTCCCGTCGAACGAAACCGCGATCACATGCGAGGCGGGCAGCCTCACAAAGGCGCCATTACAGTCGTGGTCTATGGCGACTACCTATGCCCCTATTGCCGGCGCCTGCGTCTCGTCATCGCACGATTGCGTGAGGCCCTGGGTGAACGGTTGGCATATGTCTTCCGTAACTTTCCCAACGAAGCCGCGCATCCGGGCGCAACCCTTATCGCACGTTTCGCGGAAGCCTCCGGCAAGCAGGGGCGCTTCTGGGAAATGTACGACTGGATCTACGAACAGGAGCCACCGCTCGCCGAACCGCAGATCCGGGACTTCGCGGCAGGTCTCGGCCTCGACCTGGAGCAATTCGATCGGGACGTGGAAAGCGACGAAATCCGCCGGCGGGTCGACGACGACCTGACCGACGGCAGGCTGAACGGGGTCACGGGAACGCCGAGCTTCTTCATCGACGGCATCCGCTACGAAGGCGCCTGGGATTTCCATTCGATGCTCGAGGCACTGCAACTCCCCGTGGCGGCCCGAGTGCAGCGCTCTGCCCGGGCCTTCGCGAATCTGCCGGCATCGGGTGGGCTTGTCCTGCTGCTCGCGGCAGCCGCGGCGCTCATCTGTGCAAACAGCCCGCTGGAGACCGCCTATCGCGCGTTCATCGACGCCCAATTCGGCATCGGTCCGCCGGGAAAGCTGTTGTCTCTGACGGTCGGAGACTGGTTCTCGGACGGTCTGCTGTCGATCTTCTTTCTCCTCGTCGGGCTCGAGATCAGGCGGGAGATAACGGCAGGCGATCTTTCAGATCCGCGCGCGGCCGTTCTGCCGGCGCTTGCCGCCCTCGGCGGGGTTGTTGCTCCGGCGGCGATCTATCTCGCTTTGAACAGCGGGCCGGCCGCGCAGGGCTGGTCGGTGCCGACAGCCACCGACATCGCCTTCACGCTCGGCATTCTCGCTTTGCTGGGCCCGCGTGTGCCGACCAGCCTGAGGGTTTTCGTCGCCGCGCTCGCCGTCGTCGACGACGTGCTCTCGGTGCTGACACTCGCCATATTCTATCCGAAGGGCTTTGCCGCGGGATGGCTGCTTGCCAGCGTTCTGGCCGTCATTGTCCTGCTTATCCTCAATCGCTGGCGCGTCTATGTGACTTGGCCCTATCTCGTCGTCAGCACGGTGCTCTGGGTGTCGTTGCTGGGAGCGGGCGTGCATGGCGCGCTGGCCGGCATCTTCCTCGCGGCATTTCTCCCGACCCGTCCCACGCCTGCCGCAACTCCGCTGCTGGCGCAGGCCGCCACGGCCCTGGCCGCCCTCGAACATGCGGAAAGCGAGGCGCGACAATCGAGCTCGGAGCGGAAGAACATCGCGCAGGAGCCGATCTGGGCCTGGGCGAGCAGCAACCTGTCCGCCGCGAGCGAGCGGCTGTCTTCGCCAGCCGAACGCATCGAGCGCGCCGTGGCGCCGTGGAGCACGTACTTGATCCTGCCGCTGTTTGCATTCTCCGCGACAGGTGTCGGCCTCGATCTCGATCTGTCGGCTCCGGATGCCTGGCGCATCTTCCTCGGGGTCGTCCTGGGGTTGGTCATCGGCAAGCCGCTCGGCATATCGCTGGCTTCCCTGCTCGCGACGAAGGCAGGTTTCGCGCGCGGGCCGGCGGATGTCACGCTGCGCAATTTCATAGGCGCGGCGTGTCTCTGCGGAGTGGGAGACACCGTTTCCCTGCTCATGGCGGACCAGGCGTTTCCGGACGGGCCGCAAGCGGCTCTCGCAAAGGCGGGTGTGCTCGCCGGCTCCCTCTTCGCAGCAATCCTGGGGGCGACGATCATCGCGACGAATCCGTCGCCGGTTGCGCGCAGCGAAACGGTCGAGGCTTGAACCATTGCGCAGGAGGCCGGGTTCTTTGGCAGGCCGAACGGATCAGGCAGCGTGAATGCGGGCTCGGCGCGTCCCCGTCCGGAACCTTCCGAGCGTTTCAGGGTTGTAAGGCTGGCCAGGGCGGCCGGTTCGCCCGGATGGTTCAGCTTGGGAGATCGCTTGCATGACCCCCAAGATCAAGCGTCGTACGGAAGGCAGGGCGGAGGACCGCGCCACACTCGACGAACAACTCGCCGAGGGGCTGAGGGACACGTTTCCGGCGAGCGATCCGGTGTCGGTGGTTTCCACGCTGATCGCCGGCGGAGGCAAGAAGCTGGTCGGCACCGACGATATCCTGCGGCGCGGCAAGGAAGCGGCGCGGGGGGCAAGTGACCCGCTCCGCATAAGCCGGCCACCGTTGCGTCAGGGCTTCTCCACGCGTGCGACCTGATAGGTGTGCATCACGCCGTTCTTGCCGATGGAGACATATTCCCCCGGCACGAAACGTTCCTCGCCGAGCCGGAAGCCGATCTCGTCGTCGCGGGTTCCCTCCGCATAGTCGAAATACCACTGGCCTCCCGGCTTCCGCCGCAGCCGTCCGACGCGGTCGTCCTGTCCAGTCTGGAAATATCTGACGCGACAGAACTCCTGTTTCGCTTTCCACTGGGCCGGGTCCAGCCGGCCCTCGTCGTCGAGTGGAACAAGCAGGTCATAACCCTCGTCGTGGTCGCCGGAGGGGTGGCCCTTTTCTCTCGCGAGCAGCAGGCGCACATGGCGGAACTGGGGCGTAAGATCTTGCAGTGTCGTCATGACATTCCTTCCTTTCTTCCGCCGTGGGAGTATGTGGCCGAGTGTGCGCGCGCATTGATCCCGGTCAAGGCTTCACGCCGGTTCGAGAGGTAGCCTTTCGCGCACCCATTGTACGATCTGGCGTGTGTTCATCGCACCCGAGGTTCGCCCGATCTCCTTCGTCTTGTGAAAAAGGAGCAATGTCGGGATGCCGCGGATCCCGAGCCCTGCGGCGACGGACTGTTCGGCGTCCGAATTGAGCTTGATGACGCGAACCTTTGGCTCGAGTTCCCCGGCAGCCGCTTCGTAGGCGGGCGCCATCACACGGCAGGGCCCGCACCATGGAGCCCAGACATCGACCAGGACCGGCAGCGTGCTGCGCGCGATCTGCTGTTCGAAGGTTGCCCCATCGACATCATCCGCATGACCGGAAAACAAAGGCTTACGGCATTTTCCGCATCTTGCATCTTCAGCCCGTCGAGAGGAAGGCAGCCGGTTCACACTGCCGCAGCCATTGCAGACGACATGTTCCTGATCGGTCACGGGTGGCTCCAATTCTAAGGTCGCGTCGATTCGACAATCCAGCATAGGCCCCGATCAGGCAATCGGCTTCGAACAACTGCCCTACAGTAGCGGATGAAACGTCTTCATGGGTTGATCTGTCGCAAAGATGAGGCTCAATTGCCGTAATAGCAGCGATCGGAGAGATTGATCGCTGGAGCAGGCCGCCGCTGCGTGAAAGGCGATCGAGATTGCGAAACGTCGGCATCGACCTTCGCTGGTGCGCCAATCCAGCGTCGCTGCCGTAGGAGACTGGTTCGAAACCGGAGGCTGTCGCTATGACCATTCGGAATCTCGAATTTGCCGCGCATCCCAAGTCGGTCGCGGTCTACGGCGCCTCAACGCGGGTGGGGTCGGTCGGTGCGACCGTCATGCGCAACATCGTCGAGGGCGGCTTCGAGGGTGATGTCTGGCCGGTGAACCCCAAGTATCGCGAGATCGCCGGCCGGCGATGCTATGCACGGACGTCGGCTTTGCCCGCCGCTCCCGATCTCGGCGTCATCGTAACCCCGCCCGAGACGGTCCCCGGCATCGTGCGGGAACTGGGGGAGAAGGGAACGCGGGCGGCGGTTGTCATCACCGCCGGCCTGACCGCCGGGAACGGCCTGCGGCAGGCGATGCTCGATGCTGCAAAGCCTTATCTTTTCCGCATCATCGGGCCCAATACGCTCGGGCTGATGGTTCCCCCGGTCAAGCTGAACGCCGGATTCGGCCACATGTCGGCCCGACCGGGCGGTCTGGCTCTCCTGTCCCAGTCCGGGGCAATTGTTACCTCGCTGGTCGACTGGGCAGCGGAGAACAATGTCGGCTTCTCGCAGATCGTCTCGCTCGGCGACATGGCCGATGTCGATGTCGGGGACTATCTCGACCTGCTGGCCGGCGACGCTAAGACCCGGGCGATCCTGCTTTATCTCGAAACGATCCCCAATCCGCGCAAATTCATGTCTGCCGCCCGCGCGGCAGCAAGGCTCAAGCCTGTGATCGCGATCAAATCAGGTCGGCACGAGCAGGCCGCAAAGGCCGCCGCCACGCATACCGGCGCGCTATCCGGCGCCGACCGTGTCGTCGACGCTGCTCTCGCGCGGGCAGGTATCTTGCGGGTGCACGGCCTGGGCGACCTCTTTGATGCAGCGGAAACGACGGCACTGTTCCGGCCCCTCGACAGGTCTCGTGTCGCGGTCGTGACCAATGGCGGCGGGGCGGGTGTACTCGCCGTGGATCAGCTCATCGATTGCAAGGGGGAACTCGCCGAACTCGACCCCGCCACGATCGAGCGGCTGGACGCATGCCTGCCGCCGACCTGGTCGCGTTCAAACCCGATCGACATCATCGGCGATGCGACGCCGGAACGTTACCGGGCCGCCGTCGAAGCCGCTGCCGCAGACCCGAACACCGATGCGTTGCTCGTCATGAATTGCCCGACCGGACTTGCTTCGCCGATGGAAGCGGCCACCGCCGTGGCCGCCCTTACGGAGAAAGGCAAGATCGGCGGCAAACCCGTATTGACCTGCTGGCTCGGCGGGCAGACGGCCAGGCAGGGCAGGCAGATCCTGCAGGATGCCGGCGTGCCGAGCTACGAGACGCCGGGCTATGCCGCGACGGCCGTCTCCTATCTCAGCGATTGGGCGCGGGCGCAGAAATCGTTGATGCGTGTTCCTTCGAGCCGCAGCGAGGACGTCGCATGCGACCGCGAGGCCGTCTTGACCATCTTCCGGAAGGTCGCCAAGGAAGGGCGGCGTATGCTGACCGAGCCCGAGGCCAAGGCGGCGGTGGCGGCCTACTCGATCCCGGTGCCGGAGACGATCGTGGCGCGCTCGCCGCAAGAGGCGGCCAAGGCGGCGGCCCGCCTGCTGGAAGGAAGCCGGAAGGTCGTGGTCAAGCTTCTGTCCAAGGCGATCTCGCACAAATCCGATGTCGGTGGCGTGGTGCTTGGCATCGAGACCGCCGCGGCGGCGGAAGAGGCAGCCGAACTGATCCGGAGCCGCGTTGCAAGTCACGCGCCGGATGCCGATATCGAGGGCTACGCGGTCCAGCCGATGATCGCGCGAAAACATGCGCAGGAGCTGATCCTGGGCATGAGCCGCGATCCGATCTTTGGCCCGGTCATTCTGTTCGGAGCGGGCGGCGTCGCCGTCGAGGTCATGGACGATACCGCAATAGCGCTGCCGCCGCTGGACGACGTGCTTGCCGGAGACCTGATGTCGCGCACGCGCATCGGACGGCTGCTGGCGGGCTTCCGTGATCGCAAGCCCGCAGACGCCGCTGCGATCGCCACTGCGCTCAACGGGCTTTCACAGATGGTGGTCGATTTTCCTTGCATCATGGGCCTCGATGTCAATCCGCTTCTCGCAGACGGCGATGGTGTGATCGCGTTGGATGCGCGCGTCGAAATCGATCCTGCGGCAGTCGAGACGCCGGGCCCCAATCCCGATCTCGCCATCCGTCCCTATCCTGCCGGCTGGGAGGGGGAGCATTCCGCTGGAGAAACCCGCTATCTGATCCGGCCGATCAAGCCGGCGGATTTCGCGCTCTATCCGGATTTCTTCGCCAAGGTGTCGCCGGAGGACATCAGGCTACGCTTCCTGGGTGTGCGGAAGCAGTTCCCGGACACCATGTTGAAACGGCTCACCCAGCTGGATTACGACAGGGAGATGGCCTTCGTGGCAGTCGATGCCGACAGTGGGGCAGCCGCCGGAATCGGGCGCATCGCCTGCGATCCAGATCACGAAGTTGCCGAATATGCCTTGCTGGTCCGCACCGACTTGCAGGGGCAGGGCCTCGGCTGGGCGCTCTTGACGAGGCTGATCGACTATGCGCGCGCCGACGGCATGGGCCGTATCGAGGGGATCATACTGAGCGAGAACGAAAGGATGCTTGGCATGGTGCGCGAACTTGGTTTCGTCGTGCGCCACCACCCGGATGAAGCCGGCGTGTCGCTGGCTACCTTAGACCTACGCGGAAACTGACAGAGGCCGCGCTGCAAGCCCCACCGATGCTGGGTGAGGCTCTAGCCGTTTGCCCGGCGCCGAACTTCTGCGTCAGGGGCTGCCGCGCTCGCCTTCAGGATCTCGTCGGCGACCTCCCGCGGCGGCGCGCCGGCATCAATCTGACGCCATTCGATATCCCCGGATGACCGGTCCAACTGTCTGGAAAGCACATCGACGGTCGCATCCGACGGACCTCCCTGTCTCTCGCTGACACGCCGCCACAACAGTGCCGGGTCCGCCTCCAGCCAGGCGCCGAAAAACGGTACGTCGAGGCGGCTTGCAACGTCGCCGATGAGGTCACGGTTCTTCCTTTTCTCGAAAGTGGCGTCCGCGACGACGCAGCCGCCGTCTGCTAGGATCAACTCGGCGCGCCACGCCATCTGCCGGTAGACCGCTTCCGACACTTCCGGCCGATATGCCTTGTCCGGGAGCCGGGTTTCAGCGGAAACTCCGTGCATTGCCTTGCGGAGCCGGTCGCTCTCTATGATGCGTGCACCGGGTGGCACGCCGATGAGCGGAGCAAGTGTCTCCGCGATCGTGGTCTTGCCCGAACCGCTCAACCCACCGATCGCCGTCAGCCTGGCGGGCGCTATGTCGAGCAAAGACAGGGCAAGATCGAAATAGGTCCTGGCATCCGCAATCAACTCGTCTTCATGCCCGCTTGCCTGGCTCGCCTGTGTGGCGGTCACATGCGCGCGGACAGCGGCGCGGACGGCCATGAAGAAAGGCAGAAGCGTGAAACCACCTTCGTCGTCCGATTCATCGAGATATCGGTTCATGATCAGGTTTGCGAGGTATCGATGGCCCCCGTGCCAGAGGTCCATGAGCAGGAAGGCAAGGTCGTAGAGCGTGTCGACGGTGGCAATCTGGTCGTTGAAGTCGATGCAGTCGAACAGGCGCGGCTCGCCGTCGAGCAGGCAGATGTTCCTGAGATGAAGGTCGCCGTGGCAGCGCCGCACCTTGCCGGCGGCTTCGCGCCGGTCGAGCAACCCGGCGTGGCGAGCAAGGCGGCTGCGGAAGGTGGCGTTGAAAGCAGCGACTTCAGCAGCATCGAACACATGGCTCTCTGCAAAACCGGCTTCGTTGATGTCCAGCACACCCGCGATGTTAGCAGCGCCCCCGCCGGCATGGATGACGGGCGCCGTACGGTGGAAGTCGACGATCATCCAGGCAAGTCGGGTCATCAAGGTCGGCGTCAGTTGGCCGGCGGCTGCCATCTTGTCGAACAGGCATCGCTGGTCGAACCGGGTCATCTCGACCACGGCGTCGATGAGTTCGCCACGACCGTCGAACACGACCGCGCCATCGGGTTCCCGCGTGATGCGCCGGACGCCCAGGTAAAGACCGGGTGCCGTCTTCGAATTGAGCTCGACCTCTTTTTCGCAGAAAGCGAGGCGAAGGGCGGGCGTCGAGAAATCCGCATAGGGCAGGCTGACGGCCCGTTTCATCTTGTAAGCGCGTGGGCCGGCGAGGAAGATCCGAGAAATATGTGTTTCCATCAGCTCGACAGGCTCGCCCGGCGAGCCGACTTTCATGAGGAACTGGATAGCGTCGTTCTGGTTTTCGATGATCATCGTCCAGCCTTCCGTTCCTTTTTTCCCACCACTTGCGTTGAACGCTAAAAGGCGGGGCCGGTTGCGACGTTGAGCGGCATCCCGACTGCAGCGTTCCGTCAAGGGCGCTCGTCGACGATGATCCTATGCCATCGTCGGGCCCGCGCCTTGATCCGGATCAACAGCGTGGTGCCTGTTTCCTCGCCGTGACGGTTGACTTAGCTCAAGGAGCGATCCCAACCTATGCGTTAGAGATAGGGCGAAGATGGGTTCTTCGGGTGCAAAGGAGCAGCTCTCATGGCCTACAGGACTGTTTTGAACGTTGCCGGCCTCGATCGGGGCGATCGTGATCTCGAGCGTGCCATCGCTTTGTGCGAACCGGTCGGGGCGCATCTGTCGGTTCTGGTCCTGGCGGTAGCCGTGCCGCCGCCCATGGGTGATGCGACGATGGTCGCGGAGGCCTGGGTCCAGGAGCGGCAGGCCGATCTGACGCGACTGGAGGAGCGCGTGGGGTCGATCACCAAGCTCCTCGCCGGCAGCGTGCTGCCGGCCGACGTGGCGAGCGAGTATCCCGATCTCGCCGCCGTCGACGATGTGGTGGGGCGGCGGGCGCGCTACACCGATCTGGTGGTCGTCGGTCCGGATCTGCTGGCCTCGGAGGTCTTGAGGTCGAAGGTGGTCGAGGGCACGCTGTTCGCCTCGGGACGGCCGGTCCTGCTTTTGCCCGAAAAGTCGCAAGCAACCCTGCACCCCGAGCGCGTGCTCATAGCCTGGGATTCCAGCCTCGAGGCGACACGCGCGGTGCGCGAGGCGCTCGACATCCTCGTCGCGGCGGATGACGTTCGTCTTGTCCTGGTCGATCCCTTGGCCGGCGAGAGTGGCCAGGGCGCCGAGCCCGGTGCGGATGCGGCAGCCTATCTGGCTCGCCACGGCGTGAAAGTCGCCGTCGACCGGCTGCCGAGTTCCGGCCAGTCGGTCGCTGCGGTGTTGGCACGCCACGCCGCCGACATGAACGCCGACCTGATGGTGATGGGGGCCTATGGGCATTCGCGGCTGCGCGAGCGCATCTTTGGCGGCGTCACCCGGTCGATGCTGGAAGCGCCACCGCTGCCCATCCTTCTGGCCCGCTGAGAGCGGCGACTGCAATGCGGCCGGCGAGACCGGCCGCCCATCATTCAAGAAACTCACTATTTCAAGAAGATCGTCAGTTTTTCTGAAGCGCCAGATGCACACCCAGGCCGACGAGCACGGCGCCGCCGGCGCGCTGCATCAGACCCTGGGCCGTATTCGATCGCTGGAGCTTCGCCACCACGGCGCCGGCAAGTCCCACGCAGACGAGGTCGGCCGACGAGAAGATCGCATTCACCATCGTGCCCAGGATAAGGAACTGGGCCCAGACGGGCAGCGCGGCCGACGGGTCGATGAATTGCGGCAGGAACGCCACGAAGAAGATGGCGGTCTTCGGGTTGAGCACCTCCACCGTGATGCTCTCGAAGAAGGCGCGCCGGCCGGATTTGGGCTGCAGGGCAGGCAAGGTGCCGTCGCCACGCGCCTTGCTGCGGAACAGCGAAATGCCCAGCCAGACCAGGTAGGCCGCGCCGAGCAGCTTGACCGCCATGTAGAGCAGCGGCACTGCATGGAACAGGATCGACAGGCCGGCGGCGGCCGCGACGACGTGCACATAGCAGCCGAGATGGATACCCAGCGTGGCCATCAGTCCCGACCATCGGCCCCGGGCCATGGTCTGGGCTGCGGCATAGAGCATGGCCGGCCCCGGAATATAGGCAAAGAGCGCGGTGGTGATGAGGAAGGCGACGAACATCTCACCCGACGGCATGGTTGCTCCTGCGTGATCGTGCCGGCCGGCAGGACCATCCGCCGCGGAGCACCCAACATAAGATGCCGGAGCGCATTTTGCCAGGATGGACAAACTCGCCACCCGTCGACCCGGGATGCACTGCCCGAGGAGGTTTGGCCAGGCGGAGTTCAGTTCCGTCGCGCCTGTCGAAGCTGTTGCCCCACGGACGATGTGGGCCGCTATTTCTCGCTCTCGATCGCTTGGCGTCCGGAGATTTCATCGATCACGATTCTGAAGAAGATATGTTCGTAATGGTCTGAAATGACTGCTTGAACCGGCTTGAGGCTGCCTGGCTCCCACCAATTGGGACGTTCGCTGATGAGCCGCCATGCATGAATGCGTTCCTGTTCGTTTTCAGTGGCGTCGTTGAGTTCCTCGTAACCGCCCAGGGCAACCACGCTCCTCCATCCCCTGCCAGGGCCCAACTCGTCCACCTGAACGCACACACGTGGATTGTTGCGCATCCAGGCGATCTTTCGGCCTGGCATCGAGAAGCCATAGAGGTGCCGGTCGGCATAGGCCATATGGATCGGCACGAGATAAGGTTGCCCCTCGTGACAGCAGGCCAGCCGCGCGACTTGGTTGGCCGCGATCAATTTCGTACACTCCAAGACTGACAGTGACCTGATGAACATCGTCACACCTCCTAGGTTGCCGTCACGTCGGCGCATCCGGAAGGTCGGTGCGGGCTCAGCCTGTTCAATCGCGATGGTGGCGAACCGCAGGGAGATCGTGCAACACGATAATCCCGGAGGGCCGCGCTCAAGCCGGCCAACATGTCAAGTAAACTCCTAATCGCCAAGGAAGTCATTGATCCCGATCAAACCGTCTTCGGCAGCGAGCTAAGTCCAGAACTGCTTCGATCGGTGAGGGGGTGAACTGTTCATACAGTGGATTGCGCTATGTCAAAGCGCTGGCTTTCCCATCAAAATAGTATCCTGGCGCTTGCCACCGATCCAGGTCGCCAGGCATGCCTCGTCAAGGAGAATTGCTATGAAGCTGAGAGCCCTGCTTCCGTTGATCACTCATCCCGACCCGAACTCCGATGCCGTGGCCGCGCATGCGGTGGCTGTCGCAAGAAAGCTCGGCGCTGAACTGCATGCATTGGCGGTCAATGTCGACATTCCGCCGGTCTCGAATGCGCTTTCGAACCTGCTTCTCGACCTCCCGAACAAGATCCGCGAGGCCGAGGAACTGAGCCGGCAAAGGGGCGCGCATTTGTTGGATCTGGTCGGAAAGGAGGCAACCACGGCAGGCGTGGCGTTTTCCAGGGAGGAGATATCGACGGGACTCGCCTTTCTCTTCGAGACGGCGGCGACCAGCGCTCGTTACTTCGATATCGAACTGGTCGGCTGGGAGAAAGGCAATCCGACGTCACGTGCCGCTGCCGAGGCCGTAATCTTCGGTGCGGGACGCCCGACGGTGCTGTTGCCTGAGCACCGTGACGTCGATGGTCTCGGCCATATCGCGATCGCCTGGGATGGGAGCCGCGTTGCCGCCCGGGCGGTGGCCGACGCGCAACCGCTCCTTGCCAACTGCGAACAGGTCTCGGTGATCACCATCGTGGGCGAGAAACCGCTCGATGAAGTCGATGCGGGAGAGCACTTGGCCGAAGGGCTGCGCATGCGCGGTCTTCGGGCGACGGCGATCCGGGTCGAGGCCACCGATGCTCCGGTCGGCTTGACGCTCCAGGAAGAAGCGATCCAACTCGGCGCAGGCCTGCTCGTGATGGGTGGCTATGGCCACTCCCGCGTGCGCGACTTCATTCTCGGAGGAGCGACCGAAGCAGTTCTGGACGACCTGCGACTGCCAGTGTTGCTCTCACACTGAGCACACCCCGTACGAAAGGTAGGAAAGACCAATTCCGGTGCTTCCTGCCTGCATGCAATCTACCCCGAACCAATCTCAGCTGCGGGGGAGATCGCATGGCTCGTCGCTCACCATGTTCCGATGAGCGCCGTGAAGAGCAGAAGCGCGCCGGTCAGGATATTCGACAGAAAAAGTCTGAAATTCAGCTCCGGCCGCTGGAGGTCGATACGCCAAGCCTGCCATGCGAGATGGGCGGCGATCACCACCATTCCCGCCGCGTATGGCAGGGACATGCCCGATAACCAGCCTCCCAGCGACCATGATGCGACCGTGAGAGCGTAGAACAGGCCGATACAGGCCTTTCCCCTGTGGGCGAACAGGATGGCCGTCGACTTCAAGCCGAGGCGGGTATCGTCCTTCACATCCACGTAAGCGTAGACGGTGTCGTAACCGATTTGCCATGTGATGGCGCCGACCCACATAATGATCGCTCCGGGCGAGATGTGCCCGGCCACTTCCGCCCATGCCATCAGCATGCCCCAGTTGAATGCCGCTCCCAGCACGGCTTGTGGCCAATGGGTAAATCGTTTGCAAAACGGGTAGATGAACACCAGCGGAAGCACGCATATCGCGATCAGCCGCGTGTATGGGGTCAAGAAGGCCAGGAGTGAGGCCGCGAGTGCAAGTTCGACGAGCAGGAAAACTACGGCCTGGCTGGTTCTGAGCCGGCCACTGGCCAAGGGGCGAAAGCGGGTCCGTTCGACATGCGCATCAAACCCGCGATCGGCGATGTCGTTGATCGTGGAGCCCGCGCTTCTCATCAGCAGGGCGCCGAGAGCAAAGACGATAAGCTGCCAGAGAGCGGGGACGCCGTGGGAGGCCTGGATGAGCGCGGCGAGGCAGGGAAAGAGCGTGAGCCAAATGCCGACAGGGCGATCCAGGCGTGCCAGCCTCGTGTAAGGTCGCCATGCTGCCGGCAACCGGCGATCGACCCAGTCGCCCGGATGGATGTCGGTCAGGTCAGACCGAACTGCTGCTGTCATGCTGCGGATCCTGTGGCAGCCATCTTTCTAGCCGAAGCCGATTTCATTGTAACAGCCGCGGCGTCGCGACGAATGCCAATGGCCAACGAGACCGACCATTGGAGCGCGCTCTGTGAAACTCCCTCCTGTCGGTCCCGGGTCGATATCGCCGTTGCCTTAGTCGGGGTTTCCAGGTTCGAAGGAAACGGCAACGCGATTTGCCTTGATCCGCCCATTCACCCCATAGCTGGAGTCAAAGCCAAGCGTGATTCCGTCGTCCCCGACTTCGATATCGAGACCAAACATGATCGCCGTTTCCATAAACTCAAACAGCTCGACCTCAATGAGTTCGAAAATAGTCAAGGTCACGTCGACGTGCTTGGTCTGCACTAAGTACCCGCGTTCGTCGGCGTCAGACCCTATCCGGAAGGTGTGAGCAACCAGACGACTCGGCGCGCCTTGACGCAACTCGAGTTCCCGCAACGTCGCGTCATGGAACGAAGGGGTGCCTCCAAACCAGGCGCACAACGCCGCGCCGCCCTCCAAGTCTGCAATCGTCGCCTTTGTCATCGCTTTGAGTTGTTCGCTGCCTCAAAGGACGGCCTCATATCAAATGGGTACGAATGCGGCCGGCGGCGCTAGGTTCTTGGTGCGTAACGCGAGCAAGATTATGGATCCGCCTGGTCGCTAGTCTTCGTCGGACAAGATACGTACGGCGGCCCCATCGGGGTCGTCGTACTGGCCGCTTCGCAGGGACCAGAGGAAGGAACCCAGGCCAAGGCCTCCGAGGAAAAGCGCGACCGGGATCAAATAGGCGAGCGTGTTCATTGGGCTACCGCCAGTGCAGCAGGGTGGGGGGTGTCCTCCGAAGATTTCGTCTGTCGCAGCCGATTACGGCGGATCCCCAGACGCAGCGCATTGCCGATGACGAGCAGCGACGAACCGGACATCGCGATGGCTGCGACCAGCGGCGTTACGAGGCCGAGGATGGCGATCGGCACGGCGATGGCGTTGTAGAGGATGGCGAGCGCCAGGTTCTGCCGGATCAGGCGGCCCGCCTGCCGTGACACGGCCGCAGCAAGCGGTATCGCGGAAAGGCTCTCGCGCAGGAAGACGAAGTCGGCTGCGTTGCGCCCGATGTCGGCAGCCGTGGCCGGCGCGATCGACACATGGGCTGCCGCGAGGGCAGGGGCGTCGTTCAGACCGTCGCCCACCATCGCCGCCTTGTGGCCCCGGGCGGCAAGCGTGGTCAGCCGCTCGACCTTGCCGGCGGGGAGCAATCCTGCGGCAAAGTTCTCGATGTGAAGCGTATCCGCGACCCTTGCCGCGATCGGCTCGCGATCGCCCGAGAGCATCTCGATCTCCAGGCCGGCTTCCCTCAGTTCGGCTATGGCTGTGCGGGCATCGGGGCGAAGCACGTCCTCGAAGTCGAATGCTGCGCGCCTCATACCGTCCTGTGTGAGGACCGTTCCGTGATCGGCCGGCGGCAGCTCGCCGCCCAATGCCCATTCCGCCCGCCCCAGTCGCCAGACGCTGTCTCCTATCCTTGCCTCGATGCCCAATCCTGGCAGTTCCACGATATCGTCGAGACGAGAGCTCCCGGTCGCAGGACTAGCCTGGACAATTGCCCGTGACAGAGGGTGCCGCGAATGCCGGGCGAGGGTCGCGGCAATGGAAAATGTCTCGGTGTCTATCGATGCCGCATTGACGAGGCGAGGGCGGCCGAGGGTGAGCGTGCCCGTCTTGTCGAAGACGACTGTATCGACTTCGGCCAGCCGCTCCATGGCCGACCCGTCCTTGACCATGATCCCGTGCTCGAAGAGCCGGCGCGCGGCGACGACCTGGACAATGGGCACGGCGAGGCCGAGCGCGCAGGGGCAGGTGATGATGAGCACCGCAATCGCAATGGTGATCGCGCGGTGCCAGTCACCGGAGACCGCCATCCAGCCGAGGAAGGTGAGGAAGGCCGTTAGGTGGACCACAGGAGCATAGAGGCTCGAGACGCGGTCGGCGATCCGGCGGTAACGTGCCCTCCCGCCTTCCGCGGCTTCCATCATACGCAGCATCTCAGACAGGAACGAGTCCTTTGCGGCCGCCAGCGCCTCGACGGTGAGCGGGCCGGTCAGATTGTGCGTTCCGGCTCGGACGATCGTGCCGCCCGAGACGGGCTGTGGATCACTTTCTCCTGTGATCAGCGAAGCGTCGATCTCGGAGCGGCCCTCGATCACCGTTGCGTCGACAGGGATACGGTCCCCCGCGGCGATCGCGAGCCGCATGCCGGCTTCGATTTCGCCGACGGGCCGATAGTCGCGTTGGCCGTCGGCGGCGATCACCACCGCGCCCCGTGGAGCGAGCCGGGAGAGGCCGAGCACCGCGGCGCGCGCGCGGTTGCGCATGACATGGTCGAGCGTCCTGCCGATCAGCAGGAAGAACAGCAGCGTCACGGCTGCATCGAAATAGGCATGGGGGCCGTGGTTGACGGTCTCATACAAGCTCATGCCATAGGCCAGCGAGACGCCGATCGCGATCGGCACGTCCATGTTCATGCGGCCGTGCCTCAACGCCGACCAGGCCGAGCGGAAATAGATGCGTCCCGCGAAGACCAGAGCGGGGATGGCAATCAGCGCCGATATCCAGTGGAAGAGGTCGCGGGTTGCATCCTCTGCGCCCGACCACACCGACACCGACAGGAGCATGATGTTGCCTGCGGCGAAACCGGCGACTGCCATGGCACGGATCAGCTCGGCGAGCGTTTCGTCCTTTTCCGTGCCCTCAGGGTCGAACAGATGGGCCTCGTAACCGAGCCTGGCCAGTGTTGCCGGGACCGGCGGAACGTCGTCGCCGCGCCAGCGCACCGCAACGCGCCGCGTGGAGAGATTGACGCGGGCGCTCTCGACGCCGTCCAGCCCGCGAAGCGCAGTTTCGATCGACTGGATGCAGGCGCCGCAATGGACCGTGGGGACCGAAAGGTCGGCCTGGTAGAGACCGTCGCCGAGAGCGCGCGCGGCAAGCTTCAGCTCTTCCTGCAAAGGCAAGCCGTGCGCCAGTCTTTCCATGTCGAGGGCGCCCTCCGCGCCCGGAGCGCAGCAGCTCATTTCAGCTCTCCCTTGGAGATGACGATCCGGCTGACCTCGCGATAGGGCAGCTCCCGGCCAACCTCGGCGTCGGTCTCGACGATCCAGATACCGTCGCGCGGTGTCTCCTGCGCCGAAAAGGTGCCGTCGGGACCGCGTTGCAAGGAAACGACCTTGTCCTCGGCTTCATAGGCCGGGCGGCGGAAGGTGATGGTGACCGCGCTTGCAGCAACCGCGGCTCCGGACGCATCGGTGAGCCGGTAGCGGATTTCTCTGCCGCCGATCGTCAGGCGGCTCTCCCAACCCAGCGCGGCCTGAGCGCGACCCTGCTCGGCTTTCCGGTTGAACTCCTGGCTCGCGACATAGGAGTTCTTCACCACGAAGCCGGTCCAGCTCCGGCCGGCGAGCGTTGCCATCGTCACGTTGACGGCGATGATCGTGCCGAAGAAGGCGACCATGATGGCCAGCATGTGCCGA
>VFQN01004302.1_pt1 | contig 18979 bp, 14 predicted proteins | sample 3512371 | NCBI WGS metagenome assembly VFQN01 (sample SAMN10412370, study PRJNA504923) | tailings metagenome | isolation source: Replicate 2 from Balatoc abandoned mine | place: Philippines: Itogon, Benguet | collected 2017-08-28 | reverse complement strand
GGCGGACGGCCGGCGGGAACCAGAAGCCGGTGGGCGCCCGGCCGGCCGCTCCCGCCCCGGTTGGTCGTGACCCGCGTGGCGGACGGGGCGGGGAGGGCGCTGGCCGAGTGGCGCCTGCGGGCGAACGTGCCGGCGGGGGCGGTGCCGGGGCGGGCGGAGAGGCCGGAGACGGCGGCACCAACGGTGTGGGTGTGCGGTGTCACGAGTGCCCCGAACCGCTTCCGGAGACGCCGGTCGAGGCGGGCGAAGGATACCCCAGATCGCCCACATACCCCCCGACGGCGAGTTGTGACAATACCTCTGCCCCCGAGGGGGAGGGGCCGGGGGAGGGGTTGAGCCCCGCACGACGGTCTTCCAGTGGGTCCGCGAGTGTAGCAGATGCGCGTGCGGGCCGACCTACCCCCCCGCCCCCCCTTCCCTCACCAGGGAGGATTATTCATCCGGGCGGGAGTGGTTGCCCGACTATGGCTTGGGCCGCGAGGATGAGGAGATGGGCCTGGACCCACCGCTTCACCCGCCACGGCCGCCGGACCCACCCCGGGAGCCGTCCCAGCCCCACGCCCTCCCGCCGGCTGAACCACCGCTCGATCGTCGTCCGGGTGGCGTACACCGCCCGCCCGAGCGCCCCGCCCAGCAACTCCCGGGACCGGAGCCGGCCGGGCTCCTGGGGGTGATGCCCCAGGCCCGTCCCCCGCTTCTTGGCCGGGGCCACCAGCTGGTGCCCCCCGGGCGGTGTCCGCCCGGTGGAGCGGGTTGCTGTCGTACCCCCGCATCACCGACCCGATACCCGCCCCCGCCCAGCCAGTACGCCAGCACCCGGGTGATCCGGGGCTCGGCCCGGTGGGCCGGGTGGACCTCGAACGCCAGCGGGGCCGGCCCCGCCCCCCACACGGCGTGGAGCTTGTACCCGCGGAAGAACCCGCCGGCCCCGTACCCGGTCGTCGCGTCCGGGTCGTGGGAGTCGTTCCCGACCGGGAGCGGGAACCCGTCGACCCACTTCACCCACCCGGCCCGGGGGGCGCCCCGGAACCGCCGGCACAGGGCGGCCAGGAGCCGTCCGACCGGAGCCGCCCGGAGCCGCCGGCTCATGGTCGGCTGGCTCGGGAGGCGGGCCCAGGGCTCCCAGTGGTCCGGGTCACACGCCCACGAGGTGGGCTTCCGGTGGCCGGCCGCCCACAGGTACACGAGCACCACCCGGCGGTCCGGGTGGGTCACTCCGACCGCCGGGTCGGGGCAGGCGGTGGACGCCACTGTGAGGTACAATCGGTTCCACAGGTTGCGGTCCATGGCGGGCCTCCTTCCTTCCCGAAGGTCAGCATGACCGCAACCTGTGTTTCCCTCTACACCTCCGCCCGATGAATAATCATCCTGGGAGGGAAGGGGGGAGATGAGCCGACCGACTTGAGACCCGGTGTGATGCGTGATCCGGTAACCGGGAGGTTCCGCGCGCGTGGCCTCTCCCCGCCCAGGGGAGGGGCCGGTCTGCCGAAGGCGGACCAGGGGAGAGGTTGATCTGTACCACCCGTCGCATCCGCACGCTAAACTAAACTCACCCCGCCGCCGCTCCCGTTCCCGGAGCCCCGCCGATGACCCCGTCTCGCCTCCTCGCCCTCGCCGCTGTTCTCGCCTGCGCCGGCCCGGCCGCGGGGCAGCCGGTGAGCTACGAGCGCGACGTGGTCGCGGTGATGGCGCGTGCCGGGTGCAACTCCGGGCCGTGTCACGGCAACCTGAACGGCAAAGGTGGGCTCAAGCTGTCGCTCCGCGGCGAAGACCCCGCCGGCGACCGCGCCGTGCTCACCCGCGACATGCTCGCCCGCCGCACCGACCCGCACCGCCCCGACGACAGCCTCATCCTCCTGAAGGCAGTCGGCGGCGTGCCGCACGAGGGCGGCGTGCGCTTCTCGAAGACCAGCCGCGAGTACGAGGTATTGCGCGCGTGGGTCGCCGCCGGCTGTCCCGCCGACCCGCCCGCCGCGCCGCGCCTCACGCGCCTCGACGTCACCCCGCCCGCGCGCATCCTCTCCGACCCCGCCGACCGCTTCGCCGTCAAGGCCGTCGCGCACTTCTCCGACGGAACGAGCCGTGACGTGACCCCGCTCGCGTCGTTCGAGTTCACGACGGTGGGCGTCGCGCGGATCACGCCGGCCGGCGAAGTCGTCCGCGAGCAGTTCGGCGAGTCGGTGCTGATCGTCCGCTACCTCACGCAGGTGGTGCCGGTGCGCGTCGTGTTCCTGCCCGACCGCCCGATGCCCGAGGTCACCGCGTTCCCGACCGACCACCCGGTCGACGCCCGCGTCCTCGCGCAGCTGCGGGCGATGCGCCTCGCGCCGGCACCGCCCGCGCCGGACCACGTGTTCCTGCGCCGCGCCTTCCTCGACGCGCTCGGCGTGCTGCCCACGGTGGACGAAACCCGCGCCTTCCTCGGCGACACCCGCGCCGACCGCCGCGAGCGCCTCATCGACGCGCTGCTCGCCCGCCCCGAGTTCGCGGAGTACTGGGCGCAGAAGTGGTCCGACGTGCTGCGGAACGACGAGAAGGCGCTCGACCGGAAGGGCGTGACGGTCTTCTACCGCTGGATCGCCGCGCAGATCGCCGCCGACCGGCCGCTCACCGAGTTCGCCCGCGACGTGATCGCCGCCCGGGGCAGCACGTACGCCCACCCGCCGGCGAACTTCTGGCGCGCCGTCCGCGACCCGCTCCAGCGTGCGGAATCCGTGGCCCAAGTATTCCTCGGCGTCCGCATCGGCTGCGCCCGCTGCCACAACCACCCGTTCGACCGCTGGACGATGGACGACTACTACGGGTTCGCCGCACTGTTCGCCCGCGTCGACTACCGGGTGATGGCGAACGACCGCCGCGACATGCTCGACAAGCACGAGTTCGTCGGCGAGCAGGTCGTCTTCCAGAAGCGCGACGGCGAGATGATCAGCGGGCGGACGAAGCAGGCGGCGCGGCCGAAGCTCCTCGGCGCGGCCGCGGTCGATCCCGATGGCGACCGCCTCGGCGCGGCGGCCGACTGGATCGCGTCGCCGGACAACCCGTTCTTCGCCCGGGCGCAGGTGAACCGCGTGTGGCTCCACCTGATGGGCCGCGGGCTGGTCGACCCGAACGACGACTTCCGCGCGACCAACCCGCCGTCGAACCCGGAACTCCTCGACTGGCTCGCCCGCGACTTCGCCTCCAGCGGCCACCGCCTCAAGCCATTGGTGCGCCGCATCATGACGAGCCGCACCTACCAGCTCGCCGCGACCACGCGCGACGCCGCGGTGATGGCCGACGACCTGCACCACTCGCACGCCTTGGTGACGCCGCTCGAAGCCGAACAGCTACTCGACGCGCTGGTGCAGGTGACGGGCGGTGCGGTGCGGTTCGCGGGCTACCCGGCGGGGCTGCGGGCGAACCAGGTGCCGGCGCCGCCGCAGACCGGCCGGCGGTTCACGAGCGGGATGGGCGACCAGTTCCTGAAGGTGTTCGGCAAGCCGGAACGGCTGCTGACGTGCGAGTGCGAGCGGAGCGACGACCCGGGGCTGTTGCAGGCGTTCCAGATGATCTCGGGCGACGTGGTGAACCGCCTCGTCAGCGACCCGGACAACCGCATCGGCGTGCGCCTGGCGGCGGGCACGACGGACGCGGCGCTGCTGGAGGAGTTCTACCTGTCGGCGCTGTGCCGCCGCCCGACGGAGACCGAGGGCCGGCGCATCCTGGCCTACCTGTCGGCGGCGCCCCACCGGCGGGCGGCGTGGGAGGACGTGCTGTGGGCGCTGGTGAACAGTAAGGAGTTCCTGTTGCGGCGGTGACCCGTCTGGGCCGGGCCACCGTGCGCGGGCAGGCAACTCGGCCGGTAGACTTCGGGTGAGGTGTCGGGTGTGAACCTCACCGGCCCTGTCCGCGGCAGTGGAACTCCGGACTCGGCGCGCGGCCTGTGATTCGTAAGTTCGTCCGCCGTCCGGTCGTCCGGCAGAGGGTTTCCCCGCATCCCGCGGCACGTCGTGGCCGGATGAGACCAGATCGGGTGGATCGGTATCCGTGGGGCCGGTTTCCAACCGGCCAGTGTCCGGCCGGTTGGAAACCGGCCCCACGGATACGCATCAAACGGACTTTGATGAGTCACCCGTCGGGATCCGACACCCACCGGCGACGGCCGAACCGCGTCGCAATACGCGGCCGACGGCCGTCGCGTGGTGCGTTTTGCCCCAGTCGGGTGCATGGCGTGGATTTTGGAGGCGCGGGCGGTGCGGTAGGCCCGAATTGGCCCAAACTGGCCCACAAAAAGTCACGGGAAACCGGACGTCGGCGCGCGATGCCGGCGAAGCGAGCCGGGGCGTAAATGATGACTCTTAAAGATGATGAGTTCGTCGACCGTGCGACATCAAGGGGGCTTCCGGCGGTGCGGTTTGTCGCACTCCGGTCACTTATGGTCACGGAGAACGGACCGCGGGTCGACCCGCTCTGCTCACGCCCCCTGCACCAAACGCACCGCTTGACGGGCGGCGTCGCGGAGGGCGTCGGGGCCGTACCGGGCTGCCGCCTTCAGGTCGGGCAGTGCCGCCACGGCCGCCGGGCCGATCTTTCCCAAGGCCTGTGCCGCGTACACCCGGCACGTCTCGTCCACCGCCGGCTCCGGCACCAGCGGGGCGGTCGGCGTCACCACCTCGCTCCCGACCGCCTTGTGACCGAACAGCGCCGACGGGCTCAGCCCACCGACCGGCGGCGGGGTGTCGGCCAGCCCTGGCTGATCCGCCCCGCGGACGATCTTCGCCAGTACCGGCACCGCCGTCCGGGCCGCCGCCCCCATCCACCCCAGCGCCAGCGCCGACTCGCCGCGGACGAACGGGTCGGTGTGCTGGACGTGTGCGATCAGCGTGGACAACGCCGGGAGCCCGATCTGGCTCAGCGCCTTCGCCGCCAGCCGACACAGCACGATGTTCGTCCCGCGCATCGCCTCGGCCAGTGCCGGCACCGCGTCGGCCCCGGCGGCCCCGAGGTTGCCGAGCGCCTGGGCGGCGCCGCTGGCGGTCCGCGGGTCGGCGTCGCGGAGGGCGCCGCACAGGTCGTACAGCGCCGGCTTGGCCATCACCCCGAGCTTGCCGAGCGCCCACACCGCCTGCCGGCGGACGTACTTGTCGTCGTGCTTCAGGAGCCCCTTGAGCGGCGGGACCGCCTCCGGCCCCATCTGCCCGACCGCCTGCGCCGCCGCCTCGCGCACCTTCGCGTCGGTGTCGTCGGACGCGCGGACCAGCGCCGGGATGGCGTCCTTGGCGAGCCACCCGAGCCGGCCGAGGTCGCGGGCCGCCCGCGCGCGGTCGATCGCCATCGCGGCGCGGAGCGACCGGAGCAAGTCGGGGAGTGGGTCGTCGGTGTGCGTCGTCATCAAGTGCCGCCGGGCGCGGAGTCGGACGCCTCCCGGGAAGCGCCGGGCGCGAGCGCCCGGAGTTCCAGCCTGGAGAACGCTTTCACAACTCTAGTTCACGCCCGATCTGCCGCAACCGCCGAATGGTGTTTCGTTGCCGGCGCGAACCCGTGCGCCGGAAGCAAAAGCCGACAGTCATGCCAAAGTGCGATAAATTGCTGCAATCTGTTCAGGTATAACTAGTTATCACAGAGATCGCTGCCCAGGAATTGATAAGGCAATGTTTCCTGTGTCTAGTTCGTTGCGTTTGGGACCAGGGTGTTACTCTCCTACAACCAATGAACCGGACTGGAATGTGATGCGGGAACTCAGTTAATTTCGGCAACGCCGGCGACGGGCCGGTGAGTCGGTGTCCGTAGAATGGACGAGGAGCGGCATCCGTCCGGCACCAGGGGACGCGGAGACATGAAACGGTTCGTGCCGACCGCCGCCGCGGGGCGGTCGCGGGCGATGATGGCGGCGGTGGTGCTCGGCACCGCCCTGACCGCCGGCGAGGCAACGGCCGGGCCGGACGCCCGGGCCGTCCAGGACATCAGCCGGTACTGCCAGGCGTGCTGGCGGAACGCCCGGCTCCCCGCCGACCGGTGGGGCGACTGCACCCAGGAGGTGTTCACCCGCCTCCTGGAGCGCGTCGAGTCGGAGAAGTGGCTCGCCGTCCTCAAGGACGACGAGACGGCCGAGCGCCGCGAGTTCCTGCGGGCGATCGACGCGGTGAAGAAGCGCGTCCAGCGCGCCCGCAAGCTGTCCGGGCTGACACCGGAACTGGCGGACGCCCGCGGTCGTGGCGAGAACACCGTGCGCGACGACCGCGAGGCGGTGGCGCACGCCGCCCGCGAGGTGCTCGGGCCGCGGCAGCGCCGCATCCTCGAGCTGACGGCCGCCGGGTACGCCGTCCCCGAGATCGCCACCGAGTTGCAGACGACCCCGGAGCGGATCAGCGACGAGAAGTACAAGGCCGTCCGCAAGCTCCAACACTACTTCGGGACGGCCGGGGAATTGAAGGGGTGAAGGGTCGAGAGGATGAAGGGCGATACGATCGAAGCGCACGGCCCACCCGTTCCCGCGGGTGGGTCTTTTCGTATCACCCCTTCACCCGGCTCTCCCCTTCATCCCTTCTTCCGTGTGAGGCGGCCGTGGCGATCAACTGGCGGGTGGCGTGGCGGAAGGCCCACCGGTGGGGTGCGGCGCTGGTCGCGGTGCCGTTCCTCCTGGTGATCGTCACCGGGCTTTTGCTCCAACTCAAGAAGGAGATCGCCTGGGTCCAACCGCCGGCGGCGAAGGGGACCGGCAGCGCCCCGGTCGTCGGGCTGGACGCGGTCCTTGACGCGGCAAGGTCGGTGCCCGAGGCGGAGATCACGGGTTGGGCCGACGTAGACCGGATCGACCTCCAGCCGGGCCGCGGGCTGGCGAAGGTGCTGGCGAAGAACCGGTGGGAGGTGCAGGTGGACCTCGGCACCGGCGCCGTGCTGCGGTCCGCGTACCGCCGGTCCGACCTGATCGAGGCGCTGCACGACGGGTCGTGGTTCCACGACCGAGCCAAGTTGTGGGTGTTCCTGCCGGCCGGTGTGGTGGTACTCGGGCTGTGGTTCACCGGGGCGTACCTGTTCGTCCTCCCGATCGCCGTCCGCCGCCGGCAGCGGCAGAACATGAAGGGGTGAACGGATGACATGGTGCGAGCCTCCGTCACCCGCTCACTCCTTCGCCCCTTCATGCCCCCGCGGGATGCCGTAGAGTACCTCCGACCCCTTCCCACCGCGAACAGCCCAATGGCGACCCCGGTCACGTCCGTCCGCGAGTTCTGTGCCCTCCTCGCCAAGAGTCAGCTCCTCACCGCCGACGAGGTGAACGCCGTGCGCCGCCGGTGGGAGGCCGAGCACCCCGGCGCGGACGACCAGGTCGAGGCGTTCGTGAAGTCGATATCGGGACGGAAGGGTGTCATCACCCACTGGCAGGCGGCGCTGCTCGGCCGCGGCCGGGCCGACGGGTTCTTCCTGGAGGGGTACAAGATCCTGGAGCAGCTCGGGAAGGGACAGATGGGCGGCGTGTACAAGGCCGTCCACGGGCTCGGGCAGGTGGTGGCGCTGAAGATCCTGGCCGCGTCGCGGGCGCGGGACGTGCGCGTCCTCGCCCGGTTCCAGCGCGAGGCCCGGCTGCTGACGCAATTCGACCACCCGAACGTGGTGCGGGCGTACCAGGTCGGCGAGTCGGGCGGGCGGCACTTCATCGCCATGGAGTACCTCGACGGCGAGACGCTCGACGGGGTGCTCGACCGCCGCGGCCGGCTCCCGGTGCCGGAGGCCGTCCGCCTCGTCCGCCAGGCGCTCGACGGGCTCGGCCACCTGCACGAGAAGCGCACCGTCCACCGCGACGTGAAGCCGAGTAACCTGATGGTCGTGCCGGCCCCGTCGAAGCACGGCCCGGACAGCACGCTCGACGCCACGCTGAAAGTCCTCGACGTGGGCCTCGGCCGCGAGCTGTTCGAGGAGGCGCCTAGCCCCGATGACCAGACTGCGACGCAACTGACCGTGGAGGGGGCGGTGGTCGGCACGCCGGACTACATGAGCCCGGAGCAGGCGAAGGACGCCCGGTCCACCGACATCCGGTCCGACCTGTACAGCCTCGGGTGCGTACTGTTCCACCTCGTCACCGGGCGGCCGGTGTTTCGCGAGTCGTCGGTGACGGCGCAACTGCTGCGGCACGCGACCGACCCGCCGCCGCCGCTGGCGGCCAGCCTCCCGGACGCGCCGGCCGGGCTACAGGCGGTACTCGACACGTTTCTGGCGAAGAGCCCGGACGACCGCTACCAGACGCCAGCGCAGGCGTCGCGGGCGCTCAAGCCGTTCGAGTCCGCCGGTGCCGCGCCGGTCCGCCTCGGGGTGAACCCGGCCTTCGCCAAGTGGCTGGAGACCGAGTCGCAGGCCGAGGCGGGGCCGCTTCCGACGGTGACGCTCCCGCCGTCCCCGCCGGCGGCCGCAAAGCCCGGTACGCGCCCGGCCCCGGCGCTCAAGCCTGGCCCCGGCCCCGCCCCTGCGGTGAAGCCCGCGCCGGTGCCAGCGCTGCCGTCGTGGCAGCCGGCCGCCCGCGTCTCGCCGCAGTCGCTTGACGACGATCTGGTAGACGTGGAGTTGGTGGCAACGCCCCCGCCGCCCGCCCCGCCGCCGAAGCCGGTGTACGTGAAAGTGCCGGACGACCGCCCGCTCACCGACCTGAACCGCCGCGACATGCTGATGTTGACCACCGGCGGGGTCGGTGTGGTCGCGGCGCTGGCTGCCGGGTACGGCCTGGCGCGGCTGGTGCAGAGCCTTCGGTCGTCGCCGAAGGCGGAAGACCCGCTGCCCGCCGAGTGACCCGCCGCGTCACCCGCTCGCCCGCGGGAGCGTGATCCGGAACGTCGTCCCGGCGCCGAGCCTGCTCGAGACCCGCACCGTCCCGCGCATGGCCTGAACGAGGTGCTTCACGATCGCCAGCCCGAGGCCGGTGCCGCCGGCGTCGCGGCTCCGCGCCTTGTCCGCCCGGTAGAACCGCTCGAAGATCCGCAGTTGGTCCGCTTCGGATATCCCGATCCCGGTGTCCTGCACCTCCAGGCCCACTTGCCCGCCGGCCGCCGACCAGCGGATGGTGATCCGCCCGCCGTTCGGCGTGTACTTGATGGCGTTGTCCACGAGGTTGTCGAGCACCTGCCGCAGCGCCCCCGGGTCGGCCAGCGCGGCGACAGGCCCATCGGTCGGGGGCTTCTCGACCAGCGTCATCGTCTTCGCCTCGGCCCGGTGGGCGTGCCGCTCCAGGCAGTCGGCGATGGCCCGGTCGAGCGGCACCGGCTCCGGCTCCAGCCCGAGCTCGCCGGACTCGACCCGCGCCAGGCTGAGCAGGTCTTGAATCAGGTCCATCAGCCGGGCCGACTCGTCGCCGACCCGGGCGAGGAACGCGGTGCGCGTGTCGGGGTCGTCGGCCGCGCCGTCCTGCAGCGCCTCCACGGTCGAGCTGATGACCGCGAGCGGGGTCTTGAGCTCGTGCGACACGTTGGCGACGAAGTCCTGCCGCAGCCGTTCGAGGCGGCGGAGCTCGGTGGTGTCGTGGACGACGACCACCGCCCCGGCCGCCGCCGGCCCGGGGAGGCGCGACACGTACACCGTCAGGCTCCGCCCGACCGGCCCCTTCCAGTCGAGCTCGTCGCGGTGCTCGGCGGTACCGCCGAGCCCTTTATCGACGATCTCCTGGAACCCGCGCTGGCGGGCCACCTCCCACAGCCGCCGCCCGACCGCCGCCCCGGGGTCGAACTCGAGGAGCACCCCGGCCCGCTCGTTGGCGAACATCACCCGCTGGTCCGGGTCGATGGCGACGACGCCCTCGACCATGCCGGACAGGATGGCGCGGAGCTGCTCGCGGTCGTGCGCGAGCTGGGCGAAGGTGGCGGCGAGCTTGCCGCTCATGACGTTGAACGCGGCGGCGAGCCCGGCGTGCTCGCGGCTCCCGACGACGCGGATGACGTGCCCCAGGTCGCCCTCGGCGAGGCGGCTGGCGCCGGTAGTGAGGTCGCCGAGTGGCCGGGCGAACCGCCGAGCCATGACGTAGGCCGGCACCGCCGCGAGGACGACGACGAGCGCCCCGGCGACGGCCACGTCGTCGGCCATTTCGAGGAGGACGGTGTCGTGCCGGCGGAAGATGAGTACCCCGACCAGCCCGACGGCGGTGAACACGAGAAGCAGGTACGTGGCGAAGAGGCGCCAGAACATCGGGGGCTCGTGCTACTCGATCAAGACTCCCGGCTCGCCCGCCCCGACCTCGCCGATCACCCACGCCGGCACGCCGAGCTTCTCGAACTGCTCCACAATGTTGTGGGCGAAGGACGGGGCGGCGATCACCACGAACCCGACGCCGCCGTTGAACACCCGGCGCATCTCGGCGTCGGCGACGTTGCCGAGCTTCTGGAGCCAACCGAACACCGGCGGCACCGGCCACGACCCGGCTCGCACCTTCACCCGGCAGCCGGGCGGGAGGATACGGCCGACGTTATCCGGCAGCCCGCCGCCGGTGACGTTGGCGAGACCGTGGATCGCCCCACTTTCTTCAACCGGGTAGTGAGCGAGCACCTGCCGCACCGGCTTCACGTACAGTCGGGTTGGCGCCAGCAACTCCTCGCCAACGGTCTTCCCCAATTCCGGGACCTGGTCCGAAACCGACAGCCCGGCGGCGTCGAAGACGATCTTGCGGACGAGACTGTAGCCGTTCGAATGGAGGCCGCTGGAAGCCAGGCCGATGACGGCGTCGCCCGGTTCGACGCGGGAGCCGTCGACGATACCGGCCTTCTCGACGACGCCGGTGCAGAAGCCGGCCATGTCGAAGTCGCCGGGCTGGTAGAAGTCTGGGAGGATGGCCGTCTCGCCGCCGACCAGCGAACACCCGGACTCGACGCAGCCGTCGGCGATGCCCTTCACCAGTTGCTCGGTCATCGCGGGGTCGTCGGCCGGCATGGCGATGTAGTCGAGGAACACGAGCGGTTCGCCGCCGGTACAGATCAGGTCGTTCACCGACATGGCCACGAGGTCGACGCCGACCGTGTCGAACTTGCGGGCCAGTGCGGCGACCTTGAGCTTGCTGCCGACGCCGTCGGTGCAGGTCACCAGGACCGGGTGCTTGTACCGCCGGCTGAGGGCGTTCGGGTCGAAGTCGAACAGGCTGGCGAACCCGCCGACCCCCTTGCCGCCCTTCCGCGGCGGGAACGGCGACGGAATCACCCGCGCCCGGTCCTGGGTACGGGCGAGGTGGGACTGGATGCCGGCGATCGTCTGCTCGTACTTGCCGAGGTCGAGCCCGGCCTTCTTGTAGTCCCACTGCTCGGCCATCGGTCGTCCCCAAGCCCCGGGCTCCGACGGACACCCGTTACCGGCTTTGATACGCCCACCACCCGGGGTTGACCGCGTTTTCCCCCCCTCGCTATAGTCCGCCGCCGACCGGCGGGGCCGCACGCCCCGTCTGACCCTCCCACGGACGGGACGGCCGAATGCCGCTCAGCCTGTTCGCCAGCGCCGACGCCACACCGAAGACGGACTGGCTGTACTTCCAGAAGCTCGCCGAGCTCCTCCCGGAGCCGTTCTTCCACACGTCGAACTTCCTGCTCTTCTTCCTCGCGGTGCTGGCCGTCTACTGGACGGTCCCGCGCCGTTGGCAGATGACGCGCATCTGGGTGCTGGTGGCCGCCAGCTTCCACTTCTACGCCGCGTGGAGCGCCGAGCTCGCGTTCCTCGTCACCGCGACCACGCTCGCCGACTACCTGTTCGGCCGGCTGATGGACGCGACCGACCGGCAGAGGGTGCGCCGCGCGGTGATGGTCACCAGCATCGGCATGAACCTGTCGATCCTGTGCTACTTCAAGTACCGCGGGTTCTTCCTGAACGAGCTGCACGACCTGCTCGTGACCGCCGGCCGCGACCCGGGCTACGCGAAGCTCGACATGCGGGCGCTGGCGCTGTTCGTGCCGTTCGGGATCAGCTTCTACACGTTCGAGGCGATCAGCTACGCGGTGGACGTGTACCGGCGGAAGATCAAGGCCGAGACGAGCCTGCCGCGGTTCCTGCTCTTCATCCTGTTCCTGCCGCACCTCGTCTCCGGGCCGATCGTCCGCGCCGGCGACTTCCTCCAGCAGACGCGCCGGCCGAAGCGGTGGAACTGGGTGCGGGTGCAGGTCGGCGTCCAACTACTGCTGATGGGGGCGTTCAAGAAGATGGCGATCGCCGACCGCATGGCGGTGTTCTGCGACCCCATCTTCCACGAGCCGGACAAGTACAACACGGGCGCCGTGTGGATGGCGGTACTGGCGTACTCGATCCGCATCTACTGCGACTTCAGCGGCTACTCGGACATGGCCGTCGGCCTCGCCCACCTGCTCGGGTACAAGCTGACGAACAACTTCAACATGCCGTACCTGTCGAGGAACGTGGGCGAGTTCTGGCGGCGCTGGCACATCTCACTGTCGAGCTGGCTGCGCGACTACCTGTTCATCCCGCTCGGCGGGAGCCGCGGCAGCAACCTTGCTACGTGCCGGAACCTGATGATCACGATGACGCTCGGCGGGCTGTGGCACGGCGCCGCGTGGAGTTTCGTGCTGTGGGGCGTCGCGCACGGGTTGCTGCTCGTGATCCACCGCCAGTTCGCCGCCTTCGCCAAGACCCGCCCGGCGCTCGACGCCGCGCTTCAGACGACCGTCGGCACCGGCTTCCGCATCCTGCTCACGTTCTTCACCGTGAGCCTGTGCTGGGTGCTGTTCCAGCCGGACCTGTACCCCGACCCGAAGCGGCCAGAGCTGGTCGTTACCGGACTCGACCGGGCGATGGCGATGTTTGGCCAGATGTTCAGCCTGCAAATGGGCCTGCCGCTGCCGTTGCACAACCGCAGCCTGTGGTATACGGCCGGGTTCGTGTTGATCTGCCACCTGCTCGTCACCCGCGGCGTGTGGCAGTGGGTGTACGACCGCCTCCCGGCGCCGGTGCTGGGCGCCGGCTACGCGGTGTGCCTGTGCGCGGCGATGGTGCTGGCGCCGGACAGCGGCAGCAGCTTCATCTACTTCCAGTTCTGACGTGACGACCGGCCCGTGAAGCTTACACCCCGCCTCACCCTGCTGTTCCGCCCGGCCCGGGTTGCACCTGCCGCGCCGGCGCGCCGGGTGTTGCGGCGGAGGCGGGCGGCCGTCGCGGTCGGCGTCGGGCTCGCGCTCGCCGTGCTGCTCCAAGCCGGACTCGGACTCGCCGCCGAGCTCTCGCTGTACCTCCGCGACCCCGGCTACGCCGACAAGGAACTCCGACTTCGCAAGCAGTTCGCGGCGCACCCGGGCGCGCCGAGCGTGGTGATGCTCGGCACGTCACGCACGGGGTACGGCTTCTACTCCGCCCGCATCCGCGAGGCGATGGCGGCCGAACTCGGCGGGCGGGCGATGGCGTTCAACTTCGGCATTCCCGCGTCCGGCCCGGTCGGTCATCTGACGTACCTCCGCCGCCTCCTCGCCGACGGTCACCGCCCGGACCTGCTGTTGGTCGAAGTCCTGCCGCCGACGCTCGCCGCGCTCGACGACGGCCCGCTCGAAGCGCGGTTCCTGCACGGCGAGCGGCTGCGGTACGGCGAGGTCGAGCCGGTGATCGGCTACGGCTTCCCGGCGGAGAAGACGCGGCGGGAGTGGGTGCGGTCGGTGGTGACGCCGTGGCACGCGCTGCGGTTCCCGATCATGGGGCGTATCAACCCGAGCTCGCTGCCGTGGCACCTGCGCTACGACTGGAGCCGCACCGAAGACCCCGCCGGCTGGACCACGCCGATGGTCACCGATTTCACGCCCGCGCAGGCCGAGGCCGGGCTGAAGCGGGCTGCGGGCGAGTACGGGGCGATCCTCGCCGACATGCATCCGACCGGCGGCGGGGCGCGGGCGCTCGCCGACCTGCTGGCGCTGTGCCGCGACCAGCACCTCGCGGTGCGGCTGGTGCTGATGCCCGAGTCCGAGGGCTTCCGCGCCCTCTACCCGCCGGCGACGACCGAGCAGCTGTACGCCTTCCTGGCGAAGTTGGAGGCCGAGTACGGTGCGCCGCTGACCGACGCCCGCAGCTGGCTGCCGGCGACCGCCTTCACCGACGGTCACCACATGCTGCGGCCGGGTGCGGAGGCGTTCTCCGACCGGCTCGCGCGCGAGGCGATCCTGCCGTTCTTCCGGGGGCGCTGACGTGCGACTGGCTCCGTCCCTCGTCCGCCGGTTCCCGCTCGCCGCCCCGCGGCTCGGGTGGCGCCGCGCGTCGAACCGGCGGCGGGCGGCGGGGGCGGTCGTGGCCGGGTGCGTCTTCGCGCTCGCGGCGCAACTCGGCCTCGGGCTCGCCATCCGCGCGGAGGTCTCGCCGCTCCGCGACCCCGTGTACTTCGACAAGTTCGCGCTCCTCCGCACGCACCCGGCGTTCTTCCCCGGCCCGGCGCCGACCGCCGACCGGCCGACCACGCTCCTCCTCGTCGGCAGCTCGCGGACGCTCAACGCCGTCAACGCCCGCCGCGCCGGCGACGACCTGACGAAGCGGCTCGGCCGGCCGGTCGAGGTGTTCAACTTCGGGCAGGCCGGCGCCGGGCCGGTCACAAACGCCGTCTACCTCCGCCGCGCCACACAGGCCGGCGCGAAGCCCGACTTCGTGCTCGTCGAAGTGCACCCCGTGTTCCTCGCCGGGCAGCGGCCCGACCCGCCGGAGACGCGCTGGCTCCTCCCGTTCCGCCTGCGACCGGACGAACTTCCGGTCGTCCGCGGCATGGGCTTCCCCGCGGCCGACCCGTCGGCCCACGGCCCGCGCGGGCTCCTCACGCCGGTCACCGAGTACCGCTTCCTCATCCTCGACCGCTACTTCCCGTTTCTGCTGATGGACAACAAGCGGCTCAACGGCGGGCACGAGCCGGACGCGCACGGTTTCGCCCGCCTCCAGAACACGTCCACGCCGCCGCAGCGCGCCGGGCTGATGCGGATCGCACACGGGCAGTACGCCGACTATTTCGCCGGGTTCCGCCCGACCGGGTGCGGGGTGGACGCGCTCCGCGACACGCTCCGCCAGTGCCGCGCCCTCGGCGCCCGGGCGGCACTCGTGTTGATGCCTGAACGCGGCGGGTGGGAGACGTGGTACGACGCCGAGGGGCTGCGCCGGCTCGACGCCGTGGTCGCCGGGCTGGCGGCCGAGTTCGGCGTGCCCGCGTTCGACGGCCGGCGGTGGGTGACGGAAGACGAGACGATGGACGGCCACCACCTGACCGGCCCGGGCGCCGACCACTTCACCGACGTGCTCGCCCGCGACGCCCTCGCCCCGTGGATCGGCGGCCCGCGATGACCCGCACCGTGCTGCTTCAGCTCGTCCGCCTCCCCGCCCTCCGGCCGGCGGCGAAGCCGCGCAGCGCGGCGTCCGCCTTCGCGCGCCGGCGTGGGGCCGCGGCGGCGCTGCTCGTCGGCGTCGTCGGCGTGCTGGTGATCCACGCGGTCGTACTCGTGCTCATGGAGTCGGCGTACCCGCAGCTCCGCGACCCGGAGTACGGCCGCCGCGCCGCCGCCCTCCGCGCCCGGCTCGCCGAGCACCCCGGGCGGCCGCTCGTGCTCGTCGTCGGCAGCTCGCGCACCTGCATGGGGCTCAGCCCCGCGGCGTGGGAAGCGGCGCGGCCGGGCGGCGCCGACCCGCTCCTGTTCAACATGGGCCTCGTCGGCGGCGGGCCGGTGATCGAGCTGATGGCGCTCCGCCGCGCCTACGCCGACGGGTTCCGGCCGGACGCCGTCGTCATCGAGTTCTGGCCGCCCTTCCTCCGCGAGGACGGCGCGTTCCACGAGCCCGACCGCATCGACCACGTCCGCCTGTTCACGGGCGACGAACCACTCGTCCGCGACTACTTCCCGAACCCGGACAAGACCGCGGCGCAGATGCGCCGCGACCGGTTCCACCCGCTGTACGAGGCGCGGCACCGGCTCCTCGCGCAGCTCGCCCCGCGGTGGCAGCCGTGGGACCGGCGGATGGACCTGGCGTGGGGCGGGCTCGACGACTGGGGCTGGCTCCCCGGCCTCGACGAGTACCCGGCGAAGCCGGACGAGCGGACCAAGCGGCTCGCGCACTGCGAGCCGATCTACCGCGGACAGTTCGCCGGCTACACGGTCCACCCGCTCGCCGATCGGGCGCTGCGCGAGGCGGTCGGGCTGGCCCGGGTGCGTGGGGCGAGGGTGGCACTGGCGTACCTGCCGGAGTCGAGCGAGTTCCGTGGCTGGATGCCGCCGGAAGTCGAACGCGCCGCGCAGGACTACCTCGCCCGGTTGCGCCGCGAGCTGAACCTGCCGCTGATCGACGCCCGGCTGTGGATGGACGACGGGTTCCTGGTGGACGGGTTCCACCTGTCGCGGCAGGGCGCGACGGAGTTCACCCGCCGTTTCGGCCCGGCCGCCGCGGCGCTCCTGCCCGCCGGGGGCCACGAATGACCCCGGCCGCTGCCGTCCGGTCACTCGTGCGTACGGCCGGGTGGGGCAGCCGCGGCCGTCGCGCCGGCCCGCGCGCCCGCGCCCGGTCGGCCGTGCTGACCGGGCTCGTACTCGTTGCCGCGGCGAACCTCGGCCTCGCGGCGGTCGTCGAGACGCGGCGCCCGGAGTGGCGCGACCCCGAATACTTCCACCGCCAGAAACAGCTGACGCGGTTCGTGCGCTGGGACCGCGAGCAGAGGCATGCACGGCCGTTGGTCGTGATCCTCGGCGGCTCGCGCCCGCAGATGGGGCTCAGCCCCGACCACCTCGGCCTCGGCGGCGGCCCGACCGACCCGCGGGTGTTCAGCCTCACACAGTCCGGGACGGTGCCGGCCGGGGCGCGGCTGAACGCGGCCCGCCTGTTCGCGTCCGGCATCAGCCCCGACTTCGTGCTCGTGGAGGTGCTGCCGCCGGTGCTCACCGACCCCGACCTGGCGCACCACCCCGTTCCCACGCGACGCCTCGGCTGCACCGACCTCGCGGCAGCGCTCCCGTACCACTCGCACCCGGTCGGAACGGTCGGCTCGTGGGTCGTGGGCCGCGCCGCGCCGTTGAGTTCACTCCGCGTGCCGCTGGTGGCGCACGCGCGCCTCGCCGATGTGCTCCCGCCCGGCTCGGCCCGCTCCGACTTCCTGTGGACGGACATGCGGCCGACCGGCTGGTCGCCGTTCTACCCCGCGGCCTGGACCGCCGCCGATTGGGGGCCGCGGCTGACAGGCGCGCGCAAGGCGTACACGCGCCGACTCGCCCACGACGAGGTGCTGCCGGAACACGACCGCGCCGTCCGCGACACGCTGGCCGCCTGCCGTGCTCGCGGCGTGAACGCGGCGCTGTTCACGATGCCTGAGTCGGCGGGATTCCGCGCCGCGTACCCGCCCGGCCGGCGTGAACTCCTACTCGCACACGTCGCCGTTCTCGGCCGCGAGTGCGGTGTGCCGGTATTCGACACGTCCGACTGGGACTTCCGCGAAGACGAGTTCATGGACGGGCATCACCTGCTCGGCCCGGCGGCAGAGGCGTTCAGCGCCCGCTTCGGCCGCGAGTGCGTCGGCCCGTGGGTTCGCGGGAGGATCGGGCCGTGAAGCTCGCCCTCCGCTTCCCCGTCGCCCGTCGCCGCCCTCGGGCGCGGATCGCCGCGCCGCGCCGGCCGCGGGCGCGGGCCGCGCTCGGGTGTGGGGTGGCGGCGGTGCTCGCGGCGGTGCTCGGGATGGCGGCGGCGGTCGAAACGGCGAAGCCCGAGTGGCGCGACCCGGAGTACGGCCACCGGCTGAATCAACTCCGGGCGCTACGGTCCGCGCACCCGCGCCGCCCACTTGTCGTCGCGGTCGGCAGCTCGCGGACGCAGATGGGCGTTAACCCCACCGCGATGGGGTTCGCCGACGAATCCGGCGCCCCGATCGTTTTCAACTTCGGCCAGTCCGGCGCCGGGCCGTTGCGCATGCACCTGACAGTCGAACGCCTGGCGGCCGAAGGAATCGTGCCGGACGTACTACTCGTCGAGTTCTTCCCCGCCGCGTTCGCCCACGACGGCCCCGCCGAGGATCAGCTGAAGGCGACGACCGCCCGCCTGTCGTGGGGCGACCTGCGCCGGCTGGAGCCGTACACCGCGGACCGCGCCGCCCTGCGCCGCGGCTGGGCCGGGGAGCGTTTCGCCTCGTGGCATTCGCTGCGGTTGGTGCTAATGAGCCACTGGCAACCGAGCTGGTTGCCGTGGCACGACCGCCTCGCGTTCCAGTGGGAGATGACCGACCCGTTCGGTTTCTCGCCATACCCGCACGACGCCGTCTCGGCCGCCGACCGCGCCCGTGGAATCGCCCGCGTCCGCGAGCAGTACGCGGGGCTGATGTCCGACTACCGCGTCGGTCCGATGCCCGACCGCGTGTTCCGCGACTTACTGGATCGCTGCCGCGACCGCAACGTGCGCGTGGTGCTCTACCGCACACCGGAAGGGCCGTCGTTCCGCTCGATGGCGGCGCCGGCAAACGAGCGGGTGAAGGCGTACCTCGACGGGTTGCGGGTGCCGGTGATCGATCCGACCGGTGAGTACACCGAGGACGATTTCGCCGACGGTCACCACCTGTTGCGCGCGGGCGCCGAGCGGTTCAGCCGTGAACTGGGGCGCGGGATCGTCTCCCCGTAGTACCGCGTCTACTCCATTTTTGGTGGCTCGTCTTAGAGGCACTGACACAACCCCCGAAAACGCTTGAAAACCGGGGGTTGCGGCAGGTTGTGTCAGTGCCTCTTAGCACTACTCCGTTAGAAGCCCGGACCTAGCCGACAGGTTCGTGGCTCTAACCGGTCATGAAGACGTACACCCCCGACAGCGACCCGGCTGTCCTCGCCCGCCTCCGCGACTACGCCGCCCTGTTCGCCGCCGACTTCCCACAGACCAAGCCCGCTCGGTGGGCCGGCGTGTACCTGCACGGGTTGCTGACCGACGGCGACCGCAAGAGCGTCGAGCCCCTCTCCCGCCGCGTTACCCTGCCCGAAGGGCTAGTGGACGGCGGCGGGAGTTTGCTGGGGGTAGACCGGCCCCATCTTCTTCCGGGCGTCGGCGACCTTGAAGCACCACC
>VFQN01004301.1_pt1 | contig 18985 bp, 23 predicted proteins | sample 3512371 | NCBI WGS metagenome assembly VFQN01 (sample SAMN10412370, study PRJNA504923) | tailings metagenome | isolation source: Replicate 2 from Balatoc abandoned mine | place: Philippines: Itogon, Benguet | collected 2017-08-28 | reverse complement strand
GTGGCCTGTCGCCTGGCGCCGGAACATCCCTTCTCCGCAACCCTGGACGATGCGGCCACCACCTGACGCTAACTGCTCCGGCGGGGATTCGCCGCCAGCGACATCGTCGGCGGCGGGGACAGCGCCGGCGGCGGGATCACCATGTCGCTCCTGGACCGACCTGACCCTGTCCGGCGCTAACCCTCGCCATCAAGGATGCGGCCGACCCGATCATCCACGATGCCTGTCTGCGCGAGCTCGCCGACACCTGTCTCGGCCCCGCCATCGACCGTGCCGACCCGCGCGTCTCGTCGCTCCACGCCAACCTGCGCGGCCTGCCGCCGCTGCTCGTCCAGGCGGGCTCGGCCGAGGCGTTTCCGGCCGACGTCACCCGCCGCGCGGCGCGGGCGGGTGACGCCGATCTGGCCGCACATGGATCTGTTGCCCACACTGCGGTGCTGAAGTCGGGCCTGCCCTGCCGGACAGGGCGCCCAGCTGGTGCTAGCGGCGGTTGCAGGCTGGAACTTTGGGCCGCACGGTCGACATCCGCTCGAAGGAGTACTTGCAGGTCTCCATGTCGGAGATGCCGCGACTGCCCGGGTAGTTTCGGGTGAAGAAGTTCGAGATGCCGTCGAAATATCCCTTCCTGCCGGACAGCACGACGGGCCGCAGGCGGATCACCTCGTCGGCGGCATAGTCGCCGCCACAGGCGATGGCGGCGGCCTCCACCTGGCCATTGTCGCCCCGCTGGACATAGCCGCGATAGACGAGGTCATCCGGGACGTCGTCGGTGCCTTTGTAGAGTGCGGTGAACTGCCACCCGTCCTGCGCGATCGAGAAGGTGGTGTGCTCCTCGAAGCGGGCGAACTTGCCGCCGGTCAAGCCATCGCAGAGAACAGTGCCTTTCCACTCTCCGGTAAGGTCGGGTGCGGCGGCAACGGCGGCCGTCGTCGATACCGCAAGCAACATCAAGCCGGCGACCACGCCGGCTGTCCTGGCGACCAACATCAACGTCTCCCTGATTATTATTTCCAGACGGATGACAGCATCATCATCTTCTATCAAGTGTCGATGTTCTCCGGAGATGAAAATGAACTGCCGTAGCCACGGACTTATTCGTGCGCATGGATGGCCACTATCTGCCAGGCACTCGTCCTGTCCCGTCCCGGATCAAGACTGCGCAGGACCCCAGACCTCGAACGCTGCCTGCTATCGGCCGGGCGCCGAGGTTGCGGCCTGGCCCGACGTTGGCCGGTGGCACCATCCATCCAGCCCTGCGGCGTCCCGGCATAGCTGGGCCCTGGCCAGTGCTGGGCGCCTTCCTGCGGCGGCGTCCTGGCTGCCCTGCCGGCGCAGCACCGGTCAGGGATGCATCCGCGCGCCCTTGGTGATCTTGTCGACCAGCTTCTTCTCGTCCCGCAACGCCAGCCCGACCACGTCCATCCGCTCCGGCGGATACTGCCTCACCGCCGCCCGGTTGGCCGCGTCATGGCCGGTGCGGAACATGTCCTCGATATAGAGCGAAAGGCCCACGCCGCGCTCCATGGCGCGCCGGTAGATCCTGGCGATCGCGTCCGCGTCCGCCGCCAGCACGATCATCGGCTGCACCACCAGCGGATGGTAGCGATTGCCGGCGGCATCCTCATAGGCTTCGCCCAGCAGGCCTTGGGTGGCGCCCACGATCCCGCTGGTCAGGAACGCCGTCACGTTCAGCTTCTGCCAGACCGCCAGGTCCTCGCGCACGACGATCGCGATCTTGGTGTCGAACATGGTTCAGTTCCTCGTCGTCCCAAGCCGCCGCAGCGCCGCGAACAGTGCCGGCGCCTCTTCGCCCATCTCCTGGCGGACCTCGGCATTCAGCCGGTCCATCGCCGCGTCGAGCGGCGCCTGCAGCCGGCGCCCGGTCTCGGTGAGGAACAGCCGGTGCACCCGCCGGTCCTCGGTATCGCCGCCCCGCCGGACCAGGCCGGCCGCTTCCAGCCGGTCCGCCACCCCGGTGACGGTGGCGCTGTCGATCACCAGCCGCTGGCCGATCGCAGCGCCGCTCTGCCCGTCCTGCTCCCACAGGATCTTCAGGACCGCATATTGCGTGGGCGTCACCCGGAACGGCGCCAGCTTGTCGCGCGCCCGCCGCGTCACCTGCTGCACCGCCTTGTTGACCAGGAAGCTGATGCAGTCCTCGACCCGCTCCACGCCCACCCCGCGCCTTGGCCCAGAAGTTCCCTAAAACGCCAATATCTTGTACGCAAGCTTTCTCACCGCCAGGATGGTTCGGGGTGACGGTCCGTATGAAGAGGGTACCCCTTTTGGCCGTCGCGATCAGGTTGGCCGTGCCGACGATGCGCTGGTGGGGCAGTTGCGCGATGCGGAGGACCCTTTCCAACACGGTCGGCGGCCGCTTGGTCCGGCACGCTCGGCCTGCGGCGGCGGTAGCGGCGCATCGGTCTCGGTCGCGGGAGCGTTGAGCAGCCTGCACAAGGTTGTGACCACGCCGCCGCCAAGTCCCGCATTGGCAACATGCAGCGTGACAACCGGCATGTTGCCTTGCAGGCCATGGTATCTCAGCTAGCAGTTGACCGTCCGATCCTAAATATCCCGCTACCGCCTTGCACCGAGATGGAGACGCTTGTTAGAATCCACTTCGGTCCCACGAGCCTGGTACTGATCTCTACATTGATGATGATTTCAATGCCCGATGCAAATACTTCTTTTTTTGATATCAGCATCCCGGAAGGATGTTTCAAATCTCAGGGCCGGAGCCGGCCATCTCTCGCGTGGGGAGTGCGCGTTCCGATGTCATCCGGCTCGGCAGGCTGGGCGTCGCCGTGCCGTCAGGCTCCCGTCAGCCGGGGCCCCTAAGCGTTGCCGGGCCTGATCGCGGGATCGGTCACCAGTCAGCGCCTTCCGTTCGCCCCCCGCCGGAAAGGACGGTGGTCATCCCGCATCAGGCCGCATTGCGACGGCTACGTCGAGGCTTGCATTCCTGGAAAATTGGATGATGCCGCTGAACCTCGGGAGGCGACTGCTCGCCCCCATCCCGGCCCTGCTGCTGCTCGCCACGCCAGCACTTGCTGCCGGACCGACCGTGGTCCAGGTCCAGCTCGACAATACTGGCGCCGTCCAGCAGATGACGCTGGACCATGCGACGGTGCCGGCCGGCCCGGTGCGGTTCGAGGTCGAGAACGCCTCGATGGACGAGGTCCACGAGATGATCCTGGTCAGGACCGACCTGAAGCCGCAGGACTTCAAGACCAACCAGGACGGCAGCAGGGTCGACGAGGACCAGTTCAAGGACGCCCAGGAAGTCGAGGACATCAAGATGGGCGAGATGGGCGAGCTCAGCACGACGCTGACGCCCGGCCATTATGTCCTGTTCTGCAACATCAAGAACCACTTCAAGGGCGGCATGCGCGCCGAGCTCATCGCCGAATGATCGGGACGGCACCCGCGGCTGCCGCCCGCGGGTGCCTCCTGTCGGTCACTCCGCCGTGGTCGGCGAGATCACCGAGCGCACCGGCGAGATCCGGTTGGCGGGGAAGCCGGCCTTCTCCGCATGCTAGCGGATGATCGCCTCGCTGGGTGCCCGGTAGATGCAGTAGATCTTGTCGTCGGTCACGTAGCTCTGCACCCACTGGATCGACGGTCCCAGGTCGCGCAGCACGTTGCACGAGGTCTGCGACGCGCCCTTGAGGTCGGCGGCAGACAGCTTGCCCACGTCCGGCATGTCCCGCTCGATGACGAAGTCCGGCATTTTCCTCTCCCTGCTCGGCGCCCCGGCTCGGGTCGCCATCCCCACGATGGCGCAGATCCGGCACGGGTACCAGCAACCGCCACGGCTGCCTGCCTGGAACGGGGCCGTGACCGGTAAGTTCCGCTTAAATAACATAAAGCATTTGTTATAGATTCCTATTTGACGCTCGCTGCTGCGACAACCACATGACGCCCGTCCCGCCCCACGGAGTTGCGTCATGCCGTCTCGCGTCGTCCTGCTGGCCTCGGCCGTCCTGCTTGCTTCCGGCACCCTGGCCAGCGCCGCGGAACCGCTGGTCGATGCCGCTTGGCTGAAGGCGCATCTGGGCGAGCCGGGTCTGGTCGTGCTGGACGTCCGCGACGTCGAGGACGGCTCGTCCGACGCCCTGTTCGCCCAAGGCCACATCCTGGGCGCCGTCCACGCCGACTATGCCAAGGCCGGCTGGCGCACCACGGTGAATGGCGTGCCGGGCATGCTGCCGCCGGTGGCCGACCTGGAGAGGCTGATCGGCAGCCTCGGCATCGGCAACGACAGCCACGTGGTCATCGTCCCGCACGGGGTCACCTCCAGCGATTTTGGCGCGGCCACCCGGGTGTTCTGGACCTTCGACGTGATGGGCCACGACGAGGTCTCGATTCTTGAAGGCGGCCAGGCCGCCTGGGTCGCCGGCGGAAATCCGGTGGAAACCGGTCCCGGCACCGCGCCGCAGCCGGTCGCCTTCCATGCCAGCTTCCGGCCGGAGCTGATAGCTACCGCGGATGACGTGAAGGCGGCCGAGGCCGCCGGCGTTCCGCTCGTCGATGCCAGGCCGAAGGGCCAGTACACCGGCGAGGTCACGCCCCCCAACGTCGGCATCGCCGGCACCATCCCGGGCGCTGTCAGCCTGCCGCACGACGTGCTGGTCGAGAACGGCGCCGATGTCCTGGCCAAGCCCAGGCTGGATGCCCTGCTCGCCAGCCTGGGCGTGCAGCCGGCCGGCGAGAAGATCGCCTTCTGCAATACCGGTCACTGGGCCTCGGTCGGCTGGTTTGTCATGAACAAGATCGGCAACGATCCGGACGTCCGGATGTATGATGGCTCCATGGTCGAATGGGCCAAGGTCGACGGCGAGAAAACCGAGGTCGGCGCGGACCGGACGGTGAACTGATGGCAGCCACGCTCGCACCCGCGATGGCCCCGGCACCCCGGGGCCTGATGCGTCCCCTCGACCGGACGGTGGCCTGGCTCGCCGGCGGCCTCCTGCTGGTCGCAGCCCTTTATGCCGGCAACATCGTCTCGCTGAAGAACGGTGCCCTGGTCCTGGTCGGCGCCCTTTTGGGCGTCGCCCTCTACCACGCGGCGTTCGGCTTCACCGGCGGCTGGCGGGCCTTCGTCCGGGAGGGCCGCAGCGCGTCCTTGCGCGCCCAGCTCTTGCTCCTGGCGCTCACCACCGTCCTGCTCGTGCCGGTGATCGCCATGGGCGAGGTCTTCGGCCGCCCGGTCAACGGCTTCACCGTGCCGCTCTCGGTCCCGCTGCTGGCCGGCGCCTTCATCTTCGGCCTGGGCATGCAGCTGGGTGGCGGCTGCGGCTCCGGCACCCTGTTCACCGTGGGCGGCGGCAGCGCCCGGATGCTCGTCACCCTTCTGGCCTTCATCGCCGGCTCGGTGATCGGCGTGGCGCAGATGCCGGCCTGGAGCGGCCTGCCGAGCCTGGGCGGCATCTCGCTCTGGCAGCAGTTCGGCGTCCTGCCGACCCTGGCCGGAACCCTGGCCGTGCTGGGCGGCCTCGCCTGGCTGGCCGCCCGCAGCGAGCGCCGCCGCACCGGCAAGCTGGTCCCGCTCGGCGCGCTGGCCGGCAGGCAGCCGCGCTTCCTGGCCGGCCCCTGGCCGCTGCTCTGGGGTGCCATCGCCCTGGCGCTGCTCTCGCTGCTCACCCTGCTGGTCGCCGGCCATCCCTGGGGCATCACCGGCGCCTTCGCCCTCTGGGGTGCCAAGGCCCTGGCCGCGACCGGCGTCGACGTCGCTTCCTGGTCCGCCTGGTCCGGGGCAGGCGCACGCGCGCAGCTGGAAGGCAGCCTGTTCGCCCATCCGATCTCGGCCATGGACATCGGCCTGATCCTGGGCGCGATGCTGGCGGCCGCCCTGGCCGGCAGGTTCGCGCCGAAGGTCGACCTGCGGCCGGGCTCGCTCGTCGCCGCCATCCTGGGCGGCCTGCTGATGGGCTACGGCGCCCGCCTTTCCTCCGGCTGCAACATCGGCGCGCTACTGGGCGGCATTGCCTCGGGCAGCCTGCATGGCTGGATCTGGTTCGCCCTGGCCTTCCTGGGCTCCCTCGCCGGCATCCGCCTGCGCCCCCTGTTCCGCCTGAACGACTAGGCCCGGCCGCCCGATCCCGGCACACTCGTTCCCAGGCAAGGCGGCAGGGCGGAACGGGCACCGGCATGCGCAGCGACATCCTGGACTTCCTGAACGGCTACCTCCGGGCGCGCGGCAATGCGGGGTCGCAGCTCACCCTTGCCGACGATCTCGCCATCGTCCGCTACCGCGTGCCGATGGGCCGCCCGGCGGAGCTCTTCTACTGGGGCAGCGCACGCCGCACGCTTCCCCTGGAAGCGGGGATGTGGCTGACCGCGATTGGCGACGAGGCCGCGGCCAGCCTGCCGGCCCTCCCCCCGACGATGGACAAGCTCGCCGACGAGCACCTGATGGCCGCCGACCTGCCGCTTCGCGCCGGGTTGGCGCCCGATGTCCGCATCGTCGCGGTCGCGGCGCCGGAGGCGGTCGCGGCGTTCAACCGGTCGGCGCTGTTCGCAACGATCCCGGCCGAGGAAGCGGATCGTCGCGAGGCCGCCTTCTTCCAGGCCGACTACCAAAACGAGCCGGCGGCGGCGGCCCGCTTTGGCTGGGCCAGTCCCACGCTGGTCGTGGTCGACCACGTCCTCACCCTGCCGGCCTTCCGGCGCCTTGGCCTGGGCGAGAGCCTGATGGCGGCCATGGCCGCCCAGGCAGGTGCCAGGGGTGCCCGCCGCATGCTGCTGATCTCGTCGGAGCAGGGCCGGCGGCTGTACGAGCGGGTCGGCTTCCGCAGGCTGGCGCCGGTCGCGGTCTACCAGCATGAGGATCACGCATGATTCGGCCCGGGCGCGACATGGACCGGCCGCTGCCTGAAGAACGAGCGAGGGAGCGTAGCCGCTTCTCAACGGTTGCTCAGCGGGACAGGCGCCTGCGGCGCCACCGATGATGGGAGCCCGAGATGCGTCCATGCAGGAAGTGGGGATTGGTTCTGGCCGGCGTCGGCCTCCTGGCGCTGGCCGGCTGCAACGACCGCAAGAGCGGCGGCTGGTTCGGCCAGGAAGCGGCCAATCCGGACGCCGCCGCCCGGCAGAAATGCGCCGATGCCGGCTACGAGCCGGGCAGCGTCCAGTACATGCAGTGCATGGGGGGCCGCGGCCAGCCGCAGGAATAGCCGGCGCAACAAGGAGGAAACAGGATGAAGGCGATCGCGCTGCAGGCACCGGGCGGCCTCGATCGGCTGCGGCCGGTCGACCTGCCCGATCCGGGCGATCCCGGTCCGGGCGAGCTGCGGGTCCGCATCCATGCCAGCTCGCTGAACTACCATGACTATGGCGTGGTCAGCGGCCGGGTTCCGGCCGACGACAACCGCATCCCCATGTCGGACGGTGCCGGCGTGGTCGAGGGGGTGGGCGAAGGGGTGGCCGGGTTCGCGGCGGGCGACCATGTCGTTTCCTGCTTCTTCCCGCTCTGGCAGGACGGGCCGGCCGAGGTCGGCGACTTCAGGACCGTGCCGGGCGACGGCGTGGACGGCTATGCCCGCGAGGTCGTGGTCCGTCCCGCCACCTGGTTCACCCGGGCGCCCGGCGGCTTCAGCCATGCCGAGGCCGCGACCCTGACCACCGCCGGCCTGACCGCCTGGCGCGCCCTGGTCGTCGATGGCGGCCTGAAGGCTGGCGACACCGTGCTGGTGCTGGGCACCGGCGGCGTGTCGGTGTTCGCCCTGCAGTTCGCGAAGATGATGGGGGCCAGGGTGGTTGCCACCTCCTCCTCCGACGCGAAGCTGGAGCGGGTGCGCAAGCTTGGCGCCGACCATACCATCAACTACCGGCAGCACCCGGACTGGGGCCAGAAGGTGCAGGACTGGACCGGCGGCCGCGGCGTCGACCATGTCATCGAGGTGGGCGGCCCCGGCACCCTGCCGCAGTCGATCACCGCGGTGCGCATCGGCGGCCACATCTCCCTGATCGGCGTGCTGACCGGCCGGGCCGGCGAGGTCCCGACCGCCCTGCTGATGGTCAAGCAGGCCCGCCTGCAGGGCCTGATCGTCGGCAACCGCCGCCACCAGGCCGACCTGGTCCGCGCGATCGAGGCCACCGGCTTCCGCCCGGTCATCGACCGCAGCTTCCCCCTGGACGGGATCGCCGACGCGTTCCGCCACGAGGAGGCCGGCCGGCACTTCGGCAAGATCTGCCTGGAATTCTGAGCCGCCGGAACCTCCGCCCGCCCCACCCGTCTGCTGCAGGGCAGTGCGGGCGGGAACGGGATGGAACGGGACCAGGGCAACGGCACCGACGAGGCGCTCACCCGCCACGAGGCGGAGCGGATCGAGGAGCAGGCAGCCCCGCGGGCATTGGTCGTCCATGAGGTCGTGCGGCACGAGGGCGAGATCGAGCTCGGCCGGCCGCTCACGGCACTTGTCTGGTCGGGCCTGGCCGCCGGCCTGTCCATGGGCTTCTCCATGGTCGCCGAAGGCCTCCTGCGCGCGGGCCTGCCGGATGCGGCCTGGCGACCCTTGCTCGCCTGCTTCGGCTACAGCCTGGGCTTCCTGATCGTCATCCTCGGCCGCCAGCAGCTCTTCACCGAGAGCACGCTGACCGCCATGCTGCCGGTCCTCTACCGCCGCGACCTGCCGAGCCTCGGGAAACTTGCCCGCGTCTGGTCGGTGGTCTTCGCCGCCAACATCGCCGGCACGATCGCCTTCGCCTTCGTGGTCGCCAAGGGCGGGGTGTTCCGCCTCGACGCCGCGGCCCAGTTCCTCGAACTCGGCCGGAACGCGCTGGGCGACAGCTTCGGCTCCACCCTCCTGCGCGCCATCTTCGCCGGCTGGCTGATCGGCCTGATGGTCTGGCTGCTCCCGGCCTCCGGCTCGGCCCGCCCGCTGATCATCATCATCCTGACCTACATGGTCTCGCTGGGTCACCTGTCCCACGTCATCGCCGGCTCCAGCGAGGCGGCCTACGCCGTCTTCGCCGGCGGCGTCCCCTGGGCCGACTATCTCCTGCGCTTCCTCCTGCCGACCCTGATCGGCAACACGATCGGCGGCGTCATCCTGGTGGCCCTGGTGAACCACGCCCAGGTGGCCTCGGAGCTGGAAGCGACGCCGGAAACCTAGCCCGGAAGCGGCCAGCCGGGCCGGTACATCTGCAGGAGCCCGTCCCGGCTGATCTGGAAATAGTCGGCGGGGCCGCCGCCGCGCAGGAGCGGCCGGCCTCCCACCGTGTCGTAGATCCCGTCCTTGAGCAGGTCCTTGCGGATCCGGACCGCCACCACCTCGCCGAAGATCATCCAGGTCGGCACCTTCGTCCCGTCCGCCCCCTGGAGTTGCAGGATCTGGGTCCGCCGGCACTCGAACGAGACCGGGCTCTCCGCCACATGCGGCACCTTGACGATGCTGGAGGCTGCCGGGGTCAGCCCGGTGAGCTGGAACTCGTCGACGTCGCGCGGTGCGGGCGTGCTGCTCGTGTTGACCGCCTGCGCCAGGTCCAGCGTGGCGAGGTTCCAGCAGAACTCGCCGGTATCCTCGATGTTCTGCAGGCTGTCCTTGCGCGCCGTGCTGGCAAATCCGACGATCGGCGGCTTGTAGTTGAAGGCATTGAAGAAGCTGTAGGGCGCCAGGTTCAGCCGGCCTTCGCGGTCCTGCGACGAGATCCAGCCGATCGGCCGCGGCGCCACGATCGCGTTGAACGGATCGTGCGGCAGCCCATGCCCGTTCTTCGGCTCGTAATAGTGGACATCCTCGGCCAAGGCCCGCTCCTGTCGGCAGTTTCCGTCCTTTGAGCACATCCGGGGCGGCGCCGCGACCCATCCCGCCCGCAGCCCTGCCGCGTCCCCGTATGGCTGGTCCTGCTGGGCCCCAGCGACTAGTTCTGACGGATCACCCTCCAGAACCGACAGAAGCAACCGTGCAACCGTCCGCGACGTCGACGCCGGCTCTGGCTGGCCGCCGAACCGAGTTCATCATCATCCTGGGCGCGCTCACCGCCTTCGGCCCGCTCGCCATCGACATGTACCTGCCGGCCTTCCCGACGCTGGCCAAGGCGTTCGCGACCGATATCGGCCATGTCCAGACCACGCTCGCCGCCTTCTTCCTGGCATTCGCGCTGGGCCAGGCCTTCTGGGGGCCGCTGGCCGACAGCTACGGCCGCCGCCGGCCGCTGATGATCGGCCTGGTCCTGTTCATCGCCGCGTCGATCGCCTGCACCATGGCGCCCTCGATCGGCGCGCTGGCGGTGCTCCGCTTCATCCAGGGCCTGGCCGCCTGCGCCTCGGTGGTGATCGGCCGGGCGGTGGTGCGCGACCTGTTCCCCGCCAGCCAGGCGATCTCGGTGTTCGCCGCGCTGATGCTGGTGGTTGGCCTGGCGCCGATCCTGGCCCCGCTGGTGGGCGGGCAGCTGCTGGTCAGCGTCGGCTGGAAGTCGATCTTCTGGTTCCTGGCGCTGTTCGCGGGCGGCTGCCTGCTGGCGACGATCATCCGCCTGCCGGAAAGCCTGGCGCCCGGCATGCGCCGCTCGATCGCCCCTGCGTCGGTGCTGGCCACCTATGCCGGCCTCCTGGCCGACCGGCGCTTCCTGATGCCGGCCCTTGCCGGCAGTTGTGCCATTGCCGGCATGTTCGCCTACATCGCCGGCGCGCCCTTCGTGCTGATCGAGCTGTACGGCATCCCGGAGCGCAGCTTCGGCTGGGTGTTCGGCACCAACGCGATGGGCTTCGTGATCGTTTCGCAGGTCAACGCCCGGATCGCGCGCAAGGTCGATCCTTCCCGGATGATCCGCGTCGCCGGCATCGTCCAGGTGCTCGCCTGCCTGGTCCTGCTCGTCGTCGCCTGGAGCGGCATCCACAGCCTGATCCTCACCCTGGTGCCGCTTTTCCTGGTGATCGCCAGCCTGGGCCTGCTGATGCCCAACACCACCGCGATCGCCATGGCGTCCTTTCCCGACCGCGCCGGGGCCGCGTCCGCGCTGCTCGGCACGGTGCAGTTCTCGCTGGCCGCCGCCGCCTCCAGCCTGGTGGGCTTCCTGCACGACGGCTCCGCCCGGCCGATGGCGACCGCGATCACCATCGGCGCCGTCATCGGCATGATCTTCGGCCGGATGGTCGACGCCAGCGTCCTCAAGCGCAGGTGAGTGGGCGGCCGCCGCTTGTTCGAGACCGATCGAACACCCAAGTCTGGTTATCCGATCTCCAGGAAACAGGTGAGTTGTCCATGATCGATCTGTACTACTGGCCGACCCCGAACGGCCACAAGATCACCATGTTCCTCGAGGAGGTCGGCCTCCCCTACCAGATCAAGCCGGTCAATATCGGTACCGGCGAGCAGTTCCAGCCGGACTTCCTCAAGATCGCGCCGAACAACCGGATGCCCGCGATCGTCGACCATGACCCGATCGGCGGCGGCGCGCCCATCAGCGTGTTCGAAAGCGGCGCCATCCTGGTCTATCTCGCCGACAAGACCGGCCGGTTCCTGCCGACCGAGCCGGCGCACCGCTACGACGTGCTGCAGTGGCTGTTCTGGCAGATGGGCGGTCTTGGCCCGATGGCCGGCCAGAACCACCACTTCAACCGCTACGCGCCCGAGAAGATCCCCTACGCCATCGACCGCTACGTCAAGGAGACCAGCCGGCTCTACGGCGTGCTCGACAAGCGCCTGGCCGACCGCGAGTTCGTCGCCGGCGAATATTCCATCGCCGACATGGCCTCCTATCCCTGGATCGTGCCCTACGAGAACCAGGGCCAGAAGCTGGAAGACTTCCCGCACCTGCGGCGCTGGTTCAACAAGATCAAGGCGCGCCCGGCCACCGAGCGGGCCTATGCGCGCGGGCCCGAGGTCAATCCTTCCGTCGGCCAGCCGATGAGCGAGGAAGAAAAGAAGATCCTGTTTGGCCAGACCAGGCGCTGATCCGGCAGCGGCGAGGCCGCCCGTCCCTTTGCCGGACGGCTTCGTCCACCTGCCGGCCTATCTCGACGCGGCGGCGCAGCACGCCCTCCTGGGGGAGGTGCTGGCCGCCATCGGCGACCGGTTCTGGTTCCAGCCGACCACGCCGCGCTGGAACCGCCCCTTCTCGGTGCGCATGAGCAATCTGGGCCCGCTCGGCTGGGTGTCCGACCAGCGGGGCTATCGCTACCAGCCCCATCATCCGGGCACCGGCCTGCCCTGGCCCGCCATGCCGGAAAGCCTGCTCCGCCTGTGGCGCGACCTGGCCCGGCATCCGGACCCGCCGGAAGCCTGCCTGGTCAACCACCACACGGACAGCGCCCGGATGGGCCTGCACCAGGACCGCGACGAGGCCGACTTCACCGCCCCCGTCCTGTCGGTGTCCTTGGGCGACGACGCGCTGTTCCGCATCGGCGGCTGCCAGCGCGGCGGTCCCACCCGCTCGATCAACCTGGCGAGCGGCGACGTGGTGCTGCTGGGCGGTCCGGCCCGACTGGCCTTCCACGGCGTGGACCGGATCCGGCCCGGCACGTCCGGCCTGGTGCCGGGCGGCGGACGGATCAACCTGACCCTGCGCCGGGTCGGAACGGCGCCGGGCCAGGCGGATCAGCCGGTCTCTCCGGCGCAAAAAGCCGGATGAAGCGCAGCCCCTGCCTCCAGCTATCGTTGAAATAGTGGATAGAATTAGTTGATTTTGCCGGAGCGCATGGTCAGCTATCCGGTTGACCGCCCGCGGCCGTCGTTTTTGGCTCGGGCATCACATCGAGCGGGCTGAAGAAGATGCAGGAAGCGAACGTCATGGCCGGCCGCCGGCCGTCCTGGACGCGACGCGGCGGCCTGGCAGCGTGCCTGGCCGTGGCCGGGCTGATGCTGGCGCCATGGGCGCAGGCGCCGGTGCTGGCGCAGGACAAGCCGATCAAGGTCGGGATCATGTCTGGCGAGGACGAGGAGGTCTGGCAGGCCGCGGTCGCCGAGGCGGCCAAAAAGGGCCTGACCGTCGAGCCGGTGGTGTTCTCCGACTACACCCAGCCGAACGAGGCGCTGGCGCAGGGCGACATCGACGCCAACGCCTTCCAGCACCAGCCCTATCTGGACGCCCAGATCCAGTCCCAGGGCTACGAGATCACCGCCGTCGGCTTTACCGCCGTCTGGCCGATCGGCCTTTATTCCCGCAAGTACAAGACCACCGCCGAGCTGCCCGAAGGCGCGACGGTGGGCGTGCCGAACGACCCGTCCAACGAGGGGCGGGCCCTGCTGGTCCTGCAGAACGAGGGGCTGATCAAGCTCGACCCCGATGCCGGGATCCTCGCGACGGTCACCGACATCGTCGAGAACCCGAAGGACCTCCGGATCAGCGAGCTGGATGCCGGCGTGGTCGGCCGGGCGATCGACGACCTGGACGCCGCGGTGGTCAACACCGACTGGGCGCTGAAGGCCGGCCTCGACCCGGACCAGGAGCGGATCGCCCAGGAGCCGGTCGAGAACAACCCATACCGCAACTTCATCGCGGTGCGCACCGAGGACAAGGACGCGCCCTGGGTGGCGCCGCTGGTGGCCGCCTACCAGAACGAGACGGTCCGCGCGGTGTTCGACCGGGTTTATCGCGGCACCGGCGTCGCGGCCTACTGACCGGCCGATCCGGTTCTATTCTCCTGAACTGGAACGGCCTGGGCCGCTGGCCCGGGCCGTCCTGCCGTTGAACCGCACCGCACCTGGCGGTGCCACTGCCCAGAGGATGCCCCTTGGCCGCCATGGTCCTAGAGCGCGCACCGCAGGTCCGTCCCGCAGCACCGCCGCCGACGCCGGAGCCGATCGTGCGGGTGGTCGAGGCCCAGCGCCATTTCGGCGCCACCGCCGCGCTGAACGGGGTGTCGCTCAGCGTCGAGCGCGGCGAGGTGCTGGGCGTCATCGGCCGCAGCGGTGCCGGCAAGTCCACCCTGATCCGCTGCCTGAACGGGCTGGAACGGCTGGATTCCGGCCAGGTCCGGATCGAGGGCCAGGACATCACCGGCCTCCACGAGCGCCAGCTCCAGCCGGTGCGCCGCCGCATCGGCATGATCTTCCAGCACTTCAACCTGCTGGCGGCCAAGACCGTCGCCGCCAACGTCGCCCTGCCGCTCAAGATAGCCGGGATCCCGGCGGCACGGCGCCAGGCGCGGGTCCAGGAACTCCTGGAGCTGGTGGGCCTGGCGGATCGGGCGAACGCCTACCCGGCGCAGCTCTCGGGCGGGCAGAAGCAGCGGGTCGGCATCGCCCGGGCGCTGGCGGCCGAGCCGGTCCTGCTTTTGTGCGACGAGGCGACCTCCGCGCTGGATCCCGAGACCACCGGCGCGATCCTGGCCCTGCTCAAGGACATCAACCGCAAGCTCGGGCTCACCATCGTGCTGATCACCCACGAGATGGAGGTGATCCGCAAGGTGGCCGACCGGGTCGTGGTGCTGGACCAGGGCCGGATCGTCGAGGAAGGGCCGGTCTGGCAGGTGTTCGCCGCGCCCCGCTCGCCCACGACCCAGAGCCTGCTGCAGTCCCTGCGCCCGCAGCTGCCGGCCGGGATCGCCGCAAGGCTGGACCCGGTGCAGGGCGAGAGCGCCATCCTGCAGGTCGACCTGGCCGGGGAGGCCGCGCGCAGCCCGCTGATCGGCCGGCTCGCTGCCTTGCTCCAGGCCCCGGTCCGGCTGGTCCATGGCGGCATCGACCATGTCCAGGGCGAGCCGGTCGGCACCCTGTTCCTGGGCGTGCCGAACCGGGGCGATGCCGTGGTGCGGGCCATCCGTTTTCTCGAGGACCAGGGTGCCCGGGTCGAGAGGCTGGGATATGTCGACGATGATGCTTGATCTTCTGCTGCGCTCGACCTGGGAAACGATCCTGATGACCGGCCTGTCCGGCCTGATCTCCCTGGTCGTGGGCCTGCCGCTCGGCCTGCTCCTGGTGGTGACCGAGCGCGGCGGCATCGCCCGGAACCTCTGGGTCAACCGGACCCTGGGCGCCGTCGTCAACGGCTTCCGCTCGGTGCCGTTCATCATCCTGCTGGTGGCGCTGATCCCGGTCACCCGCTTCATTGTGGGCACCTCGATCGGCACCTGGGCGGCCATCGTGCCGCTCTCGATCGCAGCCATCCCCTATTATGCGCGGATCGCCGAGGTCTCGCTGCGCGAGGTCGACCGCGGCCTGGTCGAGGCGGTGCGCGCCATGGGCGGCAACCGCTGGACGATCGTGCGCGAGGTGCTGGTGCCCGAGGCCCTGCCGGGCCTGGCGGCCGGCTTCACCGTCACCCTCATCACCCTGGTCGGCGCCTCGGCCATGGCCGGCGCCATCGGCGCCGGGGGCTTAGGGGATCTCGCGATCCGCTACGGCTACCAGCGCTTCGAGACCGAGATCATGGTGGCGGTGGTGGCGGTGCTGATCGTGCTGGTCTGCGGCCTGCAATGGCTGGGCGACCGGCTGGTGGCGCGGCTCGACCATCGCTGAGCCGGACCGGCCTGCGCCGGCCCGGGCTCGCATTCATTAGAAGCTGCGGCCGGCCGCGGCTGCTCAGGCCCGCGGCGCCGCGTCGGGCTGCAGGTCGAGCACCTGGCCCTCGCGGTCCAGATGCTCGCGCAGGAGGGCCATGTTCTTCAGGTTCGCCTTGAAGAACACGTCGCCGACCCAGCCCACGACCGGCACTGCGCTGATCGCGGAGTCGATCGCCAGGTTGCCGATCATCCGGGCCATGGTCGAGGCCGGCACGCCCAGGCGGTGCGCTTCCCAGATCAGGTAGGCGGACAGGCCCTGGGCGACGACGGTGCCGGCACCGGGAATGAGGTTGAGGGCCGAGTCCGCGCCGAAGCGGATCTGGGTGCCCGGCACCCGCAGCGCGCTGTCGAGCAGGCGGGCCAGGCGGTCCAGCCGCCGGCGCGCATCGGCGACCGTGCGGTGGCGGCCGGCGCCACGAGCGTGACGACCATACCGTGTACCGATGTTCATGGATGCTGCGTGCATCGCGAACTCCCAAGAGCGGAGCGTCTTCAGGAAGCTCCTCAGGTGGAAGAGTCCGACATGATAGTCATCGCGGCGACTACCAGAGGGGCCCGGACCCCGATGCAGCTTTATTTGGGTGAAGCTGCGCCATCCGCAAGAAGCCGCCGGCGCGGCCTAGCCGATTTCTTGAAATCGCAAAAAATTCACCGGCCTGGTCTTGAAATCGCCAGCGGCCACTTCCGGCGACCCGTCCCGAAAACGGCAAGGCCGCAGGACCTCCCCGTCCTGCGGCCTCCGTGCGCGCGAATGTCCTGCCGGTCAGGCGACCAGGAAGTCGCTGGCGCTCAGGTGCAGCGGGTCCTGCCCCAGGGTCTGCACCAGGATCTGGTTCTTGCCGGTGGAGTCCAGGAGGACCAGCACCGCGGAGGAGCCGTTGTCGACCAGGGTGAGGTCGGAAAAGTCGCCCATCCCGCAGCCGCGGATGTCGATCAGGTCCTTGCCGCACTCGAAGTCGCCGATCAGGTCGAACCCGCTGTTCTGGCCGAACACGAACACGTCCTTGCCGCCGATGACGTTGCCGTCGACATTGGCGAAGTCGCCCCACAGCGCGTCGTTGCCGGTCCCGCCGATCAGGACGTCGTCGCCGCCGCGCACGTCGAAGGCCTTGTAGGTGACGCCGGCCTCGAACCCGTCGCCGAACAGGTTGTCGTTGCCCGCACCGCCTTCCAGCTTGTCGTTCTGGCCCCAGGCCCGGCCGCCCATCTCGTAGGCATCGCCGAACAGGTTGTCCTGGCCATCGCCGCCATTGAGCTGGTCGCGCCCGCCGCGGGCCATCGCCTTCATCGTGAAGCTGTCGCCGAACAGGCGGTCGTCGCCCTGCCCGCCGTAAAGGCGGTCGGCGCTGCCCGCGGCGCAGTCCCACATCTCGAAGGCGTCGCCGAACAGGTTGTCGTGGCCCCAGCCGCCGAACACCAGGTCGCCGCCGCCCTTGGCATGGCCGATCATCGTGAAGCTGTCGCCGAACAGGTTGTCGTCGCCGCGGGCGCCATGGATCCAGTCGCTGCCGCCCTGCCCGTAGGAGGTGATCACCCAGGCGTCGCCCAGCACGTTGTCGATGGCGTTGCCGCCCATGATCACGTCATGGCCGCCTTCCCGGTTGAGGAAGCCGCCGACCTCGCGGACGCCGTCCGGGTTGCCGGTGGAGAACGCGTCGCCGAAGATGTAGTTGTCCTCGTTGTCCGCGAAAATGAAGCTGTCCTTGTCGACGTTATTGCCGATACCACCAATGATGACTGCCATCGGATTAACTCCCGCAAGTTGTATCAACTGACGCCGACAGCATGTCACCCGTGGGGAAACCCACGGTCACGGACGCAATGTCCAGCCGGACAGGGAGTTCAGGAACCTGCCGCTGCCGGCTCTCGCCGACGCTGGCCGGGCTCATCGGCCCCTGCCGTTGCCATTGCCGTTGCCGTTGCCGCTGCCGGCATTCCCGTTCCCATTGCCGTTGCCATTGCCGCTGCCGCCCCGGCTGCCGTTGCCACGGCCGTCGCCGGCACCGTCATTGCCGTTGCCGTTGCCGGCGTTGTTGTTGCCATTGTTGTTGCCTGTGTTGTTGCCTGTGTTGTTGTTGCCGTTGTTGCTGCCGGCATTGCCGTTGCCGTTATTGTTGCCGGCGTTGCCATTGCCGTTGCCGCTGCCGGCATTGCTGCCGCCATGGCCGCGTCCGGCATTGTCCCGGCCGTTGTCGCCGCCCCGGTCGCCCTCGTCGGCGGCTTGCCCGGGATCGCCCGTTCCCTTTCCGTCACCGGCGCTGCCGGCGTCGTCCCCTGTGCCGAACCAGCGCTCGAGGAACGGATCATCCGCCGCGCTGCTCGAGCCGGCCGCATCCTGCAGGCCGCTCCGTGCCGGCCCCGGCCCTGGCGCCGACAATGCCACGAAGGCGGCGGCGGCGGCGATGGCGGAGGAGAGGCACAGGCTGCGCATCGATCATTCTCCCGACGTGACACCCGACCTGGCGGTAGGGCGCCGGCCTTCAGTCGCGGCCGTTATTGTTGCCGTTGAAATGGCCGATGTTGCCATTGCCATTCCGGCTGCCGCCGTTGTTGATACCGTTGTAGTTGCCGATGTTGCCGTTGCCGTTTTCGTGACCGGAATTGTAGCTGCCGTTCCCGATCCCGATGTTGCCGTTGCCGTTGTTCTTCCCGGTATTGCCGACGCCGTTCTTGTTGCCGACGTTGGCATGGCCACCATTACCGTTGCCGATGTTGCCGTTGCCGGCATTGTTGTTGCCGACATTGTTCTTGCCGGTGTTGTTCCGGCCGACATTGCCGTTGGCGAACATCCCGCCGGCAAACGACGAGAAGGAGCTCTTGGTGGTGGACTTGGCGGCAGCGGCTTCCGCCAGCGATCCGGACATCGTCATCGCGACGGCGGCCGCCGTGAGCAGCAAGCTTCGCAAGGTCGTTTCCTTTTCCTGAAGTTGTCGAGTGCCCCTCGAGGCCGAAGCCGCGAGGGACACTCCGAACCGTCGGCCCGGACGGGCCGACCAGGCGGTCAGATCAGTGGTTACGCACGCCGTTATAGTTGCCGTTGTAGCTGCCGGCGTTCAGGTTGCCGTTCTGGTTGCCGTTCCGGTCGCCCCAGTTGAAGGAGCCGTTGCGCAGGCCGTTCATGCGGCCGTAGTTGGCATTGCCGTTCAGGTTGCCGTTGCCGGTGCCGACATTGCCGACGCCGTTCTCGCTGCCGTTCATCGAGCCCTTGTTCTCGTTACCGTTCCCGTTGCCGTTGTGGTAACCGATGTTGCCGTTCCCGTTCAGCTTGCCGTTGTGGTAGCCGACATTGCCGTTACCGTTGCCGCTGCCGTTGGCCGAGCCCTTGTTGCCGTTGCCGTTGTAGGTGCCGTTCACGGAACCCTTGTTGTAGTTGCCGTTGTTGTTGCCGTTGTCGTAGCCGCGGTTGAAGTTACCGTTGTAGCTACCGTTGCCGTTACCGATATTGCCGTTGCCGTTACCATTGCCGTTGCCGCTTCCGGCAGCCATGGCGGTCGCGGAGAGCAGGCCGAGAGCAGCGGCGGTGCAGAAAATGATCTT
>VFQN01004300.1_pt1 | contig 18987 bp, 13 predicted proteins | sample 3512371 | NCBI WGS metagenome assembly VFQN01 (sample SAMN10412370, study PRJNA504923) | tailings metagenome | isolation source: Replicate 2 from Balatoc abandoned mine | place: Philippines: Itogon, Benguet | collected 2017-08-28 | reverse complement strand
GGCATCAGGCATCAAGCATCAGGCATCAACGGCATTCCCGGCATTGCTAGAATCCCCCCATGAAACCTCCCACCGTCTTCCTCGGCGAGATGACCAACCGCGAACTCGAGCAGTTCCTCGAGTCGCACCACACCGTGATCGTCCCGGTCGGCGCGACCGAACAGCACGGCCCGCACTCGCCGCTCATCACCGACGTCCTCGTGCCGCAGGAGATCGCCCGCCGCGTGGCGCCGCAGATCGGCGCCGTGGTGGCGCCGTCGCTGCCCTACACGCTGAGTTACCCGCACGTCGGGTTCACCGGCGTGGTGCGACTCCAGATTCCGACGTTCATGGCCACGATCGAGGACCTGTGTCACAGCTTCGCGACGATGGGGATGAAGCGGATCATCTTCCTGAACGGCCACTACGACAACACGTATGCGATTGCCTACGCGTGCGCGATGGCCGCCGAGAAGATGCCGAAGGACGTGAAGGCGTTCCCGGTGAACTACTGGGACGGCATCCCGCCCGAGGTGGCCGCGCAGTGGTCGGGCCTGAAGAAGGGCCTGCACGCGCACACCGCGGAGGTGTCGGCCATCATGGCCATCAACCCCGACCTGGTCGACACCGAGCAGCTGAACGCGGAGTTCCCGAACTTCCCCGAATACACGATTGCCAACATCGGGGCCGCGCACACCGCGTACTTCTTCTCGGCGCCGGGGTCGGTCTACTGGGCCACCAAGTCGGGCACGTGGGGCGAATCGCGCGACAGCACGCCCGAGAAGGGGCGCGAGTACCTGGACATCTGCGTGAAGTCCACGCTCGCCGTGATCGAGAACATCGAGATGACGTTCAAGGCGATGCCGGTGCGCGACTGAGGCTGTAGGCTGTAGGCTGTAGGCTGTAGGCTGAAACAGAAAGGGCCGCCCGAGTTCGAGCGGCCCTTTCGCGTTCGTGACTGTGTGGCTCAGGCTTCCCAGGGCAGGCCGGGGCGGCCGAAGTGCCCGTAGTTGGTCGTCTGGCGGTAGATCGGGCGCAGCAGGTCCAGCGTCTTGATGATGCCCGCCGGGCGCATGTCGAACGTCTTGCGCACGAAGTCCTCGGCGGCCTGGTTGTCGCCCGTGCCGTACGTCTCGACGAGCAGCGAGGTGGGCTCGGCCACGCCGATGGCGTAGGAGAACTGCACCTCGCAGCGCTGCGCCAGGCCGGCCTTCACCACTTCGCGCGCCACGTAGCGGCCGAAGTAGGCGGCGCTGCGGTCCACCTTGGACGGATCCTTGCCGCTGAACGCGCCGCCGCCGTGACGCGCCGCGCCGCCATACGAGTCGACGATGATCTTGCGCCCCGTCACGCCCGCGTCGGCCGACGGGCCGCCGTGGGCGAAGCTGCCCGACGGGTTCACGAGGAACAGATCGGCCGTCGGGCACCAGTCGCCGAGCACCCGCGGCGCCAGATCCTCGATGACGTACGCCTTGATGTCGGCCTGCGCGGCGTCGGCCACGTGCTGCGTCGAGACGACGACGCGCTCGATCGCCACGGGCTTGCCACCCTCGTAGCGCACCGACACCTGGCTCTTGGCGTCCGGACGAATCCAGCGGTACGCGCCGCCCGACTTCCGGTCGTCGGCCAGCCCCTTGGTGAGCTTGTGCGCCAGCAGGATGGGCAGCGGCATCAGCTCCGGGCTCTCGTTGCTGGCATAGCCGAACATCAGCCCCTGGTCGCCTGCGCCCTGTTCCTCGGCCCTGGCCTTGTCCACGACGCTGGCGTTGATTTCCTTGGACTGGGCGGTGATCTTGAGGATCACCTGGACGCCGTCGGCGTTGAACACCTCGTCGGGCCAGTCGTACCCGATCTCGCGGATGGCCTGCCGCGCGATCCCCTCGTAATCGACGTCCTTCGCGCCGGTCGTCACCTCACCGGCCATGACCACCAGGTCTTCCTTGACGAGCGTTTCCACCGCCACCTTCGAGGTGGGGTCTTGCGCGAGGCAGGCGTCGAGCGCCGAGTCGGAGATGTAATCGGCCACCTTGTCCGGGTGACCTTCCGACACGGACTCCGACGTGAGAACGAAACGGGACATGCGGGGCTAATCCTTCGGGTGCTGCAAGAGTGTTGGGGCCGGAGCTTCGCCGTGCCAGCCGTTCACGTGCCCGCCGTCGCTCCCCGGGCCTCACGGGCCCACCGGGGACACGGCGACGAGCTGGCGCCGGCGGTCAGCTCACGCGGCGCAGCACGCCTTCGGAACTGACGGACGCCAGGATCTCGTCCCGGCGGTGCCGCGCCTCGGTCAGGTCGTCGGTCTTGAGCGAATGCCGAATCCGCTCCTGACGCCAGCCGTCAATGATAACCGTGTAGGCAATCCACCAGAAGCGGCCATTGCGCCAGAGGTGGTGGTTCTCGCCGAGCCGCTGGAATCGCCGATCCTGCGGCGACAACGCCACCTGCAGCGCCGGGCGCCGCGGGGCCGGGGCCGACGGGGTCTCGAGGGGGGAGGCTGTGGCAATCACGGTGTCTTCTCCTGAATCAACCCAAGTGAAGACACCCGGAGGCTGCGGGGGTGACCCGCCGGACACGTGTTTGTTCGTCTCGAACCGCATCGCCACGGCCGGCTGCCTGCGCCGACCGGGCTGGCACCTTGGGATGTCCGCCCCAGGTTGCCGGGCCCGCTGCTCCTGCGGGCCGCTCCGGATGTCGAGAGAGACGATAACATTACATGTGGAGATACACAATCGTGGATTTACAGAATGATTCCATAACGGTGGGTGTTCGTCGCCTGTCCGACGCCCCGCTGCCGGCCTACCAGACGCCCGGCGCCGCCGCCTTCGACCTGGCCGCCGACGCCGACGTGGTGGTCGGCCCGGGTCAGCTCGCCCTCGTGCCGACCGGCCTCGTGTTCGCCGTGCCCCCCGGTCATTTCCTCGCCATCGTCGCGCGCAGCAGCCTGCCGCGGCGGGGCCTGTTGGTGGCCAACGGCCTCGGTGTGCTCGACAGCGACTATCAGGGCCCGGCCGACGAGGCCAAGGTGCTCGTGCTCAACCACACGACCGCCCCCGTGACCATCGCCCGGGGCGACCGCATCGCCCAGGCCTTCGTGCTCGAGGTCCCCCGCGTCACGTTCGCGCCGCTCGTCCACGGAGACGACGCGTCCTCGCGCGGGGGATTCGGCTCCACGGGGACCTGACCACGGCGACGCGTGTCGCCGTGGCTTACTGCGCGGCCCGGGTGGCGACGGGGTCGGGCAGGTCGATGGGCTCGCTGGCCGGCCCGTGGCTGCGGGCCTTGTCCGGTCGGCGGAACAGGCCGAGCGCCCAGTCGCGGAAGCCCGCCATGATGTCGTAGATCGTCGGGATCACGAGCAGCGTCAGCAGCGTGGACGTGATCACGCCGCCGATCACGGCGCGGCCGAGCGGGGCCCGGAAGTCCGCGCCCTCGCCATGGCCGATGGCCACCGGCACCATGCCTGCCACGAGCGCGAAGCTGGTCATCAGGATGGGGCGCAGCCGCACGCGGCCGGCCTCGACGAGCGCCTCGCGGCGTTCCATCCCCTGTTCCATCGAGTACTTCGCGAAGTCGATCAGCAGGATCGCGTTCTTGGCGACGATCCCCATGAGCAGGATCACGCCGATCATGCTCATCAGGTTCAGCGTCGTGTCGGTGACCAGCAACGCCAGCATCACGCCGATCAGCGAGAGCGGCAGCGAGATCATGATCGCCAGCGGGTCGAGGAAGGACCCGAACTGCAGCACCAGCACGAAGTACATGAGCAGCACCGCGAGGCCGAGCGACGCGAAGATGCTGCCGAACACCTCGGCCTGGTCGGCCGACTCGCCGCCGGTGGACAGGTCGTAGCCCGCCGGCAGCGGCACCTGCGCCCGCACGCGCTCGAGCGTGTCGGCGAGCACCGCGTTGAACGAGCGGCCCTCGGTGTTGGCCTCGATCTTGATGACGCGATCCCGGTTGAGGTGATCGATGCGCGCCGGCCCGATGTTCTGCGACAGCTGCGCCACCTGGCCGAGGGGGATCAGCACCGGGCCCTGCGGCCCCTGCACGCCGATGGGCAGTTGCGCGAGGTCGCGCAGGTTCGACCGCGCCTCGGGCGCGAGCCGCACGTAGACGTCGCGCGTCTCGCCGCTCGGGTCGATCCAGTCGCCCGTGTCGATGCCGGCGAAGGCCGGGCGCAGCGCCTGGGCCACCTGGCCCACCGTGATGCCCATCGACCCGGCCAGGCCGCGGTCGATCACCACCTCGACCTCCGGCTTGCGCCCCTTCGTCGAGAGGCCCACGTCCACGGCGCCGGGGACCTGGCGCACCTCGTCGCGGATGCGCTCGGCGAGCAGCGAGAGCGTCTCGGCGTCGGGCCCGGTCAACTGCAGCTGGATCTGCTTGAAGTTGCCGAAGAAGTTGGTGTTGATCCACGCCTCCACGCCACCGAGCTTCAGCAGCCGGGCGCGCAGGTCGGCGGCCACCTCCTCCTGCCGCCGCGTGCGTTCCGACCGCGGCTTCAGCTTCACGAAGACGCTCGCCTCGTCCACCGACTCGGTCTGCCCGCCGATGCTCGTGTAGGTGTAGGCGACCTCGGGCAGCGCCCGCGCGATGGTCGAGACCTCCTGCGTCTTGAGCTGCGTGTAGGCGATGTTGGAGCCCGGCGGCGTGGTGACGACCACCTGGAACTCCGAGTTGTCCGACACGGGCAGGAACGCACCGCCGACCAGCCCCACGGCCGGGAGCGCGAGTGCGCCGACGAACGAGGCGATGGTGAGCAGCACCATCGCGATCCGGTGCCGCAGCGCCCAGCCGATCACGACCTTGTACCGATCGGCCTGTCGGTCGAACCAGCGGTTGAAGCGATCGAGCACGCGCGACAGGAGGTTCCGCTGCTCGATCGGGATGTGCGGATCGGGCCAGTAGGCCGACAGCATGGGGTCGAGCGAGAACGAGACGAAGAGCGACACGAGCACCGAGCAGGCGATCGTCAGCGCCAGGGGCGCGAACCACTGCTGCGCGAGGCCGCCCATGAACGCGATGGGCACGAAGACCACCACGATCGACAGCGTGGTGGCCGCCACGGCCAGGCCGATCTCCGAGGTGCCCTCGCGCGCGGCGGTGTAGTGGTCCTTCCCCATCTCCACGTGCCGCACGATGTTCTCGCGCACCACGATCGCGTCGTCGATCAGGATGCCGATGGCCAGCGACAGCCCGAGCAGCGACATCGTCTCGAGCTTGAAGCCGAACATCAGGACCGTGATGAACGACGCCAGCACCGAGACCGGCAGCGCCAGGCCGGTGATCACCGTGGATCGCCACGAGTTGAGGAAGAGGAACACGGTGATCACCGTGAGCACCGCGCCCTCGATGAGCGCCGACTGCACGCTCTGCACCGAGGCCTCCACGCGCGAGCCGGCATCGCGGACGAGCTTCAGCTCCACGCCCGGCGGCAGCGTCTTCTGCACGTCGCGCACCTTGGCCAGGACGGCCTGGCTGACCGTGGTGGTCGAGGAGTTGGTCGTCTTCTTCACCTCGATGCCCACCGCGGTGGCGTCGTTGAACGCCGCCCCCGTGCGGGCTTCCTCGGCGCCGTCGTAGACGCGCGCCACGTCGGCGAGCCGCACGATGCGCCCGGCCGACTGGCTGACCACGATCTGGCCGAACTCGGCGGGGCTCTGCAGGCGTCCGCGCAGGCGAATCGTGCGTTCCTGGATGTCGCCCTGCAGCCGGCCCACCGGCACGGCGAGGTTCTGCGACTGCAGCGCCAGCACCACCTGCCCGACGCTGATGCCGGCCGTCTGCATCGCCGTCGGGTTGATCTCCACGGTGATCTCGCGCTCGATGCCGCCGACGACGAGCACCTCGGCGACGTCGCGGATGCCGCGGAGCGCGTTGGTCACGCCGGGATCGGCAATCTGCGTGAGCTGGGCACCCGTCAGCCGGCTGGAGGTGAGCGCCAGCGTGACGATCGGGAAGTCGTTGGGGTCGAACCGCTTGAGGATCGGCTCCTCGATCTCGACCGGCAGTTCGTTGCGGATCTCCGAGATCTTGTCGCGGATCTCCTGCAGGGCCTCGGCCGGCTCCTTGCCGAACTCGAACTCGGCGACGATGAGCCCGAACGAGTCCAGCGACTGCGAGTCCATCTTCTTCAGGCCGCTGATGCTGGAGATGCCCTCCTCGATCGGGTCGATGAGATCACGCTCCACCTGATCGGGCGACGCGCCGGGGAACGGCAGCGAGACCGAGATGACCGGCGGGGCAATCTCGGGGAACTCGTCGACCTCCAGCTTCAGCAGCGCGAAGGTGCCGAACACCACGAGCGCCAGCATCGACACGATGGTGACGACGGGTCGCTTGATGGCGAAATCGGAGATGAACACGTCAGGGTCTCCTCACACAATAGCCGGGTACGGGGCACCGGGGACCGGGTACGGGGTACCGGGGACCGGGTACGGGCAACCGGGGCGCGTCGCCTGGGCGCTACGACTTCGGGGCGCTGTCGCCCGCGGGTGGCGCGGGCGCGGCCGCGGGTGCCGACTGCGACCGGTCGACCACCCTGACCTGCGTGCCCGGCGAGACCCCCTGCGCCACGCCGGTGAGCAGCGTGTCGCCCTCGACCAGCCCGTCGACGATCTCGACGCGTTCGTGCTGGGTGTCGAGCAGCCCGAGCTGCACCGGCACGCGCTCGACCTTGCCGTCGCGGATGCGCAGCACCGTGGGCGCGGTCTCGAGGTCGGTCACGACACTGGTCGGCACCACCAACCCGCGTCGCGACGCCTGCGTGACGCGCCCGTCGGCGAAGAGCCCGGCGACCAGCCGGCCGCTGCGGTTGTCGACGGTCACCCAGATGGGCACCTGCCGCGTCACCGGGTCGGCCGTCGGACTGATGCGCTCGACCTTGCCCGTGAACGCCTGTCCGGGGTAGCCACGCACCGCGAAGGAGACGTCGGCCCCGACCTTCACCATCGACAACGACTCGGACGGCACCGACGCCTCGAGCTGGATGCTCGCCGGCACGACGATGGTGTAGAGGGCCGTGCCGGGCGCGACGACGTCGCCGGCGTTGACGGGCCGTTCGGCGACGACGCCGGCAATCGGCGCGGTCACCGTCGCGTCGCCGAGCGTCTTGCGCGCGGTGGTGAGGCGGCTGCGAGCCCCCGCGACCTCCGACTCGAGGCGCACGACCTCGTTGCGCGCCGCTTCCACCTGCCGCTCGGCGACCGCCCCGGCCGACACGAGCTTCTGGGCCCGGTCGAGCTCGCGCCTCGCGAGGTCGAGCGCCTGCTCCTGCGACCGGACCGCCGACTCGGCCGAGGCGACGGCTTCACCCGCCGTACGGGCCTCGATGCGCGCGAGCACCTGCCCCTTGCGGACCGCCTGCCCCTGTTCCGCCGTGACCGACAGCACGGACCCGCCCACTTCGGCGCGCACGGTGGCCTGCTCCTTGGGCATGAGCGTGCCCGAGACGGCCGGGCCGGTCACGATGTCGTCGGCCGTCACGCGGACGGTGTTCTCGCGCCCGATGTCGAGCACCAGGGGCGCCGCCGTCGTCGGCGTGGGTTCCTTGGCGGCGCCGCTGCCGGAGCACGCGGCCGCGCCTGCGGCCAGCACCGCCACCGCGAGCAGTCCCAGGCGGCCGCGCCGCGTCGTCTTCCTCGTCATCGCCCCTCTCATTGCCGTGCTCCCGTCTGCGTGGCCGTGCCCGTCGCCGCGCCGGCCGTCCCTGCGGCCCCTGCCGCTCCGCCCACACCTGCCGCGGTCTGCGCCATCACGCCTTGCCCTGGTTGCGCCTCGCCGGTCGCGACCGCGAGGCCCGTGGCCACGCCGCCGCCGGCCCCGCCGAGCGGCAGGTCGGGCAGCAGCGCGAGACGCGACCGGGTGACCTGGAGGTCGCGCGCCGCCTGCGCGCGCGTGGCCTCGGCCCGCTCGAGGGCCAGCCGGGCGTCGTTGAGCTCGAGCTGCGTCGACAGGCCCTCGCGATAGCGCACGTCGGCGATCTGGTAGGCGCGTTGCGCTTCCTCGACGGTGCCCGACGTGGCCTCCCACTGGGCCCGTGCCGCCTGGTACGCGGCATGCGCGCTGCGCGTCTCGAGTTCGGCCAGCTCCCGCACCTGCTGCAACTGCTGGCGGCTCTCCTCGAGCGTGGCCTCGGCGATCGCACGGCTCGCCTTCCGGCGGCCCCCGTCGAGGATGGGCAGCGAGACCGACGCCCCGAGGTTCCAGTCGCGCCGGTTGAAGGCCGGCAGCGGGTCGTACGCGTAGGCGATGAACGACGAGTTCACGCTGACGAACGGCTTGAACTGCGCCTGCGTCACCGCCACGGCCGCCTCGTTGGCGCGGACGCCGTACTCGGTCTGCTTCACCGTGGTCCGCTCGATCAGCGCGAGCCCGGCCTCGGCCTCGGCGAGCGTGGCGCTCCACCGGCTCGCGAGCAGCCCGTTGGGCTCGGTGAGGTTGGCCTCGAGCGCGATCGGTTCGTCGGCGGGCACGTTGATCAACTGCTTGAGGCGCAGGTACGCGAGGTCGCGGTTCACGCGCGTGCGGATGACGGCCGCGCGCTGGTTGTCGCGCGCCACGCGGGCCCGCAGCACCTCGAACTCGGCGATCTGCCCGACCTTGAACTGCAGTTCCACCTGCCCGAGGGTCTCGCTGGCCTGCGCCAGGGTCGCCTCGGTGATGGCCACCAGGCGGTCGCTGAGCGCCGCGTCGTAGAAGGCGGTGGCCACGTCGAAGTCGAGTTGCGCGCGCGTCGTGGTGACGCCGAGGGCGGCTGCATCGCGGCCGGCGCGCGCCTGGCGCTCGCGGGCGCGGGTCTCGCCGCCGTCGTACACGCGCTGCACGAACTGCAGGTTGGTGGTCCACGTGTTGAGCTGCCCGAAGGGCAGATCGTTGTCGCCGCCACCGCCGCCGAACGGGTTGCTCGGCGGGCACTGGAGGTAGCGCTCCAGTTCGGCGACGCGGACGTCGATGGGCGCGCCGGGGTTGACCGTCAGCCCCGCGCAGGGCTCGACGACCGTGTCGCTGTCGAAGATGCCCTCGAACTGCGTCTGCAGGGTGCGCTGGTAGCCGAGGCCGGCGACCAGCTGGGGGAAGAGGGCACTGCGCGCCAGGTCGATCTGGCCGTCGGCCCGGCGGACGCCGGCCTCGGCCGCGGCGACCTGTTCGCTCCCGCCCTCGGCCAGCGCGAGGGCATCGTCCAGGGTCAGCCGGCGCGACGGGGGTGGCGGCGCGGCCTGCCGGCCATCGAACGACGAGAGCGCGCGCGGCCCCTGGGCACGCGCGGCGACGGGAATCAGGAACACCCCGACTGCGAGCGCGACCAGCGCGAGCGGCCTGGTGAGCGAACGTGACGACTTATCCATGAGCGACGGCCTCGGAGGCGGCGTCTGTCGGGGCGGGCGCCACGGGACGCACGCCAATGGCCCGGAGGAAGAAGGCCACGTACCGCTGTGGGGCCTCCTCCACGGGATACGGGTAGCACTGGGGATGGGCATCGCGGCCCATCGCGTCGGCGAAGACCGCGCCGCTCAGCATGCTCGAGGCGACGGCGACGTCGACGTCGGGGTCGCAGAGCCCCGCCGCGCGCAGGCGTTCGAGATAGGCGCCGAGGGTCTGCTCGATCGACGAGCCGATCCGGTCGCCGATGCAGGCCATGTCGGGGTGCGAAGCGGCGTCGGCCATGGCGGCCTTGATGAGGCGGTTGTTGGTCACGACGAACTCGTAGTGCCGGCGCGTCCAGTCGAGCAGTTCGGCGGCGGGGTCACGGGGCACAACCGGCAGGAGGGCCTCGTCGCGCAGCCGCGTGACGGCGCGGAGGACGGCCTCGAGGATGAGGCCCTCCTTGGAGCCGAACTGGCGGAAGAGGGTCACCTCGTTCACGCCGGCTTCCTGGGCGATGCGTCGGGTGGTGGCCCCGCGGAATCCGGCGTTGGCAAAGACCTTCACCGCGGCTTCGAGCAATTGTTCGCGTACGTCCATGGGAGGGGGCGCGTGGAGACAGCGCAGGAGACTTTGTACCTTTACTTCACAATGAAAGCAAGTAACCACTTGCCCGCAAGAACAAAATCAGAGAAAACGGCCTATCCGTGCCCATCGCCCTGCGTCAGTACAACGATCGCTTGTGACAAAACAGAACAATCGTGACAGGACTGCGGCCGCCACCGTCGCGCCTGCCAGCGGTGCAAGCGCTTACTTGCGACGCCCTCTCTGGGACGGACGTTCCCTGTCGAAAGTTCCGGGTAGGCTGTCGTCGTGCTCCCTCCCGGTGTCAACCTCCCCTGGCTGTCCTACGGGGGCGACTTCGGCGCCAACGCCTGGAACACCGCCGGGGGACTCACCGCACGCGACCTCGCGCCTCTCCACCGGACCCTCGCTGCCGCTCGGGCCGCCGGCGCCCACGTGGTCCGCTGGTTCCTCCTCTGCGACGGCCGCGCCGGCATCGTCTTCGACGACGAGGGCCTGCCCCTCCGGTTGCAGGAGGTCGTCCTCGACGACCTGCAGGCCGCCCTCGACGCCCTGCACGCCCACGACCTGCGGATGGTGCCGGTGCTGCTCGACTTCACCTGGGGCGACCGGGCCCGCACGGTCGACGGCGTCGTCCTCGGGGGACGCCTGCCGGTGCTGCGCGATCCCGTCGCGCGCCATCGACTCTGGCGCGTCATCGACACGGTGCTCCTGGCCTTCGGCCGGCACCCTGGCATCGCGATGTGGGACCTGTTCAACGAACCTGAGTGGCTGTGCGCACCGACCCGCCCGCCACAGCGCCGCCTCTCGCGCAGGCTCCTCGGGCAGGTCCTCGGCGAACTCACCCTCCATGCGCGCTGGCATGCGACGCAACCGATCACGATCGGCCTGGCCAGCAGCCGTGGGCTGTCGCTGTGTCGTCTCCTCGATCTCGACGTCCTGCAGGTGCACTGGTACGACCATCTCGAGCGGCGCGCACCGCTCGCCCACCGCCCGCAGGTTCCGTGGAGCGCTGCGCCGCTGCTCCTCGGTGAGTTCCCGTCGGCCGGCAGTCGTCACGCCCCCGCTACCCTGATCAGCGCCGCGCACGACGCCGGCTACGCCGCGGCGTGGCCCTGGTCACTGCTCGCCGACGACACGAGCACGCGGGCCGAGGCCGCGCTCGCTGCCCTCCACGTCAGCCGAAGTCTCTTCGACGGTCGCTGACGCGTGGTCATCAGCATGCGCGGCGCGATCGGTTCGGCGTCGTGCGCCATGCGCCATGCGTTACGTTATGCTTCGCGCATGCGGCGCCTGCGCGTGCTGTGCCTGATGCACGACTACCTCGTCCCACCGGAGGACGACACCAAGTACGACATCTCGGTGCCCTGGAAGACCGAGTTCGACGTCAAGAACACGCTGGAGGTGATGGGCCACGACGTGCAGGTGTGCGGGGTGGGCGACGATCTCTCGGTGATGCGGGCCGCGATGAAGGCCTTCGCGCCGCACATCGTGTTCAACCTGATGGAGAACTTCACCGAGGTGGGCGTGTTCGACCAGAACATCGTCAGTTACCTCGAACTGCTGAAGGTCCCCTACACCGGGTGCAACCCGCGCGGGCTGATGCTCTCGCGCGACAAGGCGCTGTCCAAGCAGCTGCTGTCCTACCACCGCATCCCGGTGCCCGACTTCGCCGTGTTCCGTGTCGGGCGCCCGGTGCAGCGGCCCAAGCGGCTCACGTTCCCCCTGATCGTCAAGTCGCTCACGCAGGAGGCCTCCATCGGCATCTCGCAGGCCTCGGTGGTGGAGACCGACGAGAAGCTGCGCGAGCGCGTGCACTTCATCCACCACAGCGTCGGCACCGACGCGATCGTCGAGCGGTACATCGACGGGCGCGAGCTGTACGTCGGCATCGTCGGCAACCTGGCGCTCAAGGTGTTCCCCGTGTGGGAGCTGAACCTCGGGAACCTTCCGCGCGAGAACTGGCGCATCGCGACCGAGCGCGTGAAGTGGAGCGGCTCGTACCAGCAGAAGCACGGCATCATGAGCGGTCCCGCCGAAGGCCTGGCCGAGGGCGTCGCCGAGCGGATTCACCGGATTTGCCGGCGCGTGTACCGGACGCTCGACCTGAGCGGCTACGCCCGCATCGACCTGCGCCTCGCCGACGATGGGCGGGTCTACGTGCTCGAGGCCAACGCCAACCCGCAGATCGCGTACGGCGAGGATTTCGCCGAGGCCGCCGAGGCCGCGGGCCTGAACTACGAGCAGCTCCTGCAGCGCATCATCAACTACGGCCTGGCCTGGCGGCCGGAGCGACGGGGCTAGCGCAAGACGCAGGATGTATCGCTCAGAGGTGGCGTTCGCGGGGAACGGCGCGGTGGGACACTGCGCCCTACCTCCGGCGTTCGGCGTTCGGCGTTCGACGTTCCGCGTTCTGCGTTCTGCGTTAGAGTAGCCCCCACCGCATGCGCATACCCCGCATCGCTCTCTGGCTGTTCGCCCTCTACCTGCTGGTGTACGTCGGCTTCATGGGCCTCAGCGCCTTCGCCCCAACGGTGATGGCAGCCACGCCGCTGGCCGGGCTGCCGGTGTCGCTGCTGTATGGCCTGCTGCTCATCGCACTGGCCTTCGCCCTGGCGGCGCTCTACCTGCGCGTCGCCCGCTGACTCCCGTCGCCATGGTCTACGTCACCTCGCCGCTCGCCATCGGCGTCTTCGTCTCCTTCGTCCTCGGCGTCCTCGTGCTGAGCTGGTGGCTGGGCCGGCGCGCCACGTCGGCCAGCGGCTACTACGCGGCCCACGGCCAGATCCACTGGTTCGTGAACGGGATCGCGTTCGCCGGCGATTACCTGTCTGCGGCGTCGTTCCTCGGCATCTGCGGGATGATCGCCTTCTACGGCTACGACGGCTTCCTCTACTCGATCGGCTACCTGGCGGGCTGGATCGTCGCGCTCTTCGTCGTGGCCGAACCGCTCAAGCAGATGGGGCGGTACACGTTCGCCGACGCGCTCGACGCGCGGTTCCACTCCCGCGGCATCAAGCTGGCGGCCGCCGTCAGCACCCTGGTGGTGAGCCTCTTCTACCTGATCCCGCAGATGGTCGGCGCGGGCGTGCTCATCAAGCCGCTGCTCGGCTTCTCGCACGCCGCCGGCGTGCTCGTGGTCGGACTCGTCGTCACGGTCATCGTGGTGACGGCCGGCATGGTGTCGACCACCTGGGTGCAGTTCATCAAGGGCGGGCTGCTCGTCGGCTTCTGCTTCCTGCTGACGATCCTGATCCTGCAGCGAGGGCTGCAGGTGCCCGACACGCTGCCGGTGACGGCCGTCGATCCCGCATCGGTCGCCCGCAACGGCGAGGTGGTCGTCGATCCGGACTGGCCCGACACCGACTGGCTGCGCGTCCGGGAGGCGTCGGGTGCGGTGCGCACCTGGCGACGCCTGCCCGACGGCACCGTGCGGCTCACGCAGGTGGTCTCGACCGCTGCCGACGGCTCCGTGCGGGTCGACGGCCTGCCGCAGGGCCTCGGGCCCGGGCAGCGGGACCTGGTGCCCGTCGGCGCCGTCACCGCGCTGCCCGACGGCGCGCGAGCCACCGGCCCGCTCGGTCCCGTCGCCTTCCTGCGCGCGTTCAACCAGAGCACCATCGAGACGTGGACGTCGGAGCGCCGCGTGCTGCGCGACGGCGTGGCCACCGTCTACACGCCGCGCACCCAGTCGGGCGCCGACCTGCTGCAACCCGGGGCGAGCCCCACCTTCCGGGGCGTGCGGAGCACCACGCTGTTCGACAAGCTGGACTTCCTGTCGCTCATGCTCGCGCTGTTTGCCGGCACCGCGTCGCTGCCGCACATCCTGATCCGCTACTACACGGTCAAGGACGTGATGGCCGTCCGCAAGAGCACCGTCGTCGGCATCGGGGCCATCGGGCTGTTCTACGTCCTCACGCTGTACCTGGGGCTCGGCGCCATGACGAGCGGCGCGCTCGACGTGACCAACAACAACATGGCGGCGCCGCTGCTCGCGCGCAGCTTCAGCAACCCGCTGTTCGCGGTCATCTCGGCGATTGCGTTCACCACCGTCCTCGGCACCGTCAGCGGCCTGATCCTCGCGGCCAGTGGCGCGGTGGTGCACGACCTGCTCACGCACGTCTGGCGGATGGATCTCACCGACGATGCCAAGGTCCGCGCCGGCAAGTGGGTGGCCGTCGCGGTGGGGATCGTCGCCATGCTGCTCGGTGTCGCGTTCGAGCGGCTGAACGTGTCCTTCCTCGTCGGCTGGGCGTTCAACGTCGCGGCGTCGGCCAACCTGCCGTCGCTCGTGATGCTGCTCTTCTGGAAGCGCACGACCAAGCAGGGCATCATGGCGGCCATCCTCGTGGGCATGGCCAGCTCGCTGGCGTGGATCCTGTGCAGTGCGCAGGCCTTCCGCGACGTCTACGGCTGGCCGCCCGAGCAGGCCCCGGTCCCCTTCAGCCAGCCCGGCATCGTCACGATTCCGCTCGGATTCCTGGTGCTGGTCGTCGTGTCGCTCGTGACCTCCGGCCGCGGGCGGGACCTCCAGCCGCGCGACGCCTGACCGGCGTCGGCGGAGCGGTCGGGCGTGGGCGATTCGGGGCCGCGACCGGGGTGGCGCCAGGGCCCGACCCGCCCGACCTGTTACACTTTCCAGGACGCTCCCGGCAGCCTGCTCGACCTGTTCCGGCACCGGGTGCGACTCATTCGCCTGGAAAGGACTAGGTCGTTTTGTCGGAAACCCGCCTCAAGATTGCCCTCTTCATCGACTTCGACAACATCGAGATCGGCGTCAAGACCACCCTCGGTGGCCACTTCGACGTCGGCGCCGTGCTCGAAGCGATGAAGGAACGTGGCGAGGTGGTCACCAAGATCGCGTACGGGGACTGGACCCGCGCGGGTGACTACAGCCGCTCCCTCACGCAACACGCCATCCAGATGGTCCAGCGCAACCTGACGCCCGGGGGCGACAAGAACGGCGCGGACATCAACCTCGCGCTCGACGCGCTGGAGATGGCCTTCACGCACAGTCACATCAACGCCTTCGTGATCGTCGGCGGCGACAGCGACTTCATGGCGCTGGTCGAGAAGCTGAAACTCTACGACCGCCAGGTGTTCGTCGTCGGCGGTCGCGCGTTCACGAGCGTGATCCTGCAGAAGAACTGCACGGAGTTCATCGCCTACGAGAACCTGATCGGCCGCCGCGGCAGCAGCAGCCGGGGCGGGGCGAGCAAGGACGTCAAGGACGCGATGCCGCTGGTCAAGCGCGCGCTCAAGGTGCTCGCAGACCGCGAGGTCATGCCGCAGCTCGGCGTGCTCAAGAGCACGCTCCTGCAGCTCGACTCGACGTTCTCCGAGCGCGAGTACGGCGTGAGCACCTTCCGCGACTTCGTCCAGAAGCTCGAACGGGCACACCTGGTGAGCCTGCGCGGCGACGAGCGCAGCCTGCTGGTGGAACTGCGCGAGACCAGCGAACCGGTCGGCGCCGAACCGCCGCCGGCGGTGGCGCCACCCCCTCCACCCCCACCCCAGGCACCGGCCCCGCAACCGCGCACGACGAGCCAGGTCGAGGCCACCGAGGCGGCCCCGCTGGTCGATGCGGCGACGGCCGGCCAACTCGCCGAAGGGTACGCCGTCATCCGCGACATCTTCCTCAAGCCCGGCGCCGTCTCGCGCTGGCCCCTGTACGTGCGGCAGGCCAAGCAGATCATCCGCTCGGCCAACGAACACTTCGACGAGCGCCGATTCGGCTACAACGGCATCGTCGACGCCCTGCGCTACTCGCAGCGCGAGGGGCTGTTCCGGCTCGATCGCGACCGCCAGGGCGTCATCCGGATCTACCCCGGCCCGCTGCTGGTGGTGCCCGGGCAGGACGAGTCCGCGGAAGCCGCGGGTACGGGCGATGGCACCGAGCCCGTCCTGCCGGAGATCTTCGACGGGCAACCCGCAGCGGCGCCGTCGGAGGTCGAGGCGATGGGTGAGGCCGGCGAGGACGCGGAACCGGCAGCGCCCGAGGCCGGCGCACGCGGAGGGCGCCGACGCAGCCGCGGTGGACGCGGGCGTGGTCGCAGCGCCGGAGCCGCGACGCCGACAACGGTCGAGGCACCGGCCGAATCCGTGGCGGCAGCGGCCGAAGAGGACGCTCCGCAGGACGGCGACCTCTTCCCTGACGTGACCGTGGCCTCCGAGGACGTCGAGCCCGACACGACCGTGGACGATCTCCCCGACACGCCCGTTGCCGCGGCCCGGAAGACCGCGCGCAAGCGCACCGCCACACCGCGCAAGCGGACGGCGACGGCGAAGAAGGCCGTGAAGAAGACGTCGCGAGGATAGTCTCCGCTCACGGACGGCCGGCTTGCCCCGAGCGGAGTCGAGGGGGACGGCCGTCCCTGCCATTGGGACGGTCGTTCGGACCGCTGGGTCAGCCGTCCCGCCAGCGCGCCCTCAGAACGTGACGCCGTCGCCCTGACGCACGATCAGGGTCTGGCGGCGTTCCGATCCGTCGGGCCGCCGCACCAGGACGTCGTGCGTACCGAGGGCGATGCGCAGCGGCCCCGACGCCTGCCCGATCCGATCGCCATCCACGAACACGTCTGCCGAGGGATCGTCCTGCACCTGCAGCGGCACCGTCGGCACCCGCACCGTGACCCGCTTCACTTCGCCCGGCTCGACGGTCACGGTGAACGTCGAGGTGAAGCCGAGCGCCTCGCTCACCGCCTGCACGCGATGCGTCCCGGGCGGCAGCAGGATCTGCCCGTCCATGCTCGAGCCGATCTTCTCGCGGTTGAGGACGAGGCCGAGTTCGACGGGCGCGTCCACGAGGATCCAGCCCGCGAAGATCGGCACCTCCACGGGTGTGGTCTCGCCGGCGACGACCGTGGCCGACACGGTCACGGTGCCCGCGTCGCTCTTGAGCGTCAAGGTGTGCTTACCTGACGACAGTCCGTCGAGCAGCACGGGCGCCTTGCCGCGCGACTGACCGTCCACGAAGACCTCGGCGCCCGCCGGCGTCGAGTTGACCTGCAGGCTGCCGGCCGCGGCGCCGTCGACCGCCGGCCAGTCCAGGGCCTGCGTCGTGACCACGCCGAGGCTGATCTCGACCGGCATCTCGCGCGTCTGCGTGCCCTGACGCAGCACGAGCTTGTGGCGCCCGGGCGCGAGCTCTTCGCGGAAGGGCGTCTTGCCGATCACCTTCCCGCCGATCAGCACTTCGACGCCGTGCTCGCGCGTCTGCACGACGAGCGTGCCGTACGCACCGGGCTGCGACCACCACCAGGCTGCGAACGCCGCCCCCTGGAACAGGGCGATCAACACAGAGGCCGCCACCAGCCGTCGCCAGTTCATCCCGCGCCGCGGCACGGACGGCAGGGCCACGACAGGACTGGTCGGCTCACGCCCCTCGCTTCGCGAGGGCACCGTCGGCCCCGGCCCCACGAGGTCGGCCATGGTCGTCACCGCCGCACCGCGCGCCGGCACGCCCAGCTCCTCGAGGTCGGGCATGCCCACCGCCTTGATCTCGGGTTCGATCAGGAGCACTGGCTCGACGGGCGGCGGCGTGGCCTGCGCGACACCGCGGCGGGACATGAGCGGATCGACGACAGATGACACCACCACCGCGTCGGGCACGGCCACCACGTCGCCGGCTGGCGACTCGATGCCGTCGGGCACCTCCGCGACCGGCGTCGCGAGCGCCTCGCGCGCGGCAATCAGACCAGCCGCACGCTTCCGGACCTCGTCGAGATCGGCCGGCGGCGTCCACGAAGGTACCTCCCGCTCGAGCAGCGACCGCACCCGGGCTCCAGAGCCTGGTCTGTCCGGCGCCTGCGCGGCCGGGTCCTCAGGCTGGACGGGGGCCTCAGCCGGCTGCTCCGCTGCGGCCAGAAGTGCCGGCGCCGTCAGGCCCTCGCCGCTCACGGGTTCCGCGGGCAGCGCTGGCGCAAACGCGTCGACGCTCGGGGCCACGGCGTGCACAACGGGGAACGGCACGTGAGGCTCGTCCGGCGAGTCGACGACGGGAGTGACCACGACGGCTCGCCGACGACGGGCACGACGACGCTTCTTCTTCGAACCCGAAGCCGTCGACGTCGCTGGCGGGCCCCCGGGGCCAGACTCGTCCGGTGCCTCGACGCCCGCATCGTCCTCCGCGTCGAGCGAACTGGATTCGGCCGGACCGGGCTCGGGCAGCGCCGACGACGACGCCGGAGGTTCCGCGGGTTCCGCGGCCGGCGACTCTGAAGGCAGGTCATCCCATGCGTCGCCGTCTGACCCACCATCGACGATGACGACCTCTGGAACCGCTTCGGGGAGGCTCTGCGGACTCGGCTCCGGTGTGGCCTCCTGATCGGTCCCGGGTGCAGCCTCGACGGCAGGCGGCGCCTCTGACTCCGCAACGGCGACCCACGTCTCGGGAGACGTGTCGTCGGCAGGCGCCGGCACGTACGACTCGACGTGTGGACTCGTCTCGGGCTGCGAGAGCCGGCCGCCGAAGAGCGGCTCCGACGCGACGATGTCCTCCACGACGGTTGAACCCGCGTCGTCCACGAGCGTCGCCGCCGAGTCCTCGACGGGCGTGTGGGCGTCGACGGCCAGCAGCGTCGCCCTCCAGTCGCGGGCCACCTCCTCGTCGTGGGGAGCGGCTTCGAACTCCGCGTCCGACGCTACGGCTTCGGCTGCGATGGCGTCGGCCGCGAAGAAGGCGGATCGCTGTGCCATGGGCAGCCGATCGGCCTCGTTGGCGTCGGCCTGGTCGCCCTCGGCCTGAACGGCGAGCGTGGAACGGACATCGCGGAACCACGACGAGCCCATGGCGTCGGCTGCGTCGGCGTCGATCGGCGAGTCCACGGCGGCTGCCGCGGGAGCCTGCGTCTCCTCGTCGAACACGATCTCGGGCGCCAGGACGACGGACGCGTCGACGAACGCGGTCCCCGCATCCGCGGCGTCTCCGTCCGCGGCCAACGCACCGTCGACTGCTGGCGGTGCCTCGACGACCAGGGGAAGATCGAGCGTCGCTGCGGCCGCCTCGGTCGGCACCGGGTCGACGAAGGACTCCTGTTCGTCCACCTCGGGCAAGGCCAT
>VFQN01004299.1_pt1 | contig 18994 bp, 16 predicted proteins | sample 3512371 | NCBI WGS metagenome assembly VFQN01 (sample SAMN10412370, study PRJNA504923) | tailings metagenome | isolation source: Replicate 2 from Balatoc abandoned mine | place: Philippines: Itogon, Benguet | collected 2017-08-28 | reverse complement strand
CCGCGTCGGCGATTTCGGTCCCGGTGCACGGCTTTGGCTTCCGGCCCGCTCCATCGCTGGAGCGCACCATCGCACCTTGAGCCTCAATGGCGGTCTGCGGCTCCCCACCATTGCTGATGCTTCACCGCAAACGGTTGCGCCCGGGCCTCCCGGATCTCGAGCCACTCGTTGCTCTACCTTCCGGGCGCCGGTCCTGGCCACGGGGAGGACGGTGTACACTCCGCGTCCCGTCGCGAGCCAGCGACGGCCGTAGGATGACACAGCCCGGAACAGCGGGGATAAGGACCGCTCCAGCAGCACCCGCACCCGCGCAGAACCATGTCTGGATGCCCGCCTCCGCGGGCATGACGCAAATTTTCAAGTTCGGCCATTCACCACGAACGTCATCCCCGCGTCGTGCCGGAGGCGCGCAAAGGTCAAGGCGGGGATCCAGGTCACCAAGCACCAGGGTGCGCGGTCCAACTTGGCACAGGCGTGCCGCAGCTTCTCCTTCTCCCTCTCCCCGTTCTTACGGGGAGAGGGTCGGGGTGAGGGGCGGCTGCAAGTGCCAACCTCTCCACCCTGAGCCTAGCGAAGGGCGCCGGCATCCGATGGCTGCACATACCGCCATGGGCCCTCGCAACAGGTCCGAGGGCAGGTGGGATCAGAACTGGGGTCGTGCTTGGAGCCGCCCCTCACCCTAACCCTCTCCCCATGAAGAATGGGGAGAGGGGACAAGGCGGCGCTCACCCCAACCGTCATTCCCGCGAAAGCGGGAATCCAGCTCCGAACTCCAGCGGGCCATGCATGGGTGGATCCCCGATGGCCTCGCGCGGCTCGGCTTCGGGGATGACGTCCGTTGGGAAGGCCGACATCAACTCCAAATGTCATCCCCGCGCCGTGCCGGAGGCGCGTCAAAGGCAAGACAGGGTCCAGGCCATCGCGCAACCAACGTCAGGGTGACGCGCGCGGCGCAGCGCGCCACCGGCGTCAGCACGTCGTGACGCGCGCCTACCGCTTCGGCAGCCGCTCGAAGCTCGGCAGGCCGTCGGGGACGTGGTGGAAGCCCTGCTTGTCGACGGTGTAGATCGCCATCTGCGGCACGCCGTAGAGGCTCGGATCGTCGAGCGTCCCAACCTTCAGAATGACCATTGGCAGCCCGGGCCGGCGCGTGGCGATGTGCGTGCCGCAGTCGGCACAGAACTCGCGCGTCACGGCATTCTCCAGGTCGCTGCGCGTGAACGTCTTCGGCGCGCCCTTCGTGTAGCTGAACCCCGCCGGCGGCATCAGCAGAAAGACGTTCGGCGCGCCGCCGGAGAGATACTGGCACTCGCGGCAATGGCACTGCGCCTTCAGCGCCGGCTCGCCCTCAGACGCATAGCGCAGCGCCCCGCAATAGCATCCGCCTTCGAGCTTCATGGCGCGTCTCCCTTTGCCCTGCTCGCCTGCATACACCCGCTGCCCCGTCCGCCCAAATCAACGCGGCTCATGCCGCGCATGCGCCAGGCGCATCGCGCAACAACTCCGGTGGTTGCGCAGCGGAGCCACGCCGACATCCCTTCTTCCCTTGGGGAGAAGGTGCCCGAAGGGCGGATGAGGGGCCTTCAACCCTCAACCAGAAAGTCGCCCCTCACCAGTTCGGCCAAATGACTTGCGACCGCATCGGCTACGTACACACCCTTTTACACCCGTGCGTCACGCGCTCGTAAGTCATGGCCTCATGTCCTCTCCCCCGAGCGGAGAGGGGACAAGAATACAGCGCACGCAATTCGCTCCCTATTCGGGGAAGAGGGGCGAACCATCGGCCATCCACTCGGACGTGTTCCGGGTGTCCCAAGAGTGAGCGGCGCGAGTTCCGCAAGAGCCCCGAGAGAGGGAGGAAACTAACTCCACCCACCGTAGCTACACGTTGTTCCCCTCCCCCTTGCGGGGAGGGGATAGGGGTGGGGGTCGTTCCAAGCTCGACCGTCATTCCCAGTGCCTCAAACTGACCGGGGCCCGACCGCGCCGGCCCAGCCCAGCCAAGGCTCGCCGGCCTGCAAATCCGGCCTGGACCGGGATGTATCGGCGGCCCGCGTCTGCTAAAGGAATGCCACCATTTGCTGTTCAGCGGCCAAGGCCGCGCCTGGCGTCGCCTCGTGGAAAACACACCCGTCCCCGTATCCAGCCCCGAGGAGCTGCTGCACACGCTCCTCGCCTCGTCGGGCGACTGCATCAAGATCCTCGACCTCGACGGCAACCTGATCTTCATGACCGAGGGCGGCCAGCGGGTCATGGAGGTCTCCGACTTCGGCGCCATCAGGGGCTGCCCGTGGCCCGACTTCTGGCAGGACCAGGGCAACATCGACGCCAAGGCCGCCATCGCCGCCGCAAAGGACGGCAAGGTCGGGCACTTCGTCGGCGGCGCGAGCACCATGGCGGGCACGCCCAAATGGTGGGACGTGACCGTGACCCTGATCCGCGATGCGGCCGGCAAGCCGGACAAGCTGCTCTCGGTCTCGCGCGACATCACGGAGGCGCACCGCGCCGAGCAGGCGCTGAAGGAAAGCGAGGCGCTGTTCAAAACCTTCGCGCAGGCGATGCCCAACCAGGTCTGGTCGGCGACGCCCGACGGCCAGCTCGACTGGTTCAACGACCAGGTGTTCGCCTACAGCGGGCTGACCGCCGAGGATCTCCTCGGCGCCAAGTGGGCCTTGATGGTGCACGAGGAGGACATTGCGGCCGCCCGGGAAAGATGGGCCGAGGCGCTGGCGAGCGGCACACCCTACCAGACCGAGTTCAGGCTGCGGGACAAGGATGGCGCCTTCCATTGGCATCTGGCGCGCGCGCTTCCGATCAGGAACGCGGCGGGGCGCATCACCCGCTGGATCGGCACCAACACCGATATCAGCAAGCTGAAGCAGGCCGAGGAGCAGCAGCAGCTTGTCACGCACGAGCTGGAGCATCGCATGGCCAACACCATGGCCATGGTGGCTGCCATCGCCACCCAGACCTTCCGCACGGCCGCCACCAAGGAGGACGCGCAGGGCATTTTGGAAGCGCGCCTGCTCGCTCTGAACCAGGCCCACGCCGTGCTGGTGCAGTCGAGCTGGAAAAATGCGCCGATGGCGACGGTGGTCGAGGGCGCGCTGGCGCCGTACCGGAGCGGCGAGAAGCGCATCTCCATCAGCGGCCCGGTTGTGAACCTCCCGGCCAAGCAGGCCCTGTCGCTCGCGCTCGCCCTGCATGAGCTCGCGACCAACGCGACCAAGTACGGCGCGCTGTCGGTTCCGGGCGGCAAGGTCGACGTGACGTGGAGCGTCACACCGGATGCTGGCGGCCGCTGGCTGCGTTTCGCCTGGCGCGAGCAGGGCGGCCCTGAGGTTTCCGCGCCCACGCGCCGCGGCTTCGGCTCGCGCCTGATCGAAAGCACGCTGTCCGCCGATTTCGGCAACACCGCCAACATCGACTACGCCCGCGACGGCCTCCTGTGCACCTTCACCACCAACCTCGCCGACCTGTACGCCTAGGCGGGGCAAGCGATACGACAAGGGATTGAAGGCGTCCCTTCTCCCCTTGGGGAGAAGGTGCCCGAAGGGCGGATGAGGGGGCCTTCAACCCTCGACCAGAGGGCCGCCCCTCACCAGTTCGGCCAGGTGGACCTACGACCGCGTGATGCGCGGGCTGCTGACGCGCACGTTGCCGGCGCAAGCGACGCGGTACGATTGCCGAGTTTTCGCTTCGCCCGAACACGCCAAGCCCCGGTTCAACTCTCCGTTTCGATCAGCTTGAGCAGGTTCTCCGCCAGTGCCTCGGGGGAATCGCGGCCCGGCTTGAACCACTCCAGCGACCAGTTCATCGCCCCGAACAGGATCATGACAAGCGCCTTCGGCTCCACATCGGGGCGCACGAACCCCTCGCTGGAGAACGTGCGGATCAGATCGACCCAGAACCGTTCGTAGTTGCGCCGGCCACGCAGCGTCGCCTGCCGCAAGGTCTCCGGCACATGCGCAAAAATGCGGATGTTGGCGGCCGGCAGGCTGTCCGCGGCCAGCAGGCAGCGCAGGTGCGCGGTCAGCGCGGCGAGCATGCTCGTCCGCGCGTCGCTCTTGGCCTGAGCGGTTTCGAGGGCCGCCTGAACGACGCGCAGGATCTGCTCGTAGCCCTGCTCGAGCAGGGCCAGCACCAGGTCCTCCTTGGAGCCGAAGTGATGATAGAGGCTGCCCGTCGTCACCCCGGCTTCGCTGGCGACATCGCGCAGCGACACGGCCGCATAGCCGAGCTTGCGAAACAGCCGCGCCGCGCACGTGAGGATGTGCTGGCGCGTATCCGACGGCGCCGCCGGTGCCGCGTCCTGGCGCCTGTGAGCCTTGCGTTCGATGGTCATTCCCCCAATGCCGGCCCCCAATGCCGGCCCCCAATGCCGGCCCCCAATGCCGGCCTGACTCGCGCCCAGTGTTCCAGATCGCGGCGACGCGCACAACCATAACAATTGTTATTGACCCGCCCATAACAATCGTTATGGTGCTGCCAACGGAGGAACACCGAACGCCAAGGAGTGGAGCATGACCATCGCCGCGCGCCAGCCGAAGTCTCCCGTTGATCCTGCAGCCGAGCCCAACGCCGACCGCCGCATGACCGGTGCGCGCGCCGCCGCCCGCGCGCTGATCGAGAACGGCGTCACCGATCTGTTCGGCATCCACGGCTACATCAATCCCGTCATCGAGGAGGCGTGCGTGCTCGGCGCGCGCATGTGGCACTTCCGGCATGAGCAATCCGCGGGCTTCGCGGCCGATGCCTATGCGCGCATCCTGCGCAGGCCGGGCGTGTGCTTTGCCTCCGCCTCGGCCGGCATGGCCAACTATCTCGGGGCGCTCTCGCAGGGCATCGGCGCGCTAAGCCCCATCGTGCTCCTCGTCGGCCAGCATGGCACCGCCGGTGACCGGCTCGAGACCTTGCAGGAGGGCTATGCGGCCGAGTGCTTCAAGTCGGTCGCCAAGTGGACGCACCGCTGCACGGACTGGGAGCTCAACGCCTTCTGGGTGCGCAAGGCGCTGGTCGACTCGGTCTCCTATCCCCCCGGCCCGATTGTGCTGGAGTTCCCGCTCAACAATCAATTCGCCTTCGGTCCGCAGCCGCAGCGCAAATACGTGCCGGGCACCAGCCTGCCCTCAATTCCACAATCTCAGGCTGACCCGGCGCGGGTCGACGCCGTGGTCGATCGGCTGCTGGCCGCCAGGAAACCCCTGCTCATTGCCGGCGACGGCGTCTATTGGAGCGGCGGTGCGGCTGCCTACCAGGAGCTTGCCGAGTTCCTCAGCATTCCCGCCGGCGCACGACGCACCGCGCGCGGCGCGCTGCCCGAGGATCATGCCCTCTCCTACAAGGCCAGCTACCGTCGGCGCCTGTTCGACGAGGCCGATCTCATCGTCATGGTCGGCATGCGCGCCGGCGAGTTGGAATCCTGGTTCGAGGCGCCCGATTGGCCGCGCGGCGACGTGCAATACGTTCAGATCAACGAAACTCCGGGCGAGCTGTGGCTTGGCCTGCCGTCGGTCGAGATGCTGGTCGGATCGGCCAACCTCGTGCTGCGTCAACTGCTCGACACCGCCAAAGCGCGCCTCGGCGACAAGCCGGTCGCCCGCGACGCGTGGCTGCGCACCCTCAAGGAGGCCCGCGAGCGCTTCGAGAGCCGCCATGCGCAAACGCTCGAAGGCCACGCCGGCCGCACGCCGATTCACACCGCTGAGCTGTGCCAGGCCATCGCCGACGTCATCGACGAGGATGCCACCGTCGTCTACGACTCCTACTCCGGCTCGCTCTACCTCAGCGAAATGCTGACCGCCCATTTCCCGGGCCAGATCCTGGACGCGGGACCGCGCGTCGCGCTCGGCCAGGGCGTCGGCATGGCATTCGGCGCCGCCGTGGCTCGCCCCGGCAAGCAGATCGTCACGCTGGTCGGCGACGGCGGCATCGGCCTGTCCGGCATGGATGTGGAAACCTTGTCGCGCTATGGCATACCGGCCCTGATCGTCGTCCTCAACAACAGCTCCTGGGGCGGCAACGCGCTTGCGCGCACGGAGCTGCAGCCCAACATCGGCTCATGGGACATGACGCCCGGCCTGCGCTACGACGCGATGATGCAGCCGCTGGGCTGCCACGTGGAGCACGTCGAGCAACCCGGCGATCTTCGCCCCGCCCTCAGACGCGCGCTTGCAAGCGGCAAGGTGGCAGTGGTCAACGTCGTTGCGGACACCGATGGCACCGGGGTCTCGCTGCCCTGGCTGCGCCTGAAGATCGGCGAGTTCTGGAGCCGTGGCATCGACGATCTGCCCGAATCCGTTCTCAAGCACTTCCGCTCGGTGTCACCCCTGGAGGCGCTGCGGCTGCAGAAGACCGCACGCGACAACGGCACCAACATCACGCTCGGCTTCATGGCCGCCATTACCGGCCATCCCGAGGAGACCCTGCGCACGCTGGCCGACACCCACTCGCACAGTCGGGAGTAATGCACCCTCTGGCGCATGGCGCGAGGCGTGGCGGCCAACAATCGCCATGCACCTAGACGTGCGCTCACGCAAGTCGCAGCAAGCGTCGCAACCAGGCATGCACGAGATATCCGAACGCAATGAGGAACGATACGCCGAAGCCGCCCCAGACCCAGTTGGCATAGTCGCCGTTCTTCACCACATCCAGGCTCAGTGCAGCTATGAATATTCCCGATATCTGAAACATGCCCAGCGCCAGCAGCAACAGGTTGATGTGCCGATCCTGCTCGCGCACCGCCAGCTCGGCGTGGCCCTGCCGCAGCTCGGACAGCTTGCGGCTGAACTGGTCGAACTCATCGGCCCGCCGCTTGAGACCGCGCTGCTTCTCCACCTCCTCGAACATCTGCCGCTCGGCCGGATAGCGGAAGATATTGGGCAGGACGTTCCACGTCTGGTTGGCAAACAAGGCGCCGCGCATTTCCAGATCGGCCCGGATGTCGTTGGGCGTCGAGGCCTTCTTGGCTCCGCCGCTCTTCAGGCTGTCGATCAGCTTGGCGCTCTCGTTGAGCATGTACTCGTTGTACGCCAGGATGACATTGGTGAGCATGACATACGGACAGCCGCCGATGCCGTCCCGCATCTCGGCGAACGACCGCGATGCGGGCGAGTACAGAACCGTCAGCGAGGGATGGATCAGCAGCACGTCGTAGTTCGACATGACGGCCTGCGACAGGCTGTCGGCAATCTCGCGCTCGTCCTGGTTGTCGGCGTCCAGAACGTTCTGCCCCAGAGCGGCGATGGCGCGCTCTCCGCTGCCGCTGGAAATCTTGTGGTCCTTGGCGGCCGCACACCATGCCTTGATCTCGTTGTGACGCCGGGCGCCCACGACCTCGATGGACGCCGAGCGCAGGTCCTCCCATGTCACCTTCGCGGTCTTGCCAAGCACCCTCTTGCATCGGTCCCGGTTCCAGCCGGCGGCCTCGAGCGTGGGCTTGATCAGGTCGTCGAGCACGCTCGGCGCGCCGGACGTGCTGCAAAGGCCGGCAAGCCGCTGCGCAACGAAATCCGCGAGGCTCTTCCAGTCCGCATCGCCTTCGAACCTGAACTGAACCTTCGCGCGGATGTCGTCCAGGCCCTGGTGATAGGTGACGCCGGGCGTGCCGACGAGACTCGTCAGCACCGTCAAATGCTGTGCGCTCATGACACTGGAGGCTTCGGACAGCAACAGCGCGGGCGCGTAGACGACATGCCCGCTGTCGAAGAACGTGATGGAGTCCTTGAAGATCGCGCGCAGCCTGATAGGCGCCACGTTGGCGACGTTGCGTCCCCACTGCACGTCTATGGCCTGGATATTGATGTCGACCGGTCGGCCGGCGAGGCTATCCAGCACCGACAAGGGTTCGGTCAGCGCCACGACCGGCAGCTGCCCCCGCGTCGTAAAGGGAATGGTCACGTCCGTGTAGAACGCGGCGAGAGGATCGACGTACGACGCCGCCTTTTGCGAGCCGCCGAGAGTGCCGTAGATCCGGTCGATCCCGGTCGCGGCGGCGCCTGTGGGCTGTTCCGAGTTCCACCTCGCCGGCAGGATGAAAAAATAGCGCAGGGACAGATCGTCTGCAGCAATCACCGAGACGGCGGCGCTGGAGACCGGTGCAACATCATTCATAGGGATGCAAATCCTTCAAGGAAACCGAGCCTGGAGGCAGACTGTCGATGGCAAACTTGAGCTCTGCGCTCTCGCGCTGATTCAACGAACTGAAAAATTCTTCAAGGAACGCCCTCACCGTTGCAGCCGGCACGTCGCTGGCCGTCGCACCTGCGGCGCACAGCGCCACCAGCATCAAATCCGTCACCGCGTTCTGGTCAACACTGAGTTTGGGTTGAATGTAGGAGAAGTCCAGCCTCTTGCCACCGAGCGCGGCCATGATCGAAAGACGCGCGTTTGCCGCTTTGCGCGCAGCGTCGCCGTTCTGCGCTTCCGGCCGCTCGACCTCGGCGACGATCAACGGGCGCTCGTCCCCGTTGTCCTTCGAAACCTTCTCGACGGCCTTGGCGAGCAGGCGTCCGCCCAGACCTTGCCGCCGGTAGTCCGGCGCCACGGCGATGTAGGTGACCAGCGCGACCCTGCTGCGGCGGAAATACTCGATAACAAGTCCCGCAACCACCGCGCCCGCCGTCTCAACCGGCGATCGATGACGCGCGACGATCAGGTGGAGGATCGGTGCGGGTGGCGGGAGATCGGCGTTGAGCAGCGGCAGCCACACCTCCGGCGTCTCCACCTGGTCCGCTTTGGGAAACGCATCGCGATAGACATTGGAATAGAACGCTTCGCACAGCCGCGCGCGCTCTGCGGCGTCGGCCACCTCCGTACGCAGGTCGACCAGCTCGATGTCACCTGAGCGCATTGGGAATTCGACGCGTTGCCACAGCCAACCCCTGCAGGCTTTTACATCCGAAACACCCCGAACCGCATATCCGGTATCGGCGCATTGAGCGCTGCCGACAGCGACAGCGCCACCACCCGGCGCGTCTCGCGCGGCGCGATGATGCCGTCGTCCCAGATGCGTGCGGTGGCGAAATACGGATGCCCCTCGCGCTCGAAGTTCTCCAGCACCGGCTTCTTGAACGCGGCCTCCTCCGCCGCGCTCCAGGTCTTGCCTTCCGCCTCGATGTTCTCGCGCCGCACGGTCGCCAGCACGCCCGCGGCCTGCGGGCCGCCCATCACCGAGATGCGCGCGTTGGGCCACGTGTAGAGGAACCGCGGCGAGTACGCCCGGCCGCACATGGCATAGTTGCCCGCGCCGTATGAGCCGCCGATGATCACCGTCACCTTCGGCACCTGCGCGCACGCCACCGCCGTCACCATCTTGGCGCCGTCACGGGCGATGCCGCCGGCCTCCGCCGCCTTGCCCACCATGAAGCCGGTGATGTTCTGCAGGAACAGCAGCGGGATCTTGCGCTGGCACGCGAGCTCGATGAAGTGCGTGGCCTTCAGCGCCGTCTCCGAATAGAGGATGCCGTTGTTGGCCAGGATGGCGACCGGGATGCCCTCGATGTGCGCGAAGCCGGTGACGAGCGTCTGCGCGTAGTTGGTCTTGAACTCGTCCATCTCGCTGCCGTCGACGATGCGGGCGATGATCTCGCGCGTGTCGTACTGCGTCATCAGCGATGCCGGCACCACGCCGTCCAGCTCGGCCGGGTCGTAGGCGGGCGGCCGCGGCTCCCTGAGCGCGATGTCCACCTTCTTCACGGTATTGAGGTTGGCGACGATGTTGCGCACGATCTCCAGCGCGTGGTCGTCGTTGAGCGCGTAGTGATCGGCCACACCCGACTGCCGCGTGTGCACTTCTGCTCCGCCCAGCTCCTCCGCGCTCACGCTCTCGCCGGTGGCGGCCTTCACCAGCGGCGGGCCGCCGAGGAAGATCGTGCCCTGCTTCCTGACGATGATCGACTCGTCCGACATCGCCGGCACGTAGGCGCCGCCCGCCGTGCACGAGCCCATCACGCACGCAATCTGCGGCACGCCGAGCGAGGACAGCGTCGCCTGGTTGTAGAAGATGCGGCCGAAATGCTCGCGGTCCGGAAACACCTCGGTGTGCTGCGGCAGGTTCGCTCCCCCTGAGTCGACCAGATAGATGCACGGCAGCCGGTTCTCGCGTGCCACCTCCTGCGCGCGCACGTGCTTCTTCACCGTCATCGGGAAATAGGTGCCGCCCTTGATGGTGGCGTCGTTGCACACGATCACGCACTCGCGCCCCGACACGCGCCCGACGCCGGTGATGATGCCAGCGCCGTGGATGTCCTTGGTGTAGAGGTCCCACGCCGCCATCGGCGACAGCTCCAGGAACGGCGAGCCCGGATCGATCAGCCGCAGCACGCGATCCCGCGGCAGCAGCTTGCCGCGCGATGTGTGCCGCTCCTTCAGCTTGTCCGGCCCGCCGGTCGACACCTCCGCGCGCTTGGCGGCGAGGTCCGCCACCAGCGCCTGCATGGCCGCCGTGTTGGCCTTGAACTCCTCGGACGAGGCCGAAATCGACGTCTTGATCTTGGGCATGAGATTCCCGCAGCCATCCTCAACCTTGTCATCCCGGGCCTTGTGCCCGGGATCCAGCCATCAGCAAGCGCCGGAGCTTGCCGCACGATGAATCCCGGCAACAAGTGCCGGGATGACCGTGGCTATTTCTTCCCCTCGTCCTTCTTGGCCGCCTCGCCCGGCTCCACCGGTCCGCCGGCGTCCTTCCAGCCGCGGAAGCCACCGAGGACGTGGGCGACCGGCTTCAGCCCCATGTCCTGCGCCGTCTTGGCCGCCAGCGCCGAGCGCAGGCCACCGGCACAGAAGAACACGAACTTCTTGTCCTCGCCGAACCGCGGCTTGTAGTAGGGGCTGTTCGGATCGATCCAGAATTCCAGCATGCCGCGGGTGACGTTGAAGGTGCCGGGCACCTTGCCGTCGCGCTCCCTTTCGCGCGGGTCACGCAGGTCGACCAGCACCACGTCGTCCTGCCCAAACAGCTTCACGGCCTCCGCCGCCGGGATTTCCTCGATCTCGCTCTTGGCCTGCTCGACCATCGATTTGACGCTTTTTGTGATGTTCTGCGCCACTCTTATCCTCCGTGTCCTCACATGTGGCGCCTTGGCCGCGCCATTGACCGACTTTCGCCTGTTTACGCTGCCCGCCCTTTGAGCGCCATGTTTGATTGGCTAGGGTCCTCAAACACCAAGTGATTTGCTCCATGCTCGCCCGCCTTGCCGCCTGCTCGCTCCTGCTCCTCCTCGGCGCCTGCGCCGCGGGGCTGCCGGGCTATGTGCCGGACTCCGGCAAGAAGAAGGGCAAGTTCGCGAGCCCCTATACCAGCGGCGAGGTCACCTCCGACGGCGTCTACCAGATGTCGGAGCAGGAAAAGCTGATGGACTGCAAGCGCACCACCGGCTCGATGCTGATCACCGTCAGCTATCTGAGGCACCGCGACACCGAGGTCGGCACGTCCGAGGTCGCGGTGGCGGCCAGCCAGGCAGCCAAGCCGTTCATGGGCGGCACCGGACGGGGCCTCAACCGCGATGCGGAGTATCACCGCGCCCGCGCCCGGCTCGATGCCTACAATCGCCACCTCGCGGCGCAGAAGTGCCCCACGCTCGATATCGATGCCGAGCTTGCCAAGCCGCCGGAGCCGATGGGCAAGAAGTACTAGGCCGCAGACCCACAAAGCCTCAACCACGATCTGGCTGCAGCAAGCCTCATGGGACTGTTGATCTTCAGTACCAACGTCGCCTTGGACGGCTGCGTCGACCACCGCGAAGGGATCGCCGACCAGGAAACACACGCTTTCTTCACCCGCCTCATGGACGAGTGCGGTGCGATGCTGTGGGGCCGCGTCACCTACGAGATGATGGAGAGCTACTGGCCGGCAGTCGCCCGCGGCGAAGCGGAGGTGCCGCCGGCAACACGCGAGTGGGCGGTCAAGTTGGAGGCCAAGCCAAAGTACGTGGTGTCGTCAAAGCGAAACGACTTCCCATGGACCAACAGCCACCGCATCGCGGGCGATCTGCGAACGGGCGTGCAGCATCTAAAGGATACGACCCCGGCGGGCGTGCTCCTCGGCAGCGGCAAGCTCGCAGCCGAGCTGGATCGGCTGGACTTGATCGATGAGTACAAGTTCCTCGTTCACCCCAGGATCGTCGGCCACGGACCCACCCTTTATGAAAGCGGCTTGCCGGGCGCGCGGCACCTCGAGCTGATGTCGGCGAAGCCGCTCTCCAACGGCGTTGTTGCCATCCACTACCGGCGCGCGCGCTAACGAGGTCGCAAGGCCTGAACAGCTCATAGACGGCTTTTCACAAGGGATGCGGCTTTCTCGGCGGCGACAGATTTGTGGGTATGCCGCCCGGTCCTCACGGCCGCGGGAACAGCGCCGTCGAGCGGCCGCTCAGATAGTACGCCAGCAGCCCCAGATACTCGTGCGCGGCATTGTCCAGCACCACGAGCTGCTCGGGTATCGACGTGCTGAAGTCGGCGAGTGAAAGATTCACGGTCGTGCGATAGTCCACCGGCCAAGCAACCACGTTGAAGCCTTCCTTGCGGAAGGTCCCCATCGCGCGCGGCATGTGAATGGCAGATGTCAGCAGCAGCCACCTCTGATCCGGTTGCGGATGCAGCAGCCGGGCCGTGAGCACGGCGTTCTCATGCGTGGTGCGCGATGCGGCCTCCAGCGTCAGCCGCGCCGCGTCGACGCCGAGCGCCAGGTAGATCCGCTTGGCCACCTCGGCTTCCGGCGGATACTCGCTGTAGGCCGCCGACGACCCGCCGGTGAAAATGATCCTGATGCCCGGGTAGAGACGCGCGAGCGCAACGGACTCGGTCATGCGCTCGGCAGCCGCATTCAGGCCACCGATTTCGTCCCGATCCCAACCGGAGCCGTCGCGCGCGCCGCCCAGGACGATAATGCCCGCCATCGACCTCATGTCGAAATCGGCCGCCGGCCGGGGAAAGCGCTCCTCGAGGTGCCGCACCAGAAAATCGGCAACCGGCACCACCCCGAAGAACAGGAGGGCGCCGACGCTGCCGAACATCAGCACCCGTGACAGCCTGCGCCAGGCCGACAGCGTGAGCAGCACGCCCAGGGCAAGCGCCGCGAACATCACCGTCGATGGCTGAACCACCACCCACAGCAGCTTGGAGAGGTAGAAGAACATTGAAAAGCCAGCCGCACCGTCCGGGCCCGCGCGCACCGCCGGGCGGCCAAAGCCTTCCCGGGCGAGACCTGTGAAGTCAAGCTTGCGCTTTGCGAATGTTTACTTTGCTGCCCCTACTCGCAGAAGGCGCTGCGCTTCCTGGGGGCGAGGTCCAGATGGAAGTGGTCCCGGTGCGCCTCGTTCGCCTCCGGGCCGAGCACGGTGCCGAACGGCCCGCAGGCGCCCTTGTGCAGGCGGCGCAGGAAGCTCGCCTCGGACGGCAGGCGCGGCTCCTCGCGTGGCGCGGACACGGGAATCGCCTTGCGCCGTGAATCGTCGCCGCGGCCGAGCTTCTGCATCTGCGTGGTGTTGATCGGCGCGCGGGCCAGCGCACGTGAGCGCTCGGCTTCGCGCTCGGCCACCTCCTCGGCGGCATCCGCCTCGGCCTCGCGCTTCTTGAGCTCGCCCTCGCGCTTCCTGAGATCGGCCTGAGCCTTCTGGCGCTCCTGCTGCGCAGCCCTGGTCTTGCCCGGCGGCGGCAGGGCGGCCTTGTCCTTCTCGAGCTTCTCCCACTCCGTCTTCAGCTCGGCCTCCAGGCGCTCGCGCTCCTTCTTGGCCGCTTCGGCCTTGGCTTCCGCCATCTCGATCTCGCGCTTGCGCACATCGCGCACGGTGGGGCCCCAGTCGCGCTTGACGTCGATGGTGCGGCCGTCGGCCGTGATGAAGCTGCCGATGTCGATGGCGTTGGCGAGCGCGTGCTCGCTCAGGCGATGGCTGCCGGCACGGGAGCCGTTGCGGTTGCGGCAGGCATAGCCCGACACGTTGCGCACCCGCGCGATGCGCGAGCCGAGATGCTCCTGCGCGGCCGGCTGCACCGTGTCCTCGATCCAGCCGTGCAGGCTGGCGACCATGGCACAGTTGAGCATCGGCGGCGGCTGGAACTCGATGCGCTTGTCGCCGGTGCCGAACCGCTTGAGCATGACCGGCGCCGGCGCACCGCACTGCTCGTCCTTCACCGCCGGTGCGATCTCAACCTCTGCGCCGAGCGGGGCGAGGCGCTTCAGGCAATCCCTCAGCGCGGCGATCACGTCCGCGTCCGACCATTGGTCGGGCTCGGGCGGCGGGGGCGCCTTGGCGCTTTCCGGCGCCGGAGCGACCGGCGTCTTGGCCGGCACGCCGGCCTTGCCCATCTCGCCGCCGGATTCCTTGAGCGCCGCCTGCTGGCGCCGGTCGCGCATGCGTTGCGCCAGATGAATGAGGCTGTCGGGCCCTTCCGCCTCATCCTCGGAGGGGATGCGGGCCGGTGGCATGGCCGCGGCAGGCGCCGCGCGCGTCACGGCACTGGCGGCCGATACCGGCTTCGCCTTGACGATCTCGACGTCCGCCGCCGGAGGCCTGGCTGGCGCAAGCGCCGGCGGCACGAACGTCGTCCGGCTTTCCGGCAGTGCGGTCTTGGTCACGACGGATGGCGGCGGCGCTGCCGCGGACATCGCCTGCTTGAGGGGCGGCGTCGATGCCGCGCGCTGCGGCAGCATGGGTACAAGAGCGAGCCCCGCGATCAGGGCAATGGAAAGCTGCGACGACACGGTCTCGACGGCCTTTGCAAGGACAGCAAGCTGCCTGTTGAAATGCTCCGACGCCGAACTCATGCCCGCAGGAACGCTCCGGTTTTTGTGTTGCGCGTGCACCAAAGTGCCCGTGCTTTATGGTGGAACGATGTTGCCTGCGCGCCGGACAACGCCGCGCGGCGCGTCACGCCGTACACGTGACGGTCCGCCCAAGACAACGCACAGAGGCCGGTAAAGGTTCAGCTGCCGCTCAGCTCGTGGGGCCGTCGAGCTTGCGGGTCAGGCTCTCGAATTCGCGCCGCAGCTCCTCGTTCTTGAAGATCTGATCGAAGGTCGGCGACTCAAGTTTTTGAATTGCCTCGAAAGATGCTGCCGCATCGCGCATCAGGTTCCTGAGCTGGAAGCTCGCCTCCACCGTCTCGAAGGTGTTGTCGGCAATGCGCAGATCGTGCGTGGCCCGCTGCCGCGCCTTGGCGATCTGCTCGCGCTGCTGCAGCAGGTAGCGGCGGTAGCCACGCGCGGCCTCCTCGGCCAGACGCTGGCTGTCGCGGTTGGCTTCCAGCGCGCGCTTCTGGTCCTCGCGGTTCTCCATGCGCAGCAGGTCGGCCGTCTTGGCGCGCGCGGCGCGGATGTCGGTCTCGATCTGCGACAGCTTCGGCAGGTACTGCTTGTCGATCTTGGCGATCAGCGTGTCCTGCGAATGCACCAGGATCGCAAACAGCGCCGCGTGCATGGCGAAATACTTGCGCGCCGCGCCGACGTTCTCGCCCGACGCCGTCAGCAGCTTGCCGAGCTGGGCGTCGATCAGCTTGGCCGAATTGAAGGCCGCCGCCAGCCGCACGATGTCGCCGGACAGCACGCTGTCGAGCAGCAGGTCCACCTGCTGCTGGGAAAGCTCGATGCCGGACTTCTTCAGCGCCTCCTGCACCTCGCCCTTGGTCTTGCCGATCTCGGCGCGGTTCAGCTCGATGCGCTTCTTGGTGTCGTCGATGGCCTGGCCCAGGCTGTCGACGGTGTCGGTGACGTAGCCCGGCAGCAGGCCATCCTTCGGCGCGGTGATCTGCTTCTCGCGCAGCGACACGATGCGGTCGTCAAGCTCGCGGATGTTCTTGCGCAGGCCCTCGATCTTCTTCTGCATCTCGACCACCGGCACGTCGGTGACGATGCCGAGCGCGGAATCCAGCAGATCGCGGATGCGCCGCTCGCGGTCCTCGCGCGTCTCCGTCCAGATCGGGCGCACGATGTAGTCGTTCTCGGTCGGCAGCTTGCGCGCCTCCGACCGGTTCTTCGCCGTATCCTGCAGGATCGACTCGATCGCCTTCATCAGGCGCTGCGCCTGCTCGCGGCTGGCGTCGGTCTCCTCGCCGGCCTTCGGCGCGGACGGCACGGTCTGCTCGGCCGCCGCCGGCGCCTTGCTGTCGGCAACCTTGATGACGGAGGCTTTGGCGGGCTGCGCCGCTTCCGGGGCGCGCTTGATGAGTTCGCCGATCTGGTCGGGCGCCGGTTTTCCCGCGCCGCTGATGAGGGCGATCGCCGCCGCGCCGCTCGCCAGCGCACCCAGCGAGAGCCAACCGCGCAAGAACAACACCATGACCCCGCACCTCCCGATGCAAACTTAGATGGGGTTTCAATTCGGGCTTTTTTGTGTGGAAAGCCCCTGCCTTTACAATTGCTTGTTGATCCGTTTGTGTGCGGCCTTGATGAGGCCCAGCAATTCGCCGTTGATCTGCCGCGCATCGGTCAGCACGACCATGTGCGTGATGCCCGGGCCCGGCCCCTTCAGCTTCGCTTTCTGCACCTGCGCATCGAGCGGCCGGTCGCCGAGATCGAGCCCGAGGCGCACCTCGCTCGGGTGCAGCGTGACGACGGCGAACTCTCCCGGCCCGCCGTAAGAGATGTAGCCGGGCCGCGGCGTCAGCGCGACCTCGGGGACAGCGCCGCGGATCGCGGTCTCCAGCATCTGATAGAGCGGCCGGTAGCCTTTCGCGCCGGCGATCAGTTTCTCGAGCGCGGCCGCGGCGTCGGCGGATGGGGCTGGCGTTGCCGGCTGGGGCGGCGCAGCCGTTTGCACCGGCGCGACAGCCGGCGCCGGTGCCGGGCCCGCCGCCGGAGGCTCGGAAACCGGTCTCGTCGGGGTTTTGGCCGGCATGTCGGCGAAGATCGGTTTGCCGCCGTTGGCGTGGATGCGCTCCAGCCACGAGGCGCGCTGGAAGGTGAAGCCCTGCCGGCGCAGCCAGTCGATGGCCGCATTCTTGTCGGCGAAGCGCTCGAGCGTGATGGCCGCCATCCACTCGCTGAGGTCGCGGCCCGTGCGCGCGTGCAGCCGCTCGAGGAACTCGCGCTCCTCCTCGCGCTCTTTAGTCGTCATCGCCGTCCCCCTCAGAACCAGCGTCGCGTGCTCTCCTTGTAGTCGAGATAAGCCTGTCCGAACCGATTCTCCAGATGCTGCTCCTCCGGCAGGATCGCCAGATAGAACACGGCGATGGCAAACAGCGGTGCCGCGATCACGAACCAGATGTTGCCGGTGAGCTGCGCGAGCCCCAGGAACAGCAGCACGTCGCCCATGTAGATGGGATTGCGCCGGTAGCGGAACGGCCCGTCGGTGACGAGCCTGTCGGCGCCCTTGTCCGGCAGCACCGTCGTGCCCGCCTGCGTGAGCGTGTAGATCCCCCATACGATCAGCGCCAGCCCGGCGACGCCGAAGCCGTAGCCGATGACGCGCGCCGGCGTGTCGTCGATGCCCGGCCACGGCAGGGGATAGACAGTGCGCGCGAGCATGGCGAAAGCAATGGTGGCCACGAACAGGATCGGCGGCCAGGGCACGGAAGATGGGCGTGAGGCGTCCAGGTTCATCACTCCCAAACTGGGTTGGCAGGCCGCGCACTGTTATCCCGAAACGCGCGGCGAGGCGACCGAACAAAGACGGCACCCGCGATCCGTAGCCCTGGGTCCCGGCTCTCCGCTGCGCTCGGCCGGGATGACAGGTGAGGTGGAGTGCAAAAAAGTTGTCATCCCGGAACGCGCGGCACGCGCGTATCCAGGACCCAGCAGCCGCAAGGAAGCGCTGACAATCCGTAGCCCTGGGTCCCGGCTCTCGCTGCGCTCGGCCGGGATGACAGGTGAGGTCGGACGCAAAAAAAGTTGTCATCCCGGAATTGCGCGAAGCGCAATATCCGGGACCCAGGAGCCGCAAGGAAGGCGCTGACAATCCGTAACCCTGGGTCCCGGCTCTCGCTGCGCTCGGCCGGGATGACAGTTGGGTGGGGTGCAAAAAGGTGTCATCCCGGAATTGCGCGAAGCGCAATATCCCGGACCCAGGAGCCAAGGACACGTCGGCCTGCTTGCCGAGCGACGCGCAGGCGTCCTATGCCTAGCGTCAACAAGGCGACCCAAGACCGGCTCGCAACGGGAGAAACGCACCCATGATCCCCAACGACTTCCCCTCGCTCAATTTCGACCTCGGCGAGACGGCCGACCAGTTGCGCGACAGCGTGCGCGGCTTCACGAGCGACGAGATCGCGCCCATCGCCGCCGACATCGACAAGTCCAACGAATTCCCGCGCCATCTCTGGCCGAAACTGGGCGCGCTCGGCCTGCACGGCATCACCGTGGAGGAGGAATACGGCGGCTCCGGCCTCGGCTACCTCGAGCACTGCATCGCCGTGGAGGAGATCAGCCGCGGCTCGGCCTCCATCGGCCTCTCCTATGGCGCGCACTCCAACCTGTGCGTGAACCAGATCCGGCGCAACGGCTCGGACGCGCAGAAGCGCAAGTATCTTCCCAAACTGGTCTCGGGCGATCACGTCGGGGCACTCGCCATGTCGGAGCCCAACGCCGGTTCCGACGTCGTCTCCATGACGCTGCGCGCCGACAAGAAGGGCGACCGCTACGTCCTCAACGGCGCCAAGATGTGGATCACCAACGGCCCCTGCGCCGACGTGCTCGTGGTCTACGCCAAGACCGACCCGAAGGCGGGACCCAAGGGCATCACCGCGTTCCTGATCGAGAAGGGCTTCAAGGGGTTCTCCACCGCGCAGAAGCTCGACAAGATGGGCATGCGCGGCTCCGACACCGGCGAGCTGATCTTCCAGGATTGCGAGGTGCCGGAGGAGAACGTGCTCGGCAGCGTCGGCAAGGGCGTCAACGTGCTGATGAGCGGCCTCGACTACGAGCGCGCCGTGCTCGCGGCCGGCCCGCTCGGCATCATGCAGGCGGCCATGGACGTGGTGATCCCCTACGTGCACCAGCGCAAGCAATTCGGCCAGCCGATCGGCGAGTTCCAGCTCGTGCAGGGCAAGCTCGCCGACATGT
>VFQN01004298.1_pt1 | contig 18998 bp, 18 predicted proteins | sample 3512371 | NCBI WGS metagenome assembly VFQN01 (sample SAMN10412370, study PRJNA504923) | tailings metagenome | isolation source: Replicate 2 from Balatoc abandoned mine | place: Philippines: Itogon, Benguet | collected 2017-08-28 | reverse complement strand
CTGGTGAAGCCGCGCGACGGCAGCCGCGAATGGGCCATCGCCGGCATCCAGCAGCTGGCCGAGGCGCACTGAGCTCGTGGGCGAGCGCCTGACCGTCCTCACCGGCCACTCGCGCGGGCTGGGTGCGGCCATCGCGGCGCGCCTGCTGCAGCCGGGGCACCGGGTGGTCGGGCTGTCGCGCCGGGCGAACGACAGCCTCGCCGGCCTGGCCGCCGAGCGCGGCGCCTGGCTGGAGCAGTGGCCGGTCGACCTGGCCGAGCCGCTGCCCGCGGCGCAGCGCTTGCGCGTGTGGCTGGCCGACTTCGCGCCCGATCGATTCGAGCGCGTGGTGCTGATCAACAACGCCGGCGTGATCACCCCGCCGGCGCCGCTGCGCGACAGCGACCTCGCTGCGCTGAGCGCCACGCTGCGCGTCGACCTCGAAGCCACGCTGCTGCTGAGCGCCGCGTTTCTCGATGCGACGCGCGGCTGGCGCGGCGAGCGGCGCATCCTCAACATTTCCTCCGGCCTCGGCCGGCGTGCCATGGCCAGCAGCGTGGCCTACTGCGCCGCCAAGGCGGGCATGGACCACCTCACCCGCAGCCTGGCGATGGAAGAGGCGCTCGTCGAGAACGGCGCCCGCGTGATGTCGCTGGCGCCCGGGGTGATCGACACCGACATGCAGGTGCAGCTGCGCGAGGCCGACCCGAACGCCTTCCCCGACCGCGAGCGCTTCGTCGCTCTGCAGCGCGAGGGCCAGCTCAGCAGCGCCGAGGCTGCCGCCGCGCGCGTGCTGGCCTGCCTGGAACGCGCCGACTTCGGCCGCGAGCCGATCGGCGACGTGCGCGAACTGGCCTGAGGGCTCACGAACGCGCCGCCGGCGCGGCCGGCTTCTGCGCGACGCGGGTGGAGGATTCGGGCGCCTCGGCCACCGGCCGCTTGCCGGTCACCGTCACGAGCGGCATCTGCGCCACGCGCGGAGCCAGCACGACCTCGCGGCGCGCCACGATCTCGACCGTCGGCAGCGTGGCCACGCGAACCGTGCGGTCGCCCGCCTGCACCGGCGCGGCGCTGAACACGGCGGCGAGCGTGGCACCGATCATCAGGACGGCGGTGGTGGCATGGCGGATGGCGTTGCGGTTCATGGCGGGCTCCTGTCTTCGATGGAAGGCAGTATCGGCAGCGCCTGGCGTGTGCGCGAGCGGCTTGCGACGATCTGCGCCCGACGCAGGATGAACTGCAGCGGCCAGCGACGAAGCGTGGCCGCTTTGCCCGCAGAATGCGCGGCCAGCCGACCCCGCCCCTCGCACCGATGCGCCGATTCGCCCTGATCGCCAGCCTGCTGCTGACTGCCTGCACCGCGCCGCCGCCCGGCCCGCCTTCGCGCGAGGCCGCCCCGGCGGTAGCGGCGCCGGCCATCGTGGCACCCCACCCGAACCTGCGGGTGCAGGGCATCCCGCCGGTGCCGGTCTCGCTGGTCGAGCAGGTGGCGCGCTACACCGACTTCCGCGGGCACGACCTGGTCGAGTGGCATCCGGTGCGCCGCGAGCTGCTGGTCAGCCACCGGCGCGCGGGCGGCAGCACGCTGCAGCTGTTCGGCGTGGCCGCGCCGATGGCAGACCCCGAGCCGCTCACCGACTTCAGCGAGCCGGTGCGCCGGGCCACCTGGGAACCGCGGCGCGGCGACTACCTCGTGTTCGCGCGCAGCAACGGCGGCGACGAGGCCGACCAGCTCTACCGCCTGGACCTCGACAGCCGTGCCGTCACCCTGCTCACCGACCCGACGCGGCGCCACACCATCGAGGCCTGGCTGAACCGCTCGAGCCAGCTGCTGGTGAGCTCGGTGCCGCTGGATCGCACCGCCCAGGCTGGCACGCGTGACGAGGTGAGCCAGACGCTCACCCTGATCGACCCGGCCGAGCCGACACGCCAGCGCCGCGTGGCCGAACTGCCGGGCACGGGCTGGGGCGTCGCCGGCGTCTCGCGCGACGACAGGCAGGTGGCGCTCACGCGCCATCTGTCGGCCACCGAGTCGCAGGTGTGGCTGCTCGATCTGGCCAGCGGACGCCGCACGCAGGTCCTGCCTGCGCCGCGCCAGGCCGGCAAGGCCAGCTTCTCCGCAGGCCCGTTTTCAGGCGACACGCGCGGCCTGTGGGTGCTGGGCGACCGCGGCGGCGAGTTCCGCCAGCTGTGGCACTACGACCTGCGGCGCCGCGCGCTGCGGCCGGTGTCCGCCCACATCCCGTGGGACGTCGACCGCATCGCCGCCACGCGCGATGGCCGGCTCGTCGTCGCGCAGGTCAACGTCGACGGCCGTGGCGAGCTGCGGCTCTTCGACGCCCGCACGCGCAAGGAGCGTCGCCCTCCGCCGCTGCCGGCCGGCAGCGTGCGCGCGCTGGGTGTTCATCCGGTGAGCGGCGAGATCGCCGTGGCGATCGACGGCGCGCAGAGCCCGAGCACGGTGGTCACGCTGTCGCCTTCGGGCGACGCTGCCCATGCCTGGACTCGCGCTCAGGCCGCACCCGGCGTCGACCCGGCGCAGTTCGCCGAGCTGCAGATCGTGCGCTGGAAGAGCTTCGACGGCCGCCGCATCTCGGGGCTGCTGAGCCTGCCGCCGGAGCGCTTCGCCGGGCGGCGGCCGGTGCTGATCGACATCCACGGCGGGCCGGAGGCGCAGGCCCGCATCGGCTTTCTCGGCCGCGACAACCACTTCATCGACGACCTGGGCATCGCGATCATCCGGCCCAACGTGCGCGGCTCGGCGGGCTACGGCCGCACCTTTCTCACGCTGGACAACGGCATGAAGCGCGAGGATGCCGTGAAGGACATCGGCGCGCTGCTCGACTGGATCGCCACGCAGCCGCGGCTCGATGCCTCGCGTGTCGTCGTGCGCGGCGGCAGCTACGGCGGCTACATGAGCCTGGCGGTGGCGGCCACCTATCCGCAGCGCATCGCCGGCGCGATCGACATCGTCGGCATCTCCAACTTCGTGACCTTCCTGCGCAATACCGAGAGCTACCGGCGCGACCTGCGCCGCGTCGAGTACGGCGACGAGCGCGACCCGGCGATGCGCGAGTTCCTCGAACGCATCTCGCCGACCACGAACGCAGCGCGGATCGCCAAGCCGCTGTTCGTGGTGCAGGGGCGCAACGACCCGCGCGTGCCCTACACCGAGGCGGAGCAGATCGTCGAGAAGGTCCGCGAGAACGGCACGCCGGTGTGGTACCTGCGTGCCGAGAACGAGGGCCACGGCTTCCAGCGCAAGGAGAACGCCGACTACCTGTTCTGGGCGACGACGCTGTTCCTGCGCGAGACGCTGCTGAAGTAGCCGCGCCCTGGCGGCGAGACGGCTACTTCTGCGCCGCGGCGCGCTCGCGCGCCTCGTCCTCGTGCATGTGCTTGAGGAAGAAGCGCACGTAGAAGGCGCCCATGCCCAGCGTGATGGCGATCACCGCGGCGCTGAGCAGGCCGTAGTCGGTGGAGAAGAAGTCGCGGAGTGCGTGCATGAGGAAACCTCCTTCCTGTTCGTGAACGAGAGTCTCTTCTTCATGCCCGGTGGGGTGTGTTGTGCTGCATCAAGGCTTCAGCGAACCGCCTGCGGATCCTGGAAGCCGTGGGCGCGGAAGGTCAGCACCAGCGTGTCGCGGTGGCCGCCGGGTTCGGCCGGCTGGATCGGCGTGGTCTCGTGGATCACGCGCTCGTCGTCGAGCAGCAGCGTGGTCCACGGCCGCGTCAGCGTGAAGCGCAGGCCGCTCGGCCCTTGCGCGTCGAACACGCGCGACTCGCCGCCCTTCACGCCTTCGCGCGAGACCAGGATCACCGCCACGAAGTCGACGCCGTCCCGGTGAGCACCTTCCGGCGTGGGCCGGCCGATGCCGCCTTCGGTGTCGATGCGGAACTGGTGTGCCTCGACGTACCAGGGCTGCTCGCCCTTGCGCGCCGAGCAGGCGGTGCCCAGCGCCACCAGCAGGCGCTCGAACGCCGCATCGCCGGCCAGGGCCGGCTCGAGCGGCTCGAACCAGCGCTCGATGCCGCCGTGCAGCGCGTTGTACGACACCGGTTGCCAGTGCGCGCGGTGCGGCACCGGCGTCACCGAGCCGCCGGTGACCACGAAGCTGCCATGGCGGCGTCGACGGTAGCGGCCGCCGTCGCGCAGATGGGCGTCGGGCGGGAGGCGATTCCACGACGGGATCCAGGCATCGAGAGACGAAAGATCGAGGCCGGTCAGCTGGGCAAGGCCTTCGGGCGCGAGCGTGGCGTGGCCGTCGCGGCGCAGGGCTTCGTCGAGCGCGGCCGGCGGCGTGATCGGAGGGGCGAGCAACTGGGTCATGCCGCGATCATGCCTGCATCCGGCCGACAGGCTCCGTGCCAGGGCCGGCCTTTGACGCCTGCACACCCGCCGGGTTCCCGCCGGGCCGGGTCGGCGCTACCGCTTTCACCCGGCGTTACCCCGGCCCACACAACTTCACTCAAGCAGACCACAAGCTTCACGCAGGCGGGGCATCGTGCGCGGGCCGCGGAAGTCAACGACCGCGGCCTTCACTCACGACAAGGAGTCTCTCCATGAAGAAGATCGCCAACGCTCTCCTGTGTGTCTCGATGCTCGGTGCGGCCGCAGCGCACGCCGAAGGCCTGTCCATCGGCGGCAGCCTGGCCAGCAGCAAATGGAAGGGCGACGACATCGGCGGCCTGTCCACCGACAAGTCGGCCACCGGCGGCAAGATCTACGGCGGCTACTCGTTCACGCCGAACTTCGGCCTCGAGGCCGGCTACGCCACCTTCGGCAAGTTCGAGAGCGCGGCCGGCAGCCTCAAGGCCGACGGCTTCTACGCCGATGCGGTGGGCACGCTGCCGCTGGGCAACGGCTTCTCGGCGCTGGGCCGCGTCGGCGTGTTCAACGGCAAGCTCGACAGCAGCCTGGGCGGCGACGACCGCGGCACCAGCTACAAGGTCGGCGCCGGCGTGCAGTACGACTTCGATCCGAAGCTCGGCATCCGCGGCGAGTGGGAGCGCTACCGCTTCGACGCGCTGGGCACGAAGTCGAACGCCGACATGTATTCGGTGGGCCTGAACTACAAGTTCTGAGGCCGCAGTTCAACCACCGTAGCGCTGGCGCGCGATTTCGGCACCGCGCGCCAGCGCCCCCAGCTTCTTCACCGCCACCTCGCGCGACATCGGCGCGAGGCCGCAGTTCGTGCAGGGGAACAACCGTTCCTTCGGCACGAACTGCAGCGCGCGGCCGATGGTGTCGGCCACCTCTTCCGGCGTCTCGATCACGTCGGAAGCGACGTCGATCACGCCGACCATCACGTCCTTGCCCTTCAGCAGCGCCATCAGTTCGGGCGGCACGTGCGAGTGGTAGCACTCGAGCGAGACCTGGTCGATGCGGCTCTTCGCCAGCGCCGGGAACACCTGCTCGTACTGCCGCCATTCCTGCCCCAGCGTGTTCTTCCAGTCGACGTTGGCCTGGATGCCGTAGCCGTAGCAGATGTGCACCGCGGTCTTGCACTTCAGGCCCTGGGTGGCGCGCTCCAGCGCGGCCACGCCCCACTCGGCGGCTTCCTTCATGTAGACGTTGAAGGCCGGCTCGTCGAACTGCACGATGTCGACGCCGTCGGCCTCGAGCGCCAGCGCCTCCTGGTTGAGCAGTTCGGCAAAGGCGAAGGCCAGCTTGACCTTGTCGCCGTAGTAGCGGTCGGCCACCGTGTCGACGATGGTCATCGGGCCGGGCAGGGTGAACTTCAGCCTGTGCTTCGTGTGGGCGCGGGCCAGGCGGGCTTCCATCGCGTGCACGCGGCCGGCGAGGCGCAGCGGCGCCACCACCTGCGGCACCATCGCGTCGTAGCGGTTGTTGCGGATGCCCATCTTCACCTTGTGCTCGAAGTCGATGCCTTCGACGCGTTCGACGAAGCCGTGCACGAAGTGCTGCCGGGCCTGCTCGCCGTCGCCGACGATGTCCAGGCCCGCGTCTTCCTGTTCCTTGATGGCCAGCAGCGTGGCGTCGCGCTTGGCGGCGTCGAGCTCGGGGCCGCTGCTGCGCCACTGCGGCCAGAGCTTCTCGGTCTCGGCCAGCCAGCCGGGCTTGGGCAGGCTGCCCGCGATGCAGGTGTCGAACATGGTCGGAGCCTCGATGGAGTCAGGCCCCGATGCTCGCCGTTTCAGCCGGCCGCCGCATCGGGATCGGCCATGACGCGCACGCGCGCGCCGGCCACCGCGACCACCTGGCCCGCGCGGACCTTGCAGGTCTTGCGCAGTTCGTCGCGGCCGTCGACCTGCACGCGGCCGTCGGCCACCATGGCCTTGGCCGCGCCGCCGCTGGGCGCCAGGCCGGTGGCCTTCAGCAGGGCGTCGAGGGTGATGAACTCGCCGCGCAGCGGGAACTCGATCGTGCGCATCAGCGGTCCTGGGTCGAGAGATCGAACTCGCGGGCCAGCAGCGCATACGAGCGGCGACGCACGGCCGGGTCGAAGGCCCAGGTATTGATCACCAGTTCGTCGAGCTGCAGCTCGGCAGCCAGCGCGCGCAGCCGCGCCGCCACCTCGCCCGCTTCGCCGACGAAGGCGCGGGCGCGCATCGCCGCCAACGCCGGCTCGTCTTCGGGCCGGAAGCCCGTGGCGGCGAGCGCGTCGGGATCGCGCAGCGGCCCGAGCACGCCGCGCTGCCGGTCCATGCGCCAATGCTCGCGGCTGAGCGCGTGGTGGCGCGCTTCGTCGGCGCGGTCGGCCACCAGCGCCCAGACGCAGATCGTGGCCTGCGGCGTCGGGTGCCTGGGGCTCGGCCGGTACAGCTCGCGGTACAGCGCCAGCGCGCGCTCGACGCCCTGCCCGTCCATGAAGAAGTAGGCGAAGGCATAGGGCAGGCCGAAGTGCGCGGCGAGCTGCGCGCCGTAGTCGGAGCTGCCGAGGATCCACAACGTGGGTGCCGTCGTGCCGCACGGATGCGCGCACAGGCCGTGATGGGAAGGCTGCGAGGTCCAGGCCTGCAGATCCATCACCTGCTCGGGAAACTGCTCGGCCGCGTGGTGCGCATTCGGGTTGAGCGCCCGTGCGAAGCGCATCTCGCCGCCGGGCGCGCGGCCCACGCCGAGGTCGATGCGGCCCGGCGCAAGGGCCTCGAGCACGCGGAACTGCTCGGCCACCTTGAGTGCGCTGTAGTGCGTCAGCATCACGCCGGCGCTGCCGATGCGGATGCGGCTGGTGCGCGCGGCCACCGCGGCCATCAGCACCTCGGGCGCGCTGCCGACGATGGTCGGCAGGCCGTGGTGTTCGCTGAGCCAGAAGCGCGCATAGCCGAGCGCCTCGGCATGCCCGGCGAGCGAGAGGGTGTCGCGGATGGCGGCGTCCTCGCCCTGGCCTTCCAGGGCGACGGACTGGTCGAGTACGGAAAGACGAAGCGTCATGCGCGATGGGGAGCCCGGCAAAGCCGAGAGCTTGTCACATCGCGCGCCGCGCTGCAGCGCGGCGGAGGTTCAGTCGTCGCGGCCGTGCTTGCCGTGGCCCTTGCCATGCCCCTTGCCGTGGCCCTTGCCTTCGCGCGGCCCGTACTCCGACGACTTCACGAAGTACACCGGGCGGCCGCAGGCGTCGTAGCGGTGACAGTGCTTGTCCCACTTCTTCGCGTGGCCCGGCGGCACGTGCAGGTAGACCGGCTGCATCACCACGTGCCGGGCCGGCTGCGCAATGATGACCGGCTGCGGGTACAGCACCGGCGGCGGCGGTGCGTTGCCGAAGTCGACGCGGCCGTAGACGCCGGGGGCGATCTCGCCGCCGACGCTGATGTTGACGATGGGGTCTGCGGCCGCCGCGTGCAGGCTGGCCAGCGAAAGAGCGCCGAATGCGGCGAGGGAGCGGATGTTCATGACCGCGAGGATCCCACGGCGGGGCCCCATCCGGCGGTGAGCGAATGTGTCGCCGGCCCATCTCGATGCACACAATCGATGTCCGTGTGCACGACATCACGAAGCAGCAGAGCGCCCGCAGGCCCCTCGTGTACATTACGGCCCACAGTTCTACGCAAGTCACCGATCGTTCGTGATCTCCGTTCTTCCCACTGCGCACCGCGCAGTCGGCATCGTTCGAAATCCCCTGCTCGTTGCTTGAGTGTGCTGAGTGCGCCGGCACTCCGGCGCTTTTTCGTACTCATTGTTTGATAGATAGGATCCGTCCATGACGACCCAGACCGGTACCGTGAAGTGGTTCAACGAAGCCAAGGGCTATGGCTTCATCGCGCAAGACGCCGGCGGCGCCGACCTCTTCGCCCACTTCCGCGACATCCAGGGCACCGGCTTCAAGACGCTGCAGGAAAACCAGCGCGTCGAGTTCGAAGTCAAGCAGGGCCAGAAGGGCCTGCAGGCGGCCAACATCCGCCCGCTCTGATCCGCGAAGGCGGGCCTCGCGCCCGCCGGCCGGACGAAGCCGCGGCACCGCCGCGGCTTTTTCGTTTCTGCGGGGCGCGTCGCCGAGGCGACGCCGGGGTCTCGCCGGCGCGCCTAACATCCGGCGCTCTTCAGCCGGAGTTGTACCCATGACCGACCTCGCCACCGCCACCAACCACCAGATCCGCCTCGCCGCCCGCCCGGTGGGCCTGCCCAAGGACAGCGACTGGTCCTTCACCGACGAGCCGGTCGCCCTGCCCGCCGACGGCGGCGTGCTGGTGCGCACCACGCACCTTTCGCTCGACCCGGCGATGCGCGGCTGGATGAACGAGGGCAAGAGCTACATCCCGCCGGTGGGCATCGGCGAGGTGATGCGCGCCGGCGGCATCGGCGAGGTGGTGGCCTCGCGCAACCCCGCCTTCGCGGTGGGCGACAAGGTCAGCGCCGGCCTGGGCGTGCAGGCGTACTGCCTGATCCCGGCCGACCAGATCAAGCGTTCGGGCCTGGTCAAGATCGACACCCGGCTGGGCAGCGAGACCCAGTGGCTGAACGTGCTGGGCATGCCGGGCATGACGGGCTACTTCGGGCTGATGGACGTCGGCCAGCCGAAGGCCGGCGAGACCCTGGTGGTCTCCGGCGCGGCCGGTGCGGTGGGCCAGACGGTGGGCCAGCTCGCAAAGATCAAGGGCTGCCGCGTGGTCGGCATCGCCGGCGGGCCCGACAAGTGCCGCTGGGTGGTCGACGAGCTCGGCTTCGACGCCTGCATCGACTACAAGGCCGGCAGCGTGCGCGACGGTCTCAAGCAGCATTGCCCCGACGGCATCGACATCTACTTCGACAACGTCGGCGGCGACATCCTCGACACCGTGCTCACGCGCATCAACCGCAAGGCGCGCATCGTGATCTGCGGCGCGATCAGCCAGTACAACAACACCACGCCGGTGCAGGGCCCGAAGAACTACCTGTCGCTGCTGGTCAACCGTGCGCGCATGGAAGGCATCGTGGTGTTCGACTATGCCGACCGCTATCCGCAGGCAGTGGCCGAGATGGCCGGCTACCTGAAGGACGGTCGCATGAAGAGCAAGGAAGACGTGGTCGACGGCCTGGCGAACTTCCCTTCGGCCCTGCTGAAACTGTTCAACGGGCAGAACTTCGGCAAGCTGGTGTTGCGCGTCGGGTAGGACGGATTTCTCGCTTCAGGGTGTGCCCGGCTGCCGGGCCCGGGCTGCCTCCGCCTAGACTTGCCGCGTGACGAGTGCGCCCTGCCCCTCCCCCGCGATCCTGGCCGCCTGGGCCGCGGCGTCGTCGGAGCTGCTGGCGCTGAGCACCGCCGACGGTGCGCTGCTGTGGAGCAACGCGGCCTTCCGCGCGTGCTTCGGCGAGGCGCTGCCCGCGCCGCTGGTCCTGACGCCGCCATCGGGCCCGCGCGAGGCCTTCGCGCTCGGTGACCGCTGGTTTGCCGTCGAGGCGAGGCCGGTTCCCGAGGGGGTCGCCTGGCGGCTCGAAGACCTGACGGCGGCCCGCGAAGGCGCCCGCCTGCGCGAGCTGCTCGACACCGCGCAGGAATTCGGCCGCATCGGCGTGTGGGAGCGCGACGTCGCCACCGGCCGTGGCCACTGGGACCGCCACATCTTCGAGTTCTGGGGCCTGGACCCGGACGGCCCGACGCCCAGCTACGTCGAGGCGATGGACAAGGTCCACCCCGACGACCGCGTCGTGCTGCCGCGCGACGACCTGCTCACCCAGGTGGGCCGCCACTCGCAGCGCTACCGCATCCTGCGCCCCGACGGCGGTGTGCGCTGGGTGCACTCGCAATGGGAGGTCAAGGCCGGTCCGGACGGCCGCCCCGCCCGCGCGATCGGCGTGATGATGGACGACACCGAGGTCTACGAGCTCGCCCGCTCGCTCGGCGACGCCAGCGCGCAGCTGAAGCTGGCGGTGGAACTGGCCGACATCGCGATCTGGCGCCACGACCTGCGCACCGACCGCATGCACTACAACGACCGGGCGTTTGCCGTGCTCGGCATCGAGCCGCGCCCCGACGGCCTGTCGATCGACGAGGTGCGCGGCTTCATCCATCCGGACGACTTGCCGGAGGTGCTGGCCTCGGCCCAGCGCGCACTGGCCAGCGACCGGCCCACCGACATGCAGGCGCGCTACCGGCGCAGCGACGGCAGCTGGCGCCACGTGCTGACGCGGCGTGTGGTGCAGCGTGCCACCGACGGCACGCCGCTGGCTTTCCTCGGCGTGGCGCTGGACCTCACCGACCAGGTCGAACGCCAGCGCGAAGCGAGCGAACTCGCGCTGCGGCTGGAAATGGCCACCAGTGCCGCCGGCGTGGGCATCTGGACGCGCGATCCGCAGACCGAGGCCGGCGAGTGGAACCGCGAGATGTTCGCCCTCAACGGCCGATCGCCCGAGGCCGGCGTGCCGACACGCCGGCAGTGGATCGAGGAGATCATGCACCCCGACGACCGGCAGCGCATGAGCACCGTGCGCGAGGAACTGCTCGAGTCGCCCAAGGGCATGGTCGAGCACGAGTACCGCATCGTGCGGCCCGACGGCGAGGTGCGCTGGCTGGTCAACCGCGCGCGGTTGCTGCCGTGGGGCGGCCGCACACTGATCTTCGGCGTCACCCTGGACGTGACCGAACGGCGCCAGGCCGAGCAGGCGCGGCGCAGCACCGACCAGCGCGCCGCGCTGGCCGCGCGCAGCGCCGGCATCGGCACCTGGGAAATGGACTTCGAGACCGGCGCCGAGCGCTGGGACGAGCAGATGTTCCGCCTGCGCGGACTCGATCCGCGGCGCGATCCGCCGTCGCGCGAGGAACGGCTCGCCATCGTGCACCCGGCCGACCGCGAACGCACCCTGGACGCGCGGCCGTCGTCGACCGGCGAGCGGCGCCCGATGCGCTACGAGTTCCGCGTGCTGCTGCCCGACGGCAGCGTGCGCTGGCTGGCCTCGCGCTCGATCGCGGTGACCGACGAGCAGGGTCGCGCGCTGCGCCGCATCGGCGTGAACTGGGACGTCACCGACGCCAAGGAGGCCGAAGCCGCGCGTGCCGCCACGGCGGTGGCCGAGCGCGCCAGCCAGGCCAAGTCGCAGTTCCTCGCCCGCATGAGCCACGAGCTGCGCACGCCGCTGAACGCCGTGCTCGGCTTCACCCAGCTGCTGCAGTTCGAGGACACCGACCCGGCGCGCGGCGCCAAGCTCGGCCACATCCGCGCGGCCGGCGAACACCTGCTGTCGCTGATCGACGGGGTGCTCGACCTGTCCAGCCTGGAAGCCGGCAACCTGCGGCTGCAGCCGCAGCCGATCGAGCTCGCCGCGCTGGCCGACCAGGCCCTGCCGCTGGTCTCGGTGCTGGCGCAGCGCCAGGGCGTGCGCCTGCTGCGAGGCGAGGTCGAGGGGGTGGCGCTGGCCGACCGCACGCGCACGCTGCAGGTGGTGATGAACCTGCTGACCAACGCGATCAAGTACAACCGCGCCGGCGGCGAGGTCCGCCTGTCGGCGCGCTCGGGCCCGCGCGCCGTGACCATCGAGGTGACCGACACCGGCCGCGGCATGAGCGCCACGCAGCTCGAGCATCTGTTCGAGCCCTTCAACCGCCTCGGCGCCGAGCGCGAAGGCATCGAGGGCACCGGCATCGGGCTGACCATCGTGAAGGCGCTGGTGGGCGGCATGGGCGGGCACGTCGACGTGCACAGCCAGCCCGGCGTGGGCAGCCGCTTCGAAGTCACGCTGCCGCGTGCGCCGGCCGGCGTGGAGCCGGCGCCACCGCCCGAACCCGTCGCCTCGACCCCTTCGCCGCTGGAGGCCACCCGCGGCCAGCTGCTGTACATCGAGGACAACCCCGTCAACGTGCTGCTGGTCGAGGAGCTGGTGCGCAACCTCTCCGGGCTGCGCATCCACAGCGAGGCCAACGGCACGGCCGGCGTGGCGCGCGCCGCGTCGCTGCGGCCCGACCTCGTGCTGATCGACATGCAGTTGCCCGACTTCGACGGCTTCGAGGTGCTTCGCCGCCTTCGCGCCCAGCCCGAGACCGCGGCCATTCCCTGCGTGGCCCTGTCGGCCAACGCGATGCCGCAGGACATCGAGCGCGCACGCGCCGCCGGCTTCGACGACTACTGGACCAAGCCGATCGACTTCCGCGCCTTCCTGGCGGCGCTGGAGCTGCGCTTTCCCGCGGGCTGAGCGCTCAGGCTCCTTCCGGCACCAGCCCCTTCTTGCGCAGCATCGGGTCGACCGTGGCCTCGCGGCCGCGGAAGGCGCGGTAGGCGGCGCGCGGCTCGAGCGAATCGCCGGCCGAGTAGATGAACTGCTGCAGGCGCTGCGCCACCGCCGGGTCGAACGGGTTGCCGGCTTCCGCGAAGGCGTCGAAGCCGTCCGCGTCGAGCACCTCGGCCCACAGGTAGACGTAGTAGCCGGCGGCGTAGTGCGAGCCGGAGAACAGGTGCTGGAAGTGCGGCAGTCGGTGGTTCAGGCCGACGCCGTGCGGCAGCCCGATGCGCTGCAATTCCGCTGCCTCCGCGGCGACGATGTCCACGCCGCCGGGCTCCGCCGTCGAGTGCACGGCCATGTCGACCAGCGCCGAGGCGGTATAGCGCACCGTCTCGTAGCCCTGGTTGAACTTGCGCGCCGCGTGAAGCTTCTCCACCAGCGCATCGGGGATCGGCTCGCCGGTGGCGTGGTGGCGGGCGTGCTTCTTCAGCACGGCCGGCTCGGTCAGCCAGTGCTCGAACAGCTGCGAGGGCAGCTCGACGAAGTCGCGCAGCACGTTGGTGCCCGACAGGCGCTCGTAGGTGACGCTGGACAGCAGCCCGTGCAGGCCGTGGCCGAATTCGTGGAACAGCGTGCGCGCGTCGTCGAAGCTCAGCAGCGTGGGCTCGCCGGGCGCGCCCTTGGCGAAGTTGTTGTTGTTGACGACGATCGGCGAGATCGTGCCGCCGCCGGCCACGTTGCGCGACTGCTGGCGGTAGTTGCTCATCCACGCGCCGCTGCGCTTGCTCGGCCGCGCGAAGTTGTCGTGCAGGAACACGCCGACATGCGCGCCGTCGCGGCCGCGCACCTCGTAGACCTTCACGTCGGGGTGATAGGCCTTCAGATCGGGCCGCGGCACGAACGCCAGGCCGAACAGCTGCTTCGCGCAATCGAACACCGCCTCGACCATGCGCTCGAGCGGGAAGTACGGCTTGACCTGGGCTTCGTCGAGGTCGTAGCGCAGCGCACGCACCTTCTCGGCGTAGTGACGCCAGTCCCAGGCCTCGATCGCCAGCGTCTCGCCGCGCGACAGCACGAGCGCCTGCAGCGCCTCGCGCTCCTCCTCGACACGCGAGACGGCGCGCGTCCACACCTGCTCGAGCAGCTGTCCCACCGCCGCGCGCGTGCCGGCCATGGTGTCGGCCAGCGCATAGTCGGCGAAGCAGGCGTAGCCATGGGCGCGGGCCTGTTCGTGGCGCAGGGCAAGGATCTCGCGCGCCACCGGACGGTTGTCGCGTTCGCCATCGTGCTCGCCGCGGCTGGTCCAGGCGCGCCAGGCCTTCTCGCGCAGGTCGCGCCGCTCGGAGAAGGTCAGGAAGGGCACGATCAGCGAGCGCGACAGCGTGATCACGTGGGCGTCGGCGATGCCACGGTCGGCCGCCGCCTGGCGCGCCGCGGCGCGCACGAACTCCGGCAGGCCGGCCAGTTCCTCCTCGGTGCGCAGCTCGAGGCGGAACGAGGATTCGTCGGCCAGCACGTTCTGGCCGAAGCGCGTGGTCGATTCCGCCAGGCGCTGCATCACCTGAGCGTAGCGCTGCTGCACCTCGCCGGAAAGGCGGGCGCCGGCGCGCACGAAGTCGAAGTGGAAGCGCTCCAGCAGCCGGCGCTGCTCGGCGCTCAGGCCGAGTTCGTCGCGGCGTGCGTGCAGGGCGTCGATGCGCTCGAACAGACCCCGGTGCATGTAGATCGCGCTCTGGTGCGCCGCGAGCTGCGGCGCCAGCTCGCGCTCGACCTGCTGCAGCGCCGGCGAGGTCTCGCTGGAGGCGAGGTTGTGGAAGACGCCCTCGACGCGGTAGTACAGGCGGCCGCTGCGATCGAGCGCGGCGACGGTGTTCTCGAAGCTCGGCGGCTCGGATTGCGCCGCGATGGCGTCGATCTCGGCGAGGTGCGCGGCGCGCGCCGCCTCGAAGGCCGGCGGGAAGTGCTCGGCGCGGATCTGTTCGAACGGCGGCAGGCCGAAGGGGGTGTCCCAGGGCTGCAGCAGCGGGTTGCTGGTGGCAGACGACATGGCGGCTTCTCGGGGTGCTGAGAAGCCGCGATTCTAGAAGTGGCCGCCCGGCCGCGCCGGCGCGGGGTCGGCGGCGTGCCGCGACGAAAACCGCTCGGCCGCCGCCTGGTAGAAGGCGATGCCTTCCTCCAGGGCGGCCTGCTCCAGCCTCGCATCGTGCGCGCCGCCGTCCGTCGGCGCGACGCGCGTGGCCCGCCGCGGCCGCAGTTCCACCTGCTCGCCCTCGCCGATGAAACCCACCGTCTGGTAGTTGGCCATGAACAGCGAGGGCGGCACCTCGGCGTCGTGCAGCACGTCGCGGCCGAAGAACTCCGACACGTACGGAACGTTCAGCAGCCCGAGCAACGTGGGCGCGACGTCGATCTGCGAGGCCAGCGCATCAATGCGCTGCGGCTCGACCAGCCCCGGCGCCCACACCACCATCGGGATGTGGAAGCGGTCCATCGGCAGGTCGCTGCGCCCGCGGGCGATCGAGGTGTGGTCGGCGACGAACACGAACACGGTGCGGCCGAACCAGGGGTGGCTGCGCGCCTTCTCGACGAAGCGGCCGATCGCATGGTCGGTGTACTTCACCGCACCTTCGCGGCCGGTCCCGGAGGGAATGTCGACGCGGCCTTCCGGGTAGGTGAAGGGCCGGTGGTTGGAGGTGGTCATCACGTGCGCGAACACCTTGCGTCCTGCCGCGTCGCGCGCGTCGATCTCGCGCAGCGCGAGGTCGAACAGGTCCTCGTCGGCCACGCCCCAGATGTTCTCGTGGTGGATGTCGGCCTTGGCGATCGCCGTGCGGTCGATCACTGTGTAGCCGTTGCCGCCGAAGAAGTTCGCCATGTTGTCGAAGTAGCTGTAGCCGCCGTACAGGTACAGCGGTTCCCAGCCCTGCTCGCGCAGCACGCCGCCGAGCGTGAACAGGCCGCCGTTGTCCGGCCGCATCGGGATGGCGTGGCCCGGCGTCGGCGGCACCGACAGGGTCAGCGCTTCCAGACCGCGCACGGTGCGGGTGCCGGTGGCATACAGGCGGGTAAACATCAGCCCCTCGCGGCCGAGGCGCTCCAGCTGGGGCGTGAGGCCGCGCGCGCCGCCCAGGCTCTCGACGAACTCCGCACCCAGGCTCTCCACCGACACCAGCACCAGGTTCAGGTCGCGGCGCGGCCCGCTCGGCAGCACCTCGCGGCGGATCGGCATCTCCGCACTCGGGGTGAGCCGGTAGTGCGGCGACGCCGCGAAGTGGCGCTGCAGCAGGAACGCCATCTTCTCGCGCGGCAGCGTGGCATAGAAGCGCTGGTAGTCGATCTGGTTGTAGCGCAGCGCATGGAAGAACTCCCACACACCGTTGCCGGCCAGCTGCACCAGCTGCGGCTGCTCCAGGCGCTCCTTCCAGCCGGAGCCGATCGAGGCCGTGGCAAGCACCGCCGCGCCGACATAGGCCAGGGCCGCCAGCGTGCGCGCGCCGGGGCCCGGCGCCGGTGCGGCGGCCGCGCGCGCCAGCGGCCGCCTCGCGAGCCACGCCAGCAGCAGCGTGGCCGCGCCGATGCCCAAGAACATCGGGCCGAGCGCATACGACTCGCGAATGTTGCCGATCACCTCGCGGGTGTAGATCAGGTAGTCGACGGCGATGAAGTTGAAGCGCGAGGCGAACTCGTTCCAGAACACGAACTCGGCCACGCTGACGAAGACCGCCGCGCCGAGCAGCGCCGCGGCCAGCACCAGCGCAACGATTGCCAGCGCGCTCAGCCCGCGGCGGCGCGGCCACAGCCAGCCCAGCAGCACCAGCGGCAGGCCCCACCACAGCGCCACGGCCGCGTCGTAGCCCAGGCCGAGCAGCAGCGCCGGCAGCAGGCGCACCGGACCGAACAGCGAGGCGTCGCCGTTGAACAGCAGCAGGCCGAGACGTGTCAGCGTGCTCAGCGCCAGAAACGCGACGAACAGCGGCGCGGCCAGCGTCAGCCGGGAGGTCGAGGCAGGAGCGCGGGACAGGAAGGACGGCGGCATCGGCGGCACGGGCGGGTCATGCCGGCCCCCTGGCCGACTGCCGCACTGTGCCGGCGCCGCATGAAGCCCAGCTTAGGACGGGGCCGCGGCAACGCCGCTTACTTTCCCTTGCGGATGGCGGCCTCGTCGGCCTGGTCGAAGCGGCGGTTGTCGCAGCGCTGCTTGAAGGCGGCGCGGTCGCCTTCGAGCGCGCCGACGCGCGTGTTGAAGGCGTTGCTGCGGGCATCGAACTCGTCGATCGCCTTGTCGCGCGCCAGCTCCTTGGCGCGATGGGCCTGCAGCGCCTCCATGCTGTTCTGGTCCAGCGCGGCGAACTCGCTCTTGAGCACCTCGCCCTGGCGGATCAGCTCGGCCTTGTCCTTCTCCAGCTGCTCGCGCTCGCGCAGGGCGCTCTGGCTGCCCTCCACCACACGGGCCTCGATGGCCAGGCACTCGCGCAGCTCGGCGCGCGTCATCAGCGGGCCGGCGCCCTTGCCGCTGCCGAAGATGCCGATGCGCAGCTTGTCGTTGGCGGCATGCGCGGCGGGCGCCAGGGCGGCGCTCAAGGCCAGCAGGAGAACGGTGGAACGGATCATGGACAGGCAGGTGCGAACGTTCGAAGCCGCGCATCATGCCACCGGCGGCGCCGATCACAATGGCGGCATGAACTCCCCCCCGCTGCGTGTCGGCCTGGTCGGCTACGGCTACGCCGGCAAGACCTTCCACGCCCCGCTGATCGCCGGCGTGCCCGGCCTGCACCTGGCGGCCGTGGCCAGCCGCGACGCGGCGCGCGTGCAGGCCGACTGGCCCGATGCCGAGGTGCTGGCCGACCCGCGGGCCCTGCTGCGCCGCGCCGACCTCGACCTGATCGTCATCGCCAGCCCGAACGACACGCACTTCCCGCTGGCCCGCGCCGCGCTGGCCGCCGGGCGGCACGTGGTGGTCGACAAGCCCTTAACGCTGACGCTGGCCGAGGCGCGCGAGCTTGCCGCGCTGGCCCACGCGCGACGGCGGCTGCTGTCGGTGTTCCACAACCGGCGCTGGGACGGCGACTTCCTCACCTTGCGCGAGACGATGGCCGGCGGCACGCTCGGGCGCATCGTGCACCTCGAATCGGCCTTCGACCGCTACCGGCCCGCCGTGCGCGCACGCTGGCGCGAATCCGCTGCGCCGGGCGGCGGCCTGTGGTTCGACCTCGGGCCGCACCTGCTCGACCAGGCCCTGCTGCTGTTCGGCTGGCCGTGCACGATGGCGCTGGACCAGGCCACGCTGCGCGACGGCGGCCAGTCCGACGACTGGTTCCAGGCCCGGCTGGGCTATCCCGGCTGCCGCGTCGTGCTGCGCGCCAGCATGCTGGCCGCTTCGCCCTCGCCGCGCTTCGTGGTGCACGGCACGGCCGGCTCCTGGAGCAAGCTCGGCCTCGATCCGCAGGAAGACGCGCTGAAGGCGGGCGCGCGGCCCAACTGGCCACCACCGCCGGGCTGGGGACAGGACCGCAACGTCAGCCTGATCACCCGGCCGTGCGGCGATGCCCTGCACACCGACCACTGGCCGCTGCGCGCCGGAAGCCAGGGCGACTTCTACGCGGCGGTGCGCGATGCCCTGCGCGGCGACGGCCCCAACCCGGTGCCGCCGCAGCAGGCCGTGGCGGTGATGGCGCTGCTCGAACTCGGCCGGCGCAGCGCGCACGAGGGCTGGGCGCTGGACTGCGGCCCGGACCCGCTTGCCTGAGCGCCGCCTCGGGCGCAGACTGCAGCGCCTGCACCCGGAGGTGTCGCGATGAAGATCGTCAAGGCCCTGCTCGTCGTCGTGCTGCTGATCGCCGCGATCGTGCTGCTCGGCGGGCTGCTCATCTCGCCGAAGTTCGACGTGTCGCGCAGCGCCACCATCGCCGCGCCGCCCGAGGCGGTCTACCCGCTGGTGGCCGACCCGCGCCGCTGGAAGGACTGGTCGGTGTGGAACCAGCGCGATCCGCAGATGGCCATGACCTACAGCGGTGCGGCCAGCGGTGCCGGCGCGGTGTGGGAGTGGAAGAGCAGCAGCCAGGGCGACGGCCGCATGCGCTTCACCGAGGCCGAGGCGGGTCGTCGCATCGCCTACGAGCTGTACTTCCCCGACTTCGGCACCACCTCCACCGGCGCGCTGGCGCTGGCGCCGGACAACGGCGGCACGAAGATCACCTGGACGATCGCCGGCGACATGGGCGGCAACCCGGTCAACCGCTGGTTCGCACTGGCGATGGACGGGCTGGTCGGCAAGGACTTCGAGGCCGGGCTGGCGAACCTGAAGGCGCTGGCGGAGAAGCGCTGACGGTCCTCGGGCGGGGCGCTCTGCTCTAATCGCGGCTTTGCGCCGCGCCCACCGCCCATGGCACTCAAGGCCACGATCTTCAAAGCCCGCGTCCAGCTC
>VFQN01004297.1_pt1 | contig 19000 bp, 32 predicted proteins | sample 3512371 | NCBI WGS metagenome assembly VFQN01 (sample SAMN10412370, study PRJNA504923) | tailings metagenome | isolation source: Replicate 2 from Balatoc abandoned mine | place: Philippines: Itogon, Benguet | collected 2017-08-28 | reverse complement strand
GTGTGGTACCGCACGTAAATACCCACTGTCGGTAGGCCCTGCCACCAGGGCCACACCGCCCGCCCCACCCGTGCGCCCCGACCCAACCCGATGCTTGCTGACTGCCGCCGACTGAAGCTGCCGCCGACCGCGAATGAACTGCTGCTGCGCGACTGGAGCTGTACCTACGACTAACGTAAATAGCTAATGGTGTGTAGGTAGTGGTCGTAGAAGGTGGTATGGTGACTGAGCGTCGGTAAGGAGCATTGTAGGTGGTAGTGATGTAAAGTACTTCGGAGTAGTGTAGAGTAAGAGTAGGAGTAGGAGTACACACAGGACGGGACCAGTGGTTGCATGGAAAGGCCTGGCAGGTAGGGGGTGGCACGGGTTGGAGGCTGAGTATATTTGTTGTAAGGTGGCCACAGATGGCAACGGCCATTGTGTTACAGCTGGGTGACACGGAGACTACTCTGTTCGTGTCGTACAGTGCGTGGGACCGTCTGGAGCACACAGTCCGGCCGTTTCTGCCACCTAGACCTGCGGCTTTGCTTTTGGACGCCACGATCTTCATTGCATCGCATGGAAGCTCTCCTGCCTGGTCTATGGCAGCAGGGTCAATGCCCTCAATGGCACGGTCAACAAACGGTTGGCTGGGTCGTTGCAACATGGTCGCTGCCGTGCAGTGGCGCTAACACCAGTCCTAGGCCGAAACATGTGACTCTGGTCACAATGGCTTCTATAGAAACGATCTCAAAGCGATGAGCGTGCAAATGGTCGCTGAAACACATGACTGGGCGAAACTGGAGCTGTGGCGGGCCGTGTCGGCTTTCCTTCCAGCGAACGAAGTTGCTTGCAACCTACGTACTGTTAACAAGAACACATGGCAGGCGTTAAAAGAGCACACGCAAGTGCTCATGGCCCAGCCGGTGCCTGCGGACGCTTTTGCGTCGCGCTGGGGCAGCGCCGACACAACACGCTCTATGACACTGAAACAGCGTCGTAAAGCGCTTTGCCTGACAGCCTCGTCCGGTCACCTGGAAAACTTGAAGTTGCTGCACCAGCATGCCGGCTGCACCCTCACCGGCGAGGTCGTCGCCGCGGCCGCATCAGCTGGCCACATCCGAGTCGTGCAATGGCTATGGGACAACGGCGGCAGGGACACCATTGCTGCCTACGCAGCCGCGCTAACGGCCGGCCAGGTTGAGGTCTGCCGCTGGTTGCGCTCCATCCCCGAGCCCCTCTACACCTACAACCTGGAAGAGGCGGCAGCAACAGCATACGCGGAGCAGCTGCCCACGGGTCACTGGCTCAAAAGTGACGGCGTCCCGCCCGATCTCTACGCCGTTGCTGCTGCCACCAGCGCGGGGCGCGTGGACGTTGCATTCTCCCTGCTGCAGCGCAACCGCAAGCTGCGCGGCGCGGTGTGGTCCGCCATCATCGGCCTGGTGCAAGACCCGCAGCTGCTGTTTGGGGAGCGCTACCAGGCCCCGCCACAGCCCCCGCCTCCGAACGTGCACCTGCCCCACGCAGCGGGTGCTGGTGCGTTTATGCCATGGGCGGAGGCAGGCGGTTGGGGCGGCGCAGGCGGTTGGGGTGGGGCAGGCGGTTGGGGAGGCGCAGGCGGTTGGGGTGGGGCAGGCGGTTGGGGAGGCGCAGGCGGCTGGGAGGGGCCGGAGTATGCGGACGAGGCCACGTGGGACATGTCGGGTCCAGACAGCATCCCCCTGCCGAAGAAGCTGTTGGTCAGCGCCGCGGACTGGGCCCCGCTGCTGCGGCTGCACGCGCTGGGGGTGGCGGCCGTGCGGCTGTTCCCCGGCGGCATGCGCGGCCCCAGGGACGAGGACGCGGCGGTGGTGGCGGCGGCGGCGGAGTGGCCCGGGGCCGAGTGGCAGGAGCTCCTGGTGTGGGTGGTGCGGCTGCTGTCGCGCGGCCGGGTGCTCCTGGACGCAGGGAGCGAGCTGTGGGAGGGGGACGAGGAACGCAGGAGCGAGGCAGCGGGGGGCGCTGCGGCCAGGGGCAGGGACGCGCACCTGCTTGGGCCTGACGCGGGGAAGGTCGCCGCGGGCTGCGCGGACGCGGCGGCGCGGCTGGCGTGGCTCCGGAGCCGGGGCTTTGCGGCGCCCACCTCGTGTGCAGTACGTGCCGCAGCGCAGCGCGGCGACGCGGCGGCAGCGGGGGTGCTGCTGCGGTGGGGCGTGGTTGCGGATGACGGGGTGGCGGCGGTGGCGGCGGAGCATGGTCAGCTGGGCGTGCTGCGGCTGCTGCACCAGGAGGGTGTGCGGGTGCTGCCGGAGCACGCCCTGCACTGGGCGGCGGGGGGCGGGCACCTGCCCGTGGTGCGGTGGGTGTGCGAGGAGGCTGTGGGGCAGGAGCAGGCGCAGGCGCTGCTGAGCACGGGGCGGGTGCTGGAGGCGGCTGCAGGGTCGTGCAGCACGGAGCTGTGGGAGTGGCTGGTGGCGCGAGGGTCGCCGGTGGGGGGCCAGGTGCTGGCGCGGGCGGCGGGCGGGGCCAGCGTGGAGCAGGTGGAGTGGCTGGTGGAGCGGGGCTGCCCGTTCGGGGTGAGTGCGTGGCGGCAGTGCTGAGTGTGCGGGTAATGTGTGATGGGTGGGGGCACTGCCTGCATCGGTGCGTGCACCAGCTCCACCATCTCTCTCTCTTCGGCAGCATGGGGTGCATGCGAGGGCGCGTGCCGCCGCGCGCGTCACGTGCACCACCACTTCCATGTCCTCCTCAATCCCATCGGTTCAAAGGCACCGCGTGCGAACCCAGCCTGTCGGTCGGTCAGTCGTCACCACCCTTTGGGACCCCCACCCCTCCCGCTAACCAGCTGGGTTGGGTTCTTAGCGCACCCTTGAGCAATTCGCCTCGCCAAACTCAGTGCTGCTAGGTGCTAGCTGCTTCGTCCTTCTACCCCGTCCCTCAACCCTCAGGGGACTGTCTCAGTTTCTACTTGTTCGTCGCTCGTCTGCGGTTAGACGCCTCAGAAAACGCTTTCCCGCGCTACGTACCCCCTCGCCCCTTCAGGAGTGCGGCGAGGCTTACCACGAAGCGGCCCGCGAGGGCAACTGGGCCGTGCTGCGCGCGCTGCGGCGCCTGGGCTGCCCCTGGGGCGGCGGGGAGCTGTACCAGAGTCCTGCCAACCGCCTGCTGTACGACGACTGCTGCCTTGAGGAACACGATCTCATGTCGGTGGGTATATGTGGTAGTAACAGGGTCTGTGTGGGTGGGGCGGCGCCGCCATGCCGTGTCTGCGGGAGGGCACTCGCAGGTTGCGGCGTCTGGGTCATGAACAGCAGGTGTCTTGTGTGTCTTGCGGTAGGAGTGGGGGATGCGTGAGGGGAAAGGGTCACGTCGTTACAGAAGACTGTGCAGGGGTTGGGAGGGTGGAGAGGTGTGGACGTGCAACCGGCAATTGTGGACACATGCGAGGAGGGTGCAGCTGGCACGGGTGTGGGTGGCCAGTGCACTGCGGCAGAGCACTGACGGCTCAGTGATAGCGCCTGACGGCTCAGGGGTGCCGTGCGGCACGGCTGTACTGAGCTCCTGCTGCAAGGTGAGGATGCGACTGCCGCTGCCTCTGCTGCTGCTTACCGTACTGCTCTTGCCGCTGCTAAGGATGACGAGTCTGCGATGCTGCTGCTGCTCCTTGTTGCAGATTGTGGAGTGGCTGGTGGCGGAGGGGTGCCCCGCGTCGTGGCGCGACGCGGAGCGGGACGTGCGGGAGCGCGGGGGGGACTGGCAGCTGGTGCAGTGGGTGCGGGAGCGGAAGGCGGCGGCGGGCAGGCGAGGACAGCGCGGCAGGCGGGGTGGGTGACGGGTACGGGTACACCGTCATGGGTCTGGGTCTGGGTACAAGGTAGGTGGGGTTGATTATAATGCCAGCTGTTGAGGGAGGGACCATGCGAGCTGTGTTATGCAGGCAGGTGGGATGTAGGCGGCGCGCTGGCGTCCTGCGAGTCTGGCCAATGGCGGATGTGAGACTGTTGATGCACGTGGGTCGCGAGCATGCGGTGCAGGTGGTGATATTGGTGGTTGCATGGAGGGAACCAGAGAAGGGCGAGCCGGCACGTTCTTTCCTCTGCATGTTTTGTTTCTCTCTTGCACAGCAACGCCTCGGCTTCCCGTTTCGCCTGGGCCCTTAGTACCGTGTCCTGTTATTCTGTGTCATGGCGAGCGGAGGAAAAAGCTGGTCTGGAGTTGGTGACAACAGCCCACAGGCGGCGGAGGGAATCCGTCCGTGGTGGTATCGCCTGCATTCTCGTATGTACTAAGACTTCGAGAGACACTGCCACGGCAAGCTACAACCTCACAATGCCGCACGGGCCCGCGATGCAAGGAATTTTCAGTGCGTTGTCCCGTTATGTGCCTGCAAGTCTGGAACACACACAAGAACGGCAGGTTGCTGGCGTGCTGCTTTGGGTTGGTTTTTAGCAGGCCGGTGCAAGCGTGGACCAGCGGGGACGGTAATGTTGGTGTGCAGCATGGGAGGCAGTGTCCTGCTGTGATCCGATTGGTGTTATATCTTCGCACAGGTAGAGGTGCACGCACGGACAGCGCAAGGGGTGAGCAGTTAAGACGGCAACAACTACTGCCCACGTGTCGAGCCACCCTCTTGATACACGTCTTGGAGCCGGCAAGCCTTGACCTTGGCCTTGACCAGGTACGTGCCACGTGCAGCGGCTTAACCCACACGCCACGGGCAAAGGCAGCATGGCAACGGAGAACCTCATGGGTCCCCTCCGTACTCGGGCTGCAGCGGCCCAGGACCCAGCAGCCGACGTGGCCTAGACCAGAAGGACCAGACCTTCTGGCCTACACCGAGTTTCAAGGCCAAACTCAGTGGAGCGCCCCAGATCCGACCTGTCTCTTCAGCGCAGAAGCCAACGCAAGGAGCCGGTTATCAGCCCTAGCAAAGCGATACTATTGCGGAGACGGCTGTACCGCCCGGATGCTTCCTAATGCCCGCACAATTTACTTCCATCCTCACAGTGAGAGTGGGACGGAGCTGGATGGAGGTGTGTGTCTCACATATGCACTCTCTCGAGCGCTGCCATCAGCCACCACACACCGCCATCCCATGCACGCGCGGCATCCTATGCCATCACCGCCCTGCCAGGCCCTGCAGCGCACCACGGGCAGCCAGCGGTAGCAGCTGACCAACGCCCTGTCCGCCCCCCACGGCCTCCGTAGGGGCCGTAGAAAGCGACTTAGCGTGCCATTGGCGTGCCATTAGCGTGCCATTAGTCTCACAGGGACGGCGCCGGCTGGATGGACCCCCCTGCTGCCTGGCCTGCGCATGGACACGGGCACGCAGGCGCCAGTCGGCAGATAGCACATAATTAGGGATAGCTTGACTTTCGACCTTAGCACTGCAGCCCGGCGTGTGATGGTGTGGCGTGTCTGGGGCGATGGGGACCATGGCGCATGGGAGGTGCGGAGGGTACGGCTGGAGGTGACGAGTTGTGGCACCCCAAGCACTCCGAGCATCCCAACGTCATATGGAACTGCTGAAGAACGCGACAAACACCTGCGAATCCTAGCTATTAAAGGCTGTCATTGGGGAACCCTAGTCAGGCACCGCTGCTCAAACCGCGATGCTGCCTGCTGATCACTGTAGGCGCCTAGGGACTTGACCTAGTGCAGTGATACGGTATCGGATAGCCGCAACGTAGGTTGTCTTGCCCTTGGGGCAGCGATGGCGTACCATAGCTCATCTACGCTAGACTACCTGACCTCTGTCCTATCGCAAAGAGGACCGACGGCGGTTCCTTACGACGAACCTATCAAATGGAATGTACGGGAGCATGTATCAGAGCTACAGAAGGTGCGTCTGTCGGCTCTACCTGATACTTGAGAAGCTGCCTGTTTCCTGACCGAGACCTCGCCTGGGTTGCGCAGGTCTTTCCTACGCTTGCTGTCAAGCTAAGCGAGTATCATAGCAATGATGGCAGGCAAGTTGCAAAGACCAGCCCTGCAGGCTTGGGACCGACGCGTTGACGCAATTTCTGACCCACGACTTTCGCCGCGGTCGTTTACATCACTCTGCAGAGTATGGAACCTCCTCAAGGTGGAGGGCACCATTCCAATCCACTTCCAGGTGGGACGAGAGGCCCTCTGGCGCTCTGGGCCCAGGATGGAGCTGGGGAGCAGGCTGGGGAGGGGCCTCCTGAAGCCGGCTTAAACCGCTCAGCCCAACCCAGGCTCCCCTCTTACTGCTTCACAATAGCGAGAATGTAACGTACCTGACCGGGGGCTTTTTGGGTTCCTGGCGCTGTGCAGGGCGCCAAGTACAACATCCCCATCGTCATGTGGCTGGTGGACCGCTACCCCTACTCAGCGCCGCTGGTGTACGTGGTCCCCACTGCCAACATGGTCATCAAGCCGGGGACGTTCGTGCACCCCGGGGGGCAGGTCAGCACTCCCCTGCTGACCTCGTGGCTGTACCCCAGCAGCAACCTCGTCGATGTGGTCCTGGAGATGTCCCAGGTGTTCGGCAACGATCCCCCGCTCTACTCCAAGCCGCCCGGCTACACCCCTCCCAGCCAGCCCTCCTCCAACTCCACAACAACCCAGCCCCCGCCGCACTACCCCCTGCCCGGACGCGTCTCCGCCGGGCCAACCGGCAGCACCTCCTCGAGCGGGCCCCCCAGCGGCAACGGCCCCAGCGCCTCCTACCCATCCTCCTCCTCCCAGCCCCAGCACCAGCACTACCCCCCGCTAGGCCCCGTAGGCAGCAGCAACACCCCCTACGCCACCCCCTCCCCAGGCAACACCCCCAACTCCACCCCCGGCCCAGCCCCCTACGGCGCCTCCAACGGCCCCTCGGCGGGCCTGTACCCCTCCACCTCATCTTCCATACCACCCCCTCCCCCTCCCCCACCGTACATGGGCGCGCTGTACGGCTCAGGGCTGTACGGCAACGGCCCGCCGTCGGTGTTTCCCCCGCCGCCGCCCCCGCCCTCCTCCCAGCCCCCAGGGCCACCCTCGTCCTCCACCCAGGGCCCGCAGAAGCCCCCGCCTCCCCCGCCTCCCGAGCGGCCTAGCGTGAGCGAGGACGAGCTGAGGGTGCACTTCAGGCACCTGGCTGTGGAGGCCCTGGCGCAGCAGCTGAGGGTGCTGGAGCGGGGCTTTGCTGCTCATGTGGAGGCGGAGACCAACAAGGCGCTGGAGCTGCAGCACAGGCTGGAGGAGCGGGGGGCGCAGCTGAGGACCACGGTGAGGGTCTGGTGTGGTGGCTGGGGAGGGGGTAGCCGCAGAGCGGAAACATACGGTAGTGAAAGCAGGTGGCAAGGAAGGGGGTGGTAAACGCAAGATGGCAACGTAACTGTAGACAGGGGACGGGATTTGCGTGCTGAGCTGGGTTGTGGAAGGACCGGCCGTGTGGGCCCTTGGCTACCTCACACCTCTGGGTCGACTCGATATAGGTTGGGCGGAGGCCGCTCGGGCTTGTCGAGCCGGGGTGGGGCTCGTCATGTGCTACGTGTTGGAAAGGCCTGGGGCTGGTGTCAGACCGACCAGAGGCCAGGTGCGGAGGCCCCGTGTCCTTGTGTGCTGTGGCCTTACCCTGTCCTCCTGTGCTGTGTTGCGCAGCACGACGCCCTGACGCGGGAGCGGCAGAGCACGGAGTCGCTGGTGGGGGAACTGGCCAGCAAGACCAAGGAGCTCAAGGTGGGTTGGGTGCTTGCAGTACACAACAGGTCCTCATGTCAGTAGGTGTGTTGGGGTGGTGAAGGGGTGAGCCTGCAAGACCAAGGAGCTCAAGGTGGGTTTGGGCGACTTGCGCTATTAAACAAGCACACAGGTCTGTCGGGGGGTTGGGAGGGGTGAGTCAGCAAGGCCACAGAGCCAGAGGTGGGCAGGGGTATGTATGCGTGATTACGTTTGTTTCGTCCGTTCTCAGCGACATGATGAAACTGTGCAAAGGGCGCTGTGGTGGGGGTGCTTGCGTTGGCACGCCTCTGAGCTGCAGGCGTACGCCCATGCCCATTGGGACGGCCTGCACCACACCTACAACGCCATCAAGTGTGTAGCTGGAGCCGGGAACGGGACTGGTTGCTGTCACAGAGCGTGCAGGGCGGTTGCCCCCTTGTAACGTTAACCGTTAATCTTACGCAGGAGTGGCTGGAGCGCAACGAGCAGCGGGCGCTGGAGTTTGAGCGGAACACCGCTCCCGTCAGCACACACATGCTGCCGGTGGACGACCTCATGCGGCAGGGCATGGAGACGCAGGTGGGGGCCGTGGGGGCGTGTGCGTTGGTGTGTGTTAGCTGGGGGCGTGTGCAGCAGCTGCCCCTTGTGAACGGCTTAATGCGGCAGGGCATGGAGGCGCAGGTGGGGGCCGTGGTCGAGTGTGTACGTAGGTGTGCATTAGCAGGGGGCGTGTGCAGCAGCTGCTCCCTGTGAACGGCTTAATGCGGCAGGGCATGGAGACGCAGGTGGCCCCCGCGGAGAGATGGGGGAAGGGGCGCAGCGTGTGTAGTGCAGTGGGAGGGACGGCAGGTGCACCAACTCCCGTGGGTGACCTCATGCGGCAGGGGATAACAGGTTTCAGGCCGCGGCGATGGGGCAGGGCTTGCCATCCACACCGCTGTCAGTGGGTTAACTTACATAGTACTATGTGTTAACACCACCGCACTGTGTACCTGTCCCAACCCCCAGTCCCGCGACCTGGCGTACGAGGACGCCATTGTGGCGCTGGACAAGCTGCTGCAGACGGGGCAGGTGCCGCTGGACGGGTATCTCAAGCAGGTGTGTGTTGGAGGCTGGAAAGGGCCAAGGGGTGGGGTCCAAAACGGGGGAGGGGTCCAACATAGCCGAATCCCGCCGTTTGCAGGGGTCTGCATGTGATAAGGGCTGGTCAGGAAGGGCGCAGGTGGCGCTGAAGGGCGTGCTCGTGCAGGCGAGGAACGGCCGGAGTGGGAAGCGGCCTTGTCTCTGGGGTGGTGGGGCAGGGGAACGAGGCCAAGGCTGTGGGGAAAGGCAACGCTGTAGCGGAGAAGATGGACCCGGAAGCTGGCGCCTTTGCACGTCGGCCTGCTGCCTGGCATGTAGCAGTTGTGTTGGCGACACTAGCAACTGTGCTACTGGTAGCTTCGCTCACGCCGCCGCCCCACCGCTGCCTCCTGCTCCGCACACCCCTCCCTTGGTCCCTTCCCAGGTCCGCGGGCTGTGCCGGCAGCAGTTCTTCGCCCGCGCGCTGGGCCTCAAGGCGGCCACCGCGCAGCAGCTGTCGGCGGCGCGGGCGCAGCAGCAGCAGCAGCTGTCGGCGGCGCCGCAGCAGCAGCAGCACCCGGGGGCAAGAGCAGGGGGCCCTGGCGCTGGTGGGGGCCAGCAGCAGCGCATAGAGACGCTGGCGTACCCCCTGGCGCACGGGGACGCGTGGTCGCATGGGGTGCAGCCGCCGGCGGTGGCGGCGGCGGGCGGGTTGCCGTACGGTCCGGCGGCGGTGCACACGGGCATGCTGACTAACCCACTTGCAGGAGCAGGGCGGTGAGGGGCGCGTGGGAGTTGGTGGGTGGCTTGGGGATTGAACAGCGTTGGGGTTGGGTCGCGTGGTGGGAGCGAGAGGAGAGTGGGGAGTGTGGTGCGTGGGGGCTGAGCGTGAGTTTGGGTCGGAAACGTGGGGTTTGAGCACGGGTGTAGGTGCGGGGTGGGTTGCGGGTAGAACGCCTGTTTTAGGTCCAGGGCGTGGGAGTGAGTTGAGTGCGCGGGCGGACGCATGGTGCTTTGGGCGTGGAGCAACGGCACTGCTGACGTGGCGTATTGAGCAGCTTGGGCGGTGGCCCACGGGGCAGGCGGCGGCGAGGGGCCACCGTGGGCAGGGTCAGGTGGTAGTGCGTCGCGCGCATGCCTGGTTGCGCATGTCCAGGTGCCCGCTGGGTCCATTGGTCCCGCACGTCAGACGTGCCGTACAGCCAGGCTTGCGTGAGGCATACCTGGGTTCATCCACCGGTTGGGGCGCATCAGAGCCTTAGGAGTAGATTGTTGGTTATTGGTGGTTACAGATTGGGACTTTGGAGGCACTCGGATGCACGGAGACCGGTACCGCCATGCCACTGTTGTCGCTTGTTGCTGGGTTGTCGGAGGCCGCGGGGTCGGAGGCAGGGGGCTCCGTTGGTAGGGGTGCGGCGGTGCGCGTTGCACCGCCGAGGGGTGGCTGGCCAGCTGTACGGCGCAATGTTGCAAATGGGCAGCCAGGACAAGGAGAGCCTCGCAGTGAGCAGGCTACACCAGAAGTACTTGTTCCGGCAGGTCTGGGGAAGGTGGCGAGAACGTCTCCCACCGAGCGACGCCCAGGGTCCTTGCCAGGGACAGCAGCCACAGGTGAACAAGCTGCCATGTTATGAAAACACGGTCCATTTATCTGTTGCTGGTGTGAGCAGGCAGAAGGGCAACGGGGATATTTGATAAGCGGCGGAAGAAATCGTCGTTGTCGTTGCATTGATACTTCCGTACGGCAGATTGCACAAAATGGTAGTAGGAAACCCGTCGTGGTAGGAAGTCTTGGATGACAAAGTTGTGCTCTAAGGCGACCTTGCTCTTAACTGCTGCTTGTTTAGGAGGTGCGCAGTGTCGCCGTTTCCGCTCTCCACTTGCGCATGACAAAGCCTTCCGCGTTTGTCACGCATAACAGTCACCCGGCGAGCGCGTTGGTGACAATTAAAACTGCACTTCTTTGTGCAGAGACTCGTTGCTTCAGCTGTAGCGCCGGCAAGGCTACCCGCTTCACGCGCTTCCACACGTGGGGCCCTGCAAATGGGGGCGGGGGCTTCAGGCTGCAAGGCGTTTGACCTTGTCTCCGATGCAGATATCAAAGCAGCCGTGGAATCAATCAACTTATGGGAGGTGCGTGTACGCGCTGGGCGCGTGCCGGACGTTGGACGCAGGCCCAACACCCGAAATGTTCCGCGGTCAGACTCCGGCTCCTCGACTTCTGGACATTTCCGCATAGCGTCCATAAGTGTAACATAAGATTATAACTCTGGTAAACTTCCTGAGCGCGCATTGGTGGGAAGGGCTGTACTGCTGTCGCTGGGCTTCCTTGCCACGTCAAGTGAATAGCGCTCGTAGGGCCAACTAGTCCAGCTGCAGCAGTTGGGGGATGCCATGTGTCCATGCACTCACCATTTCGCGCGTACGTGATGTTCACCCAACAGGACCAGCAGAAGGCAGGGCAACGAGCACAACAGGTGGGTGCGCAGTGTGTGAACAAAAAGTGTGACTGCTGTGCTGTACCTCTCCGTTCCACCAGCTCTCTGGTCCCCTGGGTTCAACACACAGGAGGGCTCCCCTGCCCAAACCATCCTGCCGATGCCCACGCATCGTACCTCCGCTCGTCTGCAATACGAATAGAAGTGACCCCACACACCCTCGAGCCCGCAAGGCCTGTAGTACACTGATACGATTGTGTAGTAGCCCTCTAGTACACAAACTCCTCGTGCAGCTACCCACCAACTGGATGCTTTACGTGTCTTTCCTCCAGGCCCTCAAAACTGTCCGCAAGGACTCGTTCAAGAAGGCTGCCAAGGACCTAGATCATGCGGGCTCCGTGGTCGAGCGCATTGGCGGACCGGACCGCGTGCACGACATTGTGCAGGTGGGTGGTGGGCTGAGGGGAGTCTCTGGGCAGCTGTACCGTAGTGGGTTGAGGGTACGCGTAAAACCGTAGTGGGCTGAGGGAATCGGCGCACAGCGCGCCGATGAGTCGCAGTGGGGTTAGGGGTGTAGATGAGCAGCACTTTCCCCCTATAGCAGGTAACAAGGGAATTGCCGCTAGGGTTGTCCCGCGTGTGTTAGCGAGGGGCGCAGATGGTTGGGGTGAAGGATGGGGTCGTAGCGTCGTACGCAGGCGGGGTGGCGGGGCAGGATGCGGTGAGGAGTGTGTGTGTGGGGTTGCGGGGTGATGTGTGCCGGTGCTAGGTGCTGCACCTGTGGGTGCGTCAAATAGCCAGCCCCATGCCGGTACTCCTCATCTGTCTGCCGCGCACGGTATGAACTGAGGTTCTGGCCCCCTTCCAGAACCCCAGCCGTAAGCGCTTGCCATGGTTACCATTACCGTTACCGTTACCTGCGAGTCGTGCATTGCTCTTCCTAGCTGCTCGTTGCCAGTCCTGGTTTATCGAGGCTCTGGCTGTCTCAGCCAAGCACCAATGCTGCCTATCGGCTAGACGCTGAGGGCCCTACCTGCCCCACGCATACATGCCAGCACGGACACGTGTCGCCTGTGCCCACGCGTCGCCCTGCCCACGTGCAGTCCTTCTACCGCAAGCTGTTCGCCAACCCGGAGGTACGGCACTACTTCGAGTCCCTGCCGCCAGACAGGATGCGCGCCAAGCAGGTGCGTATTCGCCAAGAAACGCGAATGCCATGTACTTCGAGGCCAGCGCAAGTGACGATGGGTAGGCTAGTCGTGTGCGGGGCCCGGGGCGGAGGCTAACGCAAACCGCACACGCTGGGGTCATGGCACGTGACCTGCCCCACGAAGCATGTGGCACACTGAACGAGCATGTCACCCACCGTCACTGCTCAGCCCTGGTAAGCAGTGTAACACCTACAAATGTAACCTGACATTGCAGATGAAGTTCATGCGCTATATCATGGGCGGGCCCCGCACCGTTGTGACCCTTGGCAGGACATCGACAGCACTCACGCTCTGTGACCTCCCATTATCCAACCTGATATTGCAGATGAAGTTCATGCGCTACATCATGGGCGGGCCCCGCACCTACTTCGGCAACCTGCGCGGCGTGCACGTGACCATGGTGACGGAGGGCGGGCTGGACCTCCCCCGCTTCAACCTCGTGGTGGGGCTGCTGGGGGAGACCATGAAGGAGATGCGCGTGCCGCAGGTGAGAACACCAGCCATCATAGTGTAATCAAGCAATACCGAATGCTGGATCCTGGCACTGCAACACGGTCGTGGGCCGAGACGCTAGCTTGTGCCTTCGCTGGGTGGCCATGAACCCACCCTGCCTACGATGCCTCCCCATCCCCTCCCCCTGACGTGGTGGACGACGTTCTGCCCAGGTGGACTCCCAATCCCAATCCTGTCTCATTGAAGCACAGCAGCTTGCACATCTTTCTTCCGCTGTTTTGTTTCTTGATAAACGGGTCACCTCACGGCACCTGACATGGTGACACGTCCATGGCCCCGCTGTGTGATCACCAAACAACCTAACCTCACCGCACAAGCCTGTCCTCGTTCTCTCCTCCCTAGGACGTGGTGGACGACCTTTTGTCCCACATGGAGTGGACTCTCACTCCAATCCCCTCGAACGCCGACTGGGTAGCGCATCGCACTTTGAGTGCCACCTACCTTTAGCTCCCTGGCTTAACCAGCTCTCTCGCCGCACCTGACCGTGCCTTTGCCCTCGCTGGGTACCGCTACCAACAGCCTTAACCTCCACCCTGCAATTCCCTGCTCCCTCCACAGGACGTGGTGGACGACATCCTGTCGCACGTGGACAGCGCCCGTCACGCCATCTTCACGCCCAACGCCGACGAGCTGGTCAGCAAGGAGGAGATGGCGGCCGCGGCGGCGGAGCTGCAGCAGCAGAACCCGCTCATCAAGAGGCTGGGCGGGCCGGAGGCGGTGCAGGTGGGTGGCGCGGCGTAGTGCGTCCTGCTGCCCGGCCAGTCAGTGCCTGATTGCTTGCCTGAGCGCGGGGCAGGGCAGGGTGAAAGATACGCGTGCATGGCAGCACGTGGGTGCTGAAGCTGGAAATCCTCGCCGCCTTCCTTGCTTAACGTACGGCGTGACCAGAACAGCCTGAGCCCCTCCCCAAGCGAAACGCGCCGCCGCCGGGTTAAGAGCCGTGGACTTGGGTGTTGGGCCTGCCAAACGCAGGGTGCCCTGGCCTGGCACCCCCTGCCCCTGCCGTGGACCAGATGTGCCCCTCCGCTCGGCTTCCCTTCTTTTTTACAAAGCACCCCCACCGGCCCCTCAGCAAATTGTGCAAGCCTTCTACAAGCGCCTGTTCGGCTGCGAGCAGCTCCGCTACTTCTTCGTCAACATGTCCACGGAGCGCCTCAGGAACATGCAGGTGGGGGCCGCGGGTCCAAAGGCCCCGAAGGCGTAATGGAAAGTGGTTCCCTGATGGAAATATGTTGGGAGTATTACTGTACTTAATGTCACTTTGTCAGCATGGGCACTCAGCGCCTCAGGAACATGCAGGTGGGGGCCGCTAGGTGGAAGTTGTGTCATAGGGAGCTTGCACGCGGCAGGCCGGGAGTTGCTGGTACGGGTATTCACCTTATACACCTGTGGACCCGCACGCATGCCTACTGAGCCTGCCAACCAGGCCTCCTGAGTGCACATGCTGCCAGCCGCTGGCCCCCTCCCATAGCCCCAGGCCACCACCCACGTTTTTGGACAGCCCGCGTTCCTTCCTCCACCCACACACCTTAGCTCCATGCGTGACCATTCCTTGTGGCCCAAGACATGACTTCATGCATCCCATGAAACCATCGACGCGTACGGCGCCCCATAAGGCGCTCGAGGCCCTGTCCCTCCCGCCTCTCGCCTTTACCTCTCGCAGTTCAAGTTCACGCGCTATCCATGACGCAGTGCATTGTACGGCACCCAGAGCTAACCTCGAGACCTAACTGTCCGCCTCCAACCTGCCCCCTTTCCGCATTACCACCCCACAGTTCAAGTTCATGCGCTACCTGTTCTGCGGCGCCGCCTCCTACGCCCAGACGGGCGGCAACATGCGCTGCGTGCACGCGCGGCTGGTGCGCGAGGGCGGCCTGGACGTGGACAAGTTCGACATGGTGGCGCAGATGCTGCGGGACGTGATGGACCAGCAGATGGTCACCCAGGTACGGCCATGTACGGCGACTGTACGACATGGGCGCGACTGTCGTATTGTGGTATCGATGCGAGAGTGGGACGTGATGGACCAGATAGGTAATTGCCAAGGTACGGCCAATTACGGCGACTGTACGGCTTAGGCGTGAATGTCGTACGGCGGAACGACTGCGAGACTGGGGGCTGCCACGGCACGGCACGGCATGCGTGTACCGGAGCTGACCGGAAGGTGTGACGTGTTTGTCGGTTGCCAAGCTAGACACTTGCAAGGTGCGTGCAGTTCAGCAAGTGTCGACCACCTGCGGTTGCATCACTTCGGAGCAACCGTCACGCTGCACCTGTCGCCCGATCACGGTTTGTAGTTCAACAACAGCTAGGATTTAACCAAATTAGCGTCACTTTGTTTCAACTATTGCCCGCAGTCGTGCGTCGACGAGGTGCTGGCCAACGTGGCGGCCGCCAAGCAGGCCATCTTCACCCCCGGGACGGACGAGCTGGTCACGCGCGAGGAGATGATTTCGGAGGCCGCCCGCCTCCCGCCCGATGTCGTAGAGCGGCTAGGCGGCCCCGACGGCTGCTACGAGCTGATGCGCGTGTTCTACTCGAGGCTGTTCAACGACGAGCAGCTGAAGTACTTCTTCATGCTGTCCGCTGAGCGCCTCAGGACCAAGCAGGTGGGTGTAATGACTAGTAAGCCGTTGCATCACTTGCCGTACACCAACGCAGAGTGTGGACGGCGGGCGATTGTGATGGTGTGGGGTTACGGGGCAGATGGTGCAGGGCACGGAGCGCTCCTACAGTTGGAGTTGAGCAAGCAACTGCCACCGGCTTATGGTAGTTACGGCCCTTGTTGCTTATGCTCAAGCGGCGCAGCTGTGTGGGTGACGGCTTTGTGGCAGGACGTGGCACGTGGCTACCAAGCCACGCCCACTTGCAGCGCCTGGGTTGGGTTAAGGCGTGTGCCATAGTACCGTAGCCTACTGGGCTGGCATCGGTACGGTTGAGCTTGTTCGTGGCCCGCTGCATCGCCTCATGCCGCACTAACCCACACTGCCTTAACCCACACCGCTGTCCGTGCAGTTCCGCTTCCTGCACTACCTGGTGGGCGGCCCCGAGGCCTACGCCACCATGCTGGCGCCGGCAGGGGACCCGCAGCAGCAGCAGGGTGGGGGCGGCCTGCGCTGCCGCCACCTGGCCATGATACGGGACAAGGTGCGCGTCAGGCGATGGGGAAAGGGAGGGGCGCAACATGGCATGCCAACATCTTCGTTATTGAGCCTGGGGCCTTACGTGACCCGACAGTGTGATGTGTGGGAGTCTTTCGCGGTTGCTGCTTACACACGCAGCGCCCCCACCTATAGTTAGCCTCCTGCAGCAAGCAAGGCAAGCCACAACGCCACAACGACGTGTGCACGCCCTCGGGTGTGGGGGCTCCGCACGTGTACCTGACGTGCGAGGCACGTGAGGCGTATGGTATACAGCGTTGCCGCTTACAACTACGCAATTACACTTTCCGGTCGCAGGGCCTGGACGAGGCCAAGTTCGAGCGCGTGGTTGACATCCTGCGTGACGTCATGGCGGGGCTGGGCATGGGCCAGGTGAGGACCCTGAGCGGCGAGGCTACATGAGCATGGCCGACCGCACCTGTGAGCTTGCGTGCTTGCAGCATCCAGCCAAGTGCACGTTCGGCTTTACCTAAAAGCATATCCTAAGCGCCCGCTTCGCACCGTGTGGGCGGCCTAGGCGGGCTGCTGCGACTGTGCAGCAGCCATGGCTGCCATGCGATGCAAGGGTTTCGCGTGACCAGACCGCACACCAGTGCCTCGGCTGACCGACCCACGGGTCGTGCCTCCCTGCCTTCCGCCATGCGGCTCCAGGACGTGGTCTCGGAGCTGCTGGTCAACGTGGCGGCCGCCAAGCAGGCCATCTTCACCCCCGGGCCGGACGAGCTACCGGAGGGCGTGGAGGGGGAGGGGCCGGCCGCGGCAGCTGCAGCTGGTGCGTGCCCTCCAAACGTGCATACGTGCTTACGCGTTGACTCGTCCATGTCATTCATGACCTGCACACCAAGTACTCGCAGTGACGATCAAATACGCCATAAGCGCCTGTTGCCCACAGCACACGCCTTGCCCACGCCTTTGTCCCTGCTGCAGCCACCACTGACACGACATCGCCACAGCCGTCCCTGTACGCCCGCCTCGGTGGAGACCCCATCGTCGGCGCCGCCGTGGACATCATGTACGGCAAGATCCAGGGCGATGTACAGCTGTCGTACATCCTTGCGGGCGCGGACATGGCGGCGCAGCGCGCGCAACAGCTGGCCTTCCTGCGCCAAGCCCTGTCAGCAGATGGCGGCGGCAGCAGCGTCTTTGCGGTGGCGGCGGCGCACCTCAAACGCGACAAGGGAGTCTCCCCTGAGCACGCGGCCGCCGTCAACGCCCACGCACTGGCGGCGCTGGAGCTGCTGCATGTGCCGACAGCGGCGGCAGCGGAGCTGGCGGCGGCGCTCCGCGCCGCTGGCAGCGGCTGCTTCCTGTGCCCCATCGGCTCCGCCGCCGGTGGCGCCGCTGCCGCCGGCTGCCCCTTCGCGTCCATGTTCGCGCCTGACGCCGCCGCCAACGGCGCCAGCGGCGGCGAGACGGAGGACGAGCTTGACGCCCTCATCGCCTCCGCCACCGAATCCTTTGTCATACCGCCCGTCGCCGCCGCCGCCGCCGCCCCGAGCAGCAAGCCGGCAACGCCGGGATCTGGAGCACCTGGCGGGACCCTCCGCGCTTCGGCGGCGCTCGCCCCCGCCGCCGCCGCTGGCGGCCGCAGCACGCCAAGCGGGCGGCCTGGTTCGTCCCAGCTGGCACCACAGGCTGGCGGCAGCAGAGTTGCCAGCGCTCGCCCGCAACAAGCCCTCATTGGTAACGGAGGTGGCACGGCTGGCGGCGGCGGCGATGACGAGCAGAAGGTACGGCTGCTGTCGGACCACCACGTGTCGGACCACCACGTGTCGGACCACCACGTGGGGGAGCCGCCGGCAGCAGTGGCGACCGCTGTGGTACAGGCGTGAGGAGCGTGGCAAGGCACGGGGGTGGCACGTGGCAGGTGCCATGTGGGTCCTGGGATGGGGTGCGAGGCATGGAGACAACGGTAGCGCAGAGACTTAACTACCAGCCGCCAATGTTACATGTGTATGGGGCCACTTGTGTGCTATCTGGCCTGTCTGCATCCGCATGACGTCTGCCTGTGCACGCCAGGCACTTTCCATGCCGCAGCATTGGCGATGGCGTCCAAGCCAAGCGCAGACTGCCGGGTGGTAGCATGTGCATGGGGCGCGTGGGTGCTGGGTTTGGTACATTGTCATCAGTGCATTAGCTTGGGTTTCGGAAGCCAACAGAGCACTTGTTTACGGTATGGCTTGTGCACTACTGGGCTTTTACAAAAAATTGAAGATAGCTTTTTTTTAGTTATTGGCACAAAAACTTGTGGCTGGTACACTCCTAGTACGTTACCAGACTCGTATGCGCTCATTGCTGTTGCTTCCTTTGCTTCGGTCGTGCCTGTGTCGATGTGAGCTCGAGGCTGGTTGCTGGCGTGTGATTTGAGGCTGTCCTTCCTAGTTCATCCTGTGTTCATTCTACTTGTGACGCTCGGTACACACTTTGGAAGCCCTTATTAGACGCTTTTGTATCCGTCTGGGGGTCCCCCAAGCATGGACAGGAAACAAATAAAACGTCGGCGTACACGTCCGGCCTGTACGGCCTGTGTACGGCGGCATATGCCGTACCCTGGTGGACAAGGCACGCATTGCTATGCCGTATGCCCCCCATATTCGTTGTGGCAAGGGATTGGAGCCAGTGTGTTATTACCTTGTCCGGGTCCCTGCAAGGCCCTCGCGCGATTCGTATCTGATGCTCCGTGCGTTCTAGCTCGACTTTACACTGGTTGGTTAATACTGGGAACCAGCCCTAGCGCGGCTTCCCTGTTCGTTTCGGTTCGGTTTGAGTTACCTTCATCCTGTTTCCGGTTGAGTCGGTGGTTGTTTCTTGTCTTGCTCAAAGCACTGCAGCGCGTGGCAGACGGGGGGTGGCCAGCAGGGGGTGCCAAGGTGCAGGCAAGCGGGTACCAGTTGAGGGGTCTCAGGCCAAGCGTTTGAGTACAAGCAAGAGACGGCTCCGCCTGGCGCCCAATGACTTCATATATCATAAGCCGTCACTGTCGAGG
>VFQN01004296.1_pt1 | contig 19001 bp, 27 predicted proteins | sample 3512371 | NCBI WGS metagenome assembly VFQN01 (sample SAMN10412370, study PRJNA504923) | tailings metagenome | isolation source: Replicate 2 from Balatoc abandoned mine | place: Philippines: Itogon, Benguet | collected 2017-08-28 | reverse complement strand
GGATGGGGGGGGCGCCGGCGGGCCCAAAACACCCCCCAACCAGCCCCGCGGGGGGGGGGGGGGGGGGGGGGGGGGGGCAGGAGCGAGGAGGGAGGAGGTCACGACCGGCAAGGGAGGCAGGGAGTGCACGCCGCACTGACGCGTGCTGGTGCAAGGCTGCAGGCAACAGGAGATAGAGCGCTTGGTAACGCGCGTTCATGTGGAGCAGGTCCAGGGGTCTCAAGCTACTTGCAAGGAGCTGATGTATCCCATGCTCGCAGTGCGCTTACCCGCAGACCAGGTTGGCGAATCCGCACGTGATGCCGGAGCCGAAGATGGCGTACCCCGCGTGCATGGCGTACTTGTCGAACACCACATCGTTCTTCATCATGGGTGTGGTGTCAATCTTTGTTTGGAGAATGATAGCAACAATGACGCCGTAAATGGCCACAGCCTCGCAGAAGATCACGCTGTGAAGGGCGGCCATGGGAAGGAGGGGGTAAGCCGGGGTAAGACACAGCTGTCACACGTCGCAAATATCCACCTGTCCCGTAACACCCCATGCAACCAAAGCCGTCCTATCCCCACAGCAGGGTCATATACTGGTATGTAACTGGTACACGAGTGGGTAAGGTTCAAGGAACGGCCGCTACCCCACCTGTTCCCCTCCGCCGGACCACAACAGGAGCGTCTCCCAAACCGGCCATGCATCCCTGGCTCCATTCCTACCTGATCAAGTTCTTTGACGTGATCCTAGGCACGCGGATCGCCGCGCCCACGAGGGAAGAGCCGGTGATGAAAATCCCCCTAACAAAGGCAGAACCAGGGGCAGCGATTATGTTCTGATGCGCTGAATCAAGCATGAAATCAAGTTGGTGAAGCTCCTCGCGCACAGGGTGTGCCACTACGAGGCCCTCTGGGCCACCGCAGAACGGCGCGCAGCAGCTTACCAGGCAGCACCCAGGATGGACATGCCGACCGCCAGAGCCACTCCCAAAGCAGCCCAGAAGTACGGGGACATCGACCGGAAGAGGAGCCATAGCCAGTTGTAGTCGATGAACCTATCAGGGTCCCCCACTGAAATCACAAAGCAAGCCCAAGTGATAGCTACGGGGATGTAGAACCAAACCACGGGGTGCGTAAGCTCTACCATGGTCGGCTATTTGGCCCAGGCCAGGGCCCTGGTCACTCAGTGGTTCAGCGAATTCCGTCCGCACCAGAAGTCGACTACAGTCTATATCACGACCGTAATGTGTCACTTACGATTTACTTCGGTACATCAGAAGGTTTGCTGCTCATTCTGTCTCTGAGAGGAACGCATGCGGACATGCACAGCATGGGGGCCGATTCTCCTGCGCAGAGACCATAGAGCAGCGCATAGAGCCTGAAGTATAAACAATGGGACCGGCAGAAATAACCCGTAATTAGCGGCTTTATATGGGATTACAACTGGTTATGTGTGCAGGAAAGCGGCAGCACACGTGTTCCAGTGAGCAACCGTGCAGCAGCAGCTTTCTCCGCTTTGCATTCCTCTCCCCAGCCAATCCCATGCCTGTTGACAGTATCCCCAGATCACCTGGACGTTTCGAATAACAGTACATGCTTTACTAGCGCCTGCAGCGACAAATGCACCGGGCCTACTCATAACACCTGACCACCGTCCAGCCCCAAGCACACAGACCCAAGCACCCACCGCCAAACCGGTGCATGTTCCATCATACACCCAGATCAAGACGTCGCTCGCAAAACTATGGCAGCAGGCCAACCAGCGCACCAAAGGCCAAGCAAGCCAGCACATGTGCCGCATTCGCATCTACATGCATTTGGTCACACCAAAGACCAACAAACCCACGCCATTCGGTCACCCCCGAGTACTCGCATACACCCATGCGTACTAACGGCAGACATTTCGTCGTGTAGACATATAGACACAATGTACTGGACGGAGAAGCTCACAGCGAGTTCGTCTTCTGTGGCTTAATCAATGAGCCCTGTGGAGTCACGGCGGATGCCCTCGAACAGCTGCTCCTCTGGCGTGGCCTCCAGCGGGGAGAAAGTCAGCCCCGTGGTGAGGAAGCGCTTGAACGAGTCCGACTCGCTGCGCTTCAGCTCCCGATAGCCCTGCGGGCCCTGCCCGCCCATACCCTCGTGCAGCTGCTGCTGGTGTTGCGGCGGCTGGTGCCACTGCTGTTGGTGCATCTGCCGGCCGCCCTGCATGCCGCCAAACATGCCCGGCGCCAGCCCGCCACTCTGGCCTCCTGCGTCGCCACCCGGCCCGGGGCCCATGCTCCCGCTGCCATGGCCCATAGACGGCATGTCATTAAGAATCAGCCCGTGCTGCATCTGTCCTGTGAGCTGCTCCGACTGCAGCTGCTGCTGCAGGCTCATGTGCATGAGCGGGGACGACAGGCCGTTGGGGCTGGGCGCGGGCCCGGCGCTGGCTCCCCCGCCTGCGGCGATGCTGCCGGAGCCCAGCTCCACGGGCCCGCTGGGGTAGGTGGGTTCGTTGGTGATGAAGCTGAAGTTCTGCGCCAGGTAGGCCTCGATGTCGTTGGGGTCCAGCACGCTGCCCAACGCCGTGGCGCCCACCGTGTCGCTCACGCTCTCGTTCAGGCGGCTGCGCGGCGTGTGGCGCCCGCGGCCTGCAGCAATTCAACAAGGAAACATCATTACTGGTGACGCTAGATGAGCTTCATACTGTAACCAGGGCGGAGAGGAGAAGGCTGACAAGGGTAGCACGGCAATAGGAAGAAAGGATGTAAGCTGAGAGCATGGGACGGGACGGGGCCTGCACGCGGTTATGGCAGGGACGGGACGGGGCCTGCACGCGGTTATGGCAGGTAGCCTAATCGGGATGCGCACTCACTCTCGAAGTGGTACAGCGCGTGCCTGTTGACCATGTTGAGCTGGTAGTCGGAGAGCGCGGGCGGGCGGCCCATGCCGCCCTGCTGCTGCTGTTGCATGCCCATGCCCATCCCCATGCCCGTCCCCAGCTGGCCGCCCTGCGCCGCATGCTGCTGCTGCTGCAGCTGCTGCAGCTCGTCGAGCAGCGCCGGTCCAGGGGCCGAGTTGCGCACACGCTTGCCCGTCTGCGAGGAACACAAGTAGCATACCTAAATCTGCCTGCCAGTACAGTACGCAGCGGGACTGCAAAAGTCGTGCACGCCCTGAAAGCCTTATTATGCTCGCACACATCAGGCGGCTGGTGCACATTCACAATCACAAAGAGCGCAAGGAGTCCCAAGGGAGGGGGACGGCCCCCGTGACATGCCTGCATACACAAATCCGCGGCACTCACCAGGTCCGCGGACATGTCCCCGCTGGGCTGCATCCCCGCCTGCATCATGGCCATCTGCCGCGCCGCGCTCATGTCCGCGCTCATGCGCCGGTTGCGCATGTTGCGCGGCGAGCGGGTGCCGCCCATCTGGTCGTCCAGCAGCCCGCTGCCGGCGCCCAAGGGGCCGCTGTGGGGCCCGCTGTGGGGGCCGCTGTGCGACGCGCTGGGCATAGGCTGCGCCAGGGCCCCTGGGCCCGCGCTGCTGTCCATGCTCTTGTGGGAGAACAGGGGAGAGGTCGCAGCTGCGGGGCAGGAAAGGCGGTTGCGTCCAGTTATTTGGCCGGTATGAACAGGAAAGTGATTTCGGCCAACGGCTGAAGCCGTTCTCTGGTCGACACACAATCATGGCGCGTTTGGTTCAACGTAAGCTGGCTGCCTTGCAGCGTCGGGGTTCACAACGCGCGCGGTGCAACCACCGGCACGTGTCCTTACCAAGGTTAGGCGCGCTGCCGGTGCGCCCCACATCCGGCGGCAGCAGTCCGCTGCCCATCAGCCCGCCCGGCCGCCCGCCTGTGAACTGGAACGCAGGCTGGCCGCCAGCCTGCACCGGGTCGTAGCCGCCGCCCCCGCCCAGCAGCGGCTGGCCCTGACTGGAGGACTGCTGCTGCTGCGGGCCCCCACTCTGCATGGAGTACATGCCGCTGCCCAGGCCACCGCTGCTCATGCCTGCCGCCTGCAACTGCGCCAGCTCCGGCGAGTTGGGCCCGGGGTAGCTGACGGCGGAGGAGCGCCGGCTGCGCGCCGAGTCGCCCATCATGAGCGGGTGCGACATGTTGACGCTGCCGCGCTTGGCCAACATCTGGGTTGGGCACACACGGTTAGGAAAGGCTACGTAAACCACATGGTGGGTGAAGCGCCAGGAACAAGCGTGCGTTGGGGCAGTGGTCATGAGTCTGACTATGTGGGGCAATGCGTACATGGGGTGAGTTGGGGCCTGCCACGTGCACGTATGGAGACTCAGCTGTTTGCGCGTCTTACCCCCGGGTCGTCCAGCTGGTCCGCCATGGACATGCTCTGCGCCATGCTCATGCTGCCGGCGCCCATCAGCCCACCGGAGTTGACCATGTCCTGCGGAACGGAAAAACGCGAGGCAAGCAGGGCCTTTCACGAGCATGTGCACAACTGCAAGAGGGCTGGGCCTCAGAGAGGGCTCCAAAAGCTCCAAATCCTAGCACACAGCAAGGCCACGGCCGGCGCGCAGTGTTACGTCGCTGCGCGTGAGGCTCCCTCACCAGCTGCTCCTGCACGGCGGTCCAGCCGCGGTGGCCCGGCGTGTGCCAGGCCGTCTCCGCCAGCCCCCGCCACTGCTTGAGGATCTCTGCCTCCTGGCCGGCGGGGCTGCTGTTCACCACCAGCCGCCCGTTCCCCGCACGCTGCGCCAGGCCTACACGTACAAGCACATTAGTACACTGGTTGCACGTTGCCCTGGATGGACACTAGTACAAGGCACACCGTGCATCCGTGTGCGGTGAGCCCCATCTTGGTAGAAAGGTGCCGTAGGACATGCTGACGTTGAACGGCTTACTCCCTACGTGTTTGGGGCCCGTCCGCCACCTACCGATCGGGCGGTCCATGTTGATCTGGCCCTGCTTGCACGAGAACAGCACGCCCTGGGTGCAGCTGTCGTCGCAGTACCACAGGCGGTGCAGCATGTCGTCGTACACCACGCGCTCGCCCAGCACCTCGCGCAGGTAGTCCCACTTGTGCTTGTGCTTGCCCTTCATGTTCAGCAGGTCCAGCATCTGCGGCAACGCAGGGGTGCACGTGACGCGTGAGGAATCAGCACCGCAGGAGCTGAGTAGTACACTTGCAGGTGGACTGACCTGGCACGTGCTCAGTTCTCGCTAAACCGAAGCGTCACGGAGAGTGGAACACGTTATCCGAGTGTCCGGTGAAAGAAAGCTAGCACACGTACCTTGTTCTCCACCTGGCGGTTCTGGTCAGCGTACGCCATCAGCTGTTTGAGCTGCTCCACTGCAGAAAGGTAAAATCGGAAGACGGGCACTGTCAGCTAGGCAGCCTGCATGACGAGGTAACAGCTTAAACGGCGCGCCCTTAAGGCTTGCGGCAGCGAAGAGACCAGCCGTACCGGTTTCGATGGAGGCGTAGGGGCAGTCGGGCAGGTGCGACTGGATCTCGCGCAGGCGCTGCGCGGTGATGCTGCCGATGTGCTTGAGCTTCGTCAGCTCGTCCTTGAAGTGCGGGTAGTCGGACTTGCGGTAATCGTTGAGGGCGCGCTGGGTCTTGACCTGCGCATAGCATCAGGCACACGACAATTCATGTATCATGGCCACGCACGCAAGCACCAGCATACCTCCGCGTTGACCATGCCCGTGTGGTTTCAGGGTCAAGCTTGCAAGGCACGGCGCGAGAGCCCCTTGCCATCCCGACGCATCGGCGACGGCTCTGCCTTCACACGGAACACGGTGTCACCAGGTGAGCAGCCACGTGGTGGCTACACCGCCTGCCCGCAAGCGTCCCTTTCCCATTGCTGCTGCCCGCCCGAGGCCCTCGCCAGCACCTTAGCCCAGCACTCACGATGAACCTGCCAGACACGGTGGGCCGCACGTTGTCCAGCGTGCTCAGCTGGCCGTACCCTTCGCGCTGCACGGCGCGCGCCATGAGGCGGAAGGTGCCGAAGGTCTCGTTGTTGAGGTGGAAGGTGTCGTTCTTGTCGTTCACGCACAGGTCGGGCAGCTTGACCTGCCCGTCCGTCATGCGCAGGTACAGCCGCCCGTCCGCCTCCGTCTTGCTGCCAGCCTGGTACGCCCCCAGCAGGATGCTGTCCTGCGCGCCCCAAGTAACACGCGTTCCCGCAGGCGCGAGCAGCCTCTTTAGTGACCGGTACCCAGGTGACCGTGTGCAGGCCACGGCTGTATGTGATACACAGTGAGTTTGGCTGTGTGGCTGCTGTGACAACTACCCCAAAAGAGCTGGCGTTTTAGGGCCTGTCCTGTGCCTTCGGTGCCCTGACCCACATCGTCATTCTTCAGCAGCTCCTTCACGTGCCCGTAGTTGCCCGCGTTGGCCTCGCTGTACGACTCCCCGTCCACTACCGACACCTGCAAGTTGCAAGTATCAATTGTTACTTGGCTGTTGTCATGCAAAAAGGTTGCCAGCCCCGAGACGCCGCGCGCAGCCTCGCCAACGGGTAGCGTAGGACCCTCGGCCGTTGCCGACCACGCCAGTGGAGCATCGTCCTTGCCACTTGCTTCGCCCTCTCCCCTCTCCCAGAACCTGCCTTGCTATTTGCCGTTGTTACCACGCAACTGCATCGATACGCAAGTGGAGCACCGGTGTGGCATGGCCTGCATGCCCCGCCCCCACCACTGCCCGAGCAGCGCCCTGACACGCACCGCAATCTCCACGCTGGGCAGAGCCTCCGGCTGGCCTGTCCGCAGGTTGATCAGCTCCAGGTACACGTCAGCCTCGCACTTGGATTTGAGCACCCTGTGCCCAGCCAGGCAGTCGCCGGTCCGCAGTGGATATACGGTACACTTGCAGGCCCACGTGTACGGAGAATTCACTCAAGGACTCCGCAGCCCGCAGCGCGTGTTATCCCATGCCATGCCGCATGGCCCCATGTCACTTGTGGCACCCAACGGGGTAACACGCTTGTGACCCCATGCCATGTCGCATGGCCCCATGTCACTTGTGGCACCCAACGGGGTAACACGCTTGTTACCCCATGCCATGCCGCATGGCCCCATGTCGATTGTGGCACCCAACGCCGTGCGGGTTGCCCCGTGTCACTCACTGGCCGTCTGCATAGCAGTCATCCAGGTTGTCGTCCTCCCTGCACTTCTTATTCGGGTTGTTCTTGCACAGCACGCACTCCTTGCGCATGCACCCGAGGAACCTGGGAGAAGGGACCAAGGAGAGCAGGGCCCGTCAGAAAATTTGCATGTATTGGCTGGTGCATACACGCCTTGCTTGTTCCAGCGTGATAACATGGGCACGCGTACTAGGGGATATGTGTGGGCTTGCAAAAGGACTAAGTCTCTGGTGCTTAGCGAGCGGGCATGAGGGGATTAGCCGTTTAGACCGCAGACCCAGGACAGCAGCTGAGAAGCGTACACCTCGTTTCCAACAAGGGGGTGAGGGGGGAAAGGGGTGTTCAAACCCCCCTCCCCAACCGGAAGACACAACAGCACATGTCTTGATTACTGCACTGCACTGGTGTTGAGCCCCCCGAAAGCACCGTAAGTTCGAGGGTGACGGGCAGGCGGCTGAGGTCACGCCGACATGTCACAGCTGTCGAGCAACGCACCGGCATTTGTGCGTGAACCGCAGCGCATATGAGTCCGCTCCACATGGCTCCTGACTGGCTGATCCTAGAAGTTGTAATGTCCTCGAGAAAGCGAGGTCATAGTTATGCTCGGTGACAGATGGTAGCAGAACGCCGGCAAATACCCGGCTGAACTGCTTCACCCTCGCCCCAACGTAGTCCTGCAGAACACCAGCAGGTGTGAGTACAATTCATGAGCAAGCTGAAGCCCCTGCAGAGACCCTGCGCACCTCTAGGACTGGCCGAGGGACTTGCGACAAGGGATGGGGGAGGGGTACCGGTTGCACAGACATCGATGCAGGTTGCAGCTGTAGCCCACGATGTGAGTCAACTACATGTCACGGTTCCATGTTGCATTTGCGCCGGGGGGCTGAGGGCGTGCAAACAGAAATTGGACTTCGGGGCCTCTACGAGATATGTCCGTCTCTTATGTGCAATAGTTTATATTCTCTCCTTAGTGTTGTGACAGTTTAGCTATTAGCTATTCAGGGAAACGGGTAAATGGGTTGCTGCACGCCGTTTTCGCGATGCAAAGCTGTAGTCCCTGGAACCTATCCTTTAAGATGAAAAATATATATTATCTAAGTCATTAGCACTTGGCAAGTCCTGCCCCTTGACTGCGCTGAGTGGTGTGCTTCCGTGGCGTGCACGACACAGTTTGGGCCCTGACACGCAGACACGCAACGCGTGAGATGCCGTCCCTTTACGGCCGTACGAGCCACAGACAGATGTCATTCATGGGCGGGGTTCGAAGACACTTGCGCAACAGGCCGGGCCTGGCCGGGCTGCTGCCATCGTGCACCTGCACGGCCCTCCCAGGAGCTGTACTGGCTCGAGACGTGGCCGACCTGACACGCACGCGCCTTGCATGCGTCTATCCCAAAAGAGCATCGTGCCAAACAGCCCCAAAGTTAGAGAGTCCAGCAACGGTGCTATGCATAGCACAGGCACACCCACGCTCTTACCTGCCACGCTTTGCTTAACAGATCAACACGCGCTGTACGACACTGCGACAGTCCAGGTACACGGAAGCAATCTGTCGTGAAAGCGCCCTATCAGCGTGGCCACTCTCACAATAACCAAGGTGTCTTGACGACTCACGCCAGGCATGGAGCCAAACCCGAATAGAAAACTCGATAGGAAAACACCATCACCACCATATCAACATTATTCCGCACAGAACGCTTGTAACCCATGTCCGTCTCAGGCATAGCGTCATACAGGCCCCCCACGCCTTCAGTTCCTGCCTGACCTGGCCTGATCGGTACCTCTTGCAATCCCCTCCCCACCCGATGGTCCATACCGTTCCTCCCCCTCCCGACAACACCACCTGTCCTACCCCTGACATCTCCTCCTACCCACTCTCACTTCACCGTACGCCTCCCAAACTATCCCATACCCTCCCTAGACCCCTTCCCCCTGGTAGCTCATTTCCGGTACGGGATCACGAAATCGAACGCCTTGCCCGGCTTGCTGCACTCGTAGCTGCAGTTGCGCGTGCAGCTCTTGAGCAGCCGCTCCTGGTCTTTGTCCAGCAGCCGGAAGCCGCTCTCCTCCGTCAGCGCCGCCGCGTAGCCGGTCAGCGTGTCGGTGCACGCGGACTGACACGACGTGCGGCACGTTTCCTTGAGGTCGGTGCCTTCCGCCTTGCGGCAGATGCGCTCCTTGGCGTACAGAGCCTGTTTATGGTTGCAGATGCAAGGCATGCATGCAGAGGCTTAGCACCCAGCGGGCGGTACCTTCTAAGGACTGCGGCTATGAGCTCAGAGTGTGCAGCTGTTCCGGGCTGTGATACTAGAAGCAGACGCAGGTGCAGTCCTTCGACGACATCTGAAGGCCCGTGCGCGCCGGCTGATCCGTCGGGCAACAGATACCGCTAGCGAAGGCTGAGTCGCCTTGCCATAGGGCCCGAGATGCGGGCGCAGGTGGGCAGGCAGGTACAGTCCTGCATCTGGGTCAGGCGCGCCCCGCAAACCCCACCTTGTCTCCGCTGGGCAGGCCCTGGAACTGCGGCGTCTCCTGGTTCACGTCAACCGCCCCCACGCACGTCTCCACCGTGAAGCCCTTTTTGCGCGCCACCACCTTCTCCCCGTTCAGCTGCTCTATGAGGAACTTTTTCTGCAGGGGGTGGCGTTGTGGTGTTGATGAGGGGGAGCTCACGGCAGAGGACTGCCGTTCGGTAGGCCGCGAGGGCTTGTGCGTGCAGAAGCAGCCGGGAGGGGGGGGGGTCTGGTGTGCGTTGCTATGTAGCGCTGAAGTCCCGCGGCTACAGTGTGGAAGGATGCCCGCTGGCAAAGCGCAGGCGTTGTGCTCTGCATGAATCTGAATTTGGTGCACAGCCCAAACTTACAAAGCTGGTGCCGTAGAGGGTGAAGGGTGTAATGGGGTCTCGCTCCTCGGGCACTTCCCCACCGCCCCCGAAGAGGCCCGCAAGGTCCGCCAAAGGGTTGACGCCTGGACCATTGCCCCTCACTGTCTGCACCGAGCATACCGCAACCTGCGTGCAGATGTGCAATTACACATGGTGGAAGTTAGGCCAGCAAGGGGCGAAAGGGCCACACCCTCGAGCTCCAGGGACAACAACTTGGCAGGTGGGCGGGAGCTGATACCTGATCACTTGCTGAGGACGCCACGCTGAGCATGCACTATTTTGATAGTTGTACACATATGTAGCTGCAAACACCCTGCAACCGCCTGACCCAATTCCTCACATCTGGGGGCTGGGACTCCACTACCGCTTGCGCCGGGGCGACAGGACCGGCAAGGAGCAGCAACGAACCCAAGCAGGCTAGTGACTCTATGGCAACATTTTGATGTATAGGGAGCCTGCGTTTTTGGCTGTTCGGCACTGAGTTGTCGACGTGGCGAGCGCTGCTGCGTCTCTCTTGTCGCGATAGCTGCAGTTTCCGAAGCAACATGGCGAAATCAGATAGCTATTTTGCTTGCGCGCATCAGTCGATGTGGGGCGCTGCTGCGACGCAGTCCAGCCCACTACCAACGGAAAACGGTTGCCGAGAAAAACGGTCACACTGCATACATGCGCTCTGGTGCTGATATTCCTTACAGAAACTGGCCAGGTCTTAACATTTTCAGTCTGTGACGTGGTTGCTGACCATTAGGTCGCTTGTTACTGCCTGAGCATTTGTCAAGGGCTTTCGGAACCTTCCACGATAGGCGCTCTGCGGCCTGGCCGGCCTTCCGGCCAAGCCAACATGGCAAAGCCTGTTAAGGCCAAGGCTCCCGCAAAGGCGGCGGGCAAGGGTGGCGACAACAAGCGGAAACGAGACGCCGCCGCAGGGGCGGCGCCTGCCGCGAAGAGGCCAAGGCCTGATGGCAAGCCTTCGCCTAAGAAGCAAAAGACTGGCGCTGACGAGCCCAAGAAGCAGCTGACGACGTGAGTTGGGGCGTCGGGTGCGCTCACTAACCCACATGGCATGGCGGCATTCCTCTTACCTTGCTGCGCGGTCGCTTCTGGCCTCAGGAAGGAGAAGCGGGCTGTCATTCGCGAGAAGAAGCTACTACACAAGAAGAACTGGGGCGTCATCCAGGTGAGGCCGGGTTGCAGCAGGCGTGAGGCACGTCACGACGGAGGGGGGGGGCACCACTTGGGGGGCAGGACAGGCTCGCCACACGCTGAGGCCTTACCACACCTGCAGCATGCGCATACGGCACAACCTGCTGCTGCCGTTGGTGCTGTTCGGCTGCTGCTTCGCGTGTGCTTCAAGGGCATTTGTCTCGTGTTGTTGGGCGTGCGCAGGAGGCGGTCCACATGTGGGAGAAGCTTCGTCCCAAGGAGACCCCCGAGCAGGAGCGCCGTGAGATTGTGGCCAGCATCCTAAAAAAGGTGAGCCGTGGATTATGTACTACCTTTGTTGATGACGCAGCCAGTATACCGTCATTCGGGCTACATGGTGGGCACACCGCTCTCCACGCAAGGCATCAACACCCTACCCAGCCTCCAACCCCCACGCGCTTCCCTCCACGCTCGAGCAGGCATCCGGCAAGCAGTTCCAGTGACGCCGTGCAATCAGCCTCACCGCCCATTGACGCATCCTCTTCGCTGTCACCCACATACTGTCCCCCGTCCCCGTTACACGCTCGCCTGTGCGCGCACGCAGGTGTCCGGCAAGCTGCTGGAGCTGTGCAGCCACCACACCGCCTCGCGCGTCATCCAGTTGTGCGTCAAGTACGGCACGGACGCCGACCGGCGGGCCATCATGGAGCAGGTCCGCGCCAACATCCTGGAGCTGTCCAAGTCCAAGTACGGCCACTTCCTGGTGCGTAAGCTCATCAACACGGCCAAGAAGGAGGACGTGCCGGGTGGGTGGGCGGGAGTTTGCCGTACTGTACGACACATGCAAGGGGGGTTTGTGAGTACAACATGTACGACAAGGGTGCAGTGGGGGCCGCGCGTTGGCGGCAAGGGCGGGGCTATGGCGTGGCCGTGGGGCTTGGGTGCATTATGGGTGTGGGCATGCAATGCACCGCAGGGACGTGAAAACCGTTGCGGCCCCTGTCCGTGCCGCCCCGGTTCATGACCCTGCGCACAACACGGGCCTGGAATGCCCGGGCCGCGTCACACTGCCGCGCCTCTTCTGTGGCGCGTACGGTCCTCTTTGAGCTCGACAGCTGCTAGATGCATACCTCACGGCACGGATTTCGGTCAGACTGGCCAGTATACCTCACTGTCACCGCCTCCCATCATCCCCCGCAAACTCGTTGTTATGCCGCAAACCATCGGTAGAAGTTCAGCAAGCTTGCTTCAGGCAGGACAAATCATGCCTTTGAGACGCCTGCCCCTCGTGCACCCTCCTGATCTTCCTTGTAGGCATCGTGAAGCTGTTCCGCGGCCACGTGGCGCAGCTCCTCCGCCAGCCGTACGGCGCTGACGTCATCACCGACCTGTACGACGTGGCCGGTACGGCAGACCGCAACGCCATGTGCGCCGAGTTCTACGGCAAGGAGTTTGTGCTGTTCGGCGGGCTGTCTGGCGAGGCGGGGCGGCTGCACAGCCTGAAGCAGTTGATGGCCAACGCGCCGCCCGCCAAGCAGCGCGCCGTGGTGCTGCACATGACCAAGGCGCTGACGCCCATCATGGAGAAGGCGCTGCTGCACCCGCCCATGACGCACAGGTGCGGTGTGGGACGTGCCAGCGTGTGTCGGGTTAGAAAGTGCTTGGAGAGGTGCATTCTTGTGTGTCCCGTCAATCATGGAGAAGGCGCTGCTGCACCCGCCCATGACGCACAGGTGCGGTTTGGGACGTGTACGCGTGCGTTGGGTTAGAAAGTGCTTGGAGAGGTGCATCTTTGCGTGTCCCGTCAATCATGGAGAAGGCGCTGCTGCACCCGCCCACGACGCACAGGTGCGGTGGTGCACATGGGTTTCGGACTCACGGGTCCATGGGGTTCAGTTGATAGCTGTCCGGGCAAGCTGCAGTGTTTGCTAGTGCCCTCCGTCGGCGTGCTGGGGTCTGGGCGTGCCGGATACCCGCGTGACTTGTAACCGTTGCTCGAGTAGGCTGCAATCCTTTCGTTGCTCTTTAAACCATATGTTATCTCCGCATAATCCGCATGCCCCCTTTTACCCACCGTACTCTGCCCTGCCCTGTCCGCACCACAGGCTGGTCCGCGACTTCCTCGAGTGCGCCAGCGGCCTGTCGATCGAGCAGGCCGTGGAGACGCTGTCCCAGACGGGCGAGGCGGTGCTGCGCATGGTGCACACGCACGAGGGCTCCGCCGCCGCCTGCATGGTGCTGTCGTACGGCACGCCACGTGACCGCAAGCGGCTGGTGCGCGCCATGAAGGGCCACGTGGGCGCCATGGCGGGCGACGAGTGGGGCCACGTGGCGCTGTGCTGCGCGCTGGCGGTGGTGGACGACACGGCGCTCACGGGCAAGGTGCTGGTGCCCGAAATCAAGGTGGGCGTGCTGTGTCTCATGTACCATTTTGTCATGTTGTCGTAGCTGGGTGGACGGTGGCTGTGGTGGTTCGAGCGTGTGACGGGCTGGCTAAGCGGTGCAGTAGCCGGTCGAGGCACTGCAGGCGGCCCGTTTCCATGATGACACCATTTGTCGACGGGCGGTCTGAACCCCTTGATGAGTGTCGACATTAAGCGTCCGCAAGGGCGTGTCTGAGAAACACCACGGCTCCAGCAGCACTCGTGTACGCTAGTCCGCATTCTTTCTGTCAAGCACGTTGCGAGCACGCACCGCTATGGCCACTGCCGCACCGACAATCAAGCAGTCAGTCCTCCGCCAATGCATTATTGTGGTTGTACACGCACCCGTTCCACACCCGTGCTCGGCACGTCGCCTGTCGCTGATGACACCATTTGTCGACGGGCGGTCTGACCCACTTGATGAGTGTCGACATTAAGCGTCCGCAAGGGCGTGTCTGAGACAAGCCTTCCACCCCCATGAGCTCACAGCCTCACGCTCCAGCCTCCGCGTACGCCCCGCTCACCCTCCTTATCCCTCCCTTGATCCCAACCCGTGCACCACTACGGTATTCCCCTGCCGACAGGAGGTGCTGGGCCAGGCGGTGCACACCGCCCCCGGCGTGCGCGTGCTGCTGCAGCTGCTGACGCCCGGCAGCCGCCGCCACTTCCCGCCCGCCATCCTGGAGATGCTCAACCCGCCGCAGCGCACCGTTCGCGGCGGCAGCGGCAAGGCGGTCACCGACCTGGACGGAGAGGAGGTGAGGGGCGGGGCGGGGCGGGCTTGGGGCCGTGGGATTTGCTAGCATGAGGCACCTGAGCTTCAGTTGCGGTTGCATTAAGGGGTTGACAGCCGGGCTTGCGTTTCCTGCTCGTTGCCTTGCTGACACGTATGCGTGTGTCTCTTGTGCTCGCTCAGGACGATGCGGTGGAATTCGGGGCTGCGGCGGCCGACGGGCAAGGGGAGGACGGGGAGGACGGAGACGACCTATTCACCCCCAAGGGTGCAGGCTCCAAGAAGGGCAAGCAGCAGCAGCAGCAACAAGGGAAAAAGCGGAAGCAGCAACAAGACCAAGGGACAGAAGACGGCGACGACGGGGGAGGCGGCAAGGGGCCGGGGGACGGGGAAGGGGAGGATGGCGCGGCGGTGGGTGAGGGCGAGGAGCGGGTGCTGGGTTCGAGCAAGAAGGACCCCGTGCAGCGGCGGAGGGAGCTGTTGGGTAAGGGGCCCAAGGGCCTGGCGGCGGCGCTGACGGCGGCGGTGGCGGGCGAGGCGGGGGCGCTGCTGCGGGCGCCGCACAGCTGCGAGCTGGCGGTGGAGGTGGCGCGTGGCGGCGACAACGGTGAGGAAGAGATGCGTTGAAGCGGCGGGAGGGTGCTGTTTGTTGGTGGTGCGCTGTTGCGTGGCGAGGGCCCTGGCATGCATGTGCTGTGCTGGACTTTTGCGCGCGCGCGCGCGCCCTTATATTCTAACCCGCTCTAACCCGCTTACCGGTTCGTTTCTGCCTCTTATGTCCTTCCTGCAGCCCTGCTTTTTGAGCTCGACCCGGAGGGCGTGCGGGCGGTGCACGGTGCGCTGGTGGAGGCGGCGGCGGCGGACCCCCAGCAGGGGGCGGAGGAGGAGGAGCAGCAGGAGGACGAGGGCGAGGAGGGCGCCGGGCCCGGGCCCTCGTCGCGTGAGCACGTGCTGCTCAGCTACTACTCGAGCCGCTCGCTTAGAAGGTGGGCCCATGCGCCGTTTGCCTCAATTCGCTTATGCAATTCGTTTAAGCAGCCGATAGAACGTAGGCTCATACGCCTCTCATCCCTCATCATCCCTCATCCCAGCGTGAGTGTTTGTTGTCCTCCATGCCTGGTTGTACTGGTGGTTTGGTACTGATGCCGTGTGCGCCCTGCCACGTGCCATGTGTCACGTGCAGGCTGATGCTGGCTGCGGCGGAGGACGGCCCCGACAGCCCGGCAGCGTCCTTCGTCCGCGCGCTGTGGGAGGGCGCGCTGGCGGGCCGGTGCAAGCAGTGGGTGGGCACGCACTGCGAGAAGGTGCTGGCAGCCGTGCTGCACAGCGGTGTGGAGGATGTGGTGGCAGCTGCCAGCAAGGAGCTGAAGCCGCTGGTGAAGCAGCCGCTGCAGGAGTGGGCAGGGAAGCTGGTGGGGCCCAAGGGGGGGCAACCGGAGGGGGCGGGGAAAGGGAAAGGGGGGAAAGGAAAGGCGGAGGTTGGGGAGGTGAAGCCGCCGGGGACAGGTGGGAAAGGGAAGGCGGAGGCGGGGGAGGTGAAGGCGCAGGGGAAAGGGGTTCAAGGGAGTAAGGCGGCGGGCGGGGCGGGCGGGAAAGGGCAAGGGGAGAAGGGGAAAGGAGGTGCGGAGGCGGGTAAGGCCGGGAAGAAGGCGCGGAAGGCGTGAGGTGCAAAGGTGGTGACGCGTTGTGCAAGGGATTACCCCCGGTGGCAGGTCACTGTCGGTGTGGTGTGGGATGCTATGGCTGAGGTACCTCACGTGCGCGAGCTTAGGGTGCCGTGAACTCTGTGGCCTCCTAGCGGTACGACCAATGAGTACTAAGAGTATCGCGTGCTCCACCACGGCAGACCTGGCAGTTTAGGTCCACCTGCCCGCCAGCTCCCTGTCTCCGACGCCCTGTAACTGTCATGCAATCAGGCCTGTCGTGTAACGCGCAATCGCGCCTGAGTGCTGCTCACCCGTGCTCACTGACACGCCGTTTCGCCACCAGCAGTGCAAACCTCCTCCGCTCCTGTTGGGGCTGTTGCCCCAGCGCCCCCAGTCGCTAACCTGCTGGTCCCAGGGCTGGTCCCCCAGGTAGAGCCTGCCATACACGGTTTCCTCGCGTTTCACGCGTACCCCCAGTTCTCCTAGAAAGTACTGAACCCTCTAGTCTCCGCCGTTGTTGTAGGGGTTCGCAATAGATTAACCCGAGTTGCCAGGAACGCACCCCTTCTGGAGTAGGAGGTGTGTGGGCTATGCCCTACTACAGTTGTACTGCCCATCCTGGCCCAGGTACTCGTCGGCTGATCGGTATAATCTGTCCACTGCGCCCATAAACACACAAGCTATCTGTCGTCGTCCATCAATCTGAACCTTCAACGACGGCAGGAGTACGCGAGGAGAGGAGGGCGTGCGGCATGATGTTGGTCGTTTCCAGCAGTTTCCAGGCAGCGCCAGCAGGTGCCCTACTCGCTACTAATCATGCTCGCAGCGACCGCAGCGGGATCAGGCGGCAGTCGCCCTGACCCAAGGGAGCTCCCCTGGACCCCTGCGCCCTGCCCTGACCTGCACAAAACAAGTTGGCCACGTCGCAGCGCGCGACTGCGTGTGCGCGGGGATGGGCGGTTAGGGGCGCACACTTCGCATCAGCAGGCCACATGGCGACGACCCCGCGGCCCCCAACGCTGGTGCCATGCACATCACTGCAGACCACTTCTTCGTGCTCTGCCCCGCTAGGTCCAGCTTGAGCACACGCTGACACGCAGCCTTGTGCCAAGATGCAACCCGGGCCTCATGAACCGTCTGAACTTGTCGCAACCAGGCGCTGACTGCACGCCGTTTTGGTTTGGTTTGGTTTGGTTTCTTACAGGGGACCCCGTCCGGTCGGGGCCCCAACGCCTGGGCCCCAACGCCGTGGCCCGCCCCGGCTGTGGTGTTCTGTCTTGTGTGAGACTGGGGCCATGCATGCCGTACAGTAAGCTGGCCCCAATGTACCATACTCGCAAACTAAAAGCCCCCCCCCCCTCACCCACACCCTGCCCCGTAGCCGCGCCCCTTCTCGTGTGTCCAGTCTATTGTGCCTGGGTCCGGTGTCCCCGCACACGGCCGCGGGGCCGGCGGGGGATCCATGCGAATGATCCCCCGCAGTGCACGGGGTCGGTCGTGAGCCTCTTAGGCCCCGGCCCCATGCCTGCATGCACCTGGGGTAGTACGGTTTGCCGTACTTCCCTGTGTGTACACTGCATCCTTGCGCATCCTCCTTGCCCACAGTTCCTTTTCTGCCCCTCACATTCTAGCCGCATTCGCATCGCACGCCTTGCCCTTCTTCCTCCCCCGCCGCCCGCTGCTAACAACTCCGCGCCTTTGCCTCTTGCCCCCACTTCGCGCCACTCCGCCCGCCCATGCTTCCGCTAGGTCAGTCCGGGGCTGCGATTAGTTGTGTCCTGTGCGGGCTACGTGTCGGGGTGGGAGCCGGGGCCGGGAAGCTTAGAGCACGCACGCGCATCTCTCAGCCCAGCTATCGGCCAATGGCCCTACCTACTCTTCTCGACCTAATCAGCTGCTTTAGACTACGCTACTGTCGCTTCGCGGACCTGCCGCGCCGGCCAGCCTGCCGGCGCATGCTGTGGGAGCTGGAGCGGACGGCGGACCGATACTGCAGTAGGTCGCTTTTTACCTTACCGTACGGCTACCACTACTGCTACTAATACCACCAATTCGCGTTACTGCTTTCTTCTCCCCCCCCCCTTTGCCCGCCCCGCTCACAAGGGCCCACGGGGCTGATTGCAGGCGTTGGGCAAACCACCGAAAACTTTTCTAGCCTGATCGCTCCCGAATGCCTGCATGGACCTGCGGCTTCCGGTGGTTAGTGCTCTCCGATCATCGTCGCTGTGCCCCCCCCCCCCTTCTTCTTCCCACTGCAGCAGCAAGCCCTCGCTCCTGCAAGGGTTCATATACCATAGATCCATAGAAACCCCCCACGGATCTAAAGAGGCTTTTTTGGCTTTCCATGCTTGGGGGACCCTTCGGGTCGGGCCCATGTTCCTGTGTCACCATGCCTCACCCCTGAAGGGGCGGCCTGGAACGGCCTGGACGGAGGAGCGAAGCCCGCTACCGAATTAGCTCCGCTTCCACGTCCCTACCTGCGCCCACCTCACCGCACGTCTCCACGGCCACTCAGCACACCTCAAACGACCTCGACAGGGCGCAGACGGGCTGGCTGGCTGATGCGGGGCTTGAGGAAAGGGGCTAGGAGGAGGCGCCGGGGGCCCGGGGAGGAGCGGCAGGTGGCCCAGGCCCAGACCCCACACCGGGGACCGGTCCAGGCCGGGGCCTCACCACGCTTCAACGGGGCGCAGAGCTGTGGCAAGGGTGGGCGGACTCCTGCGGGGCCTGGAAAGGCCCGAAAGGGGCATCCCTGCATGCTGCATCCGCGCCACGTCCCTGCACCACCTGCCCGCCTCCTTGCTACTCAGCTTGCCGGCATGCCATTGGGCCCGGTGGCCGTGGCCGGGGCTTCGGCCAGCTGCCGCCCAGCCCAAGCTTGCGGCGCCCACCGCCCGGGCTCCCACGCCGCACGGAGCCGCCACTGCCAGTGCCGCCAGCGCTGCCGTGCTGGCCCCTGGCCTGGTCCCTGGTGCCGGCAGCTCTGTGGCCGCGCCGCCCCCCCCGCCCCCCCGCCCCCCCCCCCCCCCCGTGCCTGCACGCACCTGGGGTAGTACGGCACGCCGTACTTCCCTTCGTGCA
>VFQN01004295.1_pt1 | contig 19002 bp, 28 predicted proteins | sample 3512371 | NCBI WGS metagenome assembly VFQN01 (sample SAMN10412370, study PRJNA504923) | tailings metagenome | isolation source: Replicate 2 from Balatoc abandoned mine | place: Philippines: Itogon, Benguet | collected 2017-08-28 | reverse complement strand
CCTCCCCTCCCCCGCCCGCCCTCACCCCGCCCGGCCCCGCCTCGCCCGCCTCGCCCGCGCTTCCCTCCCCGCCCGCCGCGCCCACCCCTCCCTGCCCCCTCCTCCTCCTCATCGCTGTCCTCCTCTCCATCCTCACTTCCACTGCCATCGCTCCCCTCGCCTTCAGACCCGTCCTCGCCATCACTCTCCGACCCACCGGACGGCCCCTCCTCCTCACCCTCCGTCCCAGCCTCCAGCTCCTCCTCAGACCCCTCCTCCTCCTCCTCCTCCTCCTTCCCACGCGTCTTATCCTTCTTCCCCTTCCTCTCCTCCTCCTTACCACTCTTCTTGCCCTTCCCCTCCTTTTCACCCTTGCCCTTCGCCCCAGCAACCGCACCGCCGTTCGCCGCCGCCGCGGCCTTCCCGCCCTCCTTGCCCTTGCCCTGCTTCTGCTCCTGCCCCTGCTGCTGCAGCTGCTGCTGCATGTGCTGCTGCGCCTTGGCGATCTTGGCCGCCAGCGCGGGGTCGGGCTGCGTCTTGGCCAGCAGCGGCTCCAGGCCCAGCGCCGCAACCAGGCGCTTCAAGGGCTTGTCCACTTTGCCGGACAGGCCGCCGGGGCTCTTCTGTGTTGGGGCAGGGCAAGAACGGAAAGGCAAGGGCAGCGCGGTCAGAGAGTGGTCTAGGACGGTAACCTGGCAGGCCAAAGGGAGGCTTTACGACGGACAAGGAGCTCTGGCGGCCATGCAACTGCGGGCATGCGACACCGCGGACGGTGAACTACGACGGCCCGTGTGTGGGTGCAGCATAACAGGGAGGAGACCCCAATACACGCACACCACCACTTGCATGCCTAATTACGACGACCTTCCGAATCCAGAATACCAATTTGGCATGAACACGTTGTTATTCTGCTGTCGGCGGGCGGGATGTCGCAAAGCCTCCCGCCCCCCAAAGGAGCACAGTCAGCTACACGGTATAGTCTATACCCCGGCCCACCTGCACGGTCACCACCGCCTTGGCCACGGCGTTCATCTTGTCCGAGCCCAGCACCTCCGCCGCCCGCCGCTCAGGCAGCAGCCGCCGCAGCGCCTCCGCCGCCGCCGCCGCCGCCTTCACCGCCTTGGCGTGCTGCTCGCGCTTCAGGCCCACGCCCGCGGCGCACGCCGCCAGGGCAGCACCCAGCGCACCCCCCAGCGCATGCTGCTGCTGCTTCTCCTCCCCCTTCCCTTCTGCCTTTGCATCCTCCTTCTTCCCGCCCTTCTTATCCTTGGCGGCCGCGGCGCCGCCGCCCAGCGCCGCCGCCAGGCCGTCCGGTTTGGATTTGATGACGTCAGCGATCAGCTCCGCCGCCGCCACGCGCACATGGGCGTTACGGCCGGATGCCGCGTGGCCCAGCAGCAGGTCCAGGGAGGGCAGCGCGGCGGCGGGCGCGGCGCGGAAGGCGGCGGCGAGGGCGGGCGGCTGCAGGCGGGACTTCTTCTTGGTCAGGAAGTCGGACAGCGCGGCGCGGAAGCTGGAGGAAGCTGTCGAGGCCACTGCGGGGCGAGCACGTGGACGCGGGCACGGGAGGAAGGACGGGAATGAGACGGGGAAGGGAGAGCAGGTTGGCAGTGGAGGTGATAGTGCGTGGGTGGCGTGCAAACATGTACGGAACACCAGCTAGGCCACTTTGGCATTGGAGCAAACGAATTGCAGCAGCCAGCGTCATTGGTCACAGGACGACGAACTTGCGGAACCTGCATCCTCCCACCATCCGCGCGCTTTCAACACCCAGCAACTCCCATCCCTTCCCGCTAGCCCACCCTCCGCGTCCTCAGCCGCCTGCCCAGCCTGCACTGTTGAGGGCTGCTTGCCCCCACCACATTCCTCCATCCTACTCCCACTCCCCACCCATGCCAAGTCGACTCACCCTCCGCATCCTCGGCCGCCTGGCCCGCCCGCACCGCCGCCGTGAAGGCCGCCGCCGCCACGCCCGCCACCGCCTTGGTGCGGTTGCGGGAGGCCTCGTACAGCAGCCGCTTGAGCAGGCCGCTGTAGCCCTCCACGCCGCCCAGCGCGGCCAGGTCCAGCGTGCACCTGCATGGGGCAAACGTGCAGGGTCGGTCAACAAGGGGTAGATAATGTAGATATTCGCTGCGCAAGCGACGCAGGCTGCACGCTGTCCCACCATCTGCCGCAACATCCTGTCAGCATCGCCCTTGCTTAAATCGCGCCACAACCGTTGACTAGGTCCACGCTTCCCTCTGCACGTGCCCACCTCCTGCACAACTGTTGGTCACCACACTCCGTGGCAGTCCGCCAGCTGCTGCTGCCACGCTGCTAATACACACCCTTCCGCACAACCCGGTAACCCACCTCCTGCACAGCTTGTTGGTGAGCACGCCGCGTAAGCGGTCCGCCAGCTGCTGCTGCCCGCCCGGCCGAGAGGCGGACGACAGCGCACGCAGCAGCGGCGCCAGAGCCAGCAGCAGCAGAGGGGAGTTGGGCACCTGCGGACGGCCCAGCGGGGAGCGGAGAACAAGACAGCCAAACGTTCAGCTTACGCTCAGGCCATCTGTGGTCCTCTGCATAGCCTTATGGTGCGCAACCTCAACTCAAGGTGTGGTAGCAAGGACAGGCTTGTCGTACACACCGTTTAAAGCATCAGTAAGACACGAACGTCACGGCTGCCCGCTTACTTTGCCCCCAAATACAGTAAAACACATTAAGAATGAGTGCATTGTGTTCTTGCTCCTTCGCCCACCTTCTTTGCGTACACCTCGATGAGCGCGAGCGCCCTCAGCCGGAAGTTGAGCAGCGCCGCCGCGCGCTCCGCCGCCGCCTGGCCGCCCGCCCTGCCGCCCACCATGCTCTTGAAGTACGCCGCCAGCTTGTCGTCCATGCGGAACATGGCCTCGTCGTCCATGCCCTCCTCCTCCTCCGAGCCGTCGTCTGACCCGTCCCCGTCAGCGCCCTTGCCCTTGCCCTTGTCAGCCGCCTGGTCATCGTCATCATCTGACCCCTCCTCGTCCTCCTCATCGGACCCTCCCTTGCGCTTCTTGGCGGGCGTCGTCCCCTTCTGCTTCTTGCCCTCCTGCTGCTCCTCCTCGTCTTCGCTGCCCTCGTCATCCTCGCTGCCGTCCTCCTCCTCCTCTTCCTCCTCGTCGTCGCTCTCAAAGAGCCCAGCTGCATCTGCGTATGCGTGTGCATCATATCGTCAGTTTTAAATGCACGTTGGTACCAAACACACAGCTGATAGACACTCAGATCACAGCCTGGAATCGCCGACGCCCCCAGCAACCTGTAGCAACCGAGGCTGGTACCGCAGTACCTGTTGATCAACATAACGCCCACGTACCGCACTCGCCTTGCCCCGAGCCCTCGTCACCCGCCGCCACAACCCACATGGCACCCTACAGCCCATCCTGGCCAACCCTTTGGCGCGTACAGCCATGCATGCCCTTACGTCTCATCGCACAGTACATGTACAGGCCTTTCGATAAGCGCACTCCCAGCAACACTTATGTCATTGCTGCACACGGCATGCAGCCCTGGCCTCACCTTGCCCCGCGCCCTTGTCCCCCGCCGCCACCACCCGCACCACGTCCTCCAGCCCCTCCTTGCTCAGCGCCTGGCAGCACTGCCGCCACAGCAGCTCCGCGGCGTCACGCAGGGGTGAAACCGGCAGCGCGCCGCCGGGCCGGGCCAGCAGCGCAAGCAGCAGGTCCACCAGCACCTCGGACCAGGAGCCTGGGGAAAGTGTGTGTTCGGGAGAGTGTGTATTAGCGGGCATGCGACTCATGCGTGTCTGCGGTGTTGGTCAGGTTCGCGGGCCAGCAGCCGCTCCGCGAACATAGCATCTCACCCTGCTCCCTGGAGACATCGCCGTCTCCGCCTCTTGCACCCCGTCCACTCAGCCCCTTTACATGGATGGCTACGAGTGAGCAGAGCGAGTACCTACCCTGCTCCTTGGGCGCGTCCCCCTCCTCCACCTCCTCCTCCACCTCCGGTAGCCCCTCCAGCCCCAGGCCCTCCGCCGCCACCCGCCGCAGCGACAGTGGGAGGTCCATCTCGAAGGACTGCAGCGCCGACACGCAAGGGCAAGGTAAGTGCTTGGGGGCAGAACGGCTTCCAAGCGAGGACACGTGGGCCCTGCTGCAGGTGCGACAACGGCAGGCTGTTATGGTAGCAGCTAAGCTCAGCTGCTGACATAGCCCAACAGCTACATGTTCAGTTTATCGCACTGCAGCACTGGACTGGCCCTGGATGCACTCACCTGCGGCTCCGACAGCAACGCCAGCTGCAGGTGCGCCGCCAGTGCCGCCAACGCCCGCAGCGCCGGCGCCTGCTGCTGCTGCTGCTCTCCTCCCGACGCCCCGGCCCCGTCAATCGCCTCCAGACGCTTAAGCGCCGTCGTCTCAATGGCCGTCAGCAGCTCCATAGCCGTCTCCCCCTCCTCCCCCAGCTCCGCCGCCGGCCCGCACCCCGCCGCCGCCGTCGCCTTCCGAATGTACGACACCGTGTCGTGCAGGTGCTGGTTGACCGCCGACGGCGGCGGCGACGCCGCCGTCGCCTCCTCCGCCGGGACCGCCTCCCCTGCACCCGTCTTCCGCTTCTTCGCCGCCGGGGCAGCTGCCCCCTCCTCTGCTGCCCCGCCCTTTTGGCCCTTGCCCTGTTGCTGCTGCTGCTGCTGCTGCTGCTGTGCGGCCCGCACCTTGGCCTGCACCGCGTGGCTCATGTGTGTTAGCAGCGTGACCAGGCGCGAGGCGCACAGGCCGCGAGTGGCGGGCTGCAGCGCGGGGCACAGCTGGGAGGCGGCCTGGGCCACCTCGGGGATCTTGGACTTGGCGGCCTGCAGGGAGGCCAAGAGGGAGTGTGGCGAAAAGGTTGAGGTTGGAAGGGGCGCGAGGGGTGCCAGTGGGGGTGGGGGTCGCGAGCGCATGGCGTTGCGCTGTGTGAGGAAGACAACCAGGCAGCTCGGTGGCGTGGGGCTTAGGGCGTACCCTTCGCCTACCCTGCATGCCCTTGCACAACCCCCCCCCCCCCACACACACACACATGCACCCGCACACACCTTGGCCTGGTGCTTGGGGTCGACGCCCACGAAGGCGGCTGTGGCCAGAAAGCGCAGCGCCGCCGCGCCGTCCTGCTCCGCGGCGGCGGGGAACTTGAGCACGCTCAGCAGCTGCTCCACGCACTGCGCGCGACGCTCAGCGGCAACCTGCGGCGTGTCGGCACGCGTAGTAAGTCAGTAATGCCATCGTGTCACTTGGCGCGGTGAGCCGTGCGTGGTGTGTGACTCGTTGGTGCACACGTGTGCGCATGAGGCTGCGCACGCTCGTGTCCCTTTATGCAGGTGTTGCCACTGTGTCTTTTCGCAGGCTGAAGGCACAGGCATCCACGCAGCATGGCCGTGCAGCGACAACGGAGGAGGATACACCATCGCTACACACGCACACTGAAACACACACCTGCTCCGCGTCCTGCTCGTCCTCCTGCTCCTGCTGCTGCTCGCCCTCCGGCCCCGTGCCCGGCTGCAGCGGCGGGCGGCCGGCCAGGAAGGCGGCCTGCAGGGAGCACACGTAGCGGTGCACGCCAGCCGCGTCCATGCCCTGCAGGTTGCATGGGGGAGGAGGGGGCATTGGCGTGTGTGTTAGCTATGTGTAAGCTGTGTGCGCAGAGTTCAACAGGAAGAGGACATGTAGCGTGCTGAGTGCGGCGGTGAGGCGAATGCGTGGTGCAGCAGGTCAGGGTTCCTGCGCCTGATTCGCTCACGCCCCACGCACCTGCACCAGCTTCTGCGTGAGCTTCCCCGCCGCCAGCTCCTTGTGCGCCATGCCGCCAAGCCGCTGCAGCGTCGCCGCCACCGCCAGCTTGGCGGACTCGTCGGCGCCGCCGTCGCGGCCGCTGCGCTCCAGGAACGCAGAGATGTTGTCCTGGGTGTACACAAAGGCGATAAGAGTCTTTCACATTGTATCTGCCACAGCTTCGAAACGCGCAATTGCTTGGTAAGGAAAGGAAAGGGTCGGGCTTAGCGACCAGGCGAGGCGTTGGTAGGCAGTCGGGTGCAGCGGTGGTGGCTGCGTAGCACAAATCATGCGCATTCCGTGGAAGCACAACGCATCAGAGGTCTGCGTCCGCCGAGCCTCGTGATGAGTGCGGGCGGCTGGTGCGCCCTCACGAAAAGAAGCACGCCCTGCCTGTCATCATGGACCGACCACACAAGACAGCCCAGCCCCCTCCACCCACCATGAGCTTGCGTGCCGAGGCGTGCAGGTACGAGTTGTTGCGGGCCGCGTTGTTGGTGAGCGTGCGGGTGAAGTTGGGAGAGAAGACGACCTGCGTGACAGGAGGTGGAGGCAGGGGGCAGAGTGATGGGCAGGGAGGTGGACAGCGAGTGAGGGCCAGGCAGGCGGCAGGCCGCAGCGGGAACGGGTTCCAAGCCAGCCACATTCCTGACCCACTTGACTACTTCGGCAACGTTTACAGGGCCTGTGAACACGCCGCGCATGTCCGAGCCCTTGCGGCTGTCGCGACATGTGAGACCGCCCTTGGCCGTGATTGTCGCTTACAGTAGACACATCACCCCGGCTGCACCACCTCGAGCCCACGTGGCGCGTTGACACACCTCCAGCCCACATTTGAGGTCCTTGACCCACGTGCTCAGCCCGGAAGCGCAGCAGCACCGCTTCCTCGCCGCGGTCCCCTGCAACCCATGCGGTGGTCGACCCAGAACCGCAGATCCCGCGTCCCAACCACATCCCGTCAGCCCTTCCGCATTCCGTCAGCCCTTCCGCACACCCACACCCCTAACCCACACGTGGCCCTTAACCCACCTGCACATGCTCGGGCCTCAGGTGCGGCAGCAGCCTGCTGAACAGCTGGAAGCCCAGGTAGCGCCTCTCGTGCGACGAGTCCATTAGCCCGCCCTCCACCACGCCGCCCCAGAACGCCTCCAGCTGCTGCCGCGCCACCGCGCCCTTGCCCGCATCAGCCGCCGCCTTGGCCGCCCGCTTCCCGTCCTTCTCCTTGTCCTTCCCGCCCTTGTCCCCCTTCTTGCCCTTCTTGCTGCTGCCCGGCGCGTCTGCGGCATCGTCAGCATCCGCATCCTCCTCGCCGGCGGCGGCGGCGGCGGCGCCGCCGCCTTCCCCGTCGAGGTGTCTGTACGGCACGAACCCTGGCAGCAGCAGCGGCAGCAGGTACTGCCACAGCGTGTGCATGCGGGGGTGTGCGGCGCTGGTGGCGAGCAGCAGCGGCTGGATGGCCTTGAGGTGCGTGGGGGAGAAGAAGCCGGCCGCGGTGGCGGCGGCGGCGGCGGCCACGGCGGGCGAGGGCGCGCGGTTGTGCAGGAAGAGCTCGGAGGGCGGCGGGGGCGTGTTGGCGGGGAGCAGCTTGCAGGCGCGGAGGGTGGCGGGGGGCAGCTTGGGCCACAGCACCAGGGCCAGCAGCAGGGCCTGTGGTTGGCATGGGGAGTGGGCAACCGGTGGTCAGTGAATACGGCCGAGGGGCTAGGTCTCCCGGCGCCCTCGCCTGCCTTGATGGGCAGGGGCAGGGACCCCCCACTCCACCCCCAACACATGAGGGCAACGAGCCTACAGCCTCGGCCCTGTACGCGCTGCTCGCCATACGCCTGGACCCTCTACCCGTCCGCAGCAACCCCCTTGTGGTGCCCTCCGCCTGCCACCTGTCACTTCTCGCACCCCTCTGCACGCTTGCGTCCTGCCCCCCACCCCCAATGCTCGTCCCTCCGGCCTCCCAAACCCCTTCCTTCCCCCTGCCTACAACCAAACCCACAACCCAGCCCGCAACCCAAACCACCAACGCTTACGCCGGCAACTTTTCGAGTCATTGCGACCCCGCCTCCCCGGCACGCGTAGCACTTTCCCGTCACTTTTCCTCCCCTGAGCGGACCAACGGGACTGTAAGGGGCACGAAGGCCCCTCCGGTTGTCCTTTGCTCCCTAGCCCTGCAGCCAGTCCCACTTCCACCCACCTCCGGCGTGGCCTCCGCCAGCGGCGCCGTCAGTATGGCGGCCAGCGGCTGCCCCTCCGCCGCTGCTGCCGCCACCGCCGTGCGGTCCATGCGCGCCGCCGCCTCCAGCGCCGTCGCCGCCGCCGCCTCCCGCAGGAACGACTTGCGCTGGCCGACGTCTAGCACAGAGCCCAGCACGCGCTGAGGTGCAAGGAAGGGGTGAGCATAGGGGCACGGGGGTGGGGAGCAAGGGTCGGTAGGGTGGACCTCAAGCATAGGCGAGAGCTCAGGGGGCACGCGTGGCTTGCACAAGAGCGGGCAGCGGATGCGGCCTGTCCGCGTGGGCGTCAGTGCATGGAGGCTCCGGGTGCGTACGTTTGGGCGCCAGCCTCCCTGACCTCACTGACACTCCTTCGCCCCTGGGAGCCCCTGGGAGCCCCCACCCTATCCCACCACCGCTAACACACACTTCCACTACACACCTGCATCATGGCTGCGTCCATGTCCAGCCCCGAGCGCAGCAGCGCCCCCAGCCCGAACAGCCGCCCCAGCAGCGTGTCCTTGGCGTCCTGAGGGCGGGGGGAGCGACGGTGTTTGTGAATCGTGACGAAAGCACGCAGCCAGCTGCACCTGTACTGTAAGGCGCATTCACCCGGCTGGACGGAAACGGTGAGCTTGGAAGGGGGAATGACACAACCGGCGCTCAGTGGGGGCCGGGGGCCCAGGCTGCCCTGTTGTGTGCATGCCATGGCCGCTGGCAAGGGCCGCGCGTTGCTCCTGCCGCAACCCACGCAGTGGCACAGGCCAGCGTGGGTGTGGGAGCTGCCCGGGCTGCTGCTGCTGCTGCCGCTCCTGCTGCTCCTGCTGCTGCTACTGGCGTCAATGCCGCTGCCAGCGCCGCTCAAACCAGCAGCTCGGCCCTGGGTACCCAGCCCCCTGCCACCGCCGCTTCACCGCCGCTACTGCCGCGCCAGCGACGTACATGCCCGCTGCTGGCGTGCAAGCCACGCTGTGTGCCGTCCGACACCCATGTCCCTACCCCTGCAGCCTCCACCGCCCCGCGCTCACCCCTCCCCTTACAGGCCCGTCCAGGCACACGTCCAGCAGCACCAGCATCCCCTGTGGGCCCAGCAGCGGCCCGCCGCCCGGCCCCGCGCCCCCGGTGGCCGCCAGCAGTCCAGCCAGCGCCGTGGCGTAGCCCTGGCGGGCGCCCGCGCGGGAGGAAGTGAGGCCGCGGGCAAGGCGGCGAAGGGCGTACACCTGTAGGGGAAGGATGCGGTCGGGGGTGATGTGGGGGAGGGGTTGGGTTGCGGAAGGGGCTGGGGTGAGGGAAGGGGGCGGGAGGGGTGGAACGGGGTAGCGGCGCGGGTAGCGGAGCTGGGTAGCGGAGCGGGGTAGCGGAGCGGGGCAGAACGGCTCCTTGAGCAACGCTGTAGCGAGGCCATGTGCCAAGGCTTTTGTTTTGTAAACATTCCAATTATGCTCCCTTGCACGCGGGTGCGGAAATGGGCAATTCCGGGAGGACGCACCATGGTGGGGGAGCACCTCCGCAGGTGGTACTCCAGCTGCTGTATCTTTGGCGCTCCATCCTCAGGAGCTGCGTCACTGTCGGTTCCAAGAGTCGCTGCATGCTTCGCCTGGTCCGCTACCAGGTCCGTCACCAGGCCACGAGCTGCGGCCCCACGAGCGGCCTGCCATTGCGTGGGGACATCCGGCACACCCATGTCAGCGTGCGGGGTTACGTATAATGCCCTCTAAGACTCCAGCAGGACGCCATCTAACAGAGCACCATTGTTAACTGGAATAACCACTTGCGTCGCTGCGACGACAGGAGACGGCCGCCGCCGCGACGACGGGCCTCCGCTTACCTCGTCATACGACGCAAGGTCCCAGAAGTATTGGAGCACCTAAAGTAACGCCAAGGAGGATTGTCGTGCAGTCGGAACGTTGTCAGGGAGTTCGAAAGCTGTCCATGGCGAACGAGAGGGAACGGAGTTGCGACGCACCGCCTGGCTCGTGTTCAGCGCATTAAGTGCAGCTCCATCATTGTGCTGCTCGCCATCGTCGGTGTCTTGGTGTTGGCCTGGCATCCTGTTAAATACTGGTATCTATAAGGCAAGACCTAGCCTAAATGGATTGGTCAGGTATGGTATCAGGAGAGTATCATCATGTTGCTCTCTGCCCCAACCAGTGTTGCTTCACCGTTTGCGAAGCTTCGGGTGGCTTGGGGCGTCAAGGGTTTGGCCAGGGACATGGTGATTGCCCATACACAATTGCGGCCCCGGAACCACGACAGGCAAAAATAGACCAGGGTCCAGGGCCGAGTAGTATACAATCAAGATAATCAGCAATACTGCCACAGTAAGAATACCATAGGCATTGGCTCCGGCAATTTTTATACTGTAACCGCGACCTCGCATAGCCCAGTGTATCGCCTGACTACTCCTCCAGCTATTCATACGCCACCTTAGCTTTTGTTGTAACAATTGCTGATTTGGGACAAGCTGCCTTTTGCGGGCTTATCTTATCGCCTGTCGCCCCTACCCTACACAGCCGAAATGAAATTTCAGCAGCTATTATAGAGAGGCATTAGTGTATAGAAGAGCGCCAATGCTGGTTGCCAGTCGACTCCAAGGCGTTGGGGTTGCCAGGTCTGCTCGCCAGGTCCACGGGAGGCGTGCGCAGCAACCGTTGCGGACTGTCCTAGGTCGCTGTGCCTGGGTATCACCGGACAGCGCCCCTAGCGGACAGCGAACACTGGCAAGCCAGCAGCGCCCCACGTCGCGGTCATGCTTTCAGGGCTCGACAACAGCGGAATTGCAGCGATGGCTGGTACGTAAGCGCATCTCTCGTCTTGGACCTGCCATTAGGATGATGGCCGGGTGTTCGGGTCAAAATGTGTTGGCATGCCACTTCGCTTGGCCTGTGCCGCAGCGCCCCCGGCCTCAGGGTCACCTGCATACCTCTTCCCGCCTGCTCACGCCCCCTTAGGAACAAGGAGGTGTCGACACTGCTGTTTACGGAAAGGGGATGGCAAAAACTGTTGGCGAGCTGCTCGATGAGGTGGGTGACCTGGTATGGCACGTGCGCCCGGCCCCAGGCCCCCCCATCAGCCTGGCTTGCTGTACCTTCCGGCCCCTGCCCGTGTGGGATGCATTGGGCCCCGCGGGACGTATGTAGGTTATTAAGTACGCAGCGTGCATCCAATGGACTACGCGCAGGGTTGAGCTTAACCCCGCCACAGCCCCGGTTGTTAAGTAACCGCCAACGCTGTCGCCTTCTTGCCTCCCGACCCTGATCTGGATACATGCTTTGTTGCCCCCTGCACCGCGTCTCACTACACGCATCCCCACACCTGTGATGTGCACGCTGCACCTGGCCAACACACGCTTGGTAGTTGCCCCTGACACGGGGCCAACAGGCACCCCGTGCATTACCCCGGCGGCCCCCTGTCCTGCACTGCACTGCCATGACCATTTGGCATGCCTGAGAGGCACCCCACACCAGCTACACGCCGCATTTCACACAGGGGTGTGCACACCGGGCTGAGAGTTTGGGCTCTGTTCCGTACGTGTGCAGGTTCAAAACCAGGAGAGCGTGTTGGAAATTGAGGGCGACAAGGCGCTCCGGATTGTCAACGTGCTGTCATTGCACATCCTCAACAGCCGGGGGCAGGTGCGGCTGCATAGGGGCTGGGGGCTGCGGGCCTGGTACAGGTGGAGGACAGTCGGTTTCGGGTTCGTTTCCAACAGCATTAGTCCAGAACCCGGTCATGGGGTAGCCCTGTCCAGGTGTGGGAATGAGCGCTCCCCTCCTAGTACGGGTTATCGGCCTGCAACACCCGCGTTCAGGTGCACTTGTAGGGTGAGCATGTGCCGCCGAGCACTTGGGACACAGCAAGGTAAGGGTATGAGCTCATACCCTTACCTTTCGCCATGCCGTCGTAATTGCCCACGCGCACTCCCCAGGTGCCTCCCCACAGCCGCTCCCGGCGCCCCAGCACGCACCGCCCACACAACCACCTAAGTTGATACACAACGCGCACCTACCTACACCCTTCATACATGTGCTGTTTGAGGACGAGCAGGTGCCGCCCGACGACATATTGCGGAGGTGCAGCATAAAATCCATCCACATTCTCCCCTGCACACACACGCACCCACGTAACCCACTCCGACACTCACCCGCAGGTGCTGTTTGAGGACGAGCAGGTGCTGCCCGACGGCCGCTCCCGGCGGCGCAACGTGGCTGTGAGCGAGAAGATGGTGTGCGGGGAGCCGTGGCTGGCGGCGCTGCACCGGGCGGTCAAGGAGGAGCTCAGCAGCGCGCTGCCGCCCAACTACCAGGTGGGCGCACGTGTGTTAAGGCTACGGTGCAGGGCGGTGCGCTGGGAGCTGGGGGCGGATTTGACAGGAACGTGGGCAATGCTCGGGTCTTCGAGTCCACGTTTTAGGCACAGGCAGGCTCGCCCAACTCGTCCTGCGCCCGTGTTCCCTGTCGCAGCCCTCCAACCTAACCAGGTACTCGGGTTACACCCAGCACGCCTTGAGGTGCTGTTTGCGCATGTGGCCACAGTACTGCATGCATCTGGTCTGCATGGCATGTGTTGCGAATGGAAGGGAGCCTACCGGGGCTGACTGCATGTGCCCCGGTGACGCCCACCATGTGCCCAGGTGACCCCCCTGGAGAACACCTACTTCCTGCGCACCGAATACTCCAGCTCCATGAGCTACCCGGGGCTGCTCACAAAGGTGAGGGGTTTGCGCGTATATGAGGGTGTCTTTTTCCTAAACTGCATGCACGGGACGTCAGGGATTGTGGGCCTGCCGTGCTGTTCACCGCGGCGCGAGGTGAAAGGAGGGTCAGGCATCGCTGCTGCATCACCTGTGTGCACGTCACCGTGTGCCGCCGATGAGGATGTCATGCGCGCCGTCAGTGTACTACGGTATTCGCGTGTAGGGCATGCATGGGACCGGGATGCATTGAGTCCTCTTGACATCAGAAGCTTTCGCGGGCTGCGCCCGAGCGAGGGTAGGCTCATGTACCCCGGGGCTACGCACAGGAGTGGACAGCTTGTAGGGTGGTGGGCTGTCCGGAGCCCAGCGCGGGTCCGTGTGTTCGTTGCGCGTTGCCGGGCCACGCGGATGGGTTGCGGGGGACTATGGTTTCCTTCTCTCTGGGTTATGTGCGAAGCTGCCCATGCTCACGGCTGCACCAGCCGCACAAGCGGGTGTGGCCTTATCTACGGTGCACTGCTTTATGATGTGGTGCGTCCGGCAGTGTTGTGCAAAGCGTATTAGGTGGGATTGAGCGCACAGCAGACGCTCGGGCGTCGTACGTGCCGCCAGCCACCGACTTGGAAGGCTCCCTTGACGCTGCGCACCCTGTCACGCCTCCTCGCCCGCCCTCCCGCCCGGTCCCGCAGTACATCTTCCACCGTGTCAAGGCGCACGTGACGGGCATCCCCGAGAGCCCCTTCTCCACCGTGGAGGTGCGGCCGGGCGGCCAGCTGCTGACCAAGTGGGTGTGGAAGGCGCCGCCGTTGCAGGAGACCTTCTGAGGGCCCCGCAGCTGGCGTCGGACGGCATCCAGCTGCCAGCCTTGGCGGTACCTCGGCGGCTTGCTGGGGTATGTGGTGCTTGTTTTATGCAACGGGTGTGGTGCCCGTTGCCGCGCGAGTCGAGCTTGGCCGCAGCGGCAGTATGCGGGAAGCGTTGGAGGCCTGTGTTCGGGCTCTGAGCGATTGCTGGATCATGGGGCAGGGCGAGCCGGCAGCAGCGGCGGTTTGGTGTCCTTAGCACACGGGACGTTGACGGTGACAGAGTTACGGGTATTTACGGTCGCTGGTCATGCACGCTGGTCACATGCGACGTGACGAACTGTGTACGGCCTTCCTCATTCAAAAGCGGGCAATCTCCTGGCTGGCTGTTGCAGCGGTCACGCATTGGCTTGCGGGTCCCGTTGCACCTTCTAGGAATAATGCGTTGACTACTGCAACGCGAATTGGTGGATGCGAACCGCAACTGTGCTGCTGGTGGAAGGGGTTTGGCATGGAGAGCTCGGCGGTTGTTTTACTGCTGCTTGAGCAGCTGCTGCTGTTGTGTGGACCAGGGCAGTGGCGGTCAGGCGCGTGGGTGTGTTTCCTGACAACCGTGAACGGGGTGTGTATGCCTTGACAACAAGCGGGTTGCTCGGACGACAAGCCTTTCCTGGCCACGACGTGGTGAGGTCAGGGGAGCTCCCCTGGGTGAGATGGTCCGGCTTCGGTGTGCCGCTTGGGCTGAGGTGTGCGCTTTTTTCGGGGCTTGAGGCGGTGTGATGCAAGCGATGTTAGGCCGCCCCACCGAGGCATGGCCTTGCCGTGGTGTCCAGGGCACAAACTTGACAAAGAATGATGACTGACAGGGCGCAATCCTTACGGCGGTGCGGCTACTAAAGCTCACGCGACCGTATACGGCAAAGCTACCGTGATGTGGTGGAGTGGTCTTAAGAGGTGTTGCTGCTCCTGCACACAAGCGTCGTTGGTGTGGTGACTGTGTGTGCTCTGACTCGTGTGCACTGTATTCATTGCCGGATTGGCCCATTGTTCACATTCCATGTGATCCGCGTAACACGCACTTACTGAGACAGCCTGGTCTGCACCAAGTACCAATACCTGTAACGGGCAACTGTAGCGAGTATCCTGACCGACTCTTGCGAGGTTGGACCCTATGCAGCGCCGCAGGTGCTGCCGGCGGAAGTGTATGGTGCCACGTTTTTGAAATGGTGCTAAGTTCCAAATGAGGAAGAGTCTTTCCAACAGGGGGCTCCCCAGCTGGCCGTACCTGGCTGGGCGCCCGGCAGCCCACAGAGCTGCAGTCGAGCAGTCCTGCACCAAACTGAGCGCAGCTTGCACCTTCTGGCTGGCACCAGGGGGAAGGGGCTGGCACAGCGGGTCTCGTTGGCATGCCGTACAGCATCCTACCTGGTCTGCGTTCCTGTACCGGCACGACAGCATATGCGTATGCCGGTAATAGTACATGCACTGTACAACGTCGGTGGCGCTGGAGCTGCAGCATACCGTTCCGTATGTCGGCCGAAATGCCCTAGGACATGGAGCCCAACTGCCTCCGATGCTGTACACCGGTCCTGTACCTGAAGCCACCCCATTGCTGAGGCACACTGCGCTGCCCAGCTCACGCTGTGCCGCAACTCTTAAGCATTACATGTCGTAGACGTCTCTGCTTATCTTCAGCTCAAACTATTGCCATGACCAGGGCCCCTTGGCCATGCCGCATGCTGCAAGGGTGCACCTGGTCCAAATTGTGCCGCAATTCTTGTCCGTATGCTGGACTTATGTGGCAATATGTGCCTCTGCACCTTGGCACCAATTATGTGTTGCACTCAAAACACGATGTAGGCATACTATTGCACTCTCGTACACTAGTAGCACCAACCCTTCACATCCCTTCCTTGGGCATCTGCGACTGTGCCCGCAGTACCAAATGCACGCCGTCGCATCTCCCTCCGGTCACCCTGCGGCCACAACCGGCCCCTCCTCCTGCACCTTCGCGGGCGCACACTCTGCCTCTAGCCATTCCAGTACCGGTTCAGGAACCATGGCGCTCGCCGCCGCGCTTACCACCCCCTCGTCCCACGGCACCCCCAGCCGCCGCATGCAGGCCAGCAACCCCTTGTCCGCCAGCCTCGCCGCCTGGACCCACGCGTCTGCGCTGCTGGGGCAGCCGCGCGCCGCCAGCCACTCCAGCAGCGCCTCGCAGCCGCTGCCGGCCGCGGCACTGAACACGGCGGCATCCGGCACCAGCTCCCGCGCCTCCACCAGCAGGCGCACCAGGTTCAAGTCACCACGTGTGGCGGCTGCGGACAGGGCGGACGTCAGCTGCAGCGGCAACGGGCTGCCGCTGCCACCGGCGGCCTTGGTTGCTGCAGGCGCCGGCTCCGCTGCCGCGGCAGAGGCCTCCACCTGCAGCAACAGCCGCACGGCTTGCAGCAGCCGCGCGCTGTCCCAGCGGGACCTGTAGGGCCACAAGGCGATTACCCGGCGGCCCAGGTCGAGGCCGTCAGGGCGCAGCGCGCCCTCCTGCAGCAGCCACCGCACCATGGCCGGGTCACCGCTCTGCGCAGCGGCCTCCAGGGCCTCGTTGTCGATAGGGCAGTGCTGCTGCAGTAGCCACGTCATGGTCGGAATGCTGCCCGAGCGGGCGGCGGCGGTCACGAGCTTCCGGTCCGCTAGCACCGCCGTCCCCACGCTCCTGCATATGTAGCCAAGGGTGCCGAGCTCGCCGGCGCCCGCCGCGGCCGTGGCCGCCTCTGCCGCCACCCATGCGACGTCCAGCGGGGCCCCGTTCTGCCTCAAGAACTTGAGTTTGGCGATGCCATCGTGACGGCTGCAGGCTGCACCACTCAGCACCTCCGCCCACCTTCTCGTGTCCGCTTCAATGTTGAAGAAGAAGCCAGGCATGGGGTTCTGGGGCAGCCAGCACCGCCTAGTGCCCAGCAGTCGCAGCACGGCGGCGAGGCCGCAGTGCACGAGCGCTGCGCACAGGATGTCGTGGCGTCCATCGCTGTCGTTGTGTGCAGCGCACAGCCACACAAGCCTGTCCAGGCCGCCCCCCTGGGCGGCAAGGAAGGGAATCTGCGGAGCTAGGGTCTTGTCTCCGTAGGGGTACCAGTATGAGGCGGGGGAGTAAGCTGTAGCGCCCTTGTTGACCAGCCAGGCAACCTTGCGCTGTGCATCGGGCGTGCGTGACGCCATGGCCGCCTGTATGATGGTTGGGTCTTCAAGGGCGCCGCTGAGGCGACGCGGGTCGGCTGTGTACAGGCGGCTCCAGGTGGCCTGCAGGCCGAACGCGCCGGACAAGTCGCCGTATTCTGCCACGGACGACAGCAGGTCGATCGGCCGGACGAAGCCGGGGCAGGTCTCCAGCACCTCGCGGATCATGCTGGAGTGGCCTGACTCAGATGCCGCAGTTGCCGGGTCCATGACATCGGGATAGAGCGTCATGTAGTACTTGGTTTGCAGCAGGTCTGGGAACAGCCTTGACCGCAGGGCGCGCCAGGCCACCTGTAGGTTTGCATCGCCGCCGCTGGCGGCAGCGGTGGCCAGCCACAGGAGCTTGCGGCGCATCGGCATGCCATGCAAGGCCGGCTCGATGCCGGCTGCAAATGCTGGCGTGTCAGCGACGTGGGGAAGCAGGGGCTGGCTGATGTCGACGCACCGGTCTTGCACCCGGCGGAACCAGTTGGCTGCGGTCTTGCAGGCCAGACGGCCGTTAATGGCCACGTCGTTGATATGCATGTCCGTTAGTACGCAGACCAAGGCGGCACCGTTCATGTCGGACTGGCTTTTAGGTGCACCTGAGGCCAAGTTAGGGGCGTTCCCGTGTCCGCCGTCCAGCGCCGGGGAGGGCTCGGTGGGGTGTACTAGCGCCCGGCGGCTTCGCCAGGCTCCTTGTAGTCTCGTTGACATCCCCTCGTTGCTGTGATTTCTTTCTGCAAACATCAGAATTAGCGTAGGCGTGAAGAAAACGTTGCCGAAAGATAACTCGGCGTGGACTGCCATGCCGTGCAAACATGTCAGAACGGAGCGTAGAGTAGGACTACCCATGTTGGTATGATCATTCCAGATCAATGCCAGGCACGAGCTATTAAGAAAAGACGACCCTGTGCCCGACCAAATGCGACCAAATCAACAGCTAAGAGTTTGACAGCTGGAGCTTTGCAGCAGCAACAGGGGAACACCGAGATGTATCAGAGGCGTACGTGCACTACTGGAAACAACATACGCTCGAGGCCCTCTCAAAGCTTCAGTGCTCACCGTCCTGAAGCTGCATCCTTGCGGCCGACGAGGTCTAGCACACCGCAACACGTCAGCTATCCTAGGACAACATTACGTTCCGTTTGGCCAAGCTAATCATCTATTGTGATGGACGTTCTCCGGCTGAAGACAGCCGCAGTAGCAGCAATGCTGACTGCAGAACGGTTTGCTGTTCAAGGGGAAGCACAAAACCTTATGTTTGCAATATGATAGTAACAATGGTACTACGCCAATCGGTGTAGGCCGTTCATAGGTCAGTCCAGAAAAACATTCTCTGACCCACAATGGAGCTGGGCATGGGCATGGGCTCATTGGGCGGACATGCCGAAGAAACCAGTCTACCACGGCATTCTGGTGCGTGCGACATTCAACCGTATCTAATCTGGAGATATTCCGGGTGGTGCTGTCGCGCCACTGACAATTTCGTAGTGATGGGGGTCGGGGGCAGTGGTATGGAAACACGGAGATGCTGCTCTGGGCACGATGCCGACGGTATTACGGTATTACTACGCGTGAGACCGTTCATAGTTCAGAATCTCTCTCTCTCACAATGACGCCGTACACACCGAGTTTGCCGAGGACCAGTCTACCAGTGGCATTTTTATGTGCACGACGCTACCTAATCTGCGTAAAGACAGTCCGCTGGTACTTTATTTACACGCACGCGTCACAGCCACAACCACAGTCACAGCCACAGTGCGGTAGCCCTGTGCTAACGTGGGTGTGGTGCACCGCTAGGAGCAGCATTCCTGCCTGGGCCTCCCCCATGCCGCCCAATGCATACGGTACATGGTACACCGTACGATCGAGTACCAATAGATAAGCAAAATATTTTGCAAACCGCGCACAGAAGCAAGCAGTTTGCGATAACCAAGTTGCAGGGTGACCATCCGTCTCAGTCTGCACACGCGACACGCCGACTGTGGGCTCCTGATGGGCACCTGCCCAAAACCCTGTTTTTCTTTTATGTGGAAAGGTTACGGCGCCAATTCAGGCCGTGTGCATGCCAATCGCGTCCCGTTTACACCATCTTCCACCCTGCACAGCAGGGGAGCTCCCCTGCTGCACACAAGCGGGTACCAGTTGAGGGGTCTCAGGCCAAGCGTTTGAGTACAAGCAAGAGACGGCTCCGCCTGGCGCCCAATGACTTCATATATCATAAGCCGTCACTGTCGAGGCTCTCCGGGGCCCTCAATCGCATCACAGGTGTCCTGAAGCTGCGACATGTGCGTGCATGTCTCGCTCCGGGGTGCCAG
>VFQN01004294.1_pt1 | contig 19005 bp, 20 predicted proteins | sample 3512371 | NCBI WGS metagenome assembly VFQN01 (sample SAMN10412370, study PRJNA504923) | tailings metagenome | isolation source: Replicate 2 from Balatoc abandoned mine | place: Philippines: Itogon, Benguet | collected 2017-08-28 | reverse complement strand
CTCCCGAGTGGGACGGGGCTGGGCCCTGGAAGGGGACCAAAACTGTAAATCCATACAAAAAAGCAGTCATGGAAGTCGCCGATTCCCAAACGAAGCAGCTTGCCCCAAAGTGTATAGGATGCCTGTAGACTGGCTGGACTTGCTACCTCATAGCTATGCTGTGGGCTTGTGGAGGAACATGAAGGGGCTACAGCCCGAGGCGCAAGGAAGGCGTTCCCCAGGCATTTTGTCTACGTGGCACGTGGCATGGCCGGCGTCACAGAGGCGCCCCTGCCTGTGCTACTTGGCCTTTCCAAGGCAGCAATACGGACACAAGGTTCAGTTACATGCTCTATATAGCTGAATTGCTGCATCCTTTGCATTGGCTTCCAGCTTGTTCCGTGTCGTTGCCCCAGCTTGTAAACCCTGCGAGATGCGAGGCAGCGGTTGGCAAAGAGCCCCATGTCAACTGACCAAATGGGCAAGCCAACATTCAAGCCAGACAGCTAGGACAGTTTAAATCGGCATTCTCATTGACCTCCAACGCAAGGCCTGCCTGCTTCCTGCGAGAACGTTGTCCCACATGCGTTACTTCTGCTGCGCCCTGAGCTCGCCGGCCGAGGTGACGAGCGTTGTGCCGGCAGGAGACAGAGAAGACGGCACGCGGGCATTTGTCTTCACAAAGGATGGGTCCATGATGAAGCTTCAGAGCTCTGCTCCGTGGGACGCGGGCCTTTCCCTCAGCCAACCGACACCGGTTCGCGTCGTGGCCCCTCCTGCGGAAGTCGCTGCCGCCGCTGACCTGCCGCCGTTGGCCATTCGGTACGCGTGCTGGGATGCGTTTTCGGGCTGCGTTTACGCAGCGGTGGGCAAGGCAGTTATGCGCGTGTCGGAGGACGGACACGCCACTGTCATCAAAGGGCACCTGGACCACATGGGAGAAATATATGAATGCCTTTGTCTCCGCGGCATATGGTCCGACGGCGAGGGCTGCCTGTACGTCCTGAGGTTGTCAATCTCGTCTCAGCACATCCTCGATAAGCTGCAGCTTCCCGCCTTGTGGTGCTCGATGCCACCAAGTGGTGCGACTAATGGAGCAGCACCGTCGTCAGGCTGCAGCAACGAGGGAGCGCAGCAGCAGCAGCAGGGGCAGCAGCAGGCGGATACGGAGGTGCAGGTCAGCTCGTCGCCCATCGACGACTTTGTGGGCCTTGCAGTAGACCCCACCTCTCGCAATATGGTGGTGTGCTCTGAGACTGCGGTGTACCGCATTCAGAAGCCCGGAGCGGTACGTTCGGAGGAGGGCCTACAAACGGGGCCAGCGGGGGCAGGGACACAGCAGGGGGCGCGGGCTGGGGCAGGAGCTGGGCTGGTGGCTGCAGCGGCGAATGTCCCTGCGATGGTGGCGGGCTCTGAGGGCACAAGCGAGTACGCTGACGGCGTTGGCAGTGTGGCGCGATTTTCCAAATTCGCTGGCATTGCTGTTGACGGCGAGGGCATTGCTTGGGTCCTGGACTCATACTGCGAGACGGAGCCAGACGAGGCAGATGGCGGTGGGGACATGCGCGCCTGCAGCTGCACGCGCTTGCGCCGGGTAGACCTCAGCACCGGCGAAGTCACCACCATCGACGCAGCACCGCTGACCTGGAACAGGCATAGCTTCAACTCCATTACCGTTCTGGCCAACGGCTGCCTGGTGCTGTCAGATGGCAGCTGCACGGTCACGCTCCTGCAGCTAGGCCTCAGGCCCCCATGGGCCGGCCCCGGCCTCATCACCGGGCCCAGTTACACCCTGGCCGCCGACCTAGGTGCGCTGCTGGAGCGGCAGCCGGACGGAAGCGCGGACGTGGAGGTGGAGGTCGGCGGGCAGGTGTTCGCCGCACACCGCAGCGTGCTGGCAGCGCGCAGTCCCTACTTCCGGCAGCGGCTGGACCCCGGGGCTGGGTTTGCGGACGCTGGAGCGGCGAGACTGAGCCTGCCGGACGCGGACCCCCATGCATTTGCGGCCGTGCTGCGCTACCTGTACACGGACAGCGCGGGGCCGCTGGCACACGACCTGCTGCAGCCCGTGGGCGAGCTGGCGGACCGGCTGCTGCTGCCAGGGCTGTGCGCACAGGTGGGGAGGCAGCTGCTGGGGCGTGTGGGCCTGGAGAATGTGGTGGGGCTGCTGCTGTGGGCGGAGCAGCGGGCAGGCAGCTACGGAGCGCTGCTGGGCGGGCTGAAGGAGTGGTTCCTGCGGCACCACAGCCCGGACCAGGGCAGGGTGATGCCGGACGGGGAGGTGATGAGGCTGATGCGGGAGAGCCCCGGCCTGGCGCTGCAGCTGCTGTACCACAGGAGGGTGGACGGGAGATAGCTAACGGCCGTAGCGGCGGCGGAGCGGGGATTGGAGTAATGCAGATGGTGAAGTGCGGCGGGTTAGTGCACGTGGCGGAGCAGGGCGGAGAGGCGGTGGGGGCATGCCGTACGTGAGGTTGGTTGCAGGCAGGAGGTAGGGTACGGCGTTGGGAATTCGCATGGGGTGTGACGTTGAGTTGGTATCTTGGCATGTTGATGACAGATAGGGAGGGAGTGGAAGCGTGGCATTGGCGCATTGCTTTCGTTATTGCACACAGGGGTCATGGGCACTTGGCTCTTGCCCACGTTGTAGCACTAACTGACAACGCACTCTACGTTACCAATTGATTCTCAGCGGAAGGGACTCAGTGTTGAGGCAAATGGTTGCTGTGGGGCGGAGTTTGACATGTTGCTTTGGGCACGTGCAGTTGTAGTGTGGTATGGTTGAGGCTGAAGGGACGTTTGACGGTCATGGCGAAGTGCTGTACTCTGGCGTAAGGCCACATGTGCGTGAACTACCGTACCAGATCGATTACCGGTATGTTGGACGAGTTCAGGGACCCGTGCATGGGCCAACAACCCATGAGCTACAGGGTGCTGCTGCTGCCGCTGTTTGTGCGATGATGCCCTACGCGCGCATCCTGCCACAGGGTGACGCGGAACCTTGCAGACCTAAAGTCGGTCAGGAGCTATGTTCGTCTGGCGGCTTCCGCCTTATGCACCAGTATGCATGAAGCACGGCGATGGACCAGTGCTGCTGTCCTGCTCACGTGCCACACCGGTATCCCGGCACGTGTCGCTCGGTCTTGCGCGCATTGGTTGGTCGCGCCGCCACGCACATACGGTACCGAGGCGCACCGTGTCAACATCAAAGTCTGGCAGGGACGGCAGGGCTAAGTACGAGTAACATGCATGTCTACCGCACGCATCAACCAAGTGCAGGTCCGCTGGCTTTTGTAGGGTGCAGGACTCACAGGCGGGGGCCATAAAAGGGTTGGGTCCACCGCAACGCGGCCAGGTCGGGCCTAAGGGGCCTTGCCGAGGTCCAGAACTGGCAGCCGTTGCACGCAGCTATATCTCCATCCGCAGGCCCCTTTACACTTGTGCCTTTTGCTTCGCAAAGGGTTTCAGCAGGGCTGTCGATGGGCAGTTTGTCGTCGGCCAGTGTCCCCTGGGTCACCTGGCAAATCGGCAACTCCCGACTGAGCAAATCCTAAACCATGTTACCACATGAAAAATGTCTAGGTAGTTTTGCGTAAGCGCACAAGGTGCTGAATGCCAACCCCGAAACTTATTCGAATTGGCGGGAAGGCCTTCTGCAGCTTTCCTCCAGCACGGCGAACTGCTGCTACGCATGCCAATAAAAGACTTATCTATGCGTGTACAATTCAGTATGGTTCAAGTATGTCTTTCAGTGTAACCTGACCAAAGCCGTTCGACAGGGCTTTGGGCCCCGCAGCGACGGGGAGGTGCCAAGTCCAGAGACTTTAGTCACATTCTAAGCTACGTGACAGTTCTTTGAGCGCTTAGGAGCAATCGTTGCGGGGCGGGATGGATTTCCGGCAGCTTGGCGCCGATGCCATTCTCGGCCTCGCCCTGGAGACAGAGGGCTTTCCAGATGAGCACCAGCCTTTGAAAGAGCCCTCAAATGAGCTCTTGGCTCAGCAAGAAGGCGCGGGCGCTGGAGATGCGGCGCCTCTAAACGACGAGCCCTTTGGTGCACAGAGCGAGCTCCAGCTGCGCCTGGGCGCCGAGCCTTGCTCCGCATCTCAACAGCTACAGCCCCTGGAGGCTGCACCAAACGGCAACGGCCGCCTCCCCCAGTCCACCCAGGAGCTGGATGAGGAGCTCCTGGCCATGCCGTTGGACGTCCCAGCCAACACCGCCAGCCAGGGCCCGTCCACCACCACCCGCAGCGCCCCCTCCGCAACAGCTTTGCCACCCTCAACAATGGACACAGAGGCCCTGGACGCAGACCTCCTCGCAATGCCGCTGACCATACCACCCCCGCAGTCTGAGACCCAAGGCGACCCTGACTTCGCCCCCAGCATGCAGCAGCATGATGAAGGCATGGGCCCTTGTGAGGGGTCGGCCTCCCCCTCCCTGGCGCGAAGCCGTGTGGTGATGGGCACGGAGGAGCTGGACGCAGACCTCCTGGCCATGCCGCTATCCATACCGCCTCCCTCTGAGCCCCAGGACGACCTGGGCGACATGGCAGACGAGCCCCCGTCCTTCACGGGTGCGAGCGGTGATGCGGGGGAGCAGGAGCCACCCCTGGCGCACGGGCAGGGACAGGAACACGAATACGGCGCAGCAGCGACCAACACCGACGCGCAGCCCACCATGGACACGGAGGCCCTGGACGCGGACCTCCTGGCCATGCCCCTGTCCATCCCGCCCGCGTCCGAGGGGCAAGAGGCCGAGACTGAGGCTGATGCCCAGGGCCGGTCCGCTCCCTCCCTGCAGCACCCTCCCCCAAGCACTATGGACACGGCTGCCCTGGACGAGGAGCTCGCCAACATGCCCCTGGACATCCCCCCGCCCTCGCAAACAGCAACAGCAAGGACATCAGCAGCAGCAGGAGGTGCAGGCAGCAACGCCCTTCCTGTGACTGGCGGCCCCGGCGGGGCGGTATCAGGCAGTGTGCAGGGCCCTCTGGCACCGGGGCCGCCAGTGCCGCAGTGGGCTGGCGGCTGCGACGATGGCAATGACGAAGAGCCCATGCCGTTTGATGATGCAGACTATGAGGACTATCTTGCAGCCCAAGCGCAGGAACAGGAGCAGGAACAGCTGATGCCGGATGAGGAGGAGTGGGGGGCGCAGGGGCAGGGCGCGGGGATGGGGACGAGGTCGACGAGGGAGGGGGCGGTGGCGGGGGGCTCTGGGGCGGGGGCGGCGACGGGGCGGACGTCGCAGGCGACGGTGCAGCAGCAGCAACAGCAGGAGAGGGATGCCAAGCGGGCACGTGTGGAGGGCGGTGGTGCTGGTGCAGGTGCAGGTGCAGGTGCAGGTGCGGGTGCAGCGGGTGGCAGGAGGCCGACCATGGAGGAGCTGTTTGGCTCGGACGACGAGGGGGACCAGAGGCAGCAGCAGCAGCCGCAGCAGCGGGGCCCCATGCAGTTTGTGGTGGAGCAGGAGCCGGAGGTGGACCCGGATGCGTGGCTGGATGCGCTGCCGGGCGGCAGGCCGCGCTACCACCCGCCGCAGAGGCTGGCCAGCGATGTGGACGTGGGGGCGGGGGGCCGCATCCTGTCCGTCACCAACGCGTCGGGCGAGAGGGTGTACTGCAGGTGGGTGGTGGGTGGGTGGGGAGGCTGGTGGATGGCTGGATGGGCCGTCGATGAGCAGTGGACTGTTGTTGGCGGCTGGCGGGCGGTGGCTCGCGAACGCGCACTCAGTCCAGGACAAGTGAAGCAACACTCACAAGGCATCAGCCTGTGCTTGGGGCCTGTCGTGCGATGGGGCAGAGGCTCGTGTTGTGGGAAAGCAGGAGCAGAAGTGCACTTTGCAATGTGCCTGTTGGCGGTCCGCAGGTTGGAGGTGCCGCAAGGCCCTGCCGGAGTGGGCGCAGCTGCTGCCGGAGCAGCTGCGGGGCCGTCGGGCGGTGCGGGCGCGGGCGCGGCGCGGCAGCTGCCCCCTGCGGCGGTGACTCTGCTGCAGCGGGGGGCTGGGGGCGGCCGGGCTGGGGGAAGCGGGCTGCTGGCGACACCCGTGTCTGAGCTGCTGCGGGTAAGAAAGGAGGGAGAAGGGCGGCGGAGCAGGCGGGGATGCAGCGTGTGCAAACCAGAGATGGTCGTAATAGTGGTTGATAGGTATTGGACGGGGACGGGCATGGGCCAGGACCGGAAATACGATTCAGGGATGGCAAAGGCGCTGTCGCGCGTTCGTAGTTGCCGCCCTTTCTAGTTCTTGCGACAGGCGCACACTTCACCTCTTGCTTGCTTTGCTGAGCAAGTCCTCCGCTACAGTGACGGAGACCATTACACCCATGGTGCACAGGCTGGGCACTGGAAATCCGATGCGCCCACCCCTACACCTTTTTCCGCAGGTGCTGGAGGATCGGCGCCTAAAGGAGGTCATTGCAGAGTCCGAACGCGACGAACGCAACCGCCAGGCGGCGGTGGCAGCCGCTGCTGCTGCAGCAGCTGCTGCCGCAGCGGCGGGGCCCGGCGGCAGCGGGCTGACGGATGCGGAGCGGGCGGCGCTGGGGGCGCCACCAGAGCACCAGCAGCGGCGGCGGCGGGATTCGCGATCGCATTCGCAGATTGGGGATGAGGCGATGGAGGGGGTGGAGGATGCGAGTCCCGGGGGTGGTGCGGCGAGGGCGAGGGCAGGGGGCCGCAGGGTAGGTTGTGCGTGTGCGGCGGGAAAGGGATACGGTACTCCTTGTGCTGTGCCCCGGTACCTGCCTGAGGTAAATTTGGAGGTGGTACCGGCTGCCCTGCTGTCTTGGTGGTGCACCAGCGGCGTGCATAGCGATGCTGTCGTGAGGAGAACACCCCAACCGTCCCGCGCAATTCCCTTTACCGGCAACCTTCTGCAACTGCTGGGTGCCCCACAGACAGGTGGCCCCCGCCGTGTTCAAACGTGGTGATCTGCGTTGTGCTGCTGTCCGCTGCCCGGCGGCCCCCAGGCTTCTGCTGCTGCTGCTGCCGCTGCCGCCGCCGCGGCGCGCGAGGCGCTGTGGGTCGACAAGTACGCCCCCCGGCACTTTACGTCCCTGCTGAGTGACGAGAAGACCAACAGACAGGTGTGTTTACAAGGAACGGGCATCTGCATACGCGTGTGATGCGCGCGAAGCAGGGATCTTGGAGCAATGCAGGCACGTTGTAGTGGTAGCTGCATGTGCTCATGCAGTCATGCTTAAAGAGCGGGTTTGGTGCACGTGTCAGGCATTTGGTGGAGAGCGAATGCCTGACCAGCTTGCATGTCTGCCTGGCAGCCTGCCGGCATCTTGCACTGCATGCCAGGACTACCAGGACGCATTGCACACCGGTTCCCCAATACGATACCCCTTCAAAGTACAGCCTGTCGCAGCTTTCGTGGACTGTAGGCGCCCAGTCTCTTCCCGTGCTGCGCCTAATGCTGCCGCCCCTGTTTCGTTCCTACCTGCAGGTTGCGCTGTGGGTCAAGTCGTGGGACGAGTGTGTGTTCGGGAGGGACCGAGTGGGGGCGGCGGCGGCGGGCAAGGGCAAGCAGGGCGCGGCGGCGCAGGTGAGGGGCTTGCCGCGAGTCCTCCTGCTGTGTCTTAGAAGTAACGTGTCGGATTGCACTGGTGGCCTCCCGCCACTGTAAGCTTTGTGATGGTTCACATGCCTGGGTGTTTCTTTTACTCTGGAGCAAGCGCGCTTGGGTTATCCTAGTCGGTATCCTTTTACCAACCGTGCTCACAGGACGCAGAGAGAGGTAGTCGGTAGTCCTTACTGACTCCGAGACCATGCTTGTGCTGCGCTTCAGGCCCCGAAGGGAACGGACACACGGCCGCAGCAAAAGGTCATCCTCATTGGCGGCCCGCCAGGTAGGGACGTGTAGAGACCGGGCTGACGGGTGCTGGCCTGGGCTATGCTAGGGTGCCAGGGTGCTAGACTCAACAGGAAATTCTGCGCCAGTCGCCCGGGTGGCTATTTTGGCAATTTTGTGTTACAATTCAGGTGGTGTTGCCACACGGTCCTTACTGGTCCCGACCACCGGCTGCCCGACGGACGGGTGCAACACCGGAAAGCCGCTGTCGCCCTGCTGCATGAGCGCTGTTTCGTTGCACTTCGGTGCTGTCGTCGCTGCACGTTGCGGCTGCTTCACAAGCAACACTGCTCGCTCGGTTCGCCAGGTCTGGGCAGAACACCCCTTGCTCGTCCCGTTGATGAGGTACCTGTATTACCGGTATGCATTTTCATTCGGCTCAGGCCTGGGCAAGACCACTCTGGCGCACGTGGTCGCCCGCCACTGCGGCTACCACCCGTACGAGATCAACGCTTCCGACGACCGTACGGCAGCCACCCTGGCCACCAAGATCCAGGACGCCGTACAGATGACTGCCGTACTGGGCGGCGGGCGGCCCAATTGCGTCATCGTGGACGAGATTGACGGCGCGACGGGCGGCACGGAGACGGGCGGGGCAGTGGCGGCGCTGCTTAAGCTCGTGCGGGCGGGGGAGGGTGTTGCGGGGGGCAAGGGAGGCGGCGGCAACAAGGGTAAGCGGCGCTGGGGCGAAACGAAAGAGCAAGGACACGTCGCCAAATGTATCGCGTGTTAAGGCCAGGGCGGCTGTGGGAGCACGCCATTTACGTTTGCGGCATTGACGGTGTCCTCGCCCTGAACCCTTGCCCCCTGTCCTCCCCACCAGCCCGCGCCGGCGGCGGCGGCGACGGCGACGACAGCGGCGCCTCCGACGACGATGACGTCGCCGCCAACCGCCCTGGCGGCGCCGCTATGCGCGCCAACCGCCGCGGCAGCGGCCGCTCGTCCGCCCGCCCCCTGTCCCGGCCCATCATCTGCATATGCAACGACCTGTACGCACCGCAGCTGCGCCCCCTGCGCGACGTTGCGCGCGTCTTCCACTTCACGCCCCCGTCTACAGAGCGCTTGGTGGCCCGCCTGTCGTACATCTGTACGGCAGAGGGCGTGGCGGCGGAGCCGGCGGCCCTGCGGCTGCTGGCAGAGCGCACGGAGCGGGACGTGCGGGCGTGCCTTAATACACTGCAGTTCCTGGCGCGGAGGAGGAATGGCGGCCACGGGGCAGGCGGGCATGGGGAGGAGCCCGTCACCATTGAGGCCAAGGTGCGCGGAGCGGTGTGCTGCTCGTTGAAGCACCTTGGGTCCACGGCCCCCCTGGTCTCGGTGTTTGGGTAACAGCTTGCCTCAATGCAGGAGCATGCCGTTTCCACACTATCACCATCGCATTGAGTCTACCACGCCTCGCATACACTCCATTGTTTGGACGAGCAATGTTACGGGCCGCGGCTGCGTACCCGTAATTGGCAGAACGTGAGGGGTTGCTGTATCAACATCTCCTTTCCCCTTGCCCCCCAGGACATCGAGGCCCCCAACACCGCCTCCACCATCGCCCTCAACCCGCTCCGCACCTTGCTCCTTGACCCTCCAGTCCCACCCTGGCTCCCGTCCACCTCCTACTGCTTCCAGTTCTTACACCTTGCCCCTCTGCGTTTCCCCCCATGCCCCTGTGTTTATCCCCAGGACATTGAGGCCCTCAACATCGCCTCCAAGGACACCACCCGCTCCGCCATGGACATGTGGGCCACACTGCTGTGCAGCGCACCGCCCACCAAGCCCAGCAACAGCAGCAGGGCGGCGGGCGCGGGGCTGGGGGCGGCGGCGGGGTGGCCGGGGGCGGCACGGAAGCGGCCGCTGGGAGGGGGGCGTGCGGCTGGCCGGGGAGGAGGTCTGGGCGACCCCACGGCGGAGCTGCTCAACCTGCTGCAGGACTTCGGTGACTATGACCTGGTGGGTGGTGGTACATGATGCGGAATTTGGGATGCATCATTGGGACACAGATGAGGTTCATGTTTGCAAAACAAGTAGGACAGCACTCGCGGAGGTTACTGGCCTTGAGTTGGTATGACCTGGTGAGTGGCTTTGTCGACTGGTGGGGCTGGCGGCACGGTGGTGGGCGGGACCTGGCGTTAGGGTGGGTTGACAGCGACCCCATACGCGGATCCGCTAGGGAGCTGCTTGCCCTGCTGCAGGACTTTGGGGACTATGACCTGGTGGGTGGCTGCTGTGGGGAGTGGGGAACCGGTTGCCCTTGTCCCACAACGTTCTGCGTTCGGGCAGGCATTCCGTCCCGACTCGTCCCCACCCCGCCCCGCCCCGCCCCAACAGCTGTCCGCCATGCACGAGAACCTGTTCCCCTTGTCCCACAATCCCGCTTTCCACAGACATTCTGACCCTCACCCGCCTGACCCCACCCCGCCTACACACAGTTGCTGTCCGGCGTGCACGAGAACCTGTGCCCCTGTCTGGTGCAGCTTCGCATTCGCTTAGACACTCCGTGTCCGCCCGAATCGCACCCGGCTTCTCTTTTCACCCCCACGCCTAACCCCCCAGCTGCTGTCCGGCGTGCACGAGAACCTGCCCCGTGTGCGATTCCTGGACGTGGCGCTGAGGCGCACGGCGGCGGCGGCAGACACCCTGGGCCTCGCAGACGTCATCGGGCGGTGGGTAGCGGCTGTACACCTTGTATGAGGAGTGACAAACGGAGCGCCAAGGGGTGAAATGCAGTTACAAGCGTGTTCGTTTGCTGACCCTTGTGAGGAATGGGGCCGCTTACCCACGCCCGCATCCCCGCGTACCCTGCTGTCAGCCCACTTCCCTTACTGCACCTTACCAACCACCCCAACATTGCCCCGTTTCCTTACCCCACCCACTCACCCACACCACCGCGCCCTCCTTCCCCCTTCCCGCTAACCCACACGCCCCGCAGCTCCGCCCGCCGCACTGGCGACTTCTCCTGCCTCAAGTTCGTGCCCCCCTGCCTGGGCCTGGTGCGCCACCTGGCCGCGCAGCCTGAGCGGCCGCGCCACCTGTCGTGGCCGCGGCTGGCAGGGGAGGTCGCCCGCAGGGCCTCCGCCGCGCAGCAGCTGGTGCGCAGCTGGGCGGCGGGCGGCGGCACCGACCCGCGCGTGCTGTCGGCGCACGGCCCTGCTGCCATGATGCTGGTGCGTGCGGACGGGGTTGCGAGCGTATCATGTCATAGTTGCATACCGTACTTTTAACGGGCATTTAAAGGGATTTAACTACGCTAGCTTTCTAGGGAGACCACGGCCCGGCGGCCGTGATGCTGGCTGGTACCGTAGTGGGTCGTGCGGGGCACATGCGGTGCCTGCAGTGCAGGCCATGGTGTGGAGGGGGCTGACCCCGCTACCAGATGCACTACTGCCCCACCATGTGCAATCGCAGGCGTTGGTTCCGCTGCGTGTTTCCAACCTAATCCTCGGTGCGAGCGAGCTTACGCGGGTTATGTCGATGTGGGCCTACCTGCCCTTGGCCTAACCGGGTCCTGACCCGCTTCCCCCGCCCTCCTCCCCCCTCCCTACGCAGGAGCTGGCCCCCGCCCTGGTGTCCCTGGTGTCCGCCCCCTGCTGCCGCGCCGTGGCGCCCACCATGATGAGCGGCGAGGAGCAGGCGGCGCTGCGGGCGGCGGGGCGCGCCATGGTGCACTACGGCCTGCGGTACTGCTTCGACCCGTTCCCGACGGCGGGACTGCCGCCACTGCAGCTGCCGGTCGCGCCGTCGGCCGTGTCGGGTGGGTGGGGTGGGCAGTAGGGGTTACGACATGCGTTTGTACTTGTGCCAAAGTGGGTGAGACTGTGGAGGCAAGGGGTGGGCAGCTTGGGGGCCGAACGCAGCCGTAAGTGCTGTCCGGTAGCTGCCGGTTGCGCCGTCGGCCGTGTCGGGTAGATGGTGTGGGCATGAGGGGTTCGACGTATTATGGCGGGATGCCGGAGAGCGTGAGGGCGTGGAGGCAGCAAGCGGCCGTGAGCTGCCGTAAGTGCGCTCCGCTAGCTGGTAGATGGCGCCATCGGCCGGTGACCTGGTCGGTAGTGGTTCACCGTGTCGGGTAGGTGGCGGGGGCGTGCTGCGTTTCAGTGGCTTCGATACATGAAAGGACAGGGAACGGCTTGGTCTGGGTACCTTCCAAGCCCTCCTCAAGTAGTGGCTCGTGCTGGCCACGCCACCAGCCTTCTTACGCATATGACGAGCCGAGATAGTGCTACAGTCTGGTGCTCACCTAACATGCGTGCCCGCAGGCAATGCTATCATACTGGGCACTGGGCACGTATCGTCACTACATGCGTAACGTTGTACTTGAATTACCGACACCCAGATGTTACGGTAACTACCGTAAACACATGTGTCCGCAGGCAATGCCATCATTCTGGGGATCACCTCCGAGGTGCAGCAGCACATCTCTGCAGCCGCATCAGCCGGCGGGGCCCCAGCGCCCGGCGGGCAACGCCCGCCGTACGGCAACATGGGCCCCCCGGGCCGCGGCAGGGGCCCCGCCGGCGGCGGCTACAACTCGTACGGTGGCGGCCGTGGGGCGTACGGCGGTGGCCGCGGAGGGCCGTACGGCGGGCCCGGAGGCCGTATGCCGTACGGAGGGGGCCCAGGGGCGGGCGGGCAGGGGTACGGCGGAGGACGTGGGGGGCAGGGGTACGGAGGGCGTGGGAGCATGGGAGGGAGGGGGATGGGAGGGGCGGGGGCCGGGGAGGCGGCGGCGGCGGTTGGCGTGCCAGAGCGGTTGGTTCCGCTTGTGCCGCCCATTGACACGCTGCACTGCTTCACGGCGATGGCGGGCGGGGCGGGCGGGCGCGGCGGCGCGGCGGCGGTGGTTGTGCCGGTGGTTGTACGGCAGATGATTGCGCAGCAGATCGACATGGAGGTCATCCGGAGGACCGAGGAGGTAAGCAAGGGTCTGACGTGCGGCTGCTTATTGGAGAGGAGTACAGATAGTGGGTTGGGGTTGGGCATAGTGCAGCCTGACCCCCCAGGGCCTTCACCGATTTGCCGCTGCACCCGGACGCAGAGCCATGCTGCATGGGTAACGGCTGTGCTATGACGAACTCCACGTTGCCACTCGGAAGCACCGCATGGCCGTGCGTAATGCTGCTAAAGCTCCTCGTCACGCGACAATCCGGCATACCGGCCATGGGCACCTCTCACAACCGCTGGCCCTTTGCCCGTGTCCCATCCACACCGCACTCGCAGGCGCGCGCAGCCGCGGCGCAAGCGGCAGGAGGCCACAAGGGTGCAACGGCGGGAGGCTCGGGGCCCCTGCAGCCCCTACCTCAGCAGCAGCAGCAGCCTCAGCAGCCCCCTGAGCGGCACATGGGCGGCCGCATGCCGCCAGGGGCTGCAGAGGCGAAGAAGAAGGCCCCTGCAGCTCCAACTGCTGCTGCTGCACCTGCTGCACCTGTGTCCAACAAGCGGAAAGGCAACTGGATGGATGCGCTGAAGCAGCAGGCGAGCGCGAAGAGGGGGAGCGCGAGCGCGGCGGCGCGGAGGGGGGCGGAGGCTGCTGCGGCGGAGGCGGGCGGGGCGGGGGAGGCGGCGGCGGGGGTAAAGGGCGGCGCGGGGCGGTTGCAGTTCCCGGTGCTGTACAGGTACAATGAGGGGTACACCAACGCGGTGAAGCGGCCGCTGTTGGTGCGGGAGCTGCTGTGAGGACGTGCGTATTAACGTGGTGTGGGAGCTGGCGGCTTGGCTGTGTTACACTTGCGGGGGTGGTGACGTGACTAGGGCGTTATCTGGGGGCAAAGGTCATGGGGAAGCGTAAAGTTGTTGAACGGATCTGGGCAGCACGGTTGCGCGCGTCGGTTTGTGGGGCAGTGGGAGGCACACAGAGGTGGGTGTCCCAGTGCAAAAGGTTGTACGGCTCTTGCGGAGCCCGTGGTTGTAAACCGTACTCCAAGGAGAAAGGGATGTGTGGTGGTGGGGAGGCGCAGTGGTTCCCGACAGTGAGGAGAATTTGCGGGGGACACGTGGCAAGCTGACAACAGTGCAGACCGAGGAGCGAAAGCAAGGGCCGCTGCTGGTGTGGTGGGCCAGCTACGAGGCAACGACTGCTCATGCGTAGGAAGGGTGTGTGTACGGCGACAGGTGGGAGCGCAATTACGTTCCAGGGGTTCCGCTGGTGAAAAAAACGGTTGTGGGTGCTATACTGGCGCATGGCACAACCTGCGTGCGTAGGCTTGTGGTGGTTGCAAGGAAGGAGCAGGATCAGACCCAACCACGCATGCAATGATTAGGCATACTTCCGACAAGGTTTGTCGGCATCCAAAGCTGTCCAAAGGCTCCCTTTTAACGGTGCCCTGCGTGTGAGGGTTTGGGGTCACAGCTCACAGGGCACAGTGACTCGTGAGGCCTTGCTGGGCAGGGATGGGCCAGGTACGCTCTCCGGGATAGCACGCGGCTACGGACGCGCGTTCAAAATCCTGCGAACGTGGTGTAGTGATACGCATATAAATCTGAGGAGTCTTGGGTTTTGACGACGGTCCTAGCATGGCACGTGTTCCATTGACTCTGGGTTATACGAGCTAGCCGATGCATTAAGCCGGTGCCCACAAGCTGGAGCCGCGCCGTCTTCTGCATAGAGCCCCTTATACTAGACACATATTGCCTGTAAGAATGGCAAGCGTTGAGGTTGACGTTTCGGGCCCCGCCCCAGGTCCTGCCCTTCCTACAGACCTTATCGCCCGAGCTTTGGAGGCCCTTGACGATAACGACAAGTCATTAAACGGCCGCTTAGTCAGCAAGGACATCTGCAGCTATCTGAACCAGCCACATCACCGCACAGCGCGTTTCAAAATGCCGCTGCCCGCATCCGCGAGCGACGACAGAGCTTGGCAGCCGCACATACGGCGCGCATACCGGCAGCTACCTTTTCACCGCAAGGTCGACACGCTTGTGGCCGCAGCCACCAGCGGCAGCGAGGCCAACCTGGCGCTTGCATGGGGCCTGGTGCGGCCGTCCGTGTCGCTCGCTGGGCTCGCCTACACCCCCGGTGAAGACCCCGGCGCTGCTGCCGTACGGTCCGGCCACCTGCACCTGCTGCCCTGGATGCGGCAGCACGGCTGCATTAAGAACTCGTGCGAAACGCTTGTTTCGGTCCTTGAGCGCTGCGGCCTGCCAGATGTGCAGCGTGTGTGGGAGCTACTGGGCTCTGATGGGGTGCCGTTCGGCGGTTTCTCCTCGTACGCCCAACGGCAAATCGCTATTGTTGCTGCTCGATCCGCTGGTCCTGCCATGGCTACGCTGTCCTGGCTGCTGTCAGTCATGGCTGACCCCGCAACGCAGCAATGCACACCGAGCGTATTGATGGAGGCGGCTGTGGGCGCCGCAGAGTCCGGCAACCTACCCGTGCTGCGGTGGCTGTGCGCCCAGGGGCTTGACATGCTGCTGCGGAGCGGAGACGTCATGCTGCTGCACACGCATGGCAATGCGACCCACGGTGAACGTGTGCTGTGCAGAGCACTGCAGCATGAGCATTTGGCTGTGGCGGAGTGGCTGGTGGACGAGATGAGGCTACCCCTGCCGCTGGGGCAAGAGCAAGAGCAGCAGCGGGAGCAGGAGTCTGTGTGGAGGGCAGCGGGGTCGGGGGGCAGCGGGGAGGCGGTGCGCTGGCTGCTGCGCCGCGGGGTGCCCGTGCATGGGGCCGCCATTGAGGCTGCGGCGAAGGTGGGAAAGCTCGAGACGGTGTGGTTCTTGCGTACAGAGCACGACCTGCCGCTGACGGAACTGGTGTTCACGGCAGCGGCGGGGTCAGGCAGCGTGCCGGTTGCCACGTGGCTGCTGCAGGCGGGCTGCCCCATGAGCGCTGCCGCGTACCCCAGTGCTGCCAGCACGGGGGATGCAAATATGCTACGGTGGCTGGCCCAGGAGGCCGGCTGCCCCTGGGACAGCAGTACGCTCAGCGGTGTTATCAGCAGCTGGCCCTCAGGCGCAACGGGCATGGACAGCCTGGAGGCCACGGTACGGGAGCTGGTGGCAGCTGGCTGCCCTGCGGATGGAGGCACGGACGACGCAGATAGCGTTGGCAGGGCCGCGCAGCATGGCCACCTGGCGCTTGTGTGCTACCTGCATGAGGAGCTCGGAGCGGTGTTCGCGCCTGGGACGCTGGCCTTAGCGGCGGCGGGTGGCTGTGAGCCGGTGATTGAGTGGCTGGTGGCGGCGGGTTGCATGCCGGGGGGTTGTGAGCCGTCGAACAAGTGGCTGGTGTGGGTGGTGTGCGAGTGGGAGGCTGACATAGACCGGCACCCGTACGCAAGGGCGGGCATTGTGGGTGATGTGGACACCATGGTTTGCCTGCGCCGCCTGGGGGTGCCGTGGGGTGAGCACGCGTTGTACGATGTGACGGAAGGTGGGGCACTTCTGCCGTCCATTCGGTGGTTGGTGGAGCAGGGAGCGCCGTGGGACGAGGCCGCTGTGCAGTGTGCTGTGGGGGATGCGAAAGCCATGGGTAATTTTAAAGACACGGTGGCGTGGTTTGAGGAGAGGCTAGAGATGGAATTGCGCATGGCTATGGAGGCGCTGAATCGACGTAGAGCAGCGGTCTCAAGCAGCGTGACAGGGCCATGCACATCGCATAGCATGATGCAAGGCACGCACATGGGCGGGGCAGGTCCACAAATCTGTCTCAGTGGACTGGTGAGCAGGCCCAACAGTGCGCATGTGTTAAGGACGCTGCATGATGTGCAGGGCAATGTGGCTTACCGGCACGGACATGCAGCTAAACGTGTGCAGCCGCAAGCATGCAGGATTGCAGGTGCATCAGTGTATGGGCTGGATTGCGCAATGTCGTGTTAGTGCGGTGTGGCGGTAGTGCTGTATGTCAGGGGAGCTCCCCTGCTGTACATGCTGTGGCGTGGGTGCGTCAACCTGCTATCCTGTCTACAGGCATGCAGCAGCACGAGCAGCACGATGTGCCGTGAATGTCCCATGCGTGCAGTGAATGCAATAGGATGGTTCCAGTTGCCGCATGCAGCCATATTGACGTACGGTACATTTTGCACTACAGGACGACAGAGCCAGTGGGTGCGACCCAAACGGTATTGGCAACACCAATGGGTGGAGTGCCGTTGTGGTGGTTGACGGTACATGGAAGCAGCCGGGGGTCGCTTTACACACATTAGTTTGAGCTGGTTGAAGGTGTTGCCTTGTAATAAGCGTATGTTACCCAGACCCTTTGGCGTGTAGGGTAGGTCTGTGGAGGTCCGGGTAGGTCGATGCTCCAGGGGTTTCTGCGTAGTGCATACAGTACAATGGGCTCCTGCCGGCACTGTTACTTGCAAGCAAACCGTGGCTGACCCCCTGAACTGAGGCACCGAGCTCCATTTAACGCCCTTATAGGTCAATACTTTCAGCTTTCATTAAGAAGAGCGGCCCGGAGGTGGCCCTCCTAGCCCGGCCCCTTTGGGGTTTCTAGAACGGAGTATTGAAAGGTACCCTTCCAGGCCCCGGGTTTGGGGCAGTCTTCCAGCATGGGTCAGCGGATGTATTCCAGCCTAGCGTAGGTCCGTACATGGGCTCGCACAGCAGCTTGCTTTGGCTTACACCGTGTAAAGGTCAGCGGTCTCTCCAGTACCACGCTTCACACGAGTGTGCGCCGTATCCTACTAAACGCTACCGGTACACACGGCCCAGCCACAACACCCTTGCTCACGTCACCAACGTGCATGCCATGCCCACGTGTCACGCCATGCTGCCTTGCCATGCCTGGCCGCACGTTTGAACCCACGGCCCCCACGCAGAACGCAACCCAACATGCTATGCAGGCACGTCCACTGCCCAGAATGGGAACGTCCCCATCTTCAGCACAGCGTGCGTACGCCAGCAACAGTGATCGGCCCCCAGCAACAAGCCTCCAGCCACCTCCAGCACTCCCACTGCACCACCAACCCACACAGGCCCACGTGTGTTAGCCGGGCCCGACCTTGGGGATGTCGTGGTGCTCCGACAGCTTCGCCAGATACTCGTTAAAGTCCTTCACACGGTCCCTGTGCGACTTCTGCGCCTGCTTCTTGAGCGCCTGCTCCTCAAGCTGTCGGTTGCGCCTCTCAAACCGCTTTTCCGCCTCCGTGCGCCGGTCCTCCGCCTCGTCCTGCTTAAGCTCATACCCGTGGATGGCTTTACGGGTACGCTCCTCGGCGTCATCCTCCTGACCTTCTGGGGGCTGCTGCTCAGTGGACGTGACTGCCATGCTCTTCTCCTCTGACTTCTTTTTCTTCTTCTTCACGCCCCCGGCCGCCTTCAGCGGTTCCCCGCCTTTCAATTTCAGCTTGCCGCCCACGAAGCTCATGTTAAGTGTTTGTGGTCAAGTAAACGGAGCCTTAGTGCTTGGGAGACTCAAACTTCGGGTCCGCGGTGACGTAGTGGTATGCCACAACTAAAATCATAATAGTAAATCCAAGCCAGCTCTGCGGAGAAAGGGCGACAGCAGGTTATTGCCTGTCGCGAACTTCCGAGTGCATGACTGCCGATCGCGACCATTCGCGAAAGTCATATCGGATGTGCTACATAACCATCACTTACCACAAAGCGCCCGAGGTCCTGGTCGTCGATCATGGCTGAGGTGTTGCTGGCCACGCCAGATCAACGACGGGAGAGCACGAGGGTGTCTGCCTTGTCGCAGAGCTTGTAATGTAACAAGGAGTACTAGCAAGTGCAATTGTTGCTGCGTAAGAGAGCGCACTGTTCGTTCCCGCCAGTGTGAGTTGATCGTACCCAGCAGGATGTGCCACACGCCCCCTAAGACCATGGAGGCCCAGGGCGCACCCAGTGGCACTACCGGTACGGCACTTATCCCCGCATTCAGTTAAATAGCATCAGACGCGTATTTGCATGATCCTTTTCTGCGTGGCTGAATTGGGTGCTAGCTTCCACACTGCCCCACAGTTCCGTGCAAGCTGCAGAGCCAGCATGTGCTGCTCAAGCAGCCGGTGCTTCACCCTACGCAGCATGCAGGGGATCGCTGTCTCCTGTATGCGCTGCTTCACAAGACTGGGTACTCAAGTCAGCTCCAGGTTGCTCCAGGCCAAACTGGGCTGCACAGTACGTTGTACGCGTACATGTACGGAATACGTACATGTACGGAATACGTGCGTTTTTGGCGTACTGCGCGAAAAATACGGCCTGGCAGCTGGCTGGCAGCTGGCAGCTGGCTTGGGGCTA
>VFQN01004293.1_pt1 | contig 19009 bp, 18 predicted proteins | sample 3512371 | NCBI WGS metagenome assembly VFQN01 (sample SAMN10412370, study PRJNA504923) | tailings metagenome | isolation source: Replicate 2 from Balatoc abandoned mine | place: Philippines: Itogon, Benguet | collected 2017-08-28 | reverse complement strand
GACGCCGTCAAGGTCACCCTGGGCCCCCGCGGCCGCAACGTCGTCCTCGAGAAGAAGTGGGGCGCCCCCACCATCACCAACGACGGCGTGTCGATCGCCAAGGAGATCGAGCTCGACGACCCCTTCGAGAAGATCGGTGCCGAGCTGGTCAAGGAGGTCGCGAAGAAGACCGACGACGTCGCCGGTGACGGCACCACCACCTCGGTCGTGCTCGCCCAGGCGCTCGTGCGCGAGGGCCTGCGCAACGTGGCCGCGGGTGCTGACCCGATCAGCCTCAAGCGCGGCATCGAGAAGGCCACGCAGGCCGTGTCGGCCGAGCTGCTGAAGAGCGCCAAGGAGGTCGAGACCAAGGAGGAGATCGCCGCGACCGCGAGCATCTCGGCCGCCGACCCCGAGATCGGCGCCCTCATCGCCGAGGCCATCGACAAGGTGGGCAAGGAGGGCGTCGTCACCGTCGAGGAGTCGAACACCTTCGGCACCGAGCTCGAGCTGACCGAGGGCATGCGCTTCGACAAGGGCTACCTGTCGGCGTACTTCGTCACCGACCCGGAGCGCCAGGAGGCGGTCTTCGAAGACCCGTACATCCTCATCGTCAACGGCAAGATCTCGGCCATCAAAGACCTGCTGCCGGTCGTCGACAAGGTGATCCAGAGCGGCAAGCAGCTGCTCATCATCGCCGAGGACGTCGAGGGCGAGGCCCTGGCGACGCTCGTGGTCAACAAGATCCGCGGCATCTTCAAGTCGGTCGCCGTCAAGGCCCCCGGCTTCGGCGACCGCCGCAAGGCCATGCTGCAGGACATCGCGATCCTCACCGGCGGCCAGGTCATCAGCGAGGAGGTCGGTCTCAAGCTCGAGAACGCCACCCTCGACCTGCTCGGTCGCGCGCGCAAGGTCGTCATCACCAAGGACGAGACGACCATCGTCGAGGGCGCCGGTGACGCCGAGGCGATCGCCGGTCGCGTGAAGCAGATCCGCGCCGAGATCGAGAACACCGACTCCGACTACGACCGCGAGAAGCTGCAGGAGCGCCTCGCCAAGCTCGCCGGCGGCGTCGCCGTCATCAAGGCGGGCGCGGCCACCGAGGTCGAGCTGAAGGAGCGCAAGCACCGCATCGAGGATGCCGTGCGCAACGCCAAGGCCGCCGTCGAGGAGGGCATCGTCGCCGGTGGTGGCGTCGCCCTCATCCAGGCCGGCAAGCTCGCCTTCGAGTCGGCCGAGATCACCGGCCTGACCGGTGACGAGGCGACCGGCGCGAACATCGTCAAGGTCGCGATCGACGCTCCGCTGAAGCAGATCGCCCTCAACGCGGGCCTCGAGCCCGGCGTCGTCGCCGACAAGGTGCGCCACCTCGAGGTCGGCCACGGCCTCAACGCGGCCACCGGCGAGTACGTCGACATGCTCGGTGCCGGCATCGCCGACCCGGTGAAGGTGACCCGCTCGGCGCTGCTCAACGCGGCCTCGATCGCCGGTCTGTTCCTCACCACCGAGGCCGTCGTCGCCGACAAGCCCGAGAAGGCTGCGGCGCCGATGGGCGACCCGAGCGGCGGCATGGACTTCTAGTCCGCGCCTCGCCTGCGAACGACAGGGCGGTCCTCCTCCGGGAGGGCCGCCCTTCGTCGTCTGTGCGGCCCGCGCGCACCACGCCGCCCGAGTCGGACGAACGACGGAGACAGGCTGTTCCACACCTCGACGGCAGCATGATTCTGCCGTTCCATCCGTCTGTCTCCGTCGTTCGTCCGAGCGGCGGCGGGGATGCGCAGCCGGCGGGCGGCCGCGCAACCGGTTACGCGGCGGCGGTGCGGGCGCTCAGCTGCTCGAAGATGCGCGTGTTGAAGTCGTAGGCGCGCAGCACCTCATCGACGACGCGCTCCTGCTCGCCGGGCGCCCAGGGCGCGGCGTCGAGCTGCGCGCGGTACGCATCCTTGAAGGCCGTCGGGTCGGCGATCTGATCGAAGAGGTAGAAGCCGATGCCGTTCGTCTCGAAGCCGAACTGCCGGCCGATCACCCGGCCGATGTGCAGGCCGCCCGAGAGGTCGCCGAGGTAGCGCGTGTAGTGGTGCGCGATGTACCCGGGCGGCCACGTCGCCGCCACCTCGCGGATGCGCGCGGCGTACTCGATCGTCGCCGGCACGAGCACGAGACGCTCGCGCCAGTCGTCGCCGATGAGGAAGGCGAGGTCGGTCTCGAGCGCGGGGAGGCGCGTGAGCGCGGGCGAGAGGAACGGTGCGACGAGAGCAACCTCCCGCATGGCGGGCTCGACGCCTTCGAGCGCCTCGTAGATGGCCCAGTGCTGCGACACGAGGGCGATGTAGTCGTCGCGCGTCGCGTCGCCCTTCAGCAGCGAGCTCATGAAGCCGGCGCCCTCGCTGTCGCGATGACTGCCGCTGCTGCGCTCGCGCACGAGCCGGGAGAAGGGGATCACCTCGGCGCTCGGGGAAGCGGTCTCGGGGGTGGCGGGCGCAGACATCGGACTCCTCGGGAAACAGGTAAGGCTTACCTTACCGACCTGGAGTGCTGCGACGCCAGGTCCCCCGGGTCACGATTGCCCCAGGGCCCGCTGGATGCCCGCTCGCGACCGCCGCCCGTCAGTCGTGCGGCCGCGGCTCGATGCCGAGCTCGGCGCAGGCGCGATCGTAGAGGGCGACGATCTCCTGGCGGATCTGCGGACGCTCGGTGATCGGCCCGCGCCATTCGAGCCGCAGGGGCCGCTCGACCTCGTCGTCGACCGTGTAGACCCAGTGGCCGGCCGAACCGTCGACGCCGACCATCCGCGCGCTCGTCGCGCCCGGGTGACCGAACGCGCGCGCGAACAGCAGGCTGTCGTCGGCATGATCGTCGTTCATGTGGTGCAGCACCCCGGAGACGATCGCGGGGTCGAAGGCGAAGTGCTCGTCGGTCACGGCTCCAGACTACGGCGGCGAGGGTCGGGCTCGCCGCCGGGTTGCGTCACCGCTCAGACATGCACGGGGCCTGCGTCACCGCAGGAACATGCGCGCGGCCTGCGCTTCGACCTCGGCGTAGCCCTGGCCGGCGTGCGCGAGCGCCTCGTTCATCGCGGTGAGGGTCTGCTCGACCCGCTGGTAGGCGGCGGCCCATTCTGCGAGCAGGCCCTGAAAGGCGCTGGCCGCCGAGCCGCTCCAGGTGCTCTGCAGGCCCGAGAGGTTGCCCTGCAGCACGGCCGCCTCGGCCTGCAGTCGGCCGATCGAGCCGCGCGTGGCGGCGGTGGCGGCGATGACGGCCTCGCTGTCGACCTGGTATCGGGTCATGATGCTCTCTCCTCCTGGGTCGGGGCACTCGCCCGACGCCGCGGCGACCCTACGGTGCGGGCGCGGAGGGTGCGGACGCGCGCGACGTCGGGGGAGCATCCGTCGTCGCCGCAGGCGTGGGGAGGAGATCTGTCGGTTCGGCCAGCGGCATCGTCACGCGGAAGGTCGCCCCGCCGCCCGGGGTGTCGAGCACATCGACGCGCCCTCGATGCAGCGCGACGATGGAGGCGACGATCGCGAGGCCGAGTCCAGACCCGCCCGTGTCGCGGGCGCGCGAGGAGTCGGCTCGGAAGAACCGCTCGAAGATCTTCTGCTTGAGCTGGTCGGGAATGCCGTCGCCGTGATCGACGACCGAGAGGGAGGTCGTGGCCGCCGCCGCATCGACGCCCACGACGAGCTCGATCGGCGAGCCGGCGGGCGAGAATCGCACCGCGTTGCCCATGAGGTTGGTGATGACCTGCCGCAGCTTGTTCTCATCGCCGAGCACGATCGCCTCGGGCGCCTCGTCGGGCACGAGCACGATGGGGTCGGGGATGCTCGCCGCCGCTCGCCGCCCGCGCCGGCCGCGCAGCCGCGCGAGCGCCGACCCCGCGAACCCCGATGCCGCGGCCGGCGCAGCGGTGCCCGCCGCGGGCGCGGGTGCCGCATCCACCGCCGCGGCCGCACCGGAGCCGCTGTCGGCGACGATCACGGTCACCGGCCGATCAGGAGCGCTGGCCCGGGCGTCGAGCGCCGCGTCGCGCGCGAGCGGCACGAGGTCGACCGGCGCGAGCTCGAGAGGACGCGACTCGTCGAGGCGGGCGAGCTCGAGCAGGTCGCTGACGAGCGCGCTCATGCGGATCGCCTCCTTCTCGATGCGCTCCATCGCCTGCGCGACGTCGTCGGGGTTGGCGATCGCCCCCATGCGGTACAGCTCGGCGTAGCCGCGCACCGACACCAGGGGGGTGCGCAGCTCGTGGCTGGCGTCGCCGACGAAGCGGCGCATCTGCGAGATGGTCGCGGCGCGGTCGGCGAACGCGCGGTCGATGCGGGTGAGCATCATGTTGAGCGAGGCGCTGAGCCGCCCGAGCTCGGTGTTGGGGGTCGCGCCGCTGAGCCGCTGGCTGAAGTCGCCGCTCGCGAACCGCGCCGCGGTGGCCTCGACGTCGCGCAGCGGGCGCAGTGTGGAGGTGACGAGCATGCGGGTGAGGGCCGCGCTGAGAATGACGACGACGAGCCCGAAGCCGAGGAAGATCGAGGCGAACGATCCGATGACGGCGTTGGTGTCGGTGAGGTCGGCGCCGATGACGAGGGTGGCTGTCGAGCTCTCGCCGGTGTCGCCGTCGGTGACCCGCATGGGGAAGGTGATCACGCGCCACTGCGTGGTGCGGTCGGTACTGGTGAGGGTGATGCCCCCGCCGTCGAGACGTTCGACCGCGGTGCTGGTGAGGCGTGTGGCATCGGGAGCCTGCGCGCGCCCGCCGTCACCGACGTTGTCGTCGATGACGCGCCCGTCGGCGTCGACGGCTCCGAAGTAGAAGGGGTTCGAGAACACCGACGGCGTGAGGTCGCTGAACGAATCGAAGTCGTCGAGCGTGATGACGTCGGGTGCCTTCGGAAGCTCCTCAGCGGCCTCGCGGATCTGCCGGTCGACCTCGTCGAGGAGGGTGCGCTGCAGCACCGTGAGGGTGCCGAAGCCGACGACGAGCAGGCCGACGGTCGCGACGAAGACGGTCACGCCGGTGAGCTTCGATCTCAGCGAGATCGAGTGCCACCACTGGGTCAGCTGCTCATGCATCGGGGGCCGGGGCTCAGCCCTTGGCGGCCTTCAGCATGTATCCGAATCCGCGCTTGGTCTGGATGAGCGGCTCGTCGGTGTGCGGGTCGAGCTTGCGGCGCAGGTACGAGATGTAGCTCTCGACGATGCCGGCGTCGCCGTTGAAGTCGTACTCCCACACGTGGTCGAGAATCTGCGCCTTCGACAGCACCCGGTTGGGGTTGAGCATGAGGTAGCGCAGCAGCTTGAACTCGGTGGGGCTCAGCTCGATGACCTCGCTGCCGATGGTGACCTCGTGGGTGTCCTGGTCCATGGTCAGCTCACCCGCGCGGATGATCGCGTCGTCGTCCTCCTGCATGGTGCGGCGCAGGATCGCCTTGATGCGCGCAACGATCTCGTCGAGGCTGAACGGCTTCGTGACGTAGTCGTCGCCGCCGACGGTGAGCCCCATGATCTTGTCGTCGGTGTCGTCCTTCGCGGTGAGGAAGAGGATCGGGCTGGTGTAGCCGCTCGACCGCAGCCGCTTGGTGACGCCGAAGCCGTTGATGTCGGGCAGCATGACGTCGAGGATGATGAGGTCGGGCTCCTCCTCGAGCACGGCCGAGATGGCCTGGGCGCCGTTGCCGACGGCGCGCACGGCGAAGCCGGCGAAGCGCAGGCTCGTCGTCAGCAGGTCGCGGATGTTGGGCTCGTCGTCGACGATCAGAATCTTCGGTCCATCAGCCATGAGGCCAGTATCTGGGCTTTCGGTGGAAGTTTCCTGAAAGCGCTCGGCGTGTTGTCGCGACGGGGGTCGGGAGTAGCGTTCGAGCATGCAGCTCGTGCTCATCCCCGGCTTCTGGCTCGACGGCGACTCGTGGGCGCCCATCACCGACGCGCTCCGCGCCGCCGGGCACGACGTGCACCCCCTGACGCTGCCCGGCAAGCGCCGCGGCGACACCACGCTCGCCGGCATCGGCCTGCGCACGCATGTGGATGCGGTTCTCGCGCTCGTCGACGCCATGCAGGGCCCCGTGGTGCTCGTCGGGCACTCCGGCGGCGGCACGATCGCGTGGCAGGTGGCCGATGCCCGGCCCGAGCGCATCGCCCGCGTCGTGCTCGTCGATGCCCTGCCGATGCCGAGCGGCACCAGCATCAACACCGAGCTGCCCGTCGACGGCGACGCCGTTCCGCTTCCCGACTGGGGCGTGTTCGAGCCGGAAGATCTGATCGACCTCGACGATGCGCTGCGTGCGCGCTTCCGCGCCATCGCCGTGCCCGAGCCGAAGGGCGTCGCGCACGAGCCGACGACCCTCACCGACGAGCGGCGCTTCGCCGTGCCGGTCACCGTCATCGCGTGCCAGTTTCCCGCCGCCGTCGTGCACCAGGCGATCGAGAACGGCCGCGACTGGGCCGCAGAATTGGCCCGCATCGAGCAGCTGTCGTTCATCGAGCTGCCCACCGGCCACTGGCCGCAGCTCACGAAGCCGGTCGAGCTCGCGGCGAGCATCCGCACCGCGGTTCAGCACTGACCGTCGGCGCGCCGTCGCGCCCGGTGCAGCCGGTCAGGCGGCCCGGCCGAGGTCGTCGGCGTCGAGGATCGTGTAGCTGTAGCCCTGCTCGGCGAGGAACCGCTGGCGGTTCTGCGCGAAGTCCTGGTCGACGGTGTCGCGCGCGACGAGCGTGTAGAAGCTCGCGGGAATACCGCTCTGCTTCGGCCGCAGCAGCCGGCCGAGGCGCTGCGCCTCCTCCTGCCGCGAGCCGAACGAGCCCGACACCTGGATCGCGACCGTCGCCTCCGGCAGGTCGACCGAGAAGTTGGCGACCTTCGACACCACGAGCACCGGCGTGCGGCCATCCCGGAACTCCTGGAACAGCCGCTCGCGCTCGTCGACGGGCGTCGACCCGGTCAGCTGCGGCACCCCGAGGGCGTCGCTGAGCTCGTCGATCTGATCGAGGTACTGCCCGATCACCAGGATGCGCTCGCCTTCGTGCTGCGCCACCAGACGCTGCACGACCCCGAGCTTGGCCGGTGCCGTCGCCGCCAGCCGGTAGCGCTGGTCGTCGGAACTCGCCGCGTACTCGAGCCGCTCGCTCGCCGGCAGGTCGATGCGCACCTCGAAGCAGCTCGCGGGCGAGATGTAGCCCTGCGCCTCGATCTCCTTCCACGGAGCGTCGAAGCGCTTCGGCCCGATGAGGCTGAATACGTCGCCCTCGCGGCCGTCCTCGCGCACGAGCGTCGCCGTGAGGCCGAGACGCCGACGCGCCTGCAGCTCGGCCGTGAGCTTGAACACGGGCGCGGGCAGCAGGTGCACCTCGTCGTAGACGATGAGGCCCCAGTCGAGGGCGTCGAGCAGCGCGAGGTGGGCGTACTCGCCCTTCCGCTTCGCGGTGAGGATCTGGTAGGTCGCGATCGTGACGGGCTTGACCTCCTTGACCTGCCCCGAGTACTCGCCGATCTCATCGGCGGTGAGCGAGGTGCGCCGCAGCAGCTCGTCGCGCCACTGCCGCGCCGACACCGTGTTGGTGACGAGGATGAGCGTGGTCGTGTCGGCCTGCGCCATCGCGCCCGCGCCGACGAGCGTCTTGCCGGCGCCGCAGGGCAGCACGACCACGCCGGAACCGCCCGTGAAGAACTGGTCGATCGCCTGCTGCTGGTAGGGCCGCAGGTGCCACTCGCGGGTGTCGAGGTCGATCGCGTGCGGAGTGCCGGGGGTGTAGCCCGCCAGGTCTTCGGCCGGCCAGCCGATCTTCACGAGCTCCTGCTTGACCTGGCCGCGCGCCCACGGCGCCAGCTCGAAGGCGCTGTGGTCGAGGCGCCGAGTGAGCAGCGGAGCCACCCTCTTGTTGGCGGCGATCTCCGTCAGCACGGCCGCGTCGGTCGACCGCAGCACGAGCGCGCCGTCCTCGTCGCGAAGAATCATCAGCCGCCCGTACCGCGCGACCGTCTCGGTGATGTCGATCGCCACCGACTGCGGCACCGCGAACTTCGCGTAGCGCTCGAGCACCGCCAGCATCTCGGCGGCCTCGTGGCCGGCGGCGCGGGCATTCCACAGGCCGAGCCGGGTGATGCGGTAGGTGTGCACGTGCTCCGGTGCGCGCTCGAGCTCGGCGAACACGGCGAGGGCGTGCCGCGCCTCCTCCGCGAGCGGGTGCGCCACCTCGAGCAGCACCGTGCGGTCGCTCTGCACGATGAGCGGGCCGTCGGGATTCATAACGGGCCAGTCTAGGCGGCCCGCCTGTGAGCCCCCGCCCGCTCACACCTCAGGCTGAGCGAACGACGGTGACCGGTTTGCGGCGCACTCGTTGTCGAACAGCCTGAGTTGCGAACATCCGGCGCTGGTCGCAGAGCTACTCGTCGAGCGGCTCGAGCGCCGTGATGCTCGCCACGGGCAGCGTGCGCTCGACGTCGGCGACGCGGTCGCGCCCGCGCACTCGCCCGGCCGCGATGCCCGTCGGTTCGAGCTCGAACGCGCGCTCGGTGCCGTCGGGCAGCTGCACGGTGGCGCGCAGCGCGAGGCGCCCGCGCAGCGCCAGCTGCCACTGCCGGGCCACCCAGGCGCCGTCGCCGTCGATCGCGGGGCTCGTCGCGGCCCGGATGCGCGCCACCGCCGCGCGAACCGCCTCGTCGCCCGGCGCGTCGGCCAGCGCGTCGGCCAGCGCATCGGCCGGGGCGCCGCCCGCTGTGCCGCCCGCTGTGTCGGCCGCTGTGCCGCCCGCTGTGCCGCCCGGCGCCGCGCTGCCGCTCGGCACCGGGTCGGCCGGCGGCATGACAGCCGCCGCCGCGCTCTCGCCGATCGCGGGGTACCGCGCCTCGGTGAGGGTCTCGAGCACGACCGCCGGGTCGAGCCGACTGACGACGCGCGCCGCGTCGACCCGTCGCAGCCCGAGCGCTGCGGTCGCCGAGTCGACGGTGAGCGCCTCGAGCAGCACCGGATCGTCGCTGCGCACAAGCGTGCGCGCGCCCGGGGCGCCCAGTTCGGCGGCCTCGGTCGACTCCACCCGCCGCACCCGAACGGCGCCGAAGCGCTTCGCCGTCTGCTCGACGAGGTACTGCACCGGTTGCGGCACGCCCGTGAGCGAGCATCCGTGCAGGAAAGCCAGCATGCTGTCGGCGGTCTCGCCGAGGGCGATCGCCCGCGAGAGGCTCTCGGGGCTGATGCGGTAGCGTCCGGCCAGACCCGCGCTCTCGACGTCGGCCAGGCGCCGCAGCCGCGCGTCGACCGCGCCCGCGAGCGGACCCGGCGACACCACCGTGAGGTCGTGCTGCAGGTAGACCTTCTCGACTTCGGGCGGCAGCAGCGGCATGAGCGCATCGTGGGCGGCGTCGGCCCCCGTCGTCAGCAGGGCGCGGCCCAGGATGCTCGGCCAGCCCTCGACGACGAGCCCCAGCCGCGAGGCCTGAACGCCGCGCAGCCGCAGCCGCGCGAGCAGGGCGTCGCCGCCGGCCGGATGCAGCCAGGTGATGAGGTCGATCAGGGCGGGGCTCCACGGGGCATCGGCACGCTCGGCGAGCAGCGCGCTCAGCCCGGGCGGCAGCGCCCGCAGCCACCCGTCGGCGAGGGTGCGCCACCGTGCCGCCGCCGAACCGGCAGCCGCGGCGTCCGCTGCGGCGGTGGCGTGCAGCTCACCGGCGCGGGCGATCACCAGCCCCGCGCACTCGAGCAGGTCGACGAGTACCGGCACCTCGTCGAGGGCGCAGCTCGCGGCGGTCGCCAGACGCTTCGCCTCGGGCAGCGCCAGGCCACCGCGGGCGAGCAGTCGGGCCGGGGTGCGCGCGACGGCGCGCACCAGCTCGCCGGCCGCGGTCGCGACGCTGAAAGCCTGATCGGCAGCGGCGCGGTCGAGGGTGCGCCGGTCGACATCGTCCACGCGCTCGAGCACCGGCGGCGGCGGCGCCAGCCGGAGGGCGGCGGCATCGGGCAGGTCGCGGGCGGGCCAGGCGGCGAGCACCTCGGCGACCGCCGGCCACACGGTGAGGCTGTCATCGACGAGGTCGGCCAGGAGGGCATCCACCGCCGGGAGGAGGGCCGCACGCACCTCCTCGGGGGCGCGCTCGACGAGGGCCGCGAGCTGTCGCACGGTGAGCGGGGCGTCGTGCTCGGCCGCCGTCGCCATAGCGGCGAGGGTCGGCCGGGTCAGCCCCGCGAGGGTGCGGTCGATGACGGTGGGGTCGAGCAGGGCCTCGGCCAGGTCGAAGATGTCGCGCAGGCCGCCGGGTGCGATGCCCCGGTCGCGGATGACGCGCGCGAGGTCGCGATCGTCGAGCTCGCGCAGTCGCGCGGCGAGCGCGAGAGAGGCGGCGCTAGTTGCCGGCATCCTTGGCGGCCCGTCCCCGGCGCACAGCGCTGACGACGAGCAGCACGATGATCAGCACGAAGCCGATCGGCAGGCCGATGAGCGGCAGGATCGTCACGGTCGGCCAGATGCCCTGCGCGAAATCCTCGCGCTCGAGGCCCAGCGCGGTGCCCGCGATGAGGGCGACGAAGGCGGCCAGGCTGAGCACGACGATGCTCGCGACCATGTAGGCGAGCACGCGCTCGACGCGGTTGCTCATCACGAACGATTCCTCGGGCACGCCTCCCAGGATAGGCCCCGCGGATGCCCCGCCCTACCCCGCGACCTGGGGCCACCGCGCCGCACCGCGGCGTGCGGGTATCCTCGGAGGTTGGATCACCGATCAAGGAGTGCGCGCATGCCTACCGGCAAGGTCAAGTTCTACGACCAGGAGAAGGGCTTCGGCTTCATCGCGAGCGATGAGGGCGACGAGGTCTTCCTGCACGCCTCCGCGCTGCCCGAGGGTGCGGTCGTCAAGGCGGGCACGAAGCTCGAGTTCGGCGTCGCCACCGGCAAGCGGGGCGCGCAGGCGCTCTCGGTGCGCATTCTGGATGCGAAGCCCTCGCTCGCCCGCGCCAACCGCAAGTCGGCCGACGACATGGCGATCATCGTCGAAGACCTCGTGAAGCTGCTCGACGGCATCGGCGGCAACCTGAAGCGCGGTCGCTACCCCGACGCCGCGCACGGCGCGAAGATCGCGGCCGTGCTGCGCCGCGTCGCCGACGACCTGGAGGGCTAGGCCCCCGTGGCGCGCACGAAGAAGGCGGCCGCTGCGGCCGAGCTGCCGGTTGCGGTGGCGGGCGCCGGCTCCGCATCCGGCGCCGATGCCGCGGTGCTCGAACCGCTCGCGCGCGGCGCACTCGGTGAGATCACCCGACCGGCCCACGTGGGCGCGCTGCGCGACATCACCGTGGCCGACGACGTCGCGACGGTGCGCTTCTCGACCACCCAGGGCGGCTACCCCGGGTGGGTGTGGACCGTCGCGGTCGCAGTGAACCCCGGCATGGAGCCGAGCGTGCTCGAGACCGAGCTGCTGCCGGCCGAGGGCGCCCTCGTGGCACCCGACTGGGTGCCGTGGGCCGACCGGCTGGAGGAGTACCTCGCGCAGCAGGCAGCCGAGGCCGCGCTGCGGGGCGAGGAGCTCGACGACGAGGACGACGATGCGGATGGTGAGAGCGCCGTCGCGGCTGAGGCCCTCGACGATGACCTCGACGACGATGCCGACGACCTCCACGACGAGCACTCGGTGCACACGGCGGACGACGTCGATGGTGTCGACATCGACCTCCATCTCGACGACCCCGTCGACGAGCCCTCGGGCGAACCCTCCTAGGGCCGCGCACCCGACAACCTGGCCGCGCTGCGAGCGATCTGCTCGCATGTTGAGCCGTTTCTGTCATGAGGGGTGAAACCTTTCGAGCCCTACGACAGAAACGGTGAACCTCGCCGCTGGGGCTCCTCCCCAGGCCCGAGCCAGGTGGGTCATCGGCCCCGGCTTCGGGCGCGGTCGCCAAGCAGGCACCGGGCCCGCGCAGGCTCCCGGCATGACGACACTCTCTGCTCGGCACGCAGACGCTGCCACGCACGTGGTCCATGTGCCCGAAGAACCCGATGCTGCAACCCGCACGCGCCTCTACCGGGCAGCCCGTCGGGGTGAGCTGCGCGCCCTGGCGCCCGGTGTCTACATTCCGACCCACAGCTGGCTGGCCCTGGATGACGACACCCGCTACCTGCTGATCATCACGGCGGCCCGTTCTCGACTCCGTTCCGACGACGTGCTCTCGCACTGGTCAGCGGCCGCGCTCTGGGGGCTGCCGCTCATCGGTTCGTGGCCCCAGAAGGTGCACGTCACCGCGCCGGTCGACTCGTCGCGCACGTCGACGACCGTGCTGCAGCGACATCGCCGTGCTCTCGCACATCCCGCCCATGTCGTGAACGGCTTCACGGTGACCGATCTCGCCGAGACCGTCATCGACATCAGCAGGGTTGCGTCGTTCGCGACAGCAGTTGCGATGGGGGATGCTGCGCTGAGGCGGCGCGAGAAGCCGGGTTCGTCGACGCTCGTGCGCGGAGCATCCCGCGCCGACATCGCTGCCGCCCTCGCCGCCGCCCCCGAGAAGCGTGGCCGTGCCCGCGCGCGCCGGGTGGTGGAGTTCATCGACGCCGGAGCCGACCGGCCCGGCGAGTCGCTCTCGCGCGTCACGATGCACCTGCTCGGCGTGCCGGCTCCCGTTCTGCAGCACCGCATCGTGACGCAGAGCGGGGCCGTCTACTATCTCGACTTCTTCTGGCCCGACCAGGGCATCGGGGGAGACTTCGACGGTCGCATCAAGTACGTTGACCCGGCGTATCGCGGTGGCCGCACGACCGACCAGGTGGTCGCAGACGAGAAGGTGCGCGAGGACGAGGTCAGGCTCGAGCTGCGGGGGTACGGCCGGTGGGACTGGACAGTCGCGGGCTCGCCCCGAGACCTCGGAGAACGCCTGCGGCGGATCGGACTGCGGTGGTGAACCGCACGAGTCGCGCCGCCCGAGTCGCGCCGCGAAGGAGGGCCCGCGCGGGCGGCCGCGCGAGTTGCGATCCACCAGTGGGCCCGAAAGTGTCACCTGCCGTGAAAACTTTCGACTCTGATGAGAGAAACGGCATCACACGGTCAGAACCGGGGATGCGGGAGCCCCGGCGGAGCGGGCAGGGTCGGCGGGCGGCGTCGGCGGGTCAGTGGTGAGGCGGGCGGCGCCGGCGGGGCCGAGGTGGGACTGGCAGCGCTGAGGTCAGCGGGCTCGGCGGCGCGAGACGAGCAGGCCGAGAGCGCCGAGCGCGAGCCCGACGGCGATCGTCGAGAGCACCCGCGGGTCGTCGGGCAGGGTGCCGAGGGCGAGCATCCCGAGTGCGATGGCGAGAGCGATCGCCCAGCCGATGAGGCCGACGCCGAAAGCGAGGGCGTCGTTGGTGGGCGCCGGCTCGGGGTGCGGGCGGCGCTGATCGTGCGGAACGACGAGCCTCATGGGCTCAGTGTGCCAGGTCGGGCCACCGGACGGCAGAGGCCGCGGGAAGACTCGTGCGGCGGGCGGGCACGGCTCGTGCGCGCGGATCAGTCGGCGAGGCGCTCGAGCACGTGGTCGATCGAGCGGGTGAGCTGGCGCACGTCGTCGGGCTCGATGGCGACGAACGTCGCGATGCGCAGCTGGTTGCGGCCGAGCTTGCGGTAGGGCTCGGTGTCGACGATGCCGTTCGCGCGCAGGATGCTCGCGAGCCGCGCGGCGTCGACCGACGCGTCGAAGTCGATCGTGACGACGACGGGCGACCGGTGGTCGGGGTCGCTCACGAACGGTGTGGCGAGCGGGTGCGCGTCGGCCCAGCCGTAGAGGTGCGACGAGCTCTCGTGGGTGCGCGCGGCCGCCCACGACAGGCCGCCGGAGGCGAGCATCCACCGCAGCTGGCTATCGAGCAGAACGAGCGTGGCCAGCGCGGGCGTGTTGAGAGTCTGGTCGAGACGCGAGTTGTCGATCGCGGCGGTCAGCGAGAGGAACGGCGGGATGTACCGGCCCGACCCGGCGACGGCGTACGCGCGCTCGATCGCCGCCGGGCTCACGAGCGCGAACCACAGGCCGCCGTCGCCGGCGAAGTTCTTCTGCGGCGCGAAGTAGTAGACGTCGGTCTCGGCCACATCGAAGTCGATGCCGCCGGCGGCGCTCGTCGCGTCGACCACCGTCAGTGCCTCGGGCGCGCGGCCGAACCGCCGCACGGGCGCGCTCACGCCGGTCGAGGTCTCGTTGTGCGGGTAGGCGTACACGTCGACGCCGTCGACCTCGGCGAGCACGCCCCGGGTGCCGCCGGGCGTCGCGACGACGTGCGGGGCCTCGAGCCAGGGCGCCGAGGCGGAGGCGACGAACTTCGACCCGAACTCGCCGAAGTCGAGGTGCGCGCTGCGGCGCGAGATGAGCCCGGCGGCGGCGACGTCCCAGAACGCCGTCGAGCCGCCGTTGCCGAGCACCACCTCGTAGCCCTCCGGCAGGCGGAACAGCTCGGCGAGCTGCGCCCGCACGCGACCCACCAGCTGCTTCACGGGGGCCTGCCGGTGCGAGGTGCCCAGGATGCTGGCCGCTGCCGCGAGGTCGGCCAACTGCTCGTCGCGCACCGTGGAGGGCCCGCATCCGAAGCGCCCGTCGGCGGGAAGGAGCTCGGCGGGGATCGTGATGTCGGCCATTGCCTCATCGTACCGAGCGTGCGGGGTCGCCCCGCTCGCCGGTACGGCCGGGTCGATTAGGCTAGGCAAGCCTCACCCGAGGCGTCCGCGGCAGCCGAGGGAGAGGAGCGCCATGACCGATCTCGTCGACACGACGGAGATGTACCTGCGCACGATCCTCGATCTCGAGGAGGAGCAGATCACCCCGCTGCGCGCGCGCATCAGCGAGCGTCTCGGGCACTCCGGCCCGACGGTGTCGCAGACGATCGCGCGCATGGAGCGAGACGGTCTGGTGCGGGTGGAGGGCGACCGGCACCTCGAGCTGACCGACGACGGCCGCGCGAAGGCGGTGGCCGTGATGCGCAAGCACCGGCTCGCCGAGCGGCTGCTCGCCGACGTGATCGGGCTCGACTGGGCGCTCGTGCACGACGAGGCGTGCCGCTGGGAGCATGTGATGAGCGAGCAGGTCGAGCGCCGCATTCTGGAACTGCTCGGCGATCCGGTGGAGTCGCCGTACGGCAACCCGATTCCCGGGTTGGAGGCGATCGGCGGCTCGGCCGCGAACGCCTTCCTCGACGGGGTGATCTCGCTGACGCATGCGGCCGCGGCGGGCGCGCGCGAGGGCACGATCCGTCGCCTGGCCGAGCCGGTGCAGGTCGACCCCGACCTCCTCCACCAGTTGCGCGAGGCGGGCGTGACGCCTGGCGCCGTTGCACGGTTTCGGCCCGAGCCGAACGGCTACGTGAGCGTGGAGGTGCTCGGCCGGGCGGAGGGCATCGACCTGCCGGCCGAGGTTGCACAGCACATCTACGTGGCGGAGTAGTCGGCGACCACTACATGTGGGGCGGCGTGGCGCGCCGAGCCCTTCACGGTTTCGTCACCCGGGTGGGTTACCCTGACCCCGTGGTGCCGCGGAGGCACCCGAGGAGGGCTCATGGACAGGCGGCACGACATCCAAACCGTGGATGCGCGCGCTGTCTTCCGGATAGCCGCTCGCGCTCGCTGGGTCGCGCCCTGTCGCGGCCCCGCGCAATGAGCACTGTCGTCTCGGCGACAGTGCTTTTTTTGTGCCCGTGAGGGCAGGCGCGGCCTCGGCCGATGCGACACCACGACCCCGGATAGAACGCCCGCAGGCCATGCGGGCCCGTTCGACAGGAGCCGTCGATGCGCACTCTCGTTCTCAACGCGGGCTATGAGCCCCTCGCCGTCGTGTCCTTCCGCCGAGCTCTCGTGCTCGTGATGAACGGTAAGGCGACGGTGCTGGAGACGGATGGTGAGCATCCGGTCTTCGGTATCGACGATCGGTGGGATCGCCCGAGCGTGATCGTGCTGCGCCGCTATGTGCGGGTGCCGCACTCGCGGCAGGTGCCGCTGACGCGACGCGGCGTGCTGCGGCGCGACGGTCACCGCTGTGCCTACTGCGGAGCGTCGGCGTCGACGATCGACCACGTCATGCCGCGATCGCGGGGCGGCGCCGACTCGTGGGAGAACCTGGTGGCGTGCTGCCTGCGCTGCAACAACGTGAAGGGCGACCGCACGCCGGCCGAGATGCGCTGGCAGCTGCGGGTGGTGCCCAAGGCGCCGCACGGCAGCGCGTGGCTCGTGCGGGGCATCGAGCGCCCGCAGCCCGACTGGAACGAGTACCTGGCGCCGCTCGCCGCCTGAGCGCGGGATGCCCGGCGCGGGCCGTTCTGCGCCCGCGGCGGCGTCGCTGCCCGCGGCGGTGATGACGGCGCGCAGCGTCTCTGTTTTCGCAATGTGCCTTTCACGGCACGTGCCGTGAAAGGCACATTGCTCAGCTGGACATCACCGAACAAAGTGCCCGTAAAGCGAGGCCCGACGACGCGAGGTCATGTCGTCGGTGCGCCAGTCTAGAGTTGAGCGGGTGAGGAACATTCGTGAACAGCGACCTTAACCGCGACACCTCGGAAGAGTCGAGGCTCCGGCTATCGCCTCTGTCGTCGCGGGACGCCGGGTATTCGGTCGCCAAGAAGTGTCTCGAGGTGCAGGCTGCTGCAGAACTCGCTGACCCGTCTCTTCGCAGGGGCAAAGACGTCACCCTCCATCCCGAAGCCTGGTCGTGGTACGTCGGGGCGATCGGCGAAGCTGAAGTGGGTCGGCTCCTGAGCGCGCTCGGACCCGAGTGGATGGTGAGGCACGCCGTTCCCATCGGTACAGGCACCGCCGACATCGACCACCTCGTCATCGGGCCAGGCGGCGTCTTTGCCCTCAACACGAAACGGCATGCTGACTCGAGCATCTGGGTGGGAGACCGGGTCTTGCGAGTGAACAACCAGAACATGCCTTACCTCGACCGCGCGCGGAACGAGGCTCGCGACGCTTCTAGGAGGCTCAGTGCCCGAGTCGGATTCCTGGTTCCGGTCACAGCGGTACTCGTCTTCGTCGGAGCGGATTCTGTGCGCGATGCGAGGGAAGGAGACCGAACGTCACCCGTCGTCATCGTCGGCGACGAGCTGGTGCCGTGGCTTCGCAAGCAGCCCATGTCGGGGGCGACCGAAGCGCAGCTTGATGCTGTTCGTGCGGCGGCGGATGAACCGTCGACTTGGCATGTCGATCCCTCAGCGGCCGACACGCTCCGTGTTATGGAGAGGTTTAGGAGGTTCGCCGCTGCAGTGGGGTCGCCACCGCCTCCGCCCGTCACTGAAGACGGACGGCTCGTCTACCCTCACCTTTCGTCGGCTTCGGTTCGGTCTGCGCGATCGACGGCGCCACGTGGGCGCCCGTCCCAGCGCGAGATGAGGCGGCGTGCACGTCGCACCGAAGACCTCATCAAGCTCGTCCTGCTCATTCTCGCCGGGCTCAGTTTCCCGATATGGGGGCCTTCTCTCATCGCTGCACTCACTGCCGCGATGACTCCCTAGCTAGACGCGGTCAATGTGTACCGAGCATCCCGCGCAGGGCGTCGAGCTGGCGCTGTACGGTGTCGCGCGAGACCGCGGCGTCGGGCTCGGCCGCGTCGAAGCCGTGGTACGCGCCCTCGATGACGTGCAGCTCGGTCGGCACGCCCGCCTCGGTGAGGCGTCGCGCATACGCGACGTCTTCGGCGTGGAAGAGGTCGAGGGTGCCGACGCCGATCCACGTGGGCGGCAGCCCTCGCAGTGCTTCGGGGCCCTGCTCGGCGCGGCGTGCCGGCACGGCGAGGGCGAGCTCGTCGGCGGAGAGGGGCGTCGCCTCGGGCCCCTTCGTGCCCGCGCCGAGGTACATGCCCCAGCCCAGGCGGTTGCTGCGCGGGTTCCAGAGCCGCAGCATGCGCGGGTGGGTGGCGGCGGTCTGCCCGGTGCGGTCATCCAGCATCGGATACAGCAACACCTGACCGGCCAGCTCGACGTCACCGCGGTCGCGAGCGCGCAGGGCGAGGGATGCGGCGAGCCCGCCTCCGGCGCTCTCGCCGATCACGGCGATGCGGGCGGGGTCGACGTCGGGTTGGGCGGCCAGCCATCGCAGCCCGGCTTCGGCATCGTCGAGCGGCGTCGGGTAGGGGTGCTCGGGCGGCAGGCGGTAGTCGACGCTGATGGCGACCGCTCCGAGCTCGTCGGCGATGCGGCGGCAGAGTCGGTCGCCCTGCGCGGCCGAGCCGATGATGAGGCCGCCGCCGTGCAGATGCAGCACGGCCGGGCGGCGCGCGCCCGCATCCGTCGCCGCAGTCGACGTCGGGCGGTGCACTCGCAGCAGCACGCCATCCCCCAGCTCGAGAAGGTCGCCACCGGCAGGTGGACGCCGGCGCGCGAAGCCGCTGATCGCGCGGAAGATGCGGCGGTTGCCCCGCGTGGCCGACGTCGGTGGCACGAACCGCGCGCGCGTGAGGTCGGGGTGGAAGGCGGGGGAGTCGTCGGTGACCATGGCGTGACTCTACGGCCCGCCGACCCGCGCGCCGTAGAGTGGATGCACCGCCTCTGTAGCTCAATGGAAGAGCAGTTCCGTCCTAAGGAAAGGGTTGGGGGTTCGAGTCCCTCCAGGGGCACAGTGTGATGTCTCAGGACATCGTGGACGGGTGAACCCCCAGCGGGAGGGTTCGCCCGTTTTTCACGTCTTGGCTTGGTAGCCCTTGTTCGGGTCGATCAGATGCTCGGCAAGCACTTCCCCGTCGGGGGTGATCGTGACGGCGTGCAGGCCGTGGATGAGAACGATCACGGCGGTGCGGGCCAAGCCTCGTCCGTAGCCGAGGTGCATCATTCGGTTGCCGAATCGCAGGGAGACTTTCCCGTGCGCGTCGATGGTGTCGTAGCGGACCCGCCAGATGTTTGGGTCATCGGGCTGCGTCGGTGCTGCTTTCGGGATCAGCGTGTAGGCGAAGGCGGGCGTGCGTCGGTTCAGTGCCCGGTGGGGACGGTGCTGGTTGTAGTGCTCGAGAAACTCATCGAGCTCACGCTGCAGCTCTTCCAGGCTGCTGGCGGGCCGCATGGTCAGGCGCTTCTTCAGCGTCTGCCAGAACCGTTCGATCTTGCCTTGCGTGGTCGGCTTGTA